>OAUE01000004.1_pt1 | contig 329327 bp, 278 predicted proteins | sample 1476131 | NCBI WGS metagenome assembly OAUE01 (sample SAMEA2580003, study PRJEB22360) | human gut metagenome | reverse complement strand
TCTGCGCGAGGGTGGGGTTTGGAGGGCAAACGGGGCCGGCAGCCGCCGTTCTGGCCTTCAGCGGGAACTGATAAGTCGCGATGTGATGCCCTGCTTCGCTGTATGACGTACGGGAATCTTTCGCCACGGTGACGTTAAGGAACGCTTCGCGCGCATCCAGCTCCGGCAGTGCACATTGCAGCAGCGCGTCGCTGTTGGGAGGAACGTCGCGCAGTTTTATCTGCTGAACAGAGAGCGTATCTCCTTCGGCGCGAACCTCAATATGCAAGGTGTAGTCGTCAAGCGTGGTGAACCAGAGTTTGTTTTCTACCCGTAGCTCGCCGCGGGCCAGATCCTGTGCGCGCACTTTCACCGGCGCAATTACCTGCTTGTACTCTTTCAGTCCCGGTCCTGGGGTTTGATCGGAATAAATCAGGCCATCAAGGCAGAAGTTGTAGTTGTTCGGATAGTCGCCGTAGTCGCCGCCATAGTTGTACCAGACGTTGCCGTCGTCATCTTTAGCCTGAATCCCGTGATCGCACCACTCCCAGACATAGTGCCCCTGAATGCAATCATGCTGATAGAAGACGTTCTGATATTCCGTTAGCCCGCCGGGACCGTTGCCCATGGCGTGAGCATATTCACAGATGATGCGCGGTTTAGGATGCGGATATTCACCAAACTCATTCATCAGCGGCACGCGGGTGTACATGGTGGAGATGATATCCACCACTTCAGCGTCACGATCTTCTTCGTAATGGATCAGACGCGTGTCATCCAGCGCTTTCGCAGCGTGATACATGGCGCGGATGTTACAGCCGTATCCGGATTCGTTACCGAGCGACCAGATGATGATCGAAGGGTGATTTTTCTGCGCATGGACGTGGCGCACGATGCGCTCAACGTAGACATTTTCCCACAGTGGATCGTCGGTGATCCGACTGATATCGCCGATATTGGCGAAGCCGTGAGATTCAACGTCTGTTTCGGCCATCACGAACAGGCCGTAGATATCGCACAATTCATAGAAGCGCGGATCGTTCGGGTAATGGGCGGTGCGTACGGAGTTGATGTTGTGCTGCTTCATTAACAGCAGATCTTTTTCAACGCGATCCATACCGACCGCACGGCCCTTAAGATGATCGTTATCGTGGCGGTTAACGCCATGCAGCATCACGTAGCGGTTATTGATGTAAAACAGACCGTCGCGAACTTTAATATCGCGGAATCCAACGCGCTGTGGCACGACCTCAAGGATGTTGCCGCTGGCATCTTTCAGCGTCATCACCAGATGGTAGAGATACGGCGATTCCGCAGACCACTGCTGCGGCGCGCTAACCTTGAAATGAAAAGCGGTCTGCGTTTGTTTATCCACCTTCAGGGTGTTAATCACACCGCTATGCAGCGCCTTCTCACCGTCAAACAAGGTGTATTCCAGCGACGCTATCGCTGGCGTGGAGGCCAGGTTTTCCAGCGCAATGTCGCAGGAGAGGGTGGCGTCGCGATAGTCATCATCGAACTCGGTGCGAACGGTAAAATCCTGAATGTGGGTCGCCTGTTTGCCGACCAGATAGACGTCGCGGAAAATTCCCGCCGACCACCACATATCCTGGTCTTCAACGTAGGTGGAATCAGCCCATTGCATTACGCGAACGCACAGCAGGTTATCACCGGTCTTCACCAGCGCGCTGATATCAAATTCGGCCGTCAGGCGACTGCCTTTGCTGAAGCCAACGTACTGACCATTCACGTAAACTTCGAAGTAGGTTTCTACGCCATCAAACTTAATCAGCGTCTGTTTGCCCTGCCAGCCTTCGCTGAGGGTGAAAATACGCTGATAGGCCCCGGTGGGGTTATTGGTCGGAACGTAGGGGACATCAATCGGGAAAGGAAAACCTTCGTCGGTATACTGCAGCTTGCCGTGTCCTTCCATCTGCCACATGCCGGGGACGGTGATGCTGCCCCAGTCACTCATAAACTGCGACGTAAAGGCTTCCGGCACCTGCAGCGGATGCTCAAAGAACTGAAAATTCCACTGACCGCTTAGCAGCTGAAAGAGACTGCTGGTTTCGCGGGCAAATGAGCGAGCCTGCGCAACGGAGTCGTAAGAGAAAAAATATGCGCGTGGCGCCAGTCGATTTTCGTGGGTGAGCTGAATGTTTTCCCAGCGATTCATAAGGCCTCCCGGTGGAGAAAAATCGGAACCATTCATTGTAATGGTGGGTAAGTGTAATTGATGGTGATTTTAGTAAAAGTTTTACTAAAATATAGCGGGTGAGGTGATTTACTTTAACTGGATCACGAAAATAATTCGGACGCGGAAAAGAATGCATGACAATGCGCGCCCGGCATCAGAAGAAACCGGGCGGGTTAACGGGGGATTTCAGCGGGTGGTGCCGCGCAGTTTCAGCTTGCTGGGAACAAAAACCAGCAGGGGGAGCGCACGCCCGTCACGGGCTTTTTCGAACAGCAGGTTGACGCCCTGACTGCCCATCATTTCCGAATGAATGCGAACGGTGGAAAGCGGAGGAAAGGTGAAACGCGCCGTTGGGATATCATTAACGCTAATCAGCGAAATATCCTGCGGAATATTCAGACCACGCTCGTGGATGGCGCGCAGAACGCCAATGGCAATCGAGTCTGAAGCCACAAACAGGGCGCTGGGATAGTCGGGTTTCGCCAGCATTTCTTTAGCCAGTTCATAGCCTGATGAACTGGAGAAACCGCCGCGATAGATATCCTGTTCAGAAACGACCTGCTGTAGACGACCGTATTCGACAAACGCGGCTTCGCGGATATCGGCCTTGCCTGGCTGGTCTTCGCCACCGATGAAACCAATGCGGGTGACGCCCTGGGCAATGAAGAAGTCGATGCTCTCTTTGCTGATGCGGGCCAGATCGATATCGACGGCGTCATATTCGCTGCCGGATTCATGGAAATCGATAAAGCAGATGTTGTCGGTAAGCGCTGTTGCCGCCTCGCGCAGAGCGGGAGAAGGTTTGCCGACAATAAGAATGCCGGTAATGTGTTTGCTCTCCGGCAGACCACTGTGCTCATAGCAGTTGGTCAGTTCGATCCCGAGTTTCTCACACTGGGTTTCAATCCCATGGCGGATCGCGAGGTAGTAAGGATCGTTGATTTCCAAATCTTGCTGATAGCTGTAGAGCGCCAGAATATGCTGGGGGCCGAGCGCACTAGTCTGGTTCTTTCGGGCGCTGCTGGTTTTGTACTCCAGCTTTTCCGCGATCTCCAGAATGCGATGCTTAGTCTCTTCTTTTACATTCAGCGTGGGGTCATCGTTTAAAACCCGGGACACTGTCGCCAGGGACACGCCAGCTTCGATTGCGATGTCTTTAAGTGTTGCCATGTTTGCCTTTTCCCTGAGATACCTGCGCATTGTAAATGAAGTGCTTATCTATTCATCTGTTTTCAGTAAAAAAAGCATGATTAATTGACATGCTCGGGGTAAAACTGGGCTTTCAGAGTGTGATGAGTACGTCATTTTCCCGCTTTTGAGAACAATGCCCGGAAAATATTTTGCTAGTATTTAGTAAAATTTTACCAAAGGAGAAAACAATGGATACCGTCGCATTTGCTGATTTTGCCCGAATGGAAATACGTGTTGGAAAAATCGCACAGGTAAAGCGCCATGACAATGCCAATAAGCTGTATATCGTACAGGTAGATGTGGGAGAGCGTACGCTGCAAACCGTAACCAGCCTGGTGCCTTACTACAGTGAAGAGGAGTTGATGGGCAAAACGGTGGTGGTGCTGTGTAATCTGCAAAAGGCCAAAATGCGCGGTGAGACATCAGAGTGCATGCTGCTGTGTGCGGAAACCGACGACGGTAGTGAAAGCGTACTGTTGACGCCAGAACGCCTTATGCCTGCTGGTGTGCGGATTGTTTAAGTTAGGTTAATTGCCGGATGGCGGCTACGCCTTATCCGGCCTACAAAAGAGTGTCTTCTATAGGCCGGGTAAGGTTGTTACATTTGCTCCACGCTCACCCGTAATGCTGCCAGGGCTTTGCGCGTCGATCGCAATACCAGATCGCATTGCTCGATCGTTAACGTCAACGGTGGTTCGATGCGGATCGTCTTTGCATTGTTAAGCGTGCCGGCAACCAACACCCGCTGGCGGAACATCTCACTGGCAAAGTTGTAGCCGATTTCATTATCGACAAACTCAATCGCCATCAGCATTCCCTTACCGCGTACATCATGCACCAGGTCCGGATATTCCCGCGCAAGCTGGCGGAAACCATCCAGCAACATATCGCCTTTCTGCTCCGCCTGAGCCGGTAAATTTTGCTCCAGCAGGACGTTAATGGTGGCCAGCGCCGCCGCACAAGCGAGCGGGTTACCGCCAAACGTGGTGGTATGCAGGAAAGGATTGTCGAACAGGACGGAGAACACCTCTTCGGTGGCAATGGTCGCGCCAATTGGCATCACACCGCCGCCCAACGCTTTGGCCAGGCACATAATGTCGGGTTGCACGTTTTCGTGTTCGCAGGCGAACATCTTGCCGGTACGCCCCATGCCGGTTTGCACTTCGTCAAGGATCATCAGCGCGCCAAACTCATCGCAAAGTTTACGAACGGCGGTCAAATAACCTTGCGGCGGCAGGATCACCCCTCCTTCACCCTGGATCGGCTCGAGGATCACAGCTGCGACATCGTCACCGGTCTTTTTACACTCGCTGAGCATGGTGCGCATTGCGTTAATATCGCCAAACGGCACATGACGGAAGCCCGGCAGCAGCGGCATAAAAGGTTTACGGAAGGTGGATTTAGCCGTAGCGGACAGCGCGCCCAGTGATTTACCGTGGAATGCGCCGCTGGTGGCAATAAACGTAAATTTACCGCGCGGCGATTGATATGCTTTCGCCAGCTTCAGGGCGGCTTCAACCGACTCGGTCCCGCTGTTACAGAAAAAACTGTATTTCAGTTTACCGGGCGCCAGTGCGGCGAGGGTTTTTGCCAGCATGGCCCGCAGAGGGTCAAGTAACTCCTGGCTGTGCAGAGGTTGTTTCGCGAGTTGATTCTGTACGGCGGAAACCACGACTGGATTACGGTGCCCCACGTTGAAAATTCCAAAACCGCCCAGGCAATCGACGAACTCCTGCCCCTGGGTGTCGACAAGCGTATTCAGGCTTCCCGCTTGCCACTCTACGGCTCCGTAATCCCCGCCTGCAGTTACAGATTTTCGATACTCTAAGAACCCCGGATTGACATGCTCCTTGAAGTACTCAATCACCTCTTTGTTCAATGATTTCATTTCCTCATGATCAAGCGTGCGCTTTTCAATGAGATTCAGTGCGTGTGCGCTGCAGGCCAGGGCCGATGCGCTGGAAGGTAACCTGTTCAAAATATGCTCCCGGAGCTCGCGTATCACATGATACTGAATTAAGTATTGCAGGGATTGCGCCATTCCGGCGCGCTTAGCAAAAATCGGGATAAACACCAGGAAACATCTCATTTACGCAACATTTAATGCCACGATTTAACATTTGCTGGCATTTTGCCCAAGTAAGGAGCCTGAAAACAGATCGAATAAACGCAAATTTGCGCTAAAAATGGGCAATATTTGCACTGTGACGGTGCGCTGGTAGAAGTGACGTTGAATAGTTACTAGATGAAAGTATTTTAAATCAATGGATTAGAATGCGTACAAATTTTGAGGTTTAATCGCAAATTGCGATCTAAATCAAATTTAACAACTAAAGATAAAAAAATTATCGCCGAAATAACATAAGCCGAAAGAGTTAACAACCAGATAACCTGCACAGGACGCAATCATGTCTTCTCATCCCTACGTTAGTCAGCAAAATACACCGCTGGATGATGATATCACCCTCATGTCTACCACCGATTTACAAAGCTATATCACCCATGCGAACGATACATTTGTCCAGGTCAGTGGCTATCAGCTGAATGAATTGCTCGATAAGCCGCACAATCAGGTTCGTCATCCGGACATGCCAAAAGCGGCGTTTGCGGATATGTGGTACACCCTGAAGCAGGGCGAGCCATGGAGCGGGATTGTGAAAAACCGGCGTAAGAATGGCGATCACTACTGGGTGAGGGCCAATGCGGTACCGATGGTGCGGGAAGGACGCGTGACCGGGTATATGTCGATTCGTACCCGGGCAACTGACGAGGAAATTGCGGCGGTAGAGCCTTTATATAAAGCGCTGAACGAAGGACGTTGCAACCGACGTATTCATAAAGGGCTGGTGGTACGCAAAGGCTGGCTGGGTAAACTGCCGGCGATGCCGATTCGCTGGCGGGTGCGCAGCGTGATGGCATTCATGTTTGTCCTGCTAGCGGTCGCATTGCAGCAAATGGGCGCCGAATGGCCGTTACTGCTGATGAGCGCGTTGGTGATGGTGCTGGGAACGGCTATTTTCGAATGGCAAATTGTGCGTCCTATTGAGAATGTCACCCGTCAGGCGCTGAAAGTGGCGACCGGTGAGCGGAACAGCGTGTCGCATCTTAACCGTAGTGATGAACTGGGCCTGATGCTACGAGCAGTGGGCCAACTTGGATTAATGTGTCGCTGGCTCATTCACGACGTCTCCAGCCAGGTGAGTTGCGTGCGCATCGACAGCGAAACGCTGGCGAAAGGCAGCGACGATTTAAACAAGCATACGCAGCAGACTGTCGAGAACGTGCAGGAAACGGTGACCACCATGAATCAGATGGCGGCATCGGTGAAACAAAACTCAGAGACCGCCGCCGCGGCCGATAAGCTCTCTATTGCCGCCAGTAGCGCGGCAACGCACGGCGGTGAGGCGATGGATACCGTCATCAAAACCATGGACGATATCGCCAACAGCACCCAGCGGATCGGCACCATTACGACGCTGATTAACGATATTGCCTTCCAGACCAACATTCTGGCTTTGAATGCCGCTGTTGAAGCCGCGCGGGCGGGCGAGCAAGGGAAAGGGTTCGCCGTGGTGGCGGGAGAAGTACGTCATCTTGCTAGCCGTAGCGCCAGTGCAGCCAATGATATCCGCAAGTTGATTGATGCCAGCGCTGACAAGGTGCAGTCCGGATCTGACCAGGTTCACGCCGCAGGACGCACGATGGACGATATTGTGGCGCAGGTGCAAAACGTCACTCAGCTGATCGCCCAAATCAGCCACTCCACGCTGGAACAGTCAGATGGTCTTTCCAGCCTGACCCGCGCGGTGAATGAGCTGAGCAACATTACACAGAAAAACGCCGAACTGGTTGAAGAGAGTGCGCAGATTTCCGCGATGGTGAAACATCGCGCGGGTCGTCTGGAAGATGCGGTTACGGTGCTGCATTAATACTAAAAATACAGGCGGAACGTCGGGCATACGGGTTCCGCCTGCTGTGCAGATTAATCCAGCTGAGTAATATCCAGCGCAGCGCGATCGATAATACCGATGATTTTTTTGATCTGCGCATCGCTGGTATCACCATGATTGACCCGTAGATCCAGCACAGCTTTGAAGTTTTCCAGCGCGCGTTTCATCTGTGGATTTTTGCGTAATTCAAAACCTACGCAGCGGGCTTTAATCCGTTCGTGGATATGTTCCAGATGTTCACGGTTCTCATCCAGCCACTGCTGGCCCTGAGTCGTGATCGCAATCTGTTTACGCCCACCTTCCTCGTCGCTGACGGTGATCAGTGCCTGATCCTGCAAGAAATCCAGCGTTGGATAGATAACGCCCGGGCTTGGGGTGTAATTACCCTGGGTCAGGGTTTCAATCGCTTTAATCAGCTCATAGCCGTGGCTGGCGTCGCGGGTCAAGATATCCAGAATCACCAGGCGTAATTCGCCGTGGCCGAAGAACCGCTGACGACGCCCCCCTCCGCCGCCACCACGACCGTGGTGATGTCCGCAACCCTGCTCGTGGTGATGTTCTTTGTTACAGCCTTCATGGCGATATTCTTCACCTTTGCAGCAACCTGCATGGTGCTCGTTGTGGCGGCCTTCATGGTGATGTCCTTCACCCTTGCAGCAGCCTTCGTGTTGGTGCTCTGAGTGCTTACAGCAACCTTCATGATGGTTTTGCATCATCGTCTCCTGATGTTGTTTAGATATATCTAATTTATATCTAAAAATTATCAGTTTGCAAGTCTACAAATAAAATGTTGTATAACATTATGATTATTATCTATTTTTATGTGTCTGTGATAACTGGGTAATCATAAGTTAACTATATCAAAAAGTGCTTGCAATATTTTTGATTAGCAATCATTATCATTTAAAAAATCAATTTAGATATATCGTATTATCTTCACAAGGCGAAAAAATGACAAAAAACATCTCACGCTACCCACAGCGCGTTCGCAATGAATTGCGTTTTCGAGAACTTACTGTCCTGCGCGTAGAGCGTATTAGCGCGGGCTTTCAGCGTATTGTACTGGGCGGTGACGCTCTGGACGGTTTTAGCTCACGCGGCTTTGACGACCATACCAAGGTCTTTTTCCCTGAACCGGGCAGCAACTTTGTACCACCTGTCGTCACCGATGAAGGCATTGTCTGGGCGGACGGTGTACGTCCGTTATCCCGTGACTACACGCCGTTGTATGACGAAGCGCGCCATGAGCTGGCACTGGATTTCTATATTCATGACGGCGGCGTGGCAAGTACGTGGGCGATGAATGCCCGTGAGGGTGACAAGCTGACGATCGGCGGGCCGCGCGGTTCTTTGGTGGTGCCAGAGGATTATGCGTATCAGGTTTATGTGTGTGATGAATCGGGAATGCCCGCGTTGCGCCGACGCCTGGAGTCGCTCAGCCGTTTGGCGGTACGTCCGCACGTCACGGCGCTGGTTAGCGTGCAGGATGCAGCCTACCAGGACTATTTTGCCCATCTCGACGGATTTACTCTTCAGTGGTTTATCGGTCATGACGAGCATGCGGTGGATGAACACTTATCGCGGCTATCGGTGCCCGCAGACGATTATTACATCTGGATCACCGGTGAAGGAAAGGTGGTGAAAAACCTGAGTGCTCGCTTTGAAACCGAGGCGTTCGATCAGCAACGGGTTCGCGCAGCGGCTTACTGGCATCAACGTCGTTAATCAGTAATTAGAGGGCGGAACGCCAAACGCCTGGCGGAATGCGTAGCTAAATGCCGCGGTGCTTGAATACCCAACGTCGAGTGCCACGGCGGTTACGCTTTTATTTTTCTTCAGCATTAATACAGATTCAAGTATTCGCATTTTTTGCTTCCAGACGCTGAAAGGCAATCCGGTTTCTTTTTTGAAATGGCGTGAAAAGGTACGGGCAGACATACCCAGATGCTGCGCCCAGTATTCAACCGAATGCTCCAGTGCGGGGGATTCTTGTATTGTTCGGCAGACTTTGGTTAATTCACGATCCTGCGGCCAGGGTAATACAAAAGCGACTTCCGGGAGTTGCAGAATAATATCGACCAGCACACTAACCAGCTTGCCCTCTTTTGACTGACTATCATAATGGCCTGAAATTGAATTCGTGGCGTAATGAATAAACTCTCTGGCGAAATCACTGATAGCCACTACTTTGCATTCATTGATGCTCTCTTCAAGAAAGCCCGGTTTAATATCCAGATTTTCTAAATACACATCATCTAATGCCCAAACCGCATGCTCCGTATTATTTGGGATCCAAATGCCATAATGCGCGGGGATTATCCAGCACTTACCGGCAACATCAATGCGCATGCTGCCTTTGCGGGCGAAATGAAACTGCATAAAAGAGTGTGAATGCTGCGGTACATGGTGGTTGGCTTCCAGGACATAAGAGCGAAAGAATACGTCCTGCGGCAGTTCGGTCATGGAGTTATCCGGGAAGGAGTTCCACTGTTTTTGCGCGAGAGTTTCCATAAATGAATCGTCAATGCTCCCGATGGTGTGTCCGCTGCTCGATAGATCTTGTCCGCGGATCATAATACATACACTCTTTTTTCCATAATAATCTTGCGTAATAATTTTTAGCCCACTTTTGGTAAATACCATGAACTCGCTTTGTTCAGATGCTGTCATCGTCAATGAAACAAATGATAACTGGACCCGAATGGGAAAAGAGCTGCTTTCGCAAGCGGATATCAGAATTAATGGCTCGCGCGCCTGGGACATTCAACTTCATCATACCGGTTTCTTTAAACGAGTATTGCAACAAGGCTCGTTAGGGCTTGGCGAAAGCTATATGGAAGGCTGGTGGGACTGCGAACGGCTCGATATTCTGTTCTGCAAAATCCTGAAAGCAAAACTCGACCAGCAGATGCCTGGTAATCTGAAAGATATTTTACGCATTGCCAGCGCACGCCTGTTTAATTTGCAGTCACGGAGCCGCGCATGGATCGTCGGTAAAGAACATTATGATATTGGTAACGATCTCTTTGCGCTGATGCTTGATCCGCATATGCAATATTCCTGCGGTTACTGGAAAGACGCGACCACCTTAGACGATGCGCAAAATGCCAAATTAAAAATGATCTGCGAGAAGCTGCAGCTTAAGCCGGGTATGCGTTTACTCGATATCGGTTGTGGATGGGGCGGGTTGGCAGAATATGCGGCGCGTCATTATGGCGTGGCGGTAGAAGGCGTTACCATTTCCAAAGAGCAGCAGAAAATGGCGCAGCAGCGCTGTGAAGGGCTGGACGTTAACATTCTGCTGCAGGATTATCGCGATCTTGATAAACACTACGATCGCATTGTGTCCGTGGGGATGTTTGAACACGTCGGGCCGAAAAACTACGACACCTATTTCAGCATCGCTGACCGTTGTTTAAAACCGGATGGACTGTTCCTGCTGCATACCATTGGCAGCAATAAAAAAGGGATGAGCGTCGATCCGTGGATCAATAAATACATTTTCCCGAACGGTTGCTTACCGTCGATTTCCCATATTGCCGAGGCCAGCGAATCACGGTTTGTGATGGAGGACTGGCATAACTTTGGCAGCGATTACGATAAAACGCTGATGGCCTGGCATGAGCGCTTTAATCAGGCCTGGCCGGAGCTGTCATCACGTTATTCCGCCACCTTCAGAAGAATGTTTAATTATTATTTATGTGCCTGCGCAGGGGCTTTCCGCGCCAGAGATATTGAGCTTTGGCAGGTGCTGTTTAGCCGCGGCGTAGAGGGCGGGATCCGCGTTTATCGTTAACGCACTGCCGGATGGCGGCGCAAGCGCCTTATCCGGCCTACATAGGTTTGCACTCGTAGTACTCGTAGGCCTGATAAGCGCAGCGCATCAGGCACTTCTTCGCCGGATGGCGGCGTAAACGCCTTATCCGGCCTACAAAGGTTTGTACTCGTAGGCCTGATAAGCGCAGCGCATCAGGCATATCTTCGCCGGATGGCGGCGCAAGTGCCTTATCAGGCATTTATGGCTTAACCCAATTCACTCTCTGCCAGCGCTTTAAATACCATCGCGACGGCGTGCGCGCCGGGGTCCATATTTCCGAGCAGGCTTTCACTGCTCAGATACGATGCGCGACCCGCATTGGCTTTGCTCGACAAACAGGTTCGTTCGGCTCCCGCTTGCGCGGCGTCGAAGGCGGCCTGCAGATTTTGCGGCTGCGTGAGCAGCGAAGTCAGAGCCGGTTGCAGCGCATCAATCATGGTGCGATCGCCTTCGTCTGCGCCGCCGTAAAACTTCATCTGCGCCAGTCCCGTATTCAGGGCTTCGGCAACGTTAGCTCCCTGTTCCAGTTTCTGCCCCGCAGCGGTAAAGAAAATAGACATCAGCACACCGCTGGAACCGCCCATCACCACGGTCAGACGTTCGCCAATCAGCGCGAACAGCGTGGCAAGATTATCCAGCGGCAACTGCTGACGATGCAACAGACCGGCAATTTCGCGCGCGCCTGCGGCAAAGGTTGAACCGGTATCGCCATCGCCGACTTTGGCATCAAGCGCATTAAGATGGGTCTCCAGATCGGAAAGAGTTGTGGTGACAAGTTCCACAATCCCGGCCACCAGGGCGTTCGCCGAAGGCTGGAATTCCACGCGTGCGCTACGCTGAGATGACGGTACACAGCTGATTTCACGCGGTGGGACCGGCGTCGGCCAGTTACTGGTTTCCACCTCTGTGAGCAGCGCTTTTTCGATGCTCTCTTCCAGCACGATGGCCGTCAGTGAAAAGCCTTTCATATCCAGCGCGGTGACCAGCGAGGCCGGGCCAATCAGCCAGTCGATACGCGGATGCAGCGGGCTGCTGGCCAGTTCGCGGGTAATGATGGCCATTTCGGCAACAGAAACGCCGCCAAGATTGTTAATCATCACCGCCAGACGGCCGGTTTCAGGCAGGGCGGCCAGCAGTTTATCCACCATCAGGTTCACCACCTGCGCACTGTTCTGGGTGTCGATGACCGAGGCGCCTGGTTCGCCGTGAATGCCCATACCCAGCTCCGCGTGGCCCGGATGATGACGTGGGGCGGCGTCGGTTTCTTGCGGCAAATGACAGCTGGAAAGCGCAACACCCAGACTGAAGGTGTTATTGGCCGCGTATTGCGCTTCACGCAGGACGGTGGCGAGGTTGTAGCCGCGTTCGGCAAAATAGCCCGCGATTTTATGCACCAGGATGGTTCCCGCAATGCCGCGCGGGTGTTTGTTATCCGGCAGGGAGATGTCATCGCCGACAATCAGCATTTCAACGTTGTAACCAAGGCGACGAGCTTTCTCGGCGGCAAGACCGAAATTAAGACGATCACCGGTGTAATTTTTCACGATCAACAAACAGCCCGCCTCACCGGTTACCGCCTGAATGGCGGTCAGTACCGCATCTACGCTCGGGGAAGCGAACACGTCGCCACAGACTGCGGCGGTTAGCATACCTTTACCGATAAACCCAACGTGCGCGGGTTCGTGCCCTGAACCGCCGCCGGAAATGATCGCCACGTTATTTTTGTTGAGGTCACGACGGACCACGATGCGAATGGCCGGATCGCTTTCCAGACGCGCCAGGTTATTCCACGGGCTGGCGATAATCGTACCGTCGATGACGTCGCTCACGAGATGGGTGCGTTGATTAAAAAAGAATTGAGACATAACGGCTCCTTGAGGTTGAGTGTAAGACAAACCCCCGGAAGCATGGTCATGGTGCGGAGGCGATAGAGAGATTCTGGCGAAGTCAGCGTGGAAAAAAACAACGTTAAAATGAGTTTCATTACGGAACGTTGTTATTGTTTTTTGTTCCGAAATGAAACCTAAAAGAACGGTGAACGACCACAATGCGAGCTCGCTCGACTTTTTCCTCTCGCGATGAATGCAGGTCACACGGTACTGTCAGCTTTTTTTTTTACCGGTATTTTGGCAAGTGAGTGGGTAAAAGAGAAAGTGAGATTCGTCTGTGCCGGAGATTTGGTGGCAAATGAACGGATCGGGATCGCAAACCTTATATTTTTTATGGTTAAGTGTTCCAATATGGAACATGTGTTGTTTTTATCTGTTTCATATCAGAACAAAAAGACGAAAGATTTTTTTGTGCACGCCTCGCCATACAGTTATTGCATCGCTCCGGTACCTCCCGTTTTCGCCGTCAGCATCAGGCCAAACAGGTTAACGCCAGGGCTCACCATGTAAAAACATGTACTTATTTGAGGATGAAAGGAATGCTAAAAGTTATTCAATCTCCAGCCAAATATCTCCAGGGTCCTGACGCTTCCACCTTGTTTGGTCAATACGCTAAAAATCTGGCGGACAGCTTTTTCGTGATTGCGGATGACTTCGTGATGAAGCTGGCGGGAGAGAAGGTACTCAACGGCCTGCACAGCCACGACATTAGCTGCCATGCGGAACGCTTTAACGGTGAATGTAGCCATGTTGAAATTAATCGCCTGATTACCATTCTGAAACAGCACGGTTGCCGCGGTGTGGTTGGGATTGGCGGTGGGAAAACGCTGGATACCGCCAAAGCGATTGGCTACTACCAGAAGTTGCCGGTGGTAGTGATCCCGACTATCGCGTCTACCGATGCGCCAACCAGCGCGCTGTCCGTTATCTATACCGAAGCCGGCGAGTTTGAAGAATATCTGATCTACCCGAAAAACCCGGATATGGTGGTAATGGACACTGCAATCATTGCCAAAGCGCCGGTACGTCTGCTGGTGGCCGGGATGGGCGATGCGCTCTCGACCTGGTTTGAAGCGAAAGCCTGTTATGACGCCAGAGCGACCAGCATGGCGGGCGGACAGTCCACCGTGGCGGCGCTGAGCCTGGCGCGATTGTGCTATGATACCCTGCTGGCGGAAGGCGAGAAGGCACGCTTTGCCGCGCAGGCCGGCGTGGTGACCGATGCGCTGGAGCGTATTGTCGAAGCTAACACTTACCTCAGCGGCATCGGTTTTGAAAGCAGCGGTCTGGCAGGGGCGCATGCGATCCACAACGGCTTTACGATTCTGGAAGAGTGCCACCATTTGTACCACGGTGAAAAAGTCGCCTTTGGTACGCTGGCGCAACTGGTGCTGCAAAACAGCCCGATGGAAGAGATCGAAACCGTGCTGAATTTCTGTCAGAAAGTAGGCCTGCCGGTAACGTTAGCGGAAATGGGCGTGAAAGAAGACGTTGACGGCAAGATCATGGCGGTGGCGAAAGCGACCTGTGCAGAAGGTGAAACCATCCATAATATGCCGTTCCCGGTAACGCCTGAAAGCGTACATGCCGCTATTCTGACGGCAGACCTGCTGGGGCAGCAGTGGCTGGCGCGTTAATCAGTCGTCGGTAGGTTTTTATCCGGCATCTTCTCCCCCTCTGACAGTCTCTGCCGGAGGGGTTGTCTATGGTTAAACAGCGGAAAGGGATATGACGGCGCACACGCATAGCATCGGGAAGGAAGTCTCTTCAGTCATTGCCCAGTCATGGCATCGTTGCAGCAAGTTTATGCAGCGGGAAACCTGGCAGGCGCCGCATCAGGCGCAAGGGCTGACCTTTGAGTCGATTTGTCGTCGCAAGACGGCGTTGCTGACGATTGCTCAGGCTGCGCTGGAAGATGCCTGGGAGTTTATGGACGGCCGCCCGTGCGCGCTGCTGATTCTGGATGAATCAGCCTGTATCCTCAGCCGTTGCGGCGACCCACAGACGGTGGAACAGCTGGCGGAGCTTGGGTTTCGCGACGGCAGCTACTGTGCGGAAAGCATCATTGGCAGTTGTGCACTGTCGCTGGCGACGATGCCGGGCCAGCCGACAAAAACCTCTGGCGATCAGCATTTTAAACAGGCTCTGCATCCGTGGTCGTTCTGCTCGACGCCGGTCTTCGATAACCATGGTCGACTGTTCGGCTCCATCTCGCTGTGTTGTCTGGTGGAGCATGAGTGCGTTTCTGATTTATCCCTGACGCTGGCGATAGCCAGAGAAGTCGGCAACTCTTTGCTGACCGACAGCCTGCTGGCTGAATCCAACCGCCATCTGAACCAGATGTACGGGCTGCTGGAAAGTATGGATGATGGTGTGATGGCCTGGAATGAACAGGGCGTATTGCAGTTCCTCAATGTGCGTGCGGCGCTGCTTTTGCATCTCGACGCGCAGGCCAGTCAGGGGAAAAACATTCACGACCTGCTCAATCTACCCATGCTGCTGCGCCGGGCGATCAAACATGCCCGCGGCCTGAATCACGTCGAAGTTACCTTTGAAAGCCAGCATCAGTTTGTTGATGCCGTCATCACCCTGAAACCGATTGTTGAGGAGCAGGGCAACAGCTTTATCCTGCTACTGCATCCGGTGGAGCAAATGCGCCAGCTGATGACCAGCCAGCTCGGCAAGGTGAGCCACACCTTTGAGCAGATGTCGACTGACGATCCGGAAACCCGCCGCTTGATCCACTTTGGACGCCAGGCGGCGAGGGGGAGTTTCCCGATCCTGCTGTGCGGAGAAGAGGGCGTTGGTAAGGAGCTGCTGAGCCAGGCCATTCACAATGAAAGCGAGCGCGCCAGCGGGCCGTATATCGCCGTGAACTGTCAGCTGTATGCCAACAGTGTGCTGGGGCAGGATTTTATGGGCAGTGCGCCCACCGACGATGAAAATGGCCGGTTGAGCCGTCTTGAACTGGCGAACGGCGGCACGCTGTTTCTGGAAAAAATTGAATATCTGGCGCCGGAGCTGCAATCCGCGCTGTTACAGGTGATCAAGCAGGGGGTACTAACCCGCCTGGATGCCCGTCGGTTGATTCCGGTGGATGTCAAAGTGATCGCCACCACCACGGTTGATCTCGCCAATCTGGTGGAGCAAAACCGCTTTAGCCGTCAGCTATATTACGCGCTGCACTCTTTTGAGATAGTGATCCCCCCGCTGCGGGCGCGGCGTAACAGTATTCCCTCGCTGATTTATACGCGGCTGAATAGCCTGAAAAAACGCTTTTCATCCAGTTTGAAGATCGACGACGACGCGCTGGCACAACTGGTGGCCTATTCGTGGCCGGGCAATGACTTTGAGCTGAACAGCATTATCGAAAACATCGCCATCAGCAGTGATAACGGCCATATTCGGCTGAGCAATCTACCGGATTATCTGTTTGCCGAACGTCCTGGTCTGGAGACGGCGTCTTCACTGCTGCCAGCCAGTCTGACCTTTACCGCTATCGAAAAAGAGGCGATTATCCATGCTGCTCGCGTCACCAGCGGGCGCGTACAGGAGATGTCGCAACTGTTGAATATCGGTCGCACTACCTTGTGGCGCAAGATGAAGCAATACGACATTGATGCCAGCCAGTTTAAGCGCAAGCATCTGGACTAGTTTCTTCAATTCTCGCCATCGAGAACAGCGCGTCCGACAGTCGGTTGATGTAACGCCTGGGTTCATCGCGTAACGTCAGCGTTCTGCTCATCGCGATAAGGATCCGCTCCAGTCGGCGGGTTAGGGTTCGCGCAACGTGTAGCTGTGCCGATGGCAGATTTTTCCCCGGAATAACAAACTCTTTGAGCGGGCCGCTTTGCGCCATATTGCGGTCAATAAGCTGCTCCAGCGCCTGAATATCCTCATCGCCAATAAGCTGTTGTAAGCGAGCGAGTCCTTTCTCATCGCTGGCGAGTTCCGCACCCAGTACAAACAGCATCTTCTGCATGGCGTGCAGATCCTGGCGTAGTTCAGCCTGGTGCGAGCTGGCATAGCAGACGCCAAGCTGGGAAATCAGTTCATCCACCGTGCCATAGGCCTCAACGCGGATGTCGTCTTTGTCGATACGGCTGCCACCAAACAGCGCGGTCGTGCCTTTATCGCCGGTTCGGGTGTAGATGCGATACATTTATTTTATCTCGCTGAAGGGAAGTACTTTGACCAGTTGACCGGCATTGGCGCCGAGGACGCGAAGCTGGGCTGCTCCGGCGCGGATATGCCCACGGATCAGCGCCCGATCCTCGGGCAACTGGGCGTGGGTTAAAGCAATATCACCCGTGGCATTAAGACCCAGACCGACACGTAGCGTTGAGCTTTTGGCCGCAAGTTTGCTCAATGCCAGCGCGCAGTCATGCTCGTCGCAACAGATTGCCCGGCAAGGGACGCCTTGCTCTTCCAGTCCCCAGCACAGCTCATCAAGCACGCGAGTATCCTGCCAGCGTGAGTGATAAAACAGATGTACGCCCGGTGATGAAAGTGACATTGCGCCCCCTGCGTTATCAGAATGCCTGACGGAAGATCTCGGCAATTTCTTTCTCGTTCCCTTTACGCGGGTTGGAGAAGGCATTGCCGTCTTTCAGCGCCATTTCCGCCATGTACGGGAAATCGGCTTCTTTGACGCCCAGATCGCGCAAATGCTGCGGAATGCCGATGTCAGCGGAGAGACGGGCAATGGCGTGAATGGCCAGTTCGGCGGCATCCATGGTGGAAAGTCCGTCAGTGTTTTCACCCATAAATTCTGCGATATCGGCAAATTTCTCCGGGTTAGCGATCAGGTTATAGCGCGCCACGTGCGGGAGCAGAACGGCATTCGCCACGCCGTGTGGCATGTCGTACAGACCGCCAAGCTGATGCGCCATTGCGTGAACGTAGCCGAGGTTGGCGTTGTTGAAAGCCATACCCGCCAACAGAGAGGCGTAGGCCATGTTCTCGCGAGCTTTCAGGTTGCTGCCCAGCGCTACGGCCTGACGCAAGTTGCGTGCGATCAGGCGAATAGCCTGAATAGCGGCGGCGTCGGTGACCGGGTTGGCATCTTTGGAAATATAGGCTTCTACGGCGTGGGTCAGGGCGTCCATACCGGTCGCGGCGGTCAGCGGGGCGGGTTTGCCGAGCATCAGCAGCGGATCGTTAATGGAGACCGACGGCAGGTTACGCCAGCTGACAATCACAAACTTCACTTTGGTTTTGGTATTGGTCAGCACGCAGTGGCGGGTGACTTCGCTGGCGGTACCGGCAGTGGTATTCACCGCAACGATAGGCGGCAGCGGGTTGGTCAGGGTTTCAATCCCGGCATAGCTGTAGAGATCGCCTTCGTGAGTTGCCGCGATACCGATGCCTTTACCGCAGTCATGCGGGCTACCGCCGCCAACGGTAACGATGATATCGCAATGCTCTTTGCGAAAGACCTCCAGACCATCGCGCACGTTGGTGTCTTTGGGATTTGGCTCAACGCCGTCAAAAACCACCACGTCAATGCCCGCTTCACGTAAATGGGCGAGGGTTTTATCTACCGCACCGTCTTTAATAGCCCGCAGACCTTTATCAGTAACCAGCAGTGCTTTTTTACCGCCTAACAGTTTGCAGCGTTCGCCGACAACGGAAATAGCATTGGGGCCAAAGAAGTTCACATTTGGCACCAGGTAATCAAACATACGATAGCTCATAATATACCTTCTTAGATTTAAATTATAATTCAGAGAAACAATTCAGTGCGGTTTCTGCTAATAATATGTCTTGTTCGACAGTGCCGCCGCTAACGCCAACGGCACCAATTAATTTACCGTTTAATATGACAGGTAAGCCGCCGCCGAAAATAACAATGCGCTGTTGGTTAGTAAGCTGCAAACCATATAGCGAAGCGCCAGGTTGTACCGCGTCGGTAATTTCATGGGTACCCTGGCGCAGGCAGCAGGCGGTATACGCTTTATTAAGAGAGATATCACAGCTGGTGACAAACGCATCGTCCATGCGTTGCATTAGCAGCGTATTCCCGCCGTGATCCACCACGGAAAAGACCACCGGAACGTTGATCTCAAGCGCTTTAGCCTCAACGGCCTGCGCCATTTTTTTTGCAGCCGCCAGCGTAATGGTGGCAATTTGTTGGCTCTTATTCACAGTCTCTCCTGAAAATGTTGTAGGGCTGAGGTCACGAAACATATCGCGCAACAGTTATTTTTATCATTGGCTTTACCTTATTTTCTCGCCGCACGTTATTAAGTCAATAGGGTGGGGTTTTCATAAAAATTAAATTCATTTCCCTGATTTTGCGTTTATTGATAATGATCATTTAACCTCGTCACAATTCACGATGGATATTCCTGAATTGCGTTTCAATATGGAACGATGCGTTTTTATTAGGTGCCAAATTGGAACGAAATTAATTTTATTTTTTTATTGCTTGGCTCATTTAGAGTTCGGCCATTGCTGATGAAAGGCGAATACCGGGTGTGGTGTCCCCGGCAATATGGCCCGGCGTCCCTATTTTTTACCTTTTGAGTCAATAAATCATGAGAAGATCAAAACGATTCGAAGTGCTTGCGAAGCGGCCTGTAAATCAGGATGGGCTGATTGGCGAATGGCCTGAAGAGGGGCTGATCGCCATGGAAAGCCCCTACGATCCGGCGTCGTCGGTGAAGGTCGAAAATGGTCGTATTGTTGAGCTGGACGGTAAGAGCCGAGCCGAGTTCGACATGATCGACCGTTTCATTGCCGACTATGCGATTAACGTGGCCGAAGCTGAGCGCGCCATGCAGCTCGACGCGTTGGAGATCGCCAGAATGCTGGTGGATATCCACGTCAGTCGGGAAGAGATTATTGCCATTACCACCGCCATCACCCCGGCGAAAGCGGTGGAAGTGATGGCGCAAATGAACGTGGTGGAGATGATGATGGCGCTACAAAAAATGCGCGCCAGACGCACTCCCTCCAACCAGTGCCACGTGACTAACCTGAAAGATAACCCGGTACAGATTGCCGCCGACGCTGCTGAAGCGGGGATCCGCGGCTTTTCCGAGCAGGAAACGACGGTCGGGATCGCCCGCTACGCGCCGTTTAACGCCCTGGCGCTGCTGGTGGGTTCCCAGTGCGGTCGCCCCGGTGTGCTGACGCAATGTTCCGTTGAAGAGGCCACGGAGCTGGAGCTGGGGATGCGCGGGTTAACCAGCTACGCCGAAACGGTATCGGTATACGGTACAGAGTCGGTGTTTACCGACGGCGATGATACGCCGTGGTCCAAAGCGTTTCTCGCCTCGGCCTATGCGTCGCGTGGCCTGAAGATGCGCTACACCTCCGGCACCGGCTCGGAGGCGCTGATGGGCTATTCCGAAAGTAAATCGATGCTTTATCTGGAGTCACGCTGCATTTTTATCACTAAAGGCGCGGGCGTACAGGGGCTGCAAAACGGTGCGGTCAGCTGTATCGGCATGACCGGCGCTGTGCCGTCAGGGATCCGCGCGGTGCTGGCGGAAAACCTGATTGCCTCAATGCTCGACCTTGAAGTGGCCTCCGCCAATGACCAGACCTTTTCCCACTCCGATATTCGCCGTACTGCCCGTACCCTGATGCAGATGCTGCCGGGTACCGACTTTATTTTCTCCGGTTACAGCGCGGTACCCAACTACGACAACATGTTTGCCGGGTCGAACTTCGACGCTGAAGATTTCGATGATTACAACATTCTGCAACGCGATCTGATGGTTGACGGCGGTCTGCGTCCGGTCACGGAAGAGGAAACCATCGCCATTCGCAATAAGGCCGCACGCGCCATTCAGGCGGTGTTCCGCGAACTGGGCCTGCCGCTGATTAGCGATGAAGAAGTCGAAGCTGCTACTTATGCTCACGGCAGCAAAGATATGCCTGCGCGTAATGTAGTTGAGGATTTGGCTGCCGTGGAAGAGATGATGAAGCGCAATATCACCGGGCTGGATATCGTCGGTGCGTTGAGTTGCAGCGGCTTCGAAGATATCGCCAGCAATATCCTCAACATGCTGAGACAGCGTGTTACCGGTGATTACCTGCAAACGTCGGCCATTCTGGATCGCCAGTTCGACGTCGTCAGCGCCGTCAACGACATTAATGATTATCAGGGACCTGGTACCGGCTATCGCATCAGTGCCGAACGCTGGGCGGAAATTAAAAATATTGCGGGCGTGGTTCAGCCCGGCTCGATCGAATAAGGCGGTACACAGTGGAATGCACAACTGAACGTAAGCCGGTTTTCACCTTACAGGTGAGCGAAGGCGAGGCGGCTAACGCGGATGAGCGCGTGGATGAGGTGGTGATTGGCGTCGGCCCGGCCTTTGATAAGTATCAGCATAAAACCTTGATTGATATGCCGCACAACGCGATTTTGAAAGAGCTGGTTGCAGGCATCGAAGAAGAGGGACTGCATGCGCGAGTAGTGAGGATCCTGCGCACCTCGGATGTTTCTTTTATGGCATGGGATGCGGCAAATCTCAGCGGCTCAGGCATTGGGATTGGTATCCAGTCGAAAGGAACCACGGTGATTCATCAGCGCGATCTGCTGCCGCTAAGTAACCTGGAACTGTTTTCTCAGGCTCCGCTGCTGACGCTGGAAACCTATCGTCAGATTGGTAAAAACGCCGCGCGATATGCACGCAAAGAGTCGCCTTCGCCGGTGCCAGTGGTCAATGACCAGATGGTGCGCCCTAAATTTATGGCCAAGGCCGCGCTGTTTCATATCAAAGAAACCAAACACGTGGTGCAGGATGCTGCGCCTGTCACGTTGCATATTGCACTGGTAAGGGAATGACCATGAACGACAACACCATGACCGCGCAGGATTACCCATTAGCCACCCGCTGCCCGGAGAAAATCCAGACGCCTGGCGGCAAGCCGCTAACCGACATTACCCTTGAGAATGTGCTGGCGGGCCACGTAGGACCGCAGGATGTGCGTATTTCTCAGCAAACGCTGGAGTACCAGGCGCAGATTGCCGAGCAGATGCAGCGTCATGCCGTGGCGCGCAATTTTCGTCGTGCGGCAGAACTGATTGCGATCCCGGATGCCCGCATTCTGGAGATCTACAACGCGCTACGGCCGTTTCGTTCTTCGTTCGCCGAGTTGCAGGCCATTGCCGATGAACTGGAGCACACCTGGCACGCCAGGGTGAACGCCGGGTTTGTCCGCGAATCGGCAGAGGTATACCAGCAGAGAAATAAGCTGCGTAAAGGCAGTCAGTGACGGAGGCAGCATGCCGTTAATTGCAGGGATCGATATCGGCAACGCCACCACCGAAGTGGCGTTGGCGCAGGATGGCCGGTTTATCGCCAGCGGGATTGTCGCCACGACCGGGATGAAAGGCACGCGGGAAAATATCGCCGGGGTAGTCGCGTCCCTGCAGCAGGCGCTGGATAAAACGCCGTGGTCGCTGCAGGATGTGGCAAAAATCTGCATCAACGAGGCCGCGCCGGTTATTGGCGATGTGGCGATGGAAACCATCACTGAAACCATCATTACCGAATCAACGATGATTGGCCATAACCCGCAAACGCCCGGCGGCGTTGGCGTGGGCATGGGAACTACCATCGCCGTGGAGAAGTTGGCGGCGTTGAGCGAGAATCGATTTGCCCAGGGCTGGATACCGTTGGTGGGTGAGGAGATGGATTTCCTTGAGGCGGTTTGGTTTATCAATGAAGCGCTGGAACGCGGCGTCAACGTGGTGGCGGCCATCCTGAAAAAAGATGATGGCGTGCTGGTGAATAATCGCCTGCACCGGCCAATACCGGTGGTTGATGAAGTCACTCTGCTGGAGAAGGTGCCGGAAGGCGTGCTGGCGGCGGTGGAAGTGGCGGCCCCGGGACAGGTGGTGCGGGTGTTGTCGAATCCTTACGGTATCGCGACCTTCTTTGCCCTGACCCCTGAGGAAACGCAAACTATCGTCCCCATCGCCAGAGCGCTGATTGGCAACCGTTCCGCCGTGGTGCTGAAAACCCCGCAGGGTGATGTGCGCTCAAGGATTATCCCGGCAGGCAAGATCGTTATCCGTGGCGAAAAGCGCAGTAGTGAAGCCGACGTAGCGCAAGGCGCACAGGCCATTATGCAGGCGATGAGCGCCTGTGCGCCCGTGTGCGATATTCGCGGTGAAGCAGGCACGCACGCAGGCGGCATGCTGGAACGGGTGCGAAAGGTGATGGCTTCGCTAACCGATCATGACATGAACACGGTGCATATTCAGGATCTGTTGGCGGTCGATACATTTATTCCGCGCAAGGTGCAGGGCGGCATTGCCGGAGAGTGTTCCATGGAGAACGCCGTGGGCATTGCGGCGATGGTGAAATCCGATCGCTTACAGATGCAGGCCATCGCCAGTGAGCTGAGCGCCCGGTTAAACACTCTGGTTGAGGTGGGCGGCGTGGAGGCCAACATGGCCGTGGCGGGGGCGTTAACTACGCCCGGATGCGCCGCACCGCTGGCGATCCTAGACTTAGGCGCAGGATCTACCGATGCCGCCGTCATCAATAGCGACGGCGTAGTGAAAGCGGTACATCTGGCCGGCGCGGGGAATATGGTCAGCCTGTTGATTCAAACTGAGCTGGGCTTAAGTGATGCATTTCTGGCGGAGGAAATAAAAAAATACCCGCTGGCAAAAGTGGAGAGCCTGTTCAGCATTCGCCATGAGAACGGCGCGGTGGAGTTTTTCCGCGAACCGCTCAGTCCGTCAGTATTCGCCAAAGTGGTGTACTTGAAAGAGGGCGAGCTGATCCCGGTAGATAACCAGACTTCGCTGGAAAAAATCCGTCTGGTGCGCCGACAGGCTAAAGAGAAGGTTTTTGTGACCAACTGCCTGCGCGCGTTACGCCAGGTGTCACCCGGTGGCTCTATTCGCGATATGACGTTCGTGGTGCTGGTAGGCGGTTCTTCGCTGGATTTTGAAATCCCGCAGATGATCACCGATGCGCTGGCGCATTACGGCGTTGTCGCCGGGCAGGGTAATATTCGAGGTACCGAAGGGCCGCGTAATGCGGTGGCAACTGGGCTGGTTTTAGCCGGAGAAGCAAAAAAATAGCGCAGAAAACAGCCGCGCAAGCGTTTAGCTGCGGGGTAAGTCAAATAAAGGCGATGTTCTCTTTGATATCCCGGCGGAGTTGGGTACATAGTATAAATGTGTCTCTCACGTGGTTAATTTTAAGGATAAGAGCATGCCAACAGCAATTGAGAAAGCATTGGATTTTATTGGTGGTATGAACACTTCGGCGTCAGTACCACATTCAATGGATGAAAGTACCGCTAAGGGAATCTTAAAGTATTTGCATGACTTAGGTGTGCCAGCGAGTCCGGAAGTTGTGATGGCACGGGGTGAGCAAGAGGGATGGAATCCCGAGTTCACGAAAAAAGTGGCCGGATGGGCAGAAAAAGTCGCCTCCGGTAACCGCATCCTTATCAAGAACCCAGAGTATTTTTCAACCTATATGCAGGAGCAGCTCAAAGAGCTAGTGTGAGCTGACTATCGAATTAAACTCTAACGGACGTTTCCATCCCAGGATGGCGGCGTCCAGATGGGGTTGCCATTAACATGCTGTTTTCTGAACAGGTGTATCGCGTAAATAGCTTTAGTCCCCGCCAGCTATGTTCTTCCGTGTACTCATTCAACATATTGATGCAAGCAAGTATTGATTTTGCTACATGCCAATTTCCACGGAATGCTCATAAAAAAAGGACCTGCAATTTCTCGCAAGTCCTTGAATTTTGGTGGCCCCTGCTGGACTTGAACCAGCGACCAAGCGATTATGAGTCGCCTGCTCTAACCACTGAGCTAAGGGGCCGTGGCGGTGGATTATAAAGTAACTCCGCGTTGCAATCCAGACATAAGCGTACGGATGCTGTTTTTATAAACAATGTATTTTCAGTCCGTTATACTGGTTCCTCTGATGTATTGTTCGGAGTAATTATGGTTAAGGACATACTGGCACCGGAGCTGCGGGTGGTGTTTTGCGGCATCAATCCGGGGCTTTCTTCCGCAGGTACAGGATTCCCCTTTGCGCACCCCGCTAATCGCTTCTGGAAGGTTATCCATCAGGCGGGATTCACCGATCGCCAGCTTAAACCTGAAGAGGCACAGCACCTGCTGGACTTTCGCTGCGGCGTGACTAAGTTTGTCGACAGACCAACGGTACAAGCCAATGAAGTGAAGCTACAAGAGATGCGTAGCGGCGGTCGTCTGCTTATTGAGAAAATAGAAGAGTATCAGCCAGCCGCGCTCGCTATCCTTGGGAAACAGGCATTTGAGCAGGGGCTTAGCCAGCGTGGGGCGCAGTGGGGAAAACAGACGCTGACCATTGGCGCGACGCAGATTTGGGTATTGCCGAATCCCAGCGGATTGAGCCGGATTACACTGGATAAGCTGGTGGAGGCGTATCGCGAGTTGGATGATGCGCTGGTCATGCGCGGGATGTAAAGAAAAACGCCACCTTGCGGTGGCGTTTGAACTTATACGGCGAGATTAATCGTCGAGGAAGCTACGCAACACTTCAGAGCGGCTCGGGTGGCGCAGTTTACGCAGTGCCTTCGCTTCGATCTGACGGATACGTTCGCGGGTAACGTCGAACTGTTTACCCACTTCTTCCAGCGTGTGGTCGGTGTTCATATCGATACCGAAACGCATACGCAGAACTTTCGCTTCACGGGCGGTCAGGCCAGCCAGAACGTCGTGCGTTGCGGCACGCAGGCTCTCGGTGGTCGCAGAGTCCAGCGGCAGCTCGAGGGTGGTATCCTCGATGAAATCACCCAGATGCGAATCTTCATCGTCGCCGATCGGCGTTTCCATGGAGATAGGCTCTTTAGCGATCTTCAGCACTTTACGGATCTTGTCTTCCGGCATCAGCATGCGCTCAGCCAGTTCTTCTGGCGTCGGCTCGCGGCCCATCTCTTGCAGCATCTGACGGGAGATACGGTTGAGCTTGTTGATAGTCTCAATCATATGTACCGGGATACGGATGGTACGCGCCTGATCCGCGATCGAACGGGTGATCGCCTGACGGATCCACCAGGTTGCATAGGTGGAGAACTTGTAACCACGACGGTATTCAAACTTATCAACCGCTTTCATCAGACCGATGTTACCTTCCTGAATCAGATCCAGGAACTGCAAGCCACGGTTGGTGTATTTTTTAGCGATAGAGATAACCAGACGTAAGTTCGCTTCAACCATCTCTTTTTTCGCACGGCGGGCTTTCGCTTCACCGATGGACATGCGACGGTTGATATCTTTAACCTGCTCGATGGTCAGGCCGGTTTCTTCTTCAATCTGCTGCAGTTTCTGCAGGCCGCGGTGAACGTCATCTGCAACGTCGTGCAGTTTTTCAGACCACGGTTTGTTCATCGCGATTGCCGCGTTGAACCAGGTTTCGCTGGTTTCGTTGCCAGTGAACAGGGTGATGAAGTTTTTCTTCGGCATTTTGCACTGCTCAACGCAGAGCTTCATGATCAGACGTTCCTGAGTACGCACGCGGTCCATCATGACGCGCATGCTGTTTACCAGGTAGTCGAACTGCTTCGGCACCAGGCGGAACTGTTTGAACACTTCGGACAGCTTCTGAATTTCTTCCTGCGCGGCAGCATGGCTGCGGCCTTTCGCTTTGATGGTGTCGCGAGTGATTTCGTACTGAGTACGCAGTTCACCGAATTTTTCACGCGCTAACTCAGGGTCGATGCTGTTGTCATCATCGCTGCTGTCGTCGTCGCCATCTTCTTCATCTTCGTCTTCATCGTCATCCATCTCTTCCTGAGAGAGTTCAGAACCGACGTGGGTCGCCGTTGGCGCCATGTCTTCTTCCGCATTTGGATCGACAAAGCCAGTGATCAGATCGGAAAGACGTGCTTCTTCAGCTTCTACGCGATCGTACTGCTCAAGCAGGTAGGTGATAGCTTCCGGGTATTCGGCAACGGAGCATTGAACCTGGTTAATCCCGTCTTCGATGCGTTTAGCGATGTCGATTTCGCCTTCGCGGGTTAACAGTTCAACGGTACCCATTTCACGCATGTACATGCGGACCGGGTCAGTCGTACGACCGATTTCGGACTCAACGCTGGACAGAACCTGGGCAGCCGCTTCTTCCGCGTCTTCATCGGTGCTGTTGGAGGTTTCAGCAAGCAGCAGATCATCGGCATCAGGTGCTTCTTCCATCACCTGAATACCCATGTCATTGATCATTTGGATGATGTCTTCGATTTGATCTGAATCGACGATATCTTCCGGCAGATGGTCATTGACCTCGGCATAGGTCAGATAGCCTTGCTCCTTACCACGTTGGACAAGAAGCTTCAGCTGTGACTGCGGGTTTTGCTCCATAAGACGGTATCCACACTTAATTCGTTTGATTGGTGTTGGGCGGTAAAACCGCCAACGGCAAAACGAGGGCATACTTATATTTTGCCGCTGCCTCTCCGTGCGGCTGTCGGGGGCTTCCCGATCGATATTCGGCAGTTAAGCCGTTAAATACTTTTGTCTTTCTGTTATTTCTTGGCCAGTTCCTGGTTCAGTGTCCAGAGTTCCCGGCGTTCTTCGCTGCTTAAACCGTGTGTGCGCTCACGAGCTATCAACTCTTCCTGGCGCAGTTCAAGCATCGAATCAAACATATGGTTGAGTGAGTCGGTGAAGGTTTTTTCCGCGATATCTTTATCTGCTATATCGTCCCACATCGACAGTTTTTCAAGGGTCGCAGCATCATTTGTGCCACGGTAGTGTTCTAAAAGTTGCCCGGTGGTCAGACCTGGCTGAGCCAGACAAGTGTTGACCAGTTCTCTGAATAAGCCAAGTCCAGGCAGCTTATTACTATCCAGTGCGCCTAACGGTGGAACCAGCGGGGCGAGGCCCGGGTTCTGTACCAGCAACCCTATAAGTATACGCATGGTCGTACGTTTTAGCTGTGGAACAGGGCGGGAAGCCCCATTTTCTGCCAGTTTAGGCATTAAACGTTCAAGCTGGCTGTCATCCAGAATGCCGAGCTTGTTCCCCAACTCCTGTCGCAGGTAAATGCGCAACGTTTCGCCTGGTACCTGAGTAATCAGCGGTAATGCCAGCGTACTGAGCTGTGCGCGTCCGTCCGGGGTACTCAAATCCACCTGCGGCAGCAGGCTGTTAAATAAAAACGCGGAGAGCGGCAGCGCCTGCTCCATCCGGGCCTCAAAGGCCTCTTTCCCTTCTTTACGCACCAGCGTATCGGGGTCTTCGCCGTCAGGTAAAAACATGAAGCGTAGCTGGCGTCCGTCTGTCATATAGGGCAGTGCGGTTTCCAGTGCGCGCCATGCTGCGTCGCGTCCGGCACGGTCGCCGTCGTAACAGCAAATTACGTTGTTCGTCGCGCGGAACAACAGTTGGATGTGATCGGCAGTAGTTGACGTCCCTAGGGATGCCACGGCGTAGTTAATGCCGTATTGCGCCAGCGCCACCACATCCATATAGCCTTCTACCACTAACAGGCGCTGTGGATCGGCGTTATCCTGCTGGGCTTCATAAAGGCCATACAGCTGGCGACCTTTATGGAAAATATCGGTTTCCGGGGAGTTCAGATATTTCGGCAGGGCATCGCCCAGCACGCGTCCACCAAAACCAATGACTCGACCACGTTTGTCGCGAATGGGGAACATCACCCGTTCGCGGAAGCGATCGTAACTGCGTCCCTGATCGTTGGTGACCAACATCCCCGCATCGACCAGCGATTTGCGATTCTCAGCATTGCCGCCAAACCGTTTCAGGACGTTGTCCCAGCCGGGGGGCGCAAAACCAATAGCAAAACGGGTGATCACGTCGCTACTTAATCCTCGCTTTTCCAGGTACTGGCGCGCAGGGGTAGCGGCGGGCTGCATCAAAGACTGTTGATAAAAAGTGTTCAGGCCGTCCATCAATTGATAAAGGCTTTGCCGTTGATGGCGCTCTATCTGACTGGGGCCACTGCCTGCTTCATAGGGCACTTCAAGGTTGTGCATTGCGGCCAGTTCTTCGACGGTTTCCACAAACTCGAGCTTGTCGTAGTTCATGAGAAAGTCGACGGCGTTGCCATGCGCGCCACACCCAAAGCAGTGATAAAACTGTTTTTCACCGTTTACGGTGAAAGAGGGGGTTTTTTCGTTATGGAACGGACAGCACGCGTGATAATTTTTGCCCTGCTTTTTCAGCTTTACCCGCGCGTCGATGAGATCGACGATGTCGGTTCTTGCCAGCAGGTCATTGATAAAAACGCGAGGAATTCGTCCAGCCATAAGCCCCTGTTTTTTGATGACTCATATACACAAAATCATTCAGGATGCATCAAGGCGGCAAGGAAGCGAATCCTCAGGAGCGTACAGCAGTACGTGACTGGGGTGAGCGACTGCAGCCAACACTGAGGCAGCTTGAATGATGACGTGTATAAACGAAAATAAGCCGCGCATTCCTTCCGGAAGCACGGCCTTACAACTACAACTCAGTCTGAATTGAGAGCTTTGGCTCTCAATGGATTAGTACAGACGAGTACGGCGTGCGTTTTCGCGAGCCAGTTTCTTCGCGTGACGTTTCACAGCAGAAGCTTTAGCGCGCTTACGTTCGGTAGTCGGTTTTTCATAGAACTCACGACGACGAACTTCCGCCAGAACACCTGCTTTTTCGCATGAACGCTTGAAGCGACGCAGTGCTACGTCGAACGGCTCGTTTTCACGTACTTTAATTACCGGCATGTAACTCTCACCTTTAATAAATTCGGTTTGCCGCTGGCATCAACGCCAGCTTATTTCAAAATGGTGCGGAATTTTACTGCAATTGCTGCTGCTTTGTAAAGCACCGACGCGATTTTGAAAGGGACTTTTATAAGGACAAGGAGTATACACGAGCGAAACTCCTGGGGCGAACAAAGTTTTACATCAACCCGCATTGGTCCTACACTGCGCGGTAATAGAGCGAGGTAAAACAAGTCATGCGTGTACTGGGTATTGAAACATCCTGCGATGAAACCGGCATCGCCATTTACGACGATGAAAAAGGTCTTTTAGCCAACCAATTGTATAGTCAGGTGAAATTACATGCTGACTACGGCGGCGTAGTGCCTGAACTGGCCTCGCGCGATCACGTACGTAAAACCGTACCGTTGATCCAGGCCGCGCTGAAAGAAGCGGGACTGACGGCAAAAGAGATCGATGCGGTGGCGTATACCGCAGGTCCAGGTCTGGTTGGTGCGCTGCTGGTTGGCGCAACCGTAGGACGTTCGCTGGCGTTCGCCTGGGGCGTACCGGCAATTCCTGTGCACCACATGGAAGGGCATCTGCTGGCGCCAATGCTGGAAGATAATCCCCCTGCATTCCCGTTCGTCGCGCTGCTGGTTTCCGGCGGTCACACACAGCTGATCAGCGTCACCGGTATCGGTCAGTATGAATTACTCGGCGAATCGATTGATGATGCCGCTGGAGAAGCGTTCGACAAAACCGCCAAGCTGCTGGGGCTGGATTATCCTGGTGGCCCAATGCTGTCAAAGCTGGCATCACAAGGCGTTGAAAAACGTTTTGTCTTCCCGCGTCCGATGACTGACCGTCCGGGGCTGGATTTCAGCTTCTCCGGCCTGAAAACCTTCGCTGCGAATACCATTCGTAATAACGAAAATGACGATCAGACCCGCGCTGATATCGCCCGTGCGTTTGAAGACGCGGTAGTTGATACGCTGATGATCAAGTGCAAACGCGCGCTGGATCAAACCAGTTTTAAACGTCTGGTGATGGCGGGGGGCGTGAGTGCGAACCGTACGCTGCGCGCAAAGCTGGCTGAGATGATGCAAAAACGTCGTGGCGAAGTGTTTTACGCGCGTCCGGAATTTTGTACCGATAACGGGGCGATGATCGCCTACGCAGGCATGGTGCGCTTTAAAGCGGGTGCAACGGCGGATCTTGGCGTGACCGTGCGTCCACGCTGGCCGCTGGCGGAATTACCGGCAGCATAAGTTTTTTTGCCCGGTGGCGCTGCGTTTACCGGGCTTACAAAACCGTAGGCCGGGTCAGGCGAATCCGCCGCCCGGCGATAGCTCTCACTACATCCGCAACATTCCTTTCTCTTCCAGAAACGCGATAATTTTTTCCAGGCCTTCTCCAGATTTTAAATTACTAAACGTCCATGGACGCTCGCCGCGCATGCGCAAGGTATCGCGCTCCATCACCTCCAGCGATGCGCCGACGTAAGGGGCCAGATCGGTTTTATTGATCACCAGAAAATCGGATTTGGTGATCCCCGGACCACCTTTACGCGGGATCTTCTCGCCTTCAGCAACATCGATCACATAGATCGTCAGATCCGCGAGTTCCGGGCTGAAGGTGGCGCTCAGGTTATCGCCGCCGCTTTCCACAAAAATCAGATCCAGATTGCCGAATTTCTCGCTCAGCGCTTCTACGGCGGCCAGATTCATCGACGCATCTTCGCGGATGGCGGTATGCGGGCAGCCACCGGTTTCCACGCCGACGATCCTCTCTGGCTCCAGTGCGCCCGCCTCGGTGAGAATGCGCTGATCTTCTTTGGTGTAGATATCGTTGGTCACCACCGCCAACTGATAGCTGCTGCGCATGGCTTTGCATAACGCTTCCAGCAGCGCCGTTTTGCCCGAGCCAACCGGGCCGCCAACGCCCACACGCAGGGGATGCTTGTAGTTACTCATTTTTTCTCCTCAGGAGCGGAATAATCGGGAATATTGGGTTTCATGCCGGGCAGACGCGATAGCGGCCAACGGCGTTGCGGAGCCGAGGCTGGTGTCAGGACACGTCAGCGCCTGTGCCAAACCCTGCACATAGCGATCGCAGAGCGCAATAATCAAACGCTGGGCCGCCTGTTGTCCAAAAGGAACCAGCTTGACGCCAGCCATGACAGCGCTCTCAATCCAGCTGTAGCCGAGGCTTAACGCCAGCTCCGTCAGCGGAATTTTCCAGCGCACGCCCAGCCAGGCCATGCCGCAGAGTTGGCTGTCGACAAAGAGGGTGCGCCATTCTCGCGAGCAATCCGACTCCCAGTCGGTGACCAGCCGCGTAAACGCCGCACCCCGACTGCGTTCTTCATCCCGCAGTTCGCGGGTTTCGCGACAGGCCAGCAGGTAAGCGCTCCAGCGGCGTGCTGCGTCGAGATCGTCCAGCTCGCAGGCGCGATACAGTCTCGCCAGCAGCGGTAGGTCAACGGTAAAAAAGTTTTGCTCCATCTGCTGGATTTGCCAGTCAGAGAAGTCATCGACGCTTTTCACCCAGCCGATTTCTACCGCCCACTCCAGCCCCTGAGACCAGGTAAACGATCCTACCGGGAGACTGCTGCTGGCGAGCTGCATCAGGCGCAGCTGTTGGGTGCTATGCATCAGTGCGCATGACCATGGTGATGCCCGTGTGACTCGCTCGCATAGGCACCCGCTTCCGGCTCAAACGGCAACTGGGCGAATGTCACCTCAAGGTTGAACTGGCGCAGCATGTCGTCCAGTACATGATCGTGATGGTAACGCAGTTCATCCGGCAGGATTTGCAGCGGAACGTGGCGATTACCGAGGTGATAACAGGCTTTGGCGAGCAGGAAAGGATCGGCGCAGCGCACCACGGAAACCGACTCCGGTGCGGCGATCACTTCGATCACTTCGCTGCCATCGTCGGTACTTAGCAGATCGCCACCGCGCAGCAGCAAACCACGCGGTAGCATTAGCCCGGCTTCGCGACCGTCGTTCAGTGCTACCCTGGCGCGACTTTTTACCCGGATATCAATGGGCAGCGTGACGCTTGCAGTAACGCGGTGAGCGTGGTCAAGGCGTTGGGTCAGATAGATCATCGTCACTCCTCAAAACAGAAAATAGCGTTGCGCCATCGGCAAAACATCTGCCGGTTCGCTGGTGATAAGTTCGCCATCAATACGCACCTCGTAAGTCTGAGCATCGACGGTGATATTGGGTTGCAGGCCGTTGTGGATCATGTCGACCTTTTTCACTGTCCGACAGCCTTTGACGACGGCGATAGCGCTTTGCAGATTGAGCTGCTGCGGGATGTTTTGCGCGTCAGCGGCCTGCGAAATAAAGGTCAGCCGGGTGTGGTGCCGCGCCGCGCCAAGCGCGCCGAACATCATGCGGTAATGCACCGGCTGCGGGGTGGGGATCGAGGCGTTGATATCGCCCATTGGCGCGCAGGCGATCATCCCGCCCTTGACGATCGTCGCCGGTTTTACGCCAAAAAAGGCGGGCGACCACAGCACCAGATCGGCCAGTTTGCCTGGCTCAACGGAACCGACTTCATGGGCTATACCGTGGGTTAATGCCGGGTTGATGGTGTATTTGGCGACGTAGCGTTTAACGCGCAGGTTGTCGTTGTCACCGGTTTCTTCTGCCAACGGGCCACGCTGAACCTTCATGCGGTGCGCCACCTGCCAGGTACGCAGGATCACTTCGCCAACGCGCCCCATCGCCTGTGAATCGGATGAGGTCAGGGAAAACGCGCCAATGTCATGCAGCACATCTTCGGCAGCGATTGTTTCCCGGCGAATGCGGGATTCGGCAAAGGCCACGTCTTCGGCGATATCCGGATCGAGGTGGTGGCAAACCATCAGCATGTCGAGATGCTCGTCGATGGTGTTGACGGTATAGGGCAGCGTCGGGTTAGTGGAGGAGGGCAGAATATTCGGATGCGCGCAGGCGGTGATGATATCCGGTGCATGGCCGCCGCCCGCGCCTTCGGTGTGAAAGGTATGAATGGTGCGATCGCCAATTGCCGCCAGCGTATCTTCAACGAAACCGGACTCATTGAGCGTATCGCTGTGCAGCGCGACCTGGATGTCCATTTCGTCGGCCACAGTCAGCGCGCAGTCGATAGCGGCAGGCGTGGCGCCCCAGTCTTCATGGATTTTCAGGCCAATTGCACCCGCGCTGATTTGCTCGCGCAGGGCGTCTGGGTTTGAGCCATTGCCTTTGCCCAGCAAACCAATGTTAACCGGCAACGCATCTGCCGCCTGCAGCATGCGCGCGATGTACCAGGGGCCCGGTGTGCAGGTGGTGGCGTTGGTTCCTGCGGCCGGACCGGTGCCGCCGCCGATCATCGTCGTCACGCCAGAAACCAGCGCCTCCTGCGCCTGCTGTGGGCAAATCCAGTGAATATGCGTATCCACGCCGCCCGCGGTGACGATCTTACCTTCTCCAGCGATGACTTCAGTTCCTACGCCTATCGGGATCGTGACGTTGGGTTGAATATCGGGATTACCTGCTTTGCCGATAGCGAAGATCCTGCCGTTTTTGATGCCGATATCCGCTTTCACGATCCCCCAGTGATCGACGATCAGCGCGTTGGTTATCACCAGATCCACGCATGCTTCGGCGCGCATTTGTCCCTGGCCCATGCCGTCGCGGATCACTTTTCCGCCGCCGAATTTGACCTCTTCGCCGTAGGTGGTGAAGTCTTGTTCCACCTCGATCCACAGGTCGGTATCCGCCAGGCGCACTTTATCGCCGGTGGTTGGGCCAAACATGTCGGCGTACGCCTGCCGGGAAATGTCACTCATTATCTGCCTCCAGTGCGCCCATCACTTCGCTGCGAAAACCCACGATCCTTTGTGCACCAGCAACGCGCACCAGTTCGACTTCGCGTTTTTGTCCCGGCTCAAAACGCACCGCTGTGCCCGCAGCAATGTTCAGACGAAAACCGCGTGCAGCCAGCCTGTCAAAGCGCAGCGCCGGGTTCACTTCGTAAAAGTGATAGTGCGATCCCACCTGGATGGGTCTGTCGCCATGATTTTCCACCACGATCGTGCAGATCTCCCGCCCTTGATTAAGCGCAATATTGCCTTTTGCGATCTGATATTCACCTGGGATCATTGCTGCTCCTTAGACGATCGGATTGTGGACAGTGACCAGCTTCGATCCGTCCGGAAATGTGGCTTCAACCTGAATATCCGGGATCATCTCCGGTACGCCTTCCATCACCTGATCGCGGCGCAGGACGTGACGCCCGTCTTCCATCAGCGCGGCCACGGTTTGCCCGTCCCGCGCCCCTTCCATGATGAAAGCGCTAATTAGCGCCACCGATTCCGGGTAGTTCAGCTTCAGCCCGCGGGCCAGGCGACGTTCCGCCACCAGCGCGGCGGTAAATAGCAACAACTTGTCTTTTTCTCTGGGGGTCAGTTCCATAAGGGGTCTCTTAGGTTTGCCAGATTCGCGGTAGTACGGGTGCTTTGTGCGTCAGCAGCGGGCGCAGGAATTGCCAGATGTCACGCATAACGCGCACAACGATCAGATTGTCGTTCGCAAGAAAGCGGATTGTCAGCAGCGAGTCGTTAAGCGTTGCCCCAGCGTAATCGCCAAGCGCTGTAAGCCGCTCCCGCGTGCCCTCGAGCATATGTTCGCTGGCCGGATAACACAGCAACGTGCCGACCCAGGGATGATGTGCGACGCCGCTCAGATTCCCCTCCTGCAACTGCAAGCGTTCTATCAGCAGTGGCTGCCCATCTCGCCATACTTCCAGGCGGTTTTGCAGCGTGCCGTAATTGAAGGTCTCCTGCATAACCGGTCGGCCAAGACACAGCAGATCCCAGGCCAGCAGGCGGCTTGCGGATGTCAGATGAAAGACGGTCTGAATAGCGGCGTTGGCGCCAGGAAAGAGGATCGTATCCTGCGGCAACCACTCCAGCGTCGCGTGAGGAGTGAGGGTAAAATGCTGGCGCAGTAATGCCTGCGGTCCACGGCTGCGGTAAAACTTTCCCGCACCAGGCTGGGTGATTAACGCGTGGCTGTTTTCGTCGAGCGTTACGGCGATATGGAGCTCATCCCCGCCGACGATCCCCGCCGGTGGATGAAGCAAATAGAGATGGCAAACGTCCTCTTCCGGGTAAAACGGGCGTTGAACCGTCAATGGACCATGATGACGCGCCGAGGCGAGCACCGTTTTGTGCCCGGTGCAGGTAAAATGCAGATCCAGTTCGGCCTGCCAGCCCCGTGTGAGTGTCTCGTGCGCAACCGTGTCCAGAGCGTTTCCCCTATCAGCATGAGGGTGTTTGCATACAAAAAAGTATGCCTCAGCGCGTCGGGAAATCGATCATATGAGAAGCTTATGGATAAAGGGGCGACAATACGCCGCCCCACCAGGGTTTTACAGTAAAACGAGGGGCATCCAGACCAGACCGGTAATCACCAGTAGCACGAGGAAAATCAGGCCAAAAATAGCACCGAGTCGCCAGTAATCTACCGTTGGTAAATAGCCGCTGCCGTAGTAGATAGGGCTAGGGCCGGTGGCGTACGGGGTCAGAATGCTGCCCAGACCAATGGCGGCGCCGACCATCAGGCAGAAGACAGGTAGCGGGATTTCCGGCATTGCCAGCGCGGCGGCAATCATCATCGGTGCGAGGGCGGAGGTATAGGCTGTGGCGCTGGCAAAGAAGTAACGCAGCAGATAGAACACCACGATCAGCGCTACCATCACCATCATCGGCGAATAACCGCTCAGCCCATTTGCCAGCAGCTTGCCGAACCAGGTAATAAAACCGGTGTTATTGAGCCCGGTGGCCAGCGTGATCAGCGAGGCCAGCCAGAAAAAGACGTTCCATGCGGCTTTATTGCTGACGATGTCATCCCAGCTAATGATGCGCAGTACCAGCATCAACGCCACCACGCTGTATCCAACCATCGCGGCGTCAATATAATCGCCGCCGAAGATCCACAGCACCAGCGCGCCGACCATCAGCACCAGCATCTTTTTCTCGCGAGCGCAGAGCGGTCCCATCGCTTTTAGTTCAGTATCCGCCCAGCGTGGAACCTGATCGCCGGATTTCAGCTCCGGTGGATATAACACGTACGCCAGCCACGGCACGATCAGCACCAGTAAAATGCTCAGCGGCAGCATGCCTAAGAACCAGTCACCCCAGCTCAGCGCGGTGTGGGATGCGCCTTTCATCAGACCGATCAACAGCAGGTTCGGCGCCATTGCCGTTAAGAAAATGGCGCTGGTAACGCAGTCAGCGACAATGCCCATCCACATGATGTACGAGCCAATAGAGCGTGAACTGGCGCTATTGGGTTGTGAGTTATACAGCGGCGGCAGGTTGCGGATAATCGGGTAGATTATTCCGGCCCCACGGGCGGAGTTGGAAGGTGTGACGGGAGCGAGGATAAGTTCGGAGAACATCACCGCATAGCCGAGAAATAGCGTCCTATGCCCCATCTTTTTCACCAGCATCAGCGCGATTCGCCGACCGAGTCCGGTTTTCTCATAGCCAGTACCAAACATAAAGGCCGCGAAGATCAGCCAGATGACCGAGTTTGAAAAGCCAGATACCGCCCACGACAGCGATTTGGCGGTAAATTTAAAACCGTCCTGCGCGAGTTGCTCCGGGCTGAACAGCAGCCACGGTGAAAGGACGGCGATGATCGAAATGCCAATCATTGCCACTACCGCGCCCGGTACAGGTTCCAGAATAAGCCCGACAATCACACCGGTAAAGACGGCAAAATAGAGCCAGGTGTGGCTCTCAAGACCGGTGGGGACGGGTAGAACAGCAATAATGGCGATGACCACCAGCGGAGCCAGGTATCGCCACCAACCAGCTAAAGGTGCCATTGTTGAATCCCTACGAAAGGGGAGAGGCGTAGCGCCTCTCCGGGAGGGTTATTTGATGTAATGCACGTGCTCGCAGATTTCATCGACGATAGGGTCGCGACGTTCAGCGAACAGCTTTTTGTTTTCAGCGATCAGGTTATTGCCGTGGGTATCGATGGAAACGATCAGCGGGCCGAACTCTTTTACCCGACACACCCACAGGGACTCCGGCATGCCGAGTTCCGTCCAGTGCACCTCTTCGATCTCCTCAACCTGGGTTGCCGCCACGACCGCGCAGCCTGCCGGGAAGATGACGTGCAGCGCTTTAAACTGCTTGCAGCCTTCTTCCGTCAGCGGTCCCATGCCGCCCTTGCCGACTACCAGTTTGACGCCAGTCTGTTCGATAAAGTCTTTCTCAAACGCTTCCATACGCATGCTGGTGGTTGGGCCGACGGAAACCATTTCCCATTTTTCACCGTTCTTACGTACAATCGGGCCCGCGTGGAAAATGGCTTTGCCGTTCAGGTCATAAGGAATCGGGCGCTTCAGTTCGATCAGGCGGCGGTGGCAAACGTCACGGCAGGTCACCAGCGTACCGGTCAGGTAAATGACATCGCCAACGCGAATGTCTGCCAGATCTTCGGCTTTGATCGGGGTTGTGAGGATCTTTTTCATAACGCGCTCCGGGTGTGAGACAGGTTTTCGAAGGAGAGGTCAGCATGAACCAATAGCGTGCCGCGACGGTGGGCCCAGCAGCCGGTAGAGACGGCAACGCCGATAGTCGACGGGTGGCGCGCGGCGGATTCGATATGCACGCCCATCACCGAGCTATTACCGGTCAATCCTTGCGGACCAATGCCCAGACGGTTAAGTCCTTCTTCCAGACGCAGTTCCAGTTCGGCCGCTTTCGGATTCGGATGACGTGAGCCGATAGGGCGCAGCACCGCTTTACGAGAAAGAACGGCGGCGGTTTCTACGGAGGTGGCAATACCTACGCCCACCAGCACTGGCGGACAGGCGTTGACTGCCAGCGTGGAGATATTTTCAAAAACAAATTTCACCACACCTTCGTAGCCCTCAGAAGGCATTAACACTTTCGAGCGTCCCGGCAGCGTACAGCCGCCGCCTGCCATGTAGACTTCGATTTCCGCGTCATCGTTATCAGGGATGATGTCCCAGGTGACCCACGGTACACCGGTACCGGTATTTTTGCCGGTATTCACTTCGTCAAAAATCTCGACCGCGTTATGGCGCAGCGGCGCTTTTACCGTGGCGTCTTCAACGGCCTGCTTCAGAATGCTTTGCAGTTCGCCGAGGAGCGGAAAACGGGAACCGACCTTCACGAAGAACATAATCTCGCCGGTGTCCTGACAGGCTGGGCGGTTCAGGTCGATAGCCTTCTGCATGTTGTCAAACATGGTGTGGTAGATGATTTTACCCATCGGCGAGGTTTCGCCTTCACGCAGCTGTTTTAATTTATCCACGACGTCATCGGGCATGCGGGTAGAAATCATGGCGGTAAAATCAGCGACAATGTTAGTCAGCGTATTTATCGCATTTTGGTTATTTTGATTGCTCATCTTGTTAACTCCAGTTCTTTTATTTATCTGGAAATAAATTCTCCGCCACAAACTACCACCAAAAATGTGGATTAATATTATTTGCCACTGTGAATATCTAATTAACAGTTCGTGAATGATGTCCGGATAAGGCAATAAAAATTGCGCAAAGGCAGGGTTTAAGACGCATGAGAGAATTACACTGCGGTGAACAACATTACGGATAGACCGATCATGCTGAACACGTATCCCCTTGCGAAAGACCTGCAGGTGTTGGTTGAAATTGTGCATAGCGGCAGCTTCAGCGCCGCCGCCGCGACGCTGGGGCAAACGCCAGCGTTTGTGACGAAACGCATTCAGATCCTAGAGTCCGCGCTGGGGACGACGCTGCTAAGCCGCTCTGCGCGTGGTGTAGCGCTCACGGAGAGTGGTCAACGTTGCTATGAACATGCGCAGGCGATCCTCGCGGGCTATCAGCATCTGGTCGATGACGTCACGCAACTCAAAACGCGCCCGGCAGGGATGATTCGTATCGGCTGTAGTTTTGGCTTTGGGCGCAGTTATATTGCGCCGGCAATTACCGAATTGATGCATAGCTACCCTGAATTACAGGTGCATTTTGAGCTTTACGATCGGCAAATTGATTTGGCGCAGGATAATATCGATTTGGATATTCGTATTAATGACGAGATACCGGATTATTATATTGCGCATTTGTTAACGAAAAACAAAAGAATATTGTGTGCGGCCCCACCGTATTTACAAAAATACGGTGAGCCGATGACGTTACAGGAATTAAGTCGTCATGATTGTCTGGTCACCAAAGAACGCGATATGACTCACGGGGTGTGGGAACTGGACAATGGTCAGGAGAAAAAGTCGATCAAGGTGGCGGGGCATCTTTCCTCTAACAGCGGTGAGATTGTGTTGCAGTGGGCGCTTCAGGGAAAAGGAATTATGCTGCGTTCTGAATGGGATGTGCAGCCGTTTCTGGCCAGCGGTGAACTGGTGCGTGTGCTGCCGGACTATGCGCAGAGCGCTAATATCTGGGCGGTTTATCAGGAGCCGCTGTATCGCAGCGTGAAGCTGCGCGTGTGCGTGGAATTTCTGGCGACGTGGTGTCAGAACCGATTAGGCAAACCGGTGGAGGGGTATCACATCCCCCACGCCGGATAAGACGCCGTTGCGTCGCTATCCGACAATAAATTTACTCGGGGTCTCGTTCGCGTTTTTTCTTCAGTTTGGTCCAGATCTTCGGCTCCTGACGACGCCACAGACGCTGAATGTTGTCATGGTGACGTAGCAGAATTAAGCACGACAGCATGGACACCGGAAAAGTGAACTGGGGATTGAACCACCAGACGTAAAAAGGGGCGATCAACGCGCTGACGATAGCGCCTAACGACGAGTAGCCGCTCAACAGGACGGTCAGCAGCCAGGTCCCTGCCATCACGCCAGTTAAGTCCCAACCAATCGGCGCAATCGCGCCAAAAGCGGTGGCAACGCCTTTCCCACCTTTAAAGCCGAAGAACACCGGCCAAATGTGGCCCAGACAGGCGGCGATTGCGATCAATCCCAGCCAGAAGGGGCTGACGCCTAGCGCATAGGCACCCCAGACGGGTAACATACCTTTCAGGACGTCGAAAATCAGTACCGCGACGGCGGCTCCCTTGCCACCGATGCGCAGCACGTTTGTCGCGCCCGGATTCCCAGAGCCGCTGTCGCGCGGGTCCGGCAATCCAGCAAGGCGGCATACCAGAATAGCACTGGAAATTGAGCCACAGAGGTACGCGAAGATAATCATTCCAGGCGCGATTGCACTCATAAGCTGTTCCGTTTTGAAAATGTCGTGTAAAACGCTACTTCTGTGGATAATACGCATATTTCGCCGGAAGTGGTATCCGGGTTAGCCAAAAAGCAGGCAGGTCGTGATGGATATTGTATTTATAGAGCAACTTTCTGTAATCACCACTATTGGTGTTTACGACTGGGAACAAACGATCGAACAACGGTTGGTGTTCGATATCGAAATGGCATGGGATAACCGCAAATCGGCTAAAAGCGATGATGTGGCTGATTGCCTGAGCTATGCTGATATTGCTCAAACGGTTGTTAATCATGTGGAAGGTGGGCGCTTTGCGCTGGTAGAACGGGTTGCGGAAGAGGTGGCAGATCTCCTGCTTAGCCGCTTTAATTCTCCCTGGGTACGGATCAAACTCAGTAAACCCGGCGCGGTAGCCCGTGCGGCGAACGTCGGGGTTATCATTGAGCGTGGCAATAATCTGAAAGAAAATAATTAATTTAATAATTTCTAAAACAAACGGGTATAAAAGGGTCCTTTCGTCGGCTCTTTTTTGCCGTGGTTTCTCTATCTAGGGGTTTATTAATGAGTGATATGCACTCGCTGCTGGTGGCGGCAATTTTGGGTGTGGTCGAAGGATTGACGGAATTTTTACCCGTTTCCAGTACTGGCCATATGATTATTGTTGGCCACTTATTGGGTTTTGAGGGTGACACTGCAAAAACATTTGAAGTGGTGATTCAGCTGGGCTCTATTCTGGCGGTGGTGGTGATGTTCTGGCGACGTCTGTTTGGCTTGATCGGCATTCACTTCGGCAAGGCTCCGCATGAAGGCACTGGCAAAGGTCGGTTGACGCTGGGACATATCCTGTTGGGGATGATTCCAGCCGTGGTACTGGGGCTAATCTTCCACGACACCATCAAATCGCTGTTTAACCCGATCAACGTGATGTATGCGCTGGTGGTGGGTGGTGTACTGCTGATTGCCGCAGAATGCCTGAAGCCGAAAGAACCGCGTGCGCCGGGTCTGGATGATATGACCTATCGCCAGGCGTTTATGATTGGCTGTTTCCAGTGTCTGGCGCTGTGGCCGGGGTTTTCTCGCTCCGGGGCGACGATTTCTGGCGGCATGCTGATGGGCGTGAGTCGTTACGCGGCCTCTGAATTCTCCTTCCTGCTGGCCGTACCGATGATGATGGGCGCGACGGCGCTGGATCTCTACAAGAGCTGGTCTTTCCTCAGCGCATCAGATATCCCGATGTTTGCAGTCGGATTTGTGACGGCGTTTATCGTGGCGCTGGTGGCGATTAAAACCTTCCTGCAACTGATTAAACGCATCTCGTTCATTCCGTTTGCGATTTACCGCTTTATTGTGGCGGCTGCCGTTTACGTCGTGTTCTTCTGATGTCTTACCGTGGTGCCGGATGGCGGCTTTCCGCCTTATCCGGCCTACGGGTTATATCCGTTTCGAACCTGTAGGCCGGATAAGCACAGCGCATTCGGCAACGCAGTGTCTACGCTTTCGGGCAACGCTGCTCCTTCCAACTGGCTACCGCCGCGATGCGACGCCGGGTCAGTTCTTCACGAATTGCCTGACCTTTGAATCCAGCTTCAACCACGTCTTTCGTTGGCACCGCCTGCGCAACCTGCCAGGCTTCGCGCAACAGTCTGCCTTGCGGATAATCTGCCGCTTCAAAACCGGTTCGCCCACGCACATCGGCCTCGCTGGTGAGGGCGATTTGCTCCACGCGCTGCGGTTTGCGCCAGGCATCGATGGAATCAAACAGCTTAACGATGGTTTTCGGCTGCAGGATCGGGAAGGTATGAATGAGGTCGTGGAACTCGGAAACCAGTTTGGCTAAATCACGGATGTCATTCGGCACGCGCAGGCGCTGGCACAGTTGTTCGACAAGCTTAACACCTGCCGGACCGTGGCCATGATGGCGCGGCCACAGCGCTTTAGGCGTCAATGCCTTGCCAAGATCGTGGCACAGCGTAGCAAAACGCACGTCGACTTCCGGACTTAACATGGCTGCCATCGACAGCGTCATCAGCGTGTGAATGCCGGTGTCGATTTCCGGATGCCACTGTGCGGGGGCTGGAACGCCAAACAAAGCATCCACTTCCGGAAACAGGACGCGCAGTGCGTCGCAGTCGCGCAGGACCTGGAAAAATACCTGTGGGTTACGGGTGGTTAATGCGCCTTCGGTTTCTTTCCACACCCGCTCTGGTGTCAGATGCTCCAGTTCACCAGCGGCGGTCATGTCACGCATTAGCGTCATGGTTTCGTCAGCAATCCGAAAACCGAGGTGCGCATAGCGGGCAGCAAAGCGTGCCACGCGCAGCACGCGCAGCGGATCTTCGCTAAAGGCAGATGAAACATGGCGCAGCAGACGGTTTTCCAGATCGTCGCGTCCGTTATACGGGTCGATAATCTCCCCGTCGTCATCGCGGGCGATTGCGTTGATGGTCAGGTCACGACGCTGAAGATCGGCCTCCAGCGTGACATCTGCGGCGGCATAGCAGGTGAACCCGGTATACCCCGAGCCTGACTTACGTTCGGTACGCGCCAGCGCATACTCTTCGCGGGTTTGCGGATGCAGAAACACGGGAAAATCGCGGCCTACCTGCTGGTAGCCCGCGTCGAGCATCTCTTGCGGCGTGGCGCCAACAACAACCCAATCTTTATCTTTAATCGGTAGCCCTAATAACGCATCCCGAACAGCACCACCGACCAGATAAATCTTCACGCCACTTTCCTTTTGAAAACTATGATCCCTTAATCATATGTCAGTGTGGCGGAGAAGGCGATTCAGTTCATCCAGCGATCTTTGCGTTTACGGCTTGGGATCATGTGTGGCAGAACCAGGCCGAGCAGCAGACCAAGACCCAACACGCCGCCACCGTACATAAACCACTGCATGATGATGGTGCGCTGTTTGTCATCAAGCTGAAGGTTGGCTGCGCTGACCTTCTTTTGCGCCACGATAAGCTCGTTTTTCAGCTTCTGGTTTTCTTGTTTCAGTCCGTCGATCACGCTGTCGCTTTGCGCGACCTTTTGCTGCATATCAGCGGTGCGCTGGTTCCACGTAGTATCGATATTATTGAGCTTATCGGTCAAGGTCTTAACCTGGTTTTCCAGGTCGGGAACGCGGGTACGCAGGCTCGGCGTACTGTTCAGCTCTTTCAGTGGGATCCAGGCGGTACGTCCGGTGCTGTCTTTCACCTGGCCGTAGTTAGTGTTGGCATCGGTCTGTAATAGCGTGACTTCCTCGCCGGCGTTAACCGTACCCACGAGGCGATAATTATCTCCCGGACCGCTGCGGACCCAGGTGTTCAGTTCGTCAGAGACATAGCGCTTTTCTTCGGCATGAGAGACTGCAGTGGCGCTAAGTGCGAGTAAAGTTAATCCAATCAGGCGTAATTTTGGCATCAGGCTGTCGTTATTGTCATAGAAAGTGGAACGATAGTAGTGGCATCAGTGTCTCTACGCAAAGCATTCGACATCAATCGGAATCATCTGTGTCCTTTTTGCCACCACTCGAAACTTTTACGCCCGTCAAATTGCTCGTTGCATGGCAATTTGGCGCAAAATACTATCTACTGACCATAAAGAACGAACTTAGTTCGCAGTCAGTTTTCTCAACTGTGACATAACCCATAAGTACAAGACCATGGCCCAGGAAATCGAATTAAAATTTATCGTCAATAGTGATGTTGTAGATGCGCTACGTGAACGTCTGAATACGCTGGGGGGAGAGCATCATGCGCCCAGTCAGTTGCTGAATATCTACTACGAAACACCGGATGCGTGGTTGCGTGGTCACGATATGGGGCTGCGTATTCGCGGTGAAAATGGTCATTACGAAATGACCATGAAAATTGCCGGACGCGTGACGGGCGGACTGCACCAGCGGCCGGAATATAACGTTGCGCTAAACGCGCCTGAGCTGGACCTCACCTTGTTCCCAACGGAAGTCTGGCCTGACGGCGAGCTGCCTGCTGAACTTGCTTCTCAAGTGCAGCCGTTGTTTAGCACCGATTTTTACCGTGAGAAATGGTTGGTTGATGTTGATGGCAGCCGGATTGAAATGGCCCTTGATCTGGGGGAGGTGAAAGCGGGCGAGTTTGCAGAACCTATCTGTGAGCTTGAACTTGAACTGCTAAGCGGCGATACCCGTGCGGTACTGAAGCTGGCAAACCAGCTGGTTTCGCAAACCGGTTTACGCCAGGGTAGCTTGAGCAAAGCAGCGCGCGGTTATCACCTTGCTCAGGGGAATGCGCCGCGCGAACTCAAACCGACACGCATTTTGAAAGTTCCGGCGAAAGCGAGTATTGAGCAGGGGCTGGAAGCGGCGCTGGAGCTGGCATTATCACAGTGGCAGTACCATGAAGAGCTGTGGGTGCGCGGCGTTAAAGGGGCGAAAGCCGAGGTGCTGGCGGCTATGGGCCTGGTGCGTCACATTCTGATGCTGTTTGGCGGTAATGTGCCGCGAAAAGCGAGCGCTCACTTACGTGATTTGTTGACCCAGTCGGAAGCGATCATTTCGTCGGACGTTTCTGCTGTTTCGGCGGTTTACAGCACGCAAACGGCAATGGCCAAGCTGGCGCTGACCGAATGGCTGGTGACCAAAGGATGGCAGCCGTTCCTTGATGCGAAGGCGCAGGGAAAAATTGCCGACTCCTTTAAGCGTTTCTCTGATACCCATCTTTCACGCCATGCCGCTGAGCTGAAAACCGCTTTTGCGCAGCCGCTGGGCGATCAGTACACCGATCAGCTTCCTCGTTTGACGCGCAACATTGATAGCATGCTGATGCTGGCGGGATACTACGACGAAAATGTCGCATCAGAATGGATCGCCAACTGGCAGGGTTTGCGCCACGCCATTGCGGCCAATCAATATATTGAAATTGAACACTTCCGCAACGAGGCAATCGCGCTGGAACCGTTCTGGCTGCACAGCGGAAAACGATAATCAGGGCCGAGGCCGGGATGCCTGATGGCGCTGCGCTTATCAGGCCTACGCGATGTGTGTAACTGTCATGTAGGCCGGATAAGGCTAAACGCCGCATCCGGCACCATTCAAAGGATAACCCGTAAATGAAGCAGCTCTCTTCACCGTTACAGCAGTACTGGCCGACCGTTGTTGAGCGGCTGCCAGCAGCAATATCTGAGTCCTCGCTTAGCGTTCAGGCGAAGTCAGTACTTACATTCAGTGATTTTGTCCGTGACAGCATTATTGCCCATCCTGAATGGCTGGCTGAGCTGGAAAGCACCCCACCCCTGGCGGATGAATGGCAACACTATGCCGACTGGTTACAGCAAGCATTGGCTGACGTTAGTGATGAAAACACGCTGATGCGTGAGTTACGCCTGTTTCGCCGACGTATCATGGTGCGTATCGCCTGGGCACAGACGCTGTCGCTGGTGACTGAAGAGAGTATTTTGCAGCAGCTAAGCCATCTGGCTGAAACGTTGATCGTCGCCGCGCGCGACTGGTTATACGCCGCCTGCTGTCGCGAATGGGGGACGCCCTGTAATCCTGAAGGTGTGGCGCAGCCGCTGCTGATTTTAGGCATGGGGAAACTGGGCGGCGGCGAGCTGAATTTTTCCTCCGATATCGACCTGATTTTTGCCTGGCCGGAGCACGGCAGCACACAGGGCGGGCGCCGCGAGCTGGATAACGCCCAGTTCTTTACCCGTATGGGCCAGCGGCTCATCAAGGTATTAGATCAGCCCACAATGGATGGGTTTGTCTATCGGGTGGATATGCGTTTACGCCCGTTTGGCGACAGCGGTCCGTTGGTACTGAGCTTCTCTGCGCTGGAGGATTATTACCAGGAGCAAGGGCGCGACTGGGAACGCTATGCGATGGTCAAAGCCCGCATTATGGGCGATGCCGACGGCACTTACGTCAGCGAGCTTCGTGCCATGCTGCGGCCTTTTGTTTTCCGTCGCTATATTGATTTCAGCGTGATCCAGTCGTTGCGTAACATGAAAGGGATGATTGCTCGTGAAGTGCGCCGCCGTGGCCTGAAAGACAACATCAAGCTGGGGGCGGGCGGTATTCGTGAAATCGAATTTATCGTACAGGTATTCCAGCTGATTCGCGGCGGGCGTGAACCGTCGCTGCAATCCCGCTCGCTGTTACCGACGCTGAGTGCCATCAATGCGCTGCACCTGCTGTCTGATACCGATACGGAACAACTGCGAGCAGCCTATCTCTATTTACGCCGCCTGGAAAACCTGTTGCAAAGCATCAATGATGAACAGACCCAAACGCTGCCAGGCGATGAACTGAATCGCGCGCGGCTGGCGTGGGGGATGAACGTTGATGACTGGCAGCAATTAACTGATGTGCTGGCCAATCATATGGACAACGTACGCCGGGTATTTAACGAGCTGATTGGCGATGACGAAGCTGAAACCCAGGAAGAGTCGCTTTCAGAACAGTGGCGCGAACTGTGGCAGGATGCATTACAGGAAGATGACACCACGCCGGTGCTGACGCATCTGGCGGATGACGATCGCCGGCGCGTGCTGTCTCTGATTGCTGATTTCCGCAAAGAGCTGGATAAACGCACCATTGGCCCACGCGGACGCCAGGTGCTGGATCATTTAATGCCGCATCTGCTGAGCGATGTCTGTACGCGTGACGACGCCTCAGTCCCGCTATCGCGCATTACCCCTCTGCTGGTAGGGATTGTTACCCGTACGACCTATCTGGAACTGCTGAGCGAATTCCCCGGGGCGCTGAAGCATCTGATTTCGCTCTGTGCGGCCTCGCCGATGGTCGCCAGCCAGCTGGCGCGGTATCCGCTGTTGCTCGATGAACTGCTGGATCCGAACACCCTGTATCAACCCACCGCGACGGACGCCTACCGTGATGAGCTGCGCCAGTATTTGCTGCGCGTGCCGGAAGATGACGAAGAGCAGCAACTTGAGGCTCTGCGCCAGTTTAAGCAAACGCAGCTACTGCGTATTGCTGCGGCTGATATCGCCGGTACGCTGCCGGTGATGAAGGTGAGCGACCATTTAACCTGGCTGGCGGAAGCTATTATTGATGCGGTAGTCCAGCAGGCGTGGACGCAGATGGTCGCGCGCTACGGTCAACCCACTCATCTTGGCGAACGCGAGGGGCGTGGCTTTGCCGTCGTCGGTTATGGCAAGCTGGGCGGCTGGGAACTGGGTTACAGCTCGGATCTCGATTTGATCTTCCTGCATGACTGTCCGATGGACGTGATGACGGACGGTGAGCGTGAGATTGACGGGCGACAGTTCTATCTGCGTCTGGCGCAGCGCATTATGCACCTCTTCAGTACCCGTACTTCGTCCGGTATTTTGTACGAAGTGGATGCGCGTTTGCGTCCGTCAGGAGCGGCGGGGATGCTGGTGACATCAGCTGACGCTTTCGCCGATTATCAGCGTAACGAAGCCTGGACATGGGAGCATCAGGCGCTGGTGCGTGCTCGCGTAGTGTACGGCGACCCGCAGTTGACCTCTCAGTTTGATGCGATTCGTCGCGATATCATGACCCTCGTCCGTGATGGGAAAACCTTGCAGACCGAGGTGCGCGAAATGCGTGAGAAAATGCGTGCCCATTTGGGTAATAAGCATCGCGATCGTTTTGATATCAAAGCGGATGAAGGCGGCATCACAGATATTGAGTTTATTACGCAGTATCTGGTGCTGCACTATGCGCATGAAAAACCGAAGCTGACGCGCTGGTCGGATAACGTGCGCATTCTGGAATTACTGGCGCAAAACGACATTATGGACGAGCAGGAAGCGCTAGCGCTTACCCGTGCTTATACGACGTTGCGTGATGAACTTCACCATCTTGCGTTGCAGGAACTTCCGGGCCATGTGGCGCTGGAGCACTTTGACGCTGAACGTACGCTGGTGCGTGACAGCTGGCAGAAGTGGCTGGTTGCCGAGTGAAGTGTGCTATTATCGCGCGCAAATTTTAAGACCCTCAGAGAATCTCTCAGGAGACAGGAATGAAAGTAACGCTGCCAGAGTTTGAACGTGCAGGAGTCATGGTTGTCGGTGATGTGATGCTGGATCGCTACTGGTACGGTCCTACCAGCCGTATTTCACCTGAAGCGCCGGTTCCGGTGGTGAAGGTCGATACCATCGAAGAACGTCCCGGTGGCGCAGCAAACGTGGCGATGAACATTGCCTCTCTGGGAGCGAATTCGCGTCTGGTGGGCCTGACCGGTATTGACGACGCGGCGCGTGCGCTGAGCAAAACGCTGGCGGATGTGAACGTAAAATGCGATTTCGTTTCCGTGCCGACCCATCCGACGATCACCAAACTGCGCGTGCTTTCCCGCAATCAGCAGCTGATTCGCCTGGATTTCGAAGAAGGTTTTGAAGGTGTGGATCCGCAGCCGCTGCACGAGCGTATTAACCAGGCGCTGGGTTCTATCGGTGCTCTGGTGCTCTCCGACTACGCCAAAGGCGCGTTGGCAAGCGTGCAACAGATGATTGCTCTGGCGCGTAAGGCTGGGGTGCCAGTGCTTATCGATCCGAAAGGAACCGACTTTGAACGCTACCGTGGCGCAACGCTGCTGACGCCGAACCTGTCTGAGTTTGAAGCGGTGGCGGGCAAGTGCAAAAGCGAAGATGAACTGGTTGAACGCGGCATGAAAGTGATTGCTGATTTCGACCTTTCCGCACTGCTGATCACGCGATCCGAGCAGGGGATGACGTTGCTGCAACCGGGCAAATCGCCGCTGCATATGCCGACGCAGGCGCAGGAAGTGTATGACGTGACCGGTGCAGGCGATACGGTTATCGGCGTGCTGGCGGCGACGCTGGCGGCGGGTAACTCACTGGAAGAGGCGTGCTATTTTGCTAACGCCGCAGCCGGTGTTGTCGTTGGTAAGCTGGGGACCTCCACCGTTTCTCCGATTGAACTGGAAAACGCCGTGCGCGGTCGGGCCGATACTGGCTTTGGCGTGATGAGCGAATCTGAGCTGAAACAGGCCGTTGCCAGCGCCCGCAAGCGCGGCGAGAAAGTGGTAATGACCAACGGCGTGTTCGACATCCTGCATGCGGGCCATGTTTCCTATCTGGCGAATGCGCGCAAGCTGGGCGATCGCCTGATCGTGGCGGTCAACAGCGATGCTTCGACCAAACGTCTGAAAGGTGAAACGCGTCCGGTCAACCCGCTGGAACAGCGTATGATCGTACTGGGCGCGCTGGAATCCGTCGACTGGGTGGTCTCTTTTGAAGAAGATACGCCGCAGCGTCTGATTGCTGGCATTCTGCCGGATCTGCTGGTCAAAGGCGGCGACTATAAGCCAGAGCAGATTGCGGGCAGTGAAGAGGTGTGGGCGAACGGCGGTGAAGTGCTGGTGCTGAACTTCGAAGATGGCTGCTCTACGACAAATATCATTAAGAAGATCCAGAAAGACAGCGATAAATAACACCTGAAAAGTTTGCCGGATGGCGGTGTGAACACCTTATCCGGCCTACGTGACGTAACGTTTGTAGGCCGGATAAGACGCTTTCGCGTCGCCATCCGGCTTTTTTTCGCTTTATTCTTCAGCCGCAGCACCTCTTTCCCTGATATACCCGCCATATTTCATGCCCTCTTAGATTTCATAGGAAACTGTGAACCCGCGCAGTAGTTTTGCGCACAATATGTACAGAATAACTTCGTATCCAGGGAAATACTGAAATTAGAAAAAGCATATGGCCTTAGCAGATATTCAATAACTGGAGGGTATGCTCATGAACAGCAATATGTATTCACTGAACAATTTCGATTTCCTGGCCCGTAGTTTTGCCAGGATGCAGGCTGAGGGCCATCCCATTGATATCCAGGCGATAACCGGGAATATGGATGAAGAACATCGTAGCTGGTTTTGCAAACGCTATGCGCTGTACTGCCAGCAGGCGACGGAAGCCAGGAAGCTAGAACTGGAACACTAACAGAAAAACGGGCCTTGCGGCCCGTTGTCGTTTTTACTCTTGCGGATCAACTGACGGGATCGCGGGGGCAGGCTTAACGTCTGCCGTTTTATCACGTGATTCAAGCTCAGTCAGACGTTGCTCAAGCAGCGCCAGCTTTTCACGCGTGCGCAATAAAACCTGAGTCTGTACATCGAATTCTTCGCGGCTTACCAGATCCAGACGGGTCAGCTGTGACTGCAGCGTTTGACGAATTTTCTTCTCGACGTCTTCGCCAAACTCGCGGATCCCTTTCGGCATCGACTCGTGAACCTGACGAGCAATCTGCTCAATTTTTTTCGGGTCAATCATTGTGGTTTCCCTGAACTGGTACGTGTTGCTGCCTATTGTAGTGCGAACTGGCACAGGCATAAACCAGAATTGTGTGAAGCTAAGACGAGTAAAGGCGTTGATGAAGGTAATCAATAGCGTTATAGTTAACCCGCTTATTCTCAGGGCGGGGCGAAATTCCCCACCGGCGGTAAATCAACTGATGTTGAAAGCCCGCGAGCGCTTTTTGTTACGGCAAAAAGGTCAGCAGATCCGGTGTAATTCCGGGGCCGACGGTTAGAGTCCGGATGGGAGAGAGTAACGATCCAGTCGGGCATGGACCCGCTCACGTTATTTTTTTGCCGCTTAGACGGTACTCCTAAGACTGCCCTGATTCTGGTAACCATAATTTTAGTGAGGTTTTTTTACCATGAATCAGACGCTACTTTCCTCTTTTGGTACGCCTTTCGAACGTGTTGAACATGCGCTGTCTGCGCTGCGTGAAGGACGCGGTGTAATGGTGCTTGACGACGAAGACCGTGAAAACGAAGGCGATATGATTTTCCCGGCAGAAACCATGACCGTAGAACAGATGGCGCTGACCATCCGTCACGGTAGCGGTATTGTTTGCCTGTGCATCACTGAAGACCGACGCAAACAGCTCGATCTGCCGATGATGGTGGAAAATAACACCAGCGCTTACGGTACCGGTTTTACCGTGACCATTGAAGCCGCAGAAGGCGTAACCACCGGCGTTTCCGCAGCAGACCGTGTTACTACGGTGCGTGCGGCAATTAAGGATGGCGCAAAACCTTCCGATCTTAACCGTCCGGGGCACGTTTTCCCGCTGCGTGCTCAGGCAGGCGGCGTGTTGACCCGCGGTGGTCATACTGAAGCAACCATCGACCTGATGACGCTGGCAGGGTTTAAACCAGCCGGTGTGCTGTGCGAACTGACCAATGATGACGGCACCATGGCCCGTGCGCCAGAGTGCATCGAATTTGCCGGTAAGCATAATATGGCTGTAGTGACTATCGAAGACCTGGTGGCCTACCGTCAGGCGCATGAGCGCAAAGCCAGCTAATTGCTGACTACCGCGACAACCGTGGTAGGGATAAAAAAACCGAAGTCAGTTTTCTGACTTCGGTTTTTTGTTATTACAACCTGGCTATTTTTTTCTGGCCAGTTTAAGTGCCCAGGCTCCGCTCATTACCAGCAACAGCACTAAACATAAACCAAAAGCGAGCAGGCAAGCCTGCGCCATATTCATAAAATGCCATGGCGGGAGCAGATACCAGCCTTCGGACTGCTGGTACAGATCGACAAACCACTTTTGCATACTGCTAAGCGCTACGCCATCAGGAACGACAGGTGCGTCATAGCCGCAATCTCCAGTGGGCTTAAACCATTCTGGAGCCCAGTTTGCCAGCGGCAAATTGAAAGGGAATGTCGGATCGGTAGAACATCCCTGTACGCCAAAGAGCGAATCCGGGTCCGGGTTATGTACCGCATAATGAATGCCATTAAGTTTGATGGAGAACTTAATGCCCATAATGCTGCCATAAAATGCCGCAATGCAGCCGACCAGTTTTAGAATGAGGTTTTTAGGGTTTATTGCCGCGATCAGCCCACCGAAAACCATCACAAACATGGCAAAGCGGATATATACACATTGCTCGCAAGGGGCCATGTAGAGATAGATTTGGAAGAACGAGTGCGCCAGAATAATTAACCCACCCATGGCACAAGCCATTAGCAACCACAAAAAGCGTCGTTCCTGCCATCTCACCAGGGTATTAACCGGTGCGGTACATAAGTCTCGCCACAATCCTTTGATAAAATCCATAGCCGGTTCCCTGTTTATTTTGTCGCCAGCTCTCTGACAAGCTCAGCCATGGAATCAATCGATTTGATGCTTTTGGTGTAGATCAGGTACTTACCATTGACGACGTAAGCCGGAACGCCCTGGATTTTGGCAACATCATAAGCCGCTTTCCATTTTTCCAGTGTCTCCTGGACTACGGGTTCTTTTAAGGCGCTCTCGAAGTCTGCTTGACTCATACCTGCAGCGTCCAGTCCTGTTTTGATGAATGAAGCGGGATCTTTACCGTCAGACCAGCGTTCTTTCTTATCGTGGTAGGCAGTGTAGTAAGCAAACTTAGCTTTTTTGAACTGTGATTTGGCATCAAACAATGAAATTCCTGCGGCCTGATCCTTAGCAATCATTACTGCAAATACTTCACTGGCCTGTTTGCCGTATTCTCCTTTGGTCTCTAGATGAAACGGTGTGAAGGCGACGAGATCGGCAACTTTATCTGACACCGGGCCGGTCACGGCTTTATCATATTTGTAGCAGAATGGGCAGGCGTAGCTGAATACTTTGATCAACGTTTTATCAGCATTGGGAATCGGTTTCTCCAGCACCATATAGTCAGTACCTTCAGTAAAAGCCGATGCTGCAAATGGTGAAACCAGCGCTGCCGTTAATACCACGCTTTTAAATAATGAAGTAATCCATTTAGACGACATAATTAATCCTTAATCTAACGAAATTATTTAAACATTTGTTGTGGGCGAACCAGTAATGCGCGGTAGTGCGTTTGGTTTGGTTTATCGGAAAGGACATCAATTTCGACTTTGACTTCTTTTGTTTTGTAGTCAATTTCGTTGATTTTGCCGATGGTTGGCTGTCCAACGTCAAATAAATTAATAGAACCACCAAATCCAAACATCGTGTCGCGGTCTTTTTGATATTCAATTACCGACGTGATAGGACTGTAGAAATCATAACCGCGCTCTTTCCCGTATTCCCAAACTTGCTGAACGGTTCCTTTTTTCTCGTCAATTTTATATTCGACGAACCGGGAGTATTTCATTGTTGGTAGAGCCGGTTGTTCGAGTCCACGGCCATCGCCATTGTCAAAGATGGTTAGCGTTCCTTTGCTGGAGAGCCAGGCGGTGTGTTGGGTGTAGGTAAAATCGAAATCAGTATTCTCGCACTTACCGTTTTCATCACACTTCAGCGCGTTGCCCTTATCATCAACCGGTTTTAACAGTTTGCTTGCCAGCGCCTTATTCCAGCCTTTAGACGGTGCCAGGATCCATTTCACCTGTTTATCGCGACCGATTTTGACGACACCTTGATGGCGGGAAGAAAGAATGATGGAGTCATCTTTAGCGTCATAGGCAATGGAGTTGACGTGAGCCCAGTTACGGCCCGCACCAACGCCGAGGGCGTCACCATAGGGGGTATCTGGCTCCAGTTTCGCCTGTTGGCCTGCGTGAGCGAGATCCACGTTGACGCATACCGCGCCTGCGTCCAGCGCACCCAGCAGCGCGTCACGCATCGGGTCGAGAATTTGTGTCAGATCCCATACGTCAACAACACGTCCAGATTTATCGACTTCAATAATCTGGTCGCGGATGGTATGTACGTGAAGGCCATCTTCTTTGCGATAATCGCGTTTACCTACGCGTAGCAGTACGGTGCCGTTCACTGTTTCGACCGACTCATGTGAAGCATCCAGGAATCCGCGTGGCAGCTTATGGTCGGCCAGAACTTGCCCCAGCATATCGAATTCATACCAGTGCTGGCCCTGGACGGCGGTGAAGGTGCCTCGCGGTGTTTCACGAATACCCATCAGGTAGCCGCGCTTGTTGATATCCATGTCATGGCCGTCATAGAAGGTGTCCTGATCCAGCCACCACCGATATTCACCTTCCGTATCGACGACAAAGGTAAAGGGTGCGATATCAAAGGGGAGTGCGCCGCCAGCTGGACCCGCATCCAGGATGCCGGCATTTTTATCTTTTTCGCCATGCCAGTGGAATTCTGCACCCTGCGGGGTAAAGGTGTGGGTATTCACCAGATAAAGACGATCTTCAAAACCCGGTGCTACTTTAATCACTTTTGTTTGCTGTAAATCAGATATAGAGCGGTTATCCATGTAGTGATTTACGATGGCGGAAGTTTGCACCACATAATCATCTTTCATGGCCTTACCGTTTTCTTTATATTCAACGGTTACCTTATTTGCGAACTTTTGATAAAGGCCAAAAATAGGAATGCCATCGTACGTGACGAGTGACTCTTTGCCGACGGTATAAGTCACCGGAACGCCTTTTTCACCTTTACCATGGACGGTAACTTTAACATCTGAAATAACGTGGCTATCTAATTCAACCAGCGCAGTAAGTGGGGCATTTCCATAAGGGTCAACTACTATTGCGCCCAATTTTCCTGCAGGTTGGGCCGGTTGAAAACCAGCAGCAAGAGAGTTTCCTGCTGCTAATCCAAATGTCAGTGCCAGAGTCCCTGCCAGAAGTGTTTTTCGGTATTGTGTAAACATGGATATATCTCCTTATATTACCTATAAATATAATCTTGCTGAATATATTATGTTTTTACGGTTTTGATAAAATAAAGCAGCATTGCTAATACTACTTTTGTAATGCATTAATTAATATTGATGAAATGTATTATTCTGCAGAAACTAATTTTAATTATTTTTTTGATAGTATGAGTGAGATATTTTAAGAACAATATTTATTATTGCGTAGTGTGATCTTGTCGACATTGTTTTAATTGTTTATAACGAGTTTGGCTAATAGCGTAGCCGCTGATTTATATGATCGAAATCATATATTTGTTTCTGAAATATGCCACTATATGAGTATGTCAGAATAAGTTTGTGTAAAATTTTAACGTTAAATGTTTAATGATGTTAAATTTTAAGGGTAAAAGAATGTTTATTGCCTGGTATTGGATTGTATTAATTGCACTCGTTGCGGTGGGGTATTATTGCCATATGAAACGTTATTGTCGGGCATTCCGCCAGGACAGAGATGCCTTACTTGAAGCGCGAAACAAACTCTTTCGCCGCTCTGGTGAAGATAACAGCGCGGTTAAGGAACAGGATTAGTCCTTCATATTCTGCTATGGATGAGCGGATGCTGTAAATTTGCAGGGTGGCATCCGCCCTCTGGATTATCCGATTCCCATTGACTGGAGGATGACGAGGCTTAATCCCATCACCGACATTCCACATAACACCCCATAGCTGGGATTATTATTGGGATCGATCTCTTTTGCCAACGGCATCAATTCATCGACGGACAGCGCCACCATAATACCTGCGACAGCCGCCATTATTGCCGCCATCACCACCGGTGATATCAGGCTACCGAGAATTAACCACGCCAGTACGCCGCCCAGTATTTCTGCCATACCTGAAATCCCTGCCCAGAATATCGCCGTACGTTTGGAGCCTGTGGCGGCATAGACGGGACCCGCCACCGCTAATCCTTCAGGAATATTGTGCAATGCAACGGCGAGGGCAATACCAAAGCCCAGCTCAAGGTTGCTACTGGCGGTAACAAACGTCGCAATCCCTTCAGGAAAGTTGTGCAGGCTGATGCCGAGCGTTAATAAAATCGCGGTGCGTTTAATAGAGCCGGGTAGAGGCTGCGTTGTTTTTTGTACCAGATCCTGAGGGTGCGCGTGCGGCAATAGACGGTCCAGGCCAAAGTAGCCCAGTAAGCCAACGATGAACATTCCGTAGCCTAATACTGGCGACATACCTTCAGCGGCCAGCGCAGCAGGTAGCATCTCCATAAGGGAGATCAGTAGCATAATCCCGGCGGCGAAGCCTAAAGAAAAGGCGAGAACGCGGTTAGACGGTTTTTGCCCTAACACGCCGAGAAATGCGCCGATAAACGTGGCGGCACCTGCCAGTAAAGTCAGAAGTAAAGGTACTGACATCGACAAATAAAACTCCTTATCAATCTGCTATCCGGGTTGGATCGTCAAAATAACTGATGATCTTCATCATCGTTATCTGAGTTCTTCATCAACCGAATAAGCGTATTGTGGTGGTATCAAAATGACTCCCTCAGTAAGGATATCATCATGTCTTCAACTCGTATGCCAGCATTGTTTTTGGGTCACGGTAGCCCGATGAATGTTCTGGAAGATAACGTTTATACCCGTGCCTGGCAGCAACTGGGGGAAACGTTGCCGCGTCCGAAAGCCATTGTGGTGGTCTCGGCGCACTGGTTCACCCGTGGAACGGGTGTGACTGCGATGGAAGCCCCCAAAACGATCCACGATTTTGGCGGTTTTCCGCAAGCATTATATGACACCCATTACCCGGCTCCCGGCTCGCCTGAACTGGCGCAGCATCTGGTTGACTTACTTGCTCCAGTGCCTGTGACCCTGGACAAAGAAGCCTGGGGTTTTGACCACGGTTCCTGGGGCGTGCTGATCAAGATGTATCCGAATGCGGACATTCCGATGGTGCAGTTGAGTATCGACAGCACCAAACCCGCGTCATGGCATTTTGAGATGGGCCGTAAGCTGGCGGCGCTGCGTGATGAAGGCATTATGCTGGTGGCCAGTGGTAACGTGGTGCATAACCTGCGCACTGCGCGTTGGCACGGTGAGAACACGCCTTATCCGTGGGCGACTTCATTCAATGACTATGTTAAGGCAAACCTGACATGGCAGGGACCGGTTGAGCAGCACCCATTGGTGAACTATCTCGATCATGAAGGTGGATCGTTGTCGAACCCGACGCCGGATCACTATCTGCCGCTGCTGTATGTACTTGGGGCTTGGGATGGTAAAGAGTCTGTCACTATCCCGGTAGATGGTATTGAGATGGGAAGTTTAAGTATGTTGTCGGTGCAGGTTGGATGATGAATGCCCAATGGCACTGCGCTTATCGGGCATTAAGTTCGCGCCGTAGGCCGGGTAAGGCGAAGCCACCACCCGGCACTCTCAATTATTCGACAAAAATATGCGGATAGAAACGTGACAGATCCTGCGTGATCAACGCGCGGTCTTCACGAATGCCGATCCCGGCTGGTTGATCGTTGATCAGCCAGCTGCCAATCAGCATATAGCTGTCGCCAAACTTCGGTAGCTGATGGAACTGCTGCACGATCATGCCTTCTTCACCGTACGGTCCTTCCACGGATTCGATCGTTTTACCGTTCTCAACGATGGAGACGTTAGCCCCCTCGCGCGAGAAGATCGGTTTTACGACGAATTTATCCATCTGCGGATGGTCGTCTTCGGCGAAGTACGCTGGCAGCAGGTTCGGATGGTCCGGGAACATTTCCCATAACAGCGGCAACAGTGCTTTGTTGGAGATAATGCTCTTCCAGGCCGGTTCCAGCCAGCGAACGCCAGCGTCTTCCAGCTTGGTGGAGAACATTTCACGCAGCATGAATTCCCACGGATAGAGCTTGAACAGGTTAGCGATTACCTGATCCTGCATGTCGGTGAACTGACCTTTTTCACCAAGACCAATATCTTCTACATAGAGGAATTCTGTAGCGATCTCAGCTTCGGCAGCGCAATCCTGCAGATACTGGATCGTACCGCGATCTTCTACCGTATCACGACAGCAGGTCAGATGAAGCAGTTGAAAACCATACTGCTCACGCAGCTCGGTGAAACGCTCGATCAGTTTTTCCTGCAGACTGTTGAACTGATCGCTGCCTTCCGGCAGGTTGCCCGCATTGAGCTGATCTTCCAGCCAGATCCACTGGAAAAACGCGGCTTCGTACAGCGAGGTTGGCGTATCGGCGTTGTTTTCTAAAAGCTTGGGTTCACCCGTGCCGTCCCATGCCAGATCGAGACGTGAATAGAGCGACGGTTGCTGTGTCTGCCAGGACTGGCGGACAAAGCCCCAGGTATGCTTCGGAATGCGAAACTTGGTCATCAACTCATCGCTGGCGATGACCTTTTCCACCACCTTGAGGCACATTTGATGCAGCTCTGCGGTGACCTCTTCCAGCTTTTCAACCTGAGCAAGAGTGAGCTTATAGTACGCGTCTTCACACCAGTACGGCTCGCCGTACATAGTGTGAAAATTGAAACCGTATTCGGTGGCTTTGTCGCGCCAGTCCGGGCGCTCAACAATACTGACTCTTTCCATGACGATCAGCCACCCATTGAACGTGTGGTGGTGCCGCTTGCGCTACGCTGCATGGTGCTCTGTTTGGCCACAGACTCACCAAATCCGCCGCGGGTTACGGTAGAGGTGGTGGCTGGTTTCGGTGCCATAGCGGTTTTCGGTACGGTCATGGTGCGACCCGGCGTTGCTGCGCCGTAGTTTTTACCGCTGGCATCCGTGTATTTGCCGTAAGCCGGGCTGGCTGGGTTTTTCGAGCTGAACAGCGGTTGCTGAGCGCCCATTCCGCCGCCCATCAGTCGGCCCATCATGTAGCCCGCCATCAGCGGCATCCAGAAGCTGCCGCTGCTTTGATTCTGCGCCTGAGCCTGGCCTTCACCGGTCGGTGCCATACCCGCTTGCGCAGGAGCCTGCTGGCACTGGCCTTCGCCGAATTCAGCGATACAGTCTTCACGAGTGGCGTATTTTGGCGCGGTACGTTCAGCTTCTTTCAGCGCATTGTTAAACGCGGTAGTACATTCGGCGCTTTTACCCGGATTCGCCGCAGAGCAGTCGTCAGCGTTCTGATAAAGCGAAACCGTTTCGTCGCTCTTTTCACAGCCCGCGAGCATAAACACAGCGGTAACTGCCAGGGCGACAGGAGTCAGATGGCGCGCGCTCCAGCTTTTGCGGAACGAGGCGTGATGTATAGATTTTGTCCGTTTCATTTATGTCTTCCAGTACCCAGTGGTAACTCTGCTCAGAATAGAGGATGACTGGTCGAAATTGAAGCGGTAAGAGGCGAGAATGCGGAAGAAGGGGCGGATCTTTACGTTGTCTTACGTTCAGACGGGGCCGAAGCCCCGTCATCAGCATCAGTTACGGAACGGGTTGTTGCCGGTGCTGCTGGTTGAACGTGCTGCTGTCGGCTGTGCCGCAGGCGTCGCGCTGCTGGACGTATAACCGTCCGCTGCGGCGTCTTGCTGCGCATTTTCCGGCGCGATCGTATCCGGAGTCGTGGATACTGGTTTACCCAGCGTATTGTTCAGTGCCACCAGATCCTGCTCGTTCAGCGTACCGAGCGCAGATTTGACGTTTAACTGGTTAATAAGATAGGTATAACGCGCATTCGCCAGTTGCTGCTTGGCGTTGTACAGCGTGGTGGTGGCATCCAACACATCCACAATGGTACGTGTACCTACGGAATAGCCGGCTTCCATCGCATCCAAAGAACTTTGTGCAGAGACAACCGCTTGTTTGTAAGCGTTAATGCTACTGATAGACGCATTAATGTTGTTGAACGAAGAACGAACGGTCTGCACCACGCTGCGGTGTGCGCTTTCCAGTTGTTCACTCGCGCCAACAAAGTTGTACTGCGCTTGTTTCACCTGCGAGTTAACCATTCCGCCCTGGTACAGCGGCAGTGAGAAGCTCAGACCGATTTTGTTCTGGCCCATGTTGCTGTCATCGTACGCATTACGAGAGTTCGCATTGCCATGAGTTCCGGAACCGTTATAAGTGGTGTCAGATACCCCGGTAGAGGCGGTCAGGTCCAGAGTCGGTAAATGACCATCCTGTGCCAGACGAATCTGCTCACGTGCCAGATCCTGGCTCAAACGGGCCTGCAATAACGACAGGTTGCGGTTTTCTGCTTCTTTCAGCAGCGCATTCACCGCCTGCGGCTTGTTGGTTTTAAAACCATCAACGTTCAGTGAAGCCAGTTCCGGATAGTAGTTACCGGTCACCTGGCGCAGCTGTTCTACCGCGTTATCCAGATTGTTACGCGCGGTAACTTCATTCGCCAGTACGGTATCGTACTGTGAACGGGCGTTTTGTACGTCAGTGATGGCAACCAGGCCAACGTTAAAACGCTGTGTTGTCTGATCTAACTGACGATAGACCGCATCTTTCTGTGCCTGAGTGTAAGAAAGCACGTCAATTGCGTTCAGTACGTTAAAATAGGCCGTGGCGGTGTTCAGGATCAGCGTTTGCTGATCGGTCTGATAGGTCACGTCCTGGATGCCCGCTGATTTTTCTTGCAGCGTCAGGGCACGCCATTTAGACATGTCGAACAGCGTCTGAGTCAATTGTAATGACGCGCTGGTTGCATTGGAGTTGACGCCATTTGCATCACGGTAACCATTGCTGTAGGTGTAATCGGCACCTAAACCCAGTTGCGGCAGCAATGGACTACGCGCTTCGTTAATTTTTTCGAATGCAGCATCGCGATCGGCGGCGGATTTACGCAATTCCGGGTTGCTCAGGCGTGCTTGCTGATAAACCTGCATCAGGTTTTCTGCCTGGCTCAAAGTACTGAACCCCGACAGGCTCAGGCCGATAAGGATGGGGAGCAATTTCTTCATTTGCATTCCTTGTTGTGAAGCAGTATTTAGCGCTGATCAAATTGTAAAAATATTTGCTGATTCTAGCAGAATCCGCCACTTCAAAAAGTTGGCGTTACGTGCCATACGGCGTTAATTTGCATCAATTTAGCACAAGGGCGTTCAAACATCAGTCAAACGACCTTGAAATTCACATTTTAATCACTATTGGTTTCAGGACCGCACAATGAGTAAACCAGACAACTTGCCAATGACTTTCACTAAAAATGATGTAGAAATTATTGCACGAGAAAAGCTATACCGCGGTTTTTTTTCACTGGATCTTTATCGGTTTCGCCATCGCCTGTTTAACGGGGGGATGAGCGGCGAGGTAACGCGCGAAATTTTTGAGCGCGGACACGCGGCAGTCTTGCTACCCTTTGACCCTGAGCGAGATGAAGTTGTGCTGGTCGAGCAGATCCGTATCGCGGCATTTGATACCAGCGAAAGCCCGTGGTTACTGGAAATGGTGGCCGGGATGATCGAAGAGGGCGAAACCGTTGAAGATGTAGCCCGTCGTGAAGCAATGGAAGAGGCCGGGCTGGAAGTTAAACGGACGAAGCCCGTTCTGAGCTATCTGGCAAGCCCGGGTGGCACCAGTGAGCGCCTGTCTATTTTAGTCGGCGAAGTGGACGCCACGGCCGCGAGCGGGATCCATGGTCTGGCTGATGAAAACGAAGATATTCGTGTTCATGTGGTGAGCCGGGAACAGGCTTATCAATGGGTTGAAGAGGGGAAAATCGACAACGCAGCGTCTGTCATCGCCTTGCAATGGTTACAGCTGCACTATCAAGAGTTAAAAACTGAGTGGAAAAAATGAAGCGTTACACACCTGACTTCCCTGAAATGATGCGTCTGTGCGAAACCAACTATTCGCAATTGCGCCGCCTGCTGCCACGTAATGATGCAGCCGGTGAAACAGTGAGCTATCAGGTAGCAAACGCACAATATCGGTTAACGATCGTGGAATCGACCCGATACACTACGCTTGTTGCGATCGAACAAACGGCACCGGCCGTCACATACTGGAGCCTGCCGTCATTGACCGTGCGCCTGTATCATGACGCAAGGGTGGCTGAAGTGTGTTCAAGTCAGCAGATCTTTCGCTTCAAAGCGCGGTATGATTATCCAAATAAAAAGTTGCATCAACGCGACGAAAAGCATCAAATTAATCAGTTTTTGGCCGACTGGTTACGGTACTGTTTAGCACATGGAGCGATGGCGATTCCGGTTTATTAGCGTCGTGAAACCTAAGGACACCATTTGGAAAGCCTGTTAACCCTTCCTTTGGCTGGTGAGGCCAGAGTCAGGATCTTACAAATTACAGACACTCACCTGTTTGCCGAAAAGCATGAAACGCTGCTGGGTGTGAACACCTGGGACAGCTATCAATCCGTACTGGATGCAATACATGCAGAGTCGCCTGAGTACGATCTGATCGTCGCGACGGGTGATTTGGCGCAGGATCAATCCGCTGCGGCTTATCAGCATTTTGCTGAGGGCATCGCAAGTTTTCGTGCGCCCTGCGTTTGGCTACCGGGTAATCACGATTTTCAGCCGGCAATGTACAGCGCGCTGCAGGATGCGGGCATTTCCCCGGCCAAACGCGTTTTCATTGGCGAACAGTGGCAAATATTGTTGCTGGACAGCCAGGTGTTCGGCGTTCCCCACGGTGAGTTAAGTGAATTCCAGCTCGAATGGCTGGAGCGTAAACTTGCTGATGCGCCAGAGCGTAATACCTTGCTACTACTGCATCATCATCCCCTGCCTGCGGGCTGCAGCTGGCTCGATCAGCACAGTCTGCGAAATGCCGCTGAGCTGGATAACGTGCTGGTGAATTATCCTCGCGCCAGGTATCTATTGTGCGGGCATATTCATCAGGAGCTGGATCTGGACTGGAACGGTCGCCGTCTGCTGGCGACGCCGTCGACCTGCGTGCAGTTTAAACCGCACTGTTCCAACTTCACATTGGATACCATCAGCCCAGGCTGGCGGACGCTGGAGCTTTTTGCCGACGGGACGTTGCAGACTCAGGTACGTCGTCTGCAGGGTAATCGGTTCCACCCTGATACCGCTTCAGAAGGCTACTGATGTCTACGCTTCTCTATCTTCACGGATTTAATAGCTCTCCTCGTTCGGCGAAGGCGTGTTTACTGAAAAACTGGCTGGCGGAGTACCACCCGCACGTTGAGATGATCGTGCCGCAGCTACCTCCGTATCCTGCGCAAGCCGCAGAGATGCTGGAATCGATCATTCTTGAACACGGTGGAGAGTCGCTGGGGATTATCGGTTCCTCTTTAGGCGGCTATTACGCCACCTGGCTGTCGCAATGTTTTATGCTGCCGGCAGTGGTGGTGAACCCTGCCGTACGGCCTTATGAACTGCTGGTCGACTATCTCGGTCAAAACGAGAACCCCTACACGGGGCAGCAATATGTGCTAGAGTCACGCCATATTTACGATCTTAAAGTCATGCAGATTGACCCGCTGGAAGCGCCGGATTTGATCTGGCTGCTCCAACAAACGGGCGATGAAGTGTTGGACTACCGCCAGGCGGTGGCGTATTACGCCTCCTGCCGTCAGACAGTTATTGAGGGCGGAAACCACGCATTCACGGGCTTCGAAGATTATTTCAACCCGATTGTCGATTTCCTTGGACTGCACAGTTTCTGACGATCAATTCGAATTGCTTATTTAAACCATGACGCAAACTTATAACGCTGATGCCATTGAGGTACTCACTGGGCTTGAGCCGGTACGCCGTCGCCCTGGGATGTACACCGATACGACCCGTCCGAACCATCTTGGGCAGGAAGTGATTGATAACAGTGTGGATGAAGCACTGGCGGGCCACGCGAAACGCGTGGACGTGATCTTACATGCCGACCAGTCTCTGGAAGTCATTGATGACGGACGCGGCATGCCGGTAGATATTCACCCTGAAGAAGGCGTTCCGGCGGTTGAGCTGATCCTCTGTCGTCTGCATGCGGGCGGCAAGTTCTCTAACAAGAACTACCAGTTCTCCGGTGGTCTGCACGGTGTGGGTATCTCCGTTGTTAACGCCCTGTCCAAACGTGTGGAAGTGAACGTGCGCCGCGACGGGCAGGTATACAACATCGCGTTTGAGAATGGCGATAAAGTGCAGGATTTACAGGTTGTCGGTACCTGCGGCAAACGCAATACCGGGACCAGCGTGCACTTCTGGCCCGATGAAAGCTTCTTTGACAGCCCGCGTTTTTCTGTTTCGCGCTTAACGCACGTACTGAAAGCCAAAGCGGTGTTGTGCCCAGGCGTTGAGATCACTTTTAAGGATGAGGTCAACAACAGCGAACAGCGCTGGTGCTACCAGGATGGTTTAAATGACTATCTGAGCGAAGCGGTGAATGGCCTACCGACGCTGCCGGAAAAACCGTTTATCGGTAATTTCAGCGGTGAGACGGAGACGGTGGACTGGGCGCTGCTCTGGCTGCCGGAAGGCGGCGAGCTGCTGACCGAAAGCTATGTGAACCTGATCCCAACCATGCAGGGCGGTACGCACGTTAACGGTCTGCGTCAGGGACTGCTGGATGCGATGCGCGAGTTCTGCGAATACCGTAACATCCTGCCGCGTGGCGTGAAGCTGTCGGCGGAAGATATCTGGGATCGCTGTGCTTATGTGTTGTCGGTAAAAATGCAGGATCCGCAGTTTGCCGGACAAACCAAAGAGCGCCTCTCTTCGCGTCAGTGTGCGGCATTCGTCTCTGGCGTGGTGAAAGATGCATTCAGCCTGTGGCTGAACCAGAACGTGCAGTCAGCCGAACTGCTGGCTGAGATGGCGATTTCCAGCGCGCAGCGTCGTCTGCGTGCAGCGAAAAAAGTAGTGCGTAAAAAGCTGACCAGCGGGCCGGCGCTGCCGGGTAAACTGGCGGACTGTACCGCACAGGATCTTAATCGCACCGAACTGTTCCTTGTCGAAGGTGACTCGGCGGGCGGATCGGCCAAGCAGGCGCGCGATCGTGAATATCAGGCGATCATGCCGCTGAAAGGTAAGATCCTCAATACCTGGGAAGTCTCTTCCGATGAAGTGTTGGCTTCGCAGGAAGTTCACGATATTTCCGTGGCGATCGGTATCGATCCGGACAGCGACGATCTGAGCCAATTGCGCTACGGCAAGATCTGTATCCTGGCGGATGCGGACTCCGATGGCCTGCACATCGCCACGCTGCTGTGCGCGCTGTTTGTGAAGCACTTCCGCACGCTGGTGAAACACGGTCACGTCTACGTGGCGCTGCCGCCGTTATACCGTATCGACCTCGGCAAAGAGGTGTATTACGCGCTGACGGAAGAAGAGAAAGCGGGCGTACTGGAGCAGTTAAAGCGCAAGAAAGGCAAGCCGAACGTGCAGCGCTTTAAAGGTCTGGGTGAAATGAACCCGATGCAGCTTCGTGAAACTACGCTGGATCCGAACACCCGTCGCCTGGTGCAGCTTATTATCGATGATGAAGACGATCAGCGTACCAACGCAATGATGGATATGCTGCTGGCCAAGAAGCGTTCTGAAGATCGTCGAAACTGGTTGCAGGAGAAAGGCGACCTGGCGGATCTCGAAGGGTAATTGCATGTAGAAAAGCCGGAGACGGGCGTAAAATGCCTTATCCGGCTCTCATCTGACGAAGCGATTTATGCCGGATAGCTAAGCGTCACCCGGCAAATCGACAATCTTAAATGCCCGACTCCAGAATACGAATATTCATGTCCAGCACGTCACCTTTCACGGCTTCGCTGTAGGCTTTCATATGCGGGGTCTGCAAATGCGCTTCAAGATGCGCGATGCTTTCCCACTGCTCAACCATCACGATTGAATCTGGTGCTGTAGTCTGAAAACTCACACCTGCGGCATGATCCACCATCGGCGCATAGCCGTGGCAGCCTTCTTCTTTCAGTACGGTCGGAACGATTTTGGCAAACTGATCCAGTACCGCCTGGCGGTGATGTTGACCTGGACGTGTACGGATTTCTGCAATAACGGTAAGCATGGTTAACTCCTTCTAATTCCAGGTTACCAGTTAACCAAAAATTTCGGTCAGATGCTTGCGATATTCTGCGATATAACGCGGGACGTCCGGCATTTTAATCACGTCATTGGTGATAAAGGTCGGCAGCGCTTCCATTCCCAGGAATTGGTTTGCTTTATGGAAAGGAAGATAGACGCCATCAACGCCAACGCCATGGAAGAACTGGTCTTTTTCAGTGAAGGCTTCCATCGGTGCGTTCCAGGTCAGGGACAGCATGTATTTTTTGCCCTGAATCAGCCCGCCGGAGCCGTATTTTTTAGAGGCATCTGAACGTGTGCGGCCGTCGCTGGCGTACAGCGTACCGTGACCTTCGGTAAACACGTCATCGATGTATTTTTTCACGGTCCACGGTGCGCCCATCCACCAGCCAGGCATCTGCCAGATAACCGCATCGGCCCAGACGAAATTCTGTACTTCTGCTTTTACGTCATAATCGCTGTCTGCGCGTACGACTTTAACATCATGCCCGAGGTCGCGCAGGATACCGTCCGCGACCTCGGTCAGGGTGTCATTCAGTTGACCATTAGAATGGCCGAATTTTTTCGCCCCGTTGATAATCAGAATGTTGCTCATTTTGTGTCCTCAAGGAAATACGTTTGAGGACGATTTTACTCCCACCAGCGGTGCGGTGAAATTAGCAAAATGTGCAAAGTCTTTTGCTATATGAGCAACAATAACGCAATTACCAACTGACTTTTGCTTCAAAGCCACCTTCCGGAGCGTTGCCGAACGAGGCTGACATCCCATGCAATATCGCGATACGACGGACAATCGACAGGCCGAGACCGCTGCCGGTCACGCTTTGTCCCGGTGGACGATAAAAGCGTTCACCGATATGTGTAAGTACCTCCGGCGCAACGCCAGGACCGTTATCTTTGACGCTGAAGTTACGGGCGTTGAGCGTCACTTCCACAATGCTCCCCTGCGGACTGTAGCGAATGGCATTATCCAGCAGATTTCGTACCATCAGGCTGAGTAACAGCGGTTGCCCGGTACATGTGATGCCATGCGCGTTAATCTGCAAACGTACGTCAATATGCGCCTGCTGGGCCGGGTGGTAGATATCCATCACCGCGGATTGCAGTAGCTCCTCCAGCGAGATTTCTGCCACATCCTGAAGATTATCGAGGGAGTCGAGGCGCGAAAGCGTCAGGAGCTGATCGACCAGTCGGGTGGCGCGTTCAATTCCCGCATGCAGCTGCACCAGCGCTTTTTCCCGCGTTTGCGGGTCGTCGTCTGACAGTTGCACCACTTCGGTTTGCACCTTCAGCGCCGTCAACGGACTGCGCAGCTCGTGAGCGGCGTCAGAGGTAAAGCGCCGTTCGCGGACCATCATAGAGTGGATACGGGTAAACAGCTGATTAAGCGATTCAACCAGCGGGCGCACTTCGCTTGGCACACCTTTCGGGTCGAGCGGTTCTTCTGATTCCGGGGCGCGCCAGCGCAGAGCTTGCGCAAGTTTTTTTAGCGGCCTGAGTTCGCGACTCAGCATGACCACCAGGATCAGCAACATCAGCGGCAGCGCAACCAGCCACGGGGTTAACTGTGCGGTAAGGATCGACAGCGCCATATCCTCCCGGTATTCCCACTCCTGGCCCACCACAATGCGATATTTTCCATCAGCGGAATTCAGCCACAGGAAGCGCCAGGAATCGTTGTCGCCCCTGAGTTGGCCGTCGCTAAACCCCTCCCGGCTGTAGCTGTAGGGAATATCCTGGCCATTGTCGCCATCGTGTAGCACCATTTTGCCGTCGGTGGAGTAGATGGCGAACGCCAGTGCGTCGTCATCAATATGGCCATGTTTCAGTTTTTTTGGCGTGCGGGCCATATTGCTTGAGGTGGTGACATCGCTGATATCCAGCGTGCTAAGCCGCTTGGCGAACAGCATCAGCTGCGTATCAAACAGCTCATCGACATTATCGGTAGTCTGCCTCCAGGCCACAAAACTGGATACGGCCCAGGTTGCTGATGCCAGAATCAGAAAAATAAGCGTTAGCCTGACTCGCAGGCTGAGGCGTTGTGTGAGTTTCATGCGTCACCCAGGGTATAGCCAATGCCATGCACGGTACGGATAAAGTCGCTGCCGAGCTTACGGCGTAAGTGATGGACGTGGACCTCAACCGCATTGCTGGAGACATTTTCGTCCCAGGTATACAGTTTTTCTTCAATCAGTTTGCGGGGCAGGACGCGACCTTTGTTGCGCATCAGCAGTTCCAGCAGCGCGAACTCTTTAGGTTTGAGTGACAAAGGTTCACCCGCCGCCGTGGCGACCAGCGCGCCGGGATCGAGCGTTACCTGGCCATGGCACAATGTGTTGCTGGCCTGGCCGCTGGCACGACGTACCAGTGCCTCCAGTCTGGCGGCAACTTCAATCAACGCGAAGGGTTTACACAGATAGTCGTCCGCGCCCAGGCGTAAGCCTTCAACGCGTTCTGCCAGCGCGTCGCGAGCGGTCAGAATCAGCACAGGCTCCTGCTTTCCGTTGGCTCGCCATTCGCGCAAAATGTCCCGTCCGTCTATGCCTGGCAGCGTCAGGTCGAGGATTACCGCATCATAAGGTGCGCTGTAGAGTGCTTCTTTCCCTTGGCGACCTTCGGTAAACCAGTCGATGCTGAAACCCATTTTACTCAGACCTGTTTTCAGGCCATCGCCAATCAACGTGTCATCTTCGATCAGTAAAATACGCATATGTTCATCCCTGCGATAACTCATTTGCAGTCAGTAAACCTGTGGCTACAGTCTCTGTACAGCAAAAAAAGTATCTTTTTTTGCCTTAAGAACTTGTTAAGGATTAACTTATTTAATAGTCGTAAACCAACATGAAAGGGAGACATGACGATGAAAAAATTAGCTGCAATGGTTGCCGTAATGGCACTGTGTTCCGCACCTGTTCTGGCAGCTCAGCAGGGCGGCTTCTCTGGGCCAACGACAACCACCACGCAGAGCCAAAATGGCGGATTTGTCGGCCCTAACGGTAGCAGCACGACGGTAGAAAGTGCCAAATCACTGCGTGATGACACCTGGGTTACCCTGCGCGGGAACATCGTTGAGCGTATTTCCGACGACCTGTACGTGTTTAAAGATGCGACCGGCACGGTTAATGTGGATATCGACCACAAGCGCTGGAACGGCGTAACCGTCACACCGCAGGATGTGGTTGAAATCCAGGGTGAAGTGGATAAAGACTGGAACTCCGTTGAAATCGACGTAAAACAGATTACCAAAGTTGCTAAGTAATCCCCATCAGGGCCGCATTCGCGGCCCTTTTCTTTGTGACTCAACACGCCAGATAGGGTAGTATCTGCGGCAATATTGCCCTTCAATAGAGGGGTACAAAGTTGAGGAACCACGATTAATGAGCGATATGGCAGAGCGCCTGGCGCTGCATGAATTCACGGAAAACGCCTATCTGAACTATTCCATGTACGTCATCATGGACAGGGCGTTGCCGTTTATTGGCGATGGTTTGAAACCCGTTCAGCGTCGCATCGTATACGCGATGTCCGAACTGGGGCTGAATGCCAGCGCCAAATTTAAAAAATCCGCCCGTACCGTCGGTGACGTGCTGGGTAAATACCATCCGCACGGCGACAGTGCCTGCTATGAAGCGATGGTGCTGATGGCGCAGCCGTTCTCTTACCGTTACCCGCTGGTTGACGGGCAGGGGAACTGGGGGGCACCGGACGATCCGAAATCCTTCGCGGCGATGCGTTATACCGAATCACGCCTGTCTAAATATGCGGAAGTCCTGCTGGGTGAACTCGGTCAGGGAACGTCGGACTGGGTGCCAAACTTCGACGGCACCATGCAGGAGCCGAAGATGCTGCCTGCGCGTCTGCCAAATATTCTGCTGAACGGCACGACCGGTATTGCCGTTGGTATGGCAACGGACATTCCGCCACATAACCTGCGTGAAGTGGCAAAAGCAGCGATTACTCTGATTGAGCAGCCGAAAACGACGCTGGATCAGTTGCTGGATATCGTGCAAGGGCCGGATTACCCGACCGAAGCGGAGATCATTACTTCGCGCGCGGAAATTCGTAAGATTTACGAAAACGGACGCGGCTCCGTACGTATGCGTGCGGTATGGACGAAAGAAGACGGCGCGGTGGTGATTTCCGCGCTGCCGCATCAGGTTTCCGGGGCAAAAGTGCTGGAGCAGATCGCTGCTCAAATGCGTAATAAAAAGCTGCCGATGGTAGACGACCTGCGCGACGAATCGGATCACGAAAACCCGACCCGTCTGGTGATTGTCCCGCGCTCTAATCGTGTGGATATGGAGCAGGTGATGAACCACCTGTTTGCCACTACCGATCTGGAAAAGAGCTACCGTATCAACCTGAACATGATCGGTCTTGATGGTCGTCCGGCGGTGAAAAACCTGCTGGAGATCCTCACCGAATGGCTGGCGTTCCGCCGCGATACCGTGCGTCGCCGCCTGAATTATCGTCTGGAAAAAGTGCTCAAGCGCCTGCACATCCTTGAAGGTTTGCTGGTGGCGTTCCTCAACATTGACGAAGTCATCGAAATTATTCGTCATGAAGATGAACCTAAGCCTGAGCTGATGTCGCGGTTTGGCATTTCTGAAACCCAGGCTGAAGCCATCCTTGAGCTGAAATTGCGCCACCTTGCCAAACTCGAAGAGATGAAAATCCGCGGTGAGCAGGATGAGCTGGCGAAAGAGCGCGATCAGTTGCAGGCCATTTTGGCTTCAGAACGTAAAATGAGTAACCTGCTGAAGAAAGAGCTGCAGGCCGATGCAGACGCCTATGGCGACGATCGTCGTTCTCCGTTGCAGGAGCGCGAAGAAGCGAAGGCGATGAGCGAGCACGACATGCTGCCATCTGAGCCGGTTACCATTGTGTTGTCCCAGAGTGGCTGGGTGCGTAGCGCCAAAGGCCATGACATCGATGCACCGGGATTAAGCTATAAAGCGGGCGACAGCTTTAAGTCGGCAGTGAAGGGTAAGAGCAACCAGCCGGTGGTGTTCGTCGACTCGACCGGACGCAGCTATGCCATCGACCCGATTACGCTGCCGTCGGCGCGCGGTCAGGGTGAACCGCTGACCGGGAAGCTCACGCTGCCGCCAGGCGCGACGGTTGAGCACATGCTGATGGAAGGCGACGATCAAAAACTGCTGATGGCCTCCGATGCGGGCTACGGTTTTGTCTGTACCTTCAATGACCTGGTCGCACGTAACCGTGCTGGTAAGGCATTGATTACACTGCCAGAAAATGCGCGCGTGATGCAGCCGGTGGTGATTGAAGATGAAACCGATATGCTACTGGCTATTACTCAGGCTGGTCGCATGTTGATGTTCCCGGTGAGCGATTTACCGCAGCTGTCGAAAGGCAAAGGGAACAAGATCATTAATATCCCTTCAGCGGAAGCGGCGAAAGGCGAGGATGGTCTGGCGCAACTTTACGTGCTGCCGCCGCAGAGCACGCTGACCATCCACGTTGGTAAGCGCAAAATCAAACTGCGTCCTGAAGAGTTGCAGAAAGTGACCGGTGAGCGCGGCCGTCGCGGCACGCTAATGCGTGGTCTGCAGCGTATCGACAGCATTGAGATTGACTCGCCTCGACGCGCCAGTCACGGCGACAGCGAAGAATAACGCTACCGTCCGGCTCTCCCTGTTAAAGCCCAGGGAGAGCCAACGTTAAAAATTCCCGTGAAACCGTTGTTTATTCGTGCGTTGCGATTAACAATACGCTTTTCCAGAGAGCCGCCCTTAACAAAGCCCTAACCTGATACCGCGTGATGAATCAGGTGACGTAAAATGCCAGGCTCTTAGGCCTTAGAGGTTGTTATGCTATATATTTTTCGTTTAATTATTACTGTTATTTACTGCGTTCTGGTCTGTATTTTCGGTTGCATATACTGTCTGTTCAGCCCACGAAATCCAAAACACGTTGCAACGTTCGGCCATATGTTTGGCCGCCTGGCTCCCCTTTATGGCCTGAAGGTCGAGTGCCGCATGCCGGCAGACGCGCAGAACTATGGTAATGCTATCTATATTTGTAACCATCAGAACAACTATGACATGGTTACCGCTGCGAATATCGTTCAGCCGCCGACGGTGACGGTAGGTAAAAAAAGCCTGCTGTGGATCCCTTTCTTCGGGCAGCTGTACTGGTTAACCGGTAACCTGTTGATTGACAGAAACAACCGCGCTAAAGCGCACAGCACCATTGCTGCCGTGGTGAATCATTTCAAAAAACGTCGCATTTCTATCTGGATGTTCCCTGAAGGGACGCGTAGCCGCGGTCGCGGTCTGCTGCCGTTTAAAACCGGCGCGTTCCATGCAGCGATTGCTGCTGGTGTCCCGGTCATTCCGGTGTGCGTTTCCACAACCTCGAACAAGATAAAACTCAATCGACTCAATAATGGTCTGGCAATTGTCGAGATGTTGCCACCGGTGGATATTAGCCACTTTGGGAAAGATCAGGTTCGTGAACTGGCAGCGCATTGCCGCACGCTGATGGAACAAAAAATCGCAGAACTCGATAAAGAAGTTGCTGAGCGGGAAGCCGCCGGAAAGGTTTAATCCGCGCAATTCGGGTTTTTTACAGGAAATGACTTCCTGCGTGTTAATAGCCAGTTTTTTATGGAGTTTATATGTCATTCAGTCGGCGTCAGTTCATTCAGGCATCGGGGATCGCACTGTGTGCAGGTGCTGTTCCGCTGAAGGCTAATGCTGCCGGTCAGCAACAACCGTTACCCGTGCCTCCGCTGCTGGAATCCCGCCGGGGGCAGCCGCTATTTATGACGCTGCAACGTGCGCACTGGTCCTTTACGCAAGGCACGCGCGCACCTGTCTGGGGAATTAACGGCCGCTATCTGGGACCGACAATCCGTGTCTGGAAAGGGGATGACGTCAAGCTTATCTACAGCAACCGTCTGACTGAAAATGTCTCGATGACCGTCGCCGGGTTGCAGGTACCAGGCCCGCTGATGGGCGGCCCGGCGCGCATGATGTCCCCGAATGCTGACTGGGCGCCGGTGCTACCGATTCGCCAGAATGCCGCCACGTTGTGGTATCACGCTAATACGCCAAATCGTACTGCTCAGCAGGTCTACAACGGTCTTGCCGGGATGTGGCTGGTTGAAGATGAAGTGAGTAAATCACTGTCTATTCCCAACCACTATGGCGTGGATGATTTTCCGGTCATTATCCAGGACAAGCGGCTGGACAACTTTGGCACGCCGGAATACAGCGAGCCCGGCAGCGGTGGCTTTGTCGGTGATACGCTGCTGGTCAATGGGGCGCAAAGCCCGTATGTCGAAGTCTCCCGCGGCTGGGTGCGCTTGCGTTTGCTGAATGCTTCAAACTCGCGTCGTTACCAGCTGCAAATGAGCGATGGCCGTGCGCTGCATGTGATTTCCGGCGATCAGGGTTTTTTACCTGCGCCTGTTTCGGTGAAGCAGCTCTCGCTGGCACCGGGCGAGCGTCGTGAGATCCTGGTGGATATGACTAACGGTAATGAGGTCTCTATCACCTGCGGTGAGGCGGCCAGTATTGTCGACAGGATCCGCGGGTTCTTTGAGCCTTCCAGTATTCTCATCTCCACGCTGGTATTGACGTTGCGCCCGACAGGTCTCCTGCCGCTGGTGACTGACAGCCTGCCAATGCGCCTGCTGCCAACGGAAATCCTCAGCGGTTCGCCGATTCGCAGCCGTGATATCAGCCTGGACGACGATCCTGGCATCAACGGTCAGCTGTGGGACGTCAATCGTATGGATATTACTGCCCAGCAGGGCTCCTGGGAGCGCTGGACGGTGCGGGCGGATATGCCCCAGTCCTTCCATATTGAAGGTGTTTCGTTCCTGATCCGTAATGTGAATGGCGCGATGCCGTTCCCGGAAGACAGAGGCTGGAAAGATACTGTCTGGGTTGATGGCCAGGTTGAATTACTGGTTTATTACGGACAGCCTTCCTGGGCCCATTTCCCGTTCTACTTTAATAGCCAGACGCTGGAAATGGCGGATCGTGGCTCAATTGGACAGATGTTGGTGAACCCGGCGCCATAATGCGCCGGGGTTTTCGTTACGCCCGCCAGAACATGCGCGAGAACAGGATCAGAATGGGGTAAATCTCCAGACGCCCCATGATCATGGCTGCACACATCAGTAGCTTTGCTTCCTCGTTTAAGGTACCAAATGTCGTGGCGGTGACGCCAAATCCTAGCCCCATATTGTTGATGCAGGCGGCGACGGTAGCGAAAGAGGAGAAGAGATCGTAGCCCATCAGATTGAGCGCCCAGATAAAAAAGCTGGTGAACAAAACGTAGAGAAAGAAAAAGCTCCATACCGAACGCACCACCCGGTCGCTTACCACGCTATTGCCCACTTTGATATTCAGCAGGGCGCGAGGGTGCGCGAGCTGATGTAACTCCTGACGGCACTGCTTGAACATAATCAAAAAGCGCAGCACCTTAATCCCCCCGCAGGTCGAACCCACACAACCGCCGAAGAAACTGGCGCTGAGCAGCATGAAGATCGTGTGCGAAGGCCACTGCGCGTAATCCGCCGTCGACAGGCCATTATCTGTCAGCATCGAACTGGCCAGAAAAAAAGCATGCACCAGGCTGTCCGTTAATCCGTACATGCCTGCCCGCCAAACTTGCCAGGTGGCGATCAGAGTGACCACCAACGCAATAAGCAAAAAGAAACGCAATTCGGCATTACGACGAAAGGGTTTGAAGGTACGTTTCACGATAGCAACGTACCAGAGGGTGAAGTTAAACGCAGACAGCAGTGAAAATATCCCGGCGACAAGCTCAATGGTATGGCTGTTATAAAAGCCGATGCTCTCGCTGCGAGTGGAAAATCCGCCGAGAGAGACCGTCGACAGCCCGTGGCATAAGGCGTCGAAAAACGACATCCCGGCAGCCCAGTAGGCCAGAGTACAGATCAGACCCAGAATGACATAGGTCATCCACAGCGTGCGTGCAGTATCAGCAAGTCTTGGCGTGAGGCGTTCTTCTTTAAAAGGGCCCGGCATTTCAGACTGATACAGCTTCATGCCACCAATACCCAGCAGCGGCAATACCGCCACGGCGAGGACGATAACACCCAGACCGCCAATAAAATTGAGCTGAGCCCGATAGTACAGATACGACTTCGGCAAGGCGCTGACGTCATCAATCACCGTTGCGCCTGTAGTGGTAATCCCAGAAACTCCTTCAAACAGGGCATCCGCAAAAGAGAGGTTTAAGCCATCGTCCATCCACATCGGCATCGCGCTGATAAACGAAAACAACAGCCAGAACAGGACGATAATGACGAAACCATCCCGGGTGCGCAGTTGAATCCCCGCATGTTTGGTTGCCAACCACGCCCCGCCGCCGAGGGTGAAGAAAGTCATAAACGTGCTGAAAAAAGCGAACAAGCTCCGCTCTTTGTTTAACAAAGCGATGAGCATCGGTGGCAGCATAGAAAAGCTGTAGAGAAGAACCAGAAATCCGCACAGGTGAACAACAACCCGTAACTGGGAAATATGCAGTGAATCGTTGAGTCGCAATGAAAAATCCCCCGCCGAAAAAGAGTTATCTCAGCTGGCCGGCATGGTCTTAATTATGATCGATAAAAATGATCGTCGTAAAATTTAACAATTTATATAACTTTCTACTGGTCTGGTTCAGACTCCACTTCATTTCTTGCCGACATACAGCGTATAATCCTCGGCCTTTGATTATTTTTTTACCATTTTTGGAAGCATTATGAGCGCAATATCCCTGATCCAGCCGGACAGAGACCTTTTCTCCTGGCCGCAGTACTGGGCTGCCTGTTTTGGCCCGGCACCGTTTTTGCCGATGTCACGCGACGAAATGGACCAACTTGGCTGGGATAGCTGCGACATCATTCTGGTTACCGGCGATGCATACGTCGATCATCCCAGCTTTGGCATGGCAATTTGCGGACGAATGCTGGAAGCGCAGGGCTTTCGCGTAGGGATTATCGCCCAGCCGGAGTGGAACAACAAAGACGATTTTATGCGTTTGGGTAAACCGAACCTGTTCTTTGGTGTGACCGCAGGCAACATGGACTCGATGATCAACCGTTACACCGCCGATCGTCGACTGCGCCATGACGATGCCTACACGCCGGACAACGTTGCGGGCAAACGTCCGGACCGCGCCACGCTGGTCTATACCCAGCGCTGTAAAGAAGCATGGAAAGATGTGCCGGTTATTCTCGGCGGTATTGAGGCCAGCCTGCGCCGTACCGCGCACTATGACTACTGGTCCGATACCGTTCGTCGCTCTGTTCTGGTGGATTCCAAAGCCGACATGCTGATGTTCGGCAACGGCGAACGTCCGCTGGTGGAAGTGGCGCATCGTCTGGCGATGGGCGAAACCATCGATCAGATCCGCGACGTGCGTAACACTGCGATTATGGTTAAAGAAGCGCTGCCGGGCTGGAGTGGGGTGGATTCCACGCGCCTCGACACGCCGGGCAAGATTGACCCGATCCCGCATCCGTATGGTGAAGATCTGCCGTGTGCTGACAACAAGCCGGTCGTACCGAAAAAGCAGGAAGCGAAAGCGGTAACCGTACAGCCGCCGCGCCCGAAACCGTGGGAAAAAACCTACGTGCTGCTGCCGTCCTTCGAAAAAGTGAAGGGCGATAAAGTGCTGTATGCGCATGCGTCGCGTATCCTGCACCACGAAACCAACCCAGGCTGTGCGCGTGCGCTGATGCAAAAGCACGGCGATCGCTACATCTGGATCAACCCGCCAGCCATTCCGCTCTCTACCGAAGAGATGGATAGCGTCTTTGCGCTGCCGTACAAACGCGTGCCGCATCCGGCGTATGGCGACAGCCGCATTCCGGCCTATGAGATGATCCGTTTCTCGATCAACATTATGCGTGGCTGCTTTGGCGGCTGTTCGTTCTGTTCGATTACCGAGCACGAAGGTCGCATCATCCAGAGCCGCTCTGAAGACTCGATCATCAATGAAATCGAAGCCATTCGCGACACCGTTCCAGGTTTTACCGGCGTGATTTCCGACCTCGGCGGCCCAACGGCGAACATGTATATGCTGCGCTGTAAGTCACCGCGCGCGGAGCAAACTTGCCGTCGTCTGTCATGCGTTTACCCGGATATCTGTCCGCATATGGACACCAACCATGAACCGACGATTAACCTTTATCGTCGTGCGCGTGATTTGAAAGGCATTAAAAAGATCCTCATCGCTTCGGGCGTGCGTTACGACATCGCGGTTGAAGACCCGCGTTATATCAAAGAGCTGGCGACCCACCACGTTGGCGGCTACCTGAAGATTGCGCCAGAGCATACCGAAGAAGGCCCGTTGTCGAAGATGATGAAGCCGGGGATGGGCAGCTACGATCGCTTTAAGGAATTGTTCGATACCTACTCTAAGCAAGCGGGTAAAGAGCAGTACCTGATCCCGTACTTTATTTCCGCGCACCCGGGTACGCGTGATGAAGATATGGTGAATCTGGCGTTGTGGTTGAAGCAACGTCGTTTCCGTCTGGATCAGGTGCAGAACTTCTATCCATCGCCGTTGGCGAACTCCACAACCATGTATTACACCGGGAAAAACCCGCTGGGTAAAATTGGTTATAAGAGTGAAGACGTGGTGGTGCCGAAAGGTGATAAGCAGCGTCGTTTACATAAAGCCCTGCTGCGTTACCACGATCCAGCCAACTGGCCGTTAATCCGCCAGGCGCTGGAAGATATGGGTAAAAAGCATCTGATCGGCGGTCGTCGCGAATGTCTGGTCCCGGCGCCTACGCTGGAAGAGATGCGCGAAGCGCGTCGCCAGAACCGTCATACTCGCCCGGCGTTGACCAAGCACACACCGGTGGCGCATCAGCGCCAGACGCCTGCCGCGAACAAAAAACGCGGGAAAGTGGCAGGGCGCTAATCTGCCTTGCCCGGTGGTGAAATGCTTATCAGGCCTACGAATAGCACAGTTTTGTAGGCCGGATAAGGTGCTTGAACCGCCATCCGGCAGAGAGACACAGTATTTATGCTTCACGAATTCTGGCCGCTAATGCGGCCAGTTTTGCATCATCCGCCCGTTCATGATCGTGTGACGAAAGATATCCTTCATACTGCTCGAAAAATTTGTTCTGCCGCGCTTCAATCGGTTTCCAGTGGGTTAGATCGCCAGTACCGTGCATGGGGCTTAATTTGCTGTGCACATGGTCTACGCCGAAACCTTCGAAGAACATACCCGTACGACTGACATCCGGGAAAGCCTTATCCAGTTTCTTAGCCACTTTTTGGGTCGCCAGCATCAGATCAGCCAGTGCCTGCGGCGGCATATCGAAGGCATAGCTGGGATAATGCTTTTTCGGGATCACCACGGTAAAACCGTCGGTGTTCGGGAAAATCGACAGAAAAGCCAGATGATGCTCGTTTTCCCAGACCTTATGGCAGGGTGCTTTACCTTCAACTATTTGACAGAAAATACAGGTCATTCCTTTTCTCCGCAGGTAAGGTGATTCGTCAGGACGCAGTCAGTTTAGTACAGACCCAACACCTTCCACCACATCAGACCCACGGTGATAAACACCGCCTGGTTAAACAAGCTGATGATAAATCCTGTACGCCACCAGACGCCTGTTGGAACGTACCCGGCACCAAACAGGATTGGACCGCGAGCATGGGTGTACTGGGTGAGCGAGCAGTACAAACTGCTGGTGAAGGCCAGCATTAATGCCGTGGGGGCTGCGGGAATATTCAGATGCAGACCGACACCAAGGAAAACGGCGTACAGCGCGGCAATCTGTGCATTACCGCTGGCAAAAAAGTAGTGGGTATAGAAGTAGGCGGCGTTCAGCAGCAGCAGGACGATCACCCAACTGGTACCGTGCATAGTACTGCTCAGGCTATCGCCGATCAGATTGCCAAACCAGGTGGTGAAGCCCAGTTTTTTCAGCTGGTTCGCCATCATCAACAGCGCGGCAAACCAAATCAGTGTGTCCCATGCGCCTTTCTCGCTCTTCACATCTTCCCAGCTCAGAACGCCGCTTAGCAATAAAATGGACAGTCCCACGAACGAGGCAGTGGTGGCGTCGACGCCTAACGTATCGCCAAAAATCCACAGCACCAGCAGCACGCCGACGGTAGCCAGCATCAGCCATTCGCCGCGAGACATACTGCCCATTTCCGCCAGCTCTTTGCGCGCCAGGTTAGGGGCATCCGGCGTGTGTTTAATTTCCGGGCGCACGATCCAGTAGACCAGCAGTGGAACCAGCAGTAATGACACAAGGCATGGCAGCAGCGCCGCCATAAACCAGCCGCCCCAGGTCAGCGTGACGCCCGCATTGGCCGCCAGCTTCACCGCCAACAGGTTGCCGGTATAGCCGGTCATAAAGAGCGCGGCGGTGACGTCGTTGACGTTGCCAATACAGGTGATAAGAAAGGTACCGATTTTACTGCGGGACTCATCTTCCGGGTTCGAATGGAAACTGCGTGCCAGAGAGTCAGCAATCGGATAGATGACGCCGCCGCAGCGTGCTGTATTACTCGGCATTGCCGGGGAGAGGATCAGATCGGCAAAGGCCAGACCATAGGCGAGTCCCAGCGTGCGCTTGCCGAGCAGACGGATCATCTGCAGCGCAATGCGTCGTCCGAGGCCGGTTTTGATAAACCCGCGGGCAATCATAAAAGCCACGACGATAAGCCAGATAAGTGAACTGTTCAGCTCACTCAGTGCTGTGGTGATAGCGCCGCTGGCGGTTTTATCCCCGGCAGCATAGGCGAGTGCAAAAACCGTAATCCCAATAATGCCGACCGCGCCGATGGGTAAAACTTTTGCCACGATAGAGGCAATAGTCGCGACGAAAATAATTGCCGAATGCCAGGCTGGCGCACTTAACCCGGAAGGTGGAGTAAGCTGCCACAGTCCGGCAGAAATGAATATTATAAGAATTAATGGGAGCCATTTGACTCCGCTACTTTTTTTCTCAGTCACGTTTACGCACCTATAGATATGGTGAATATATTCATCAAATAAATATATTTATTTAATAATTAACAGGTTATGTTGCGTAATGCTGCTCCAGCGACTGCAAGAAATACATCAATATATATGTGTGAATTGTTTCCTGATATTTCAAATCAGTAAAGGCCCGACGAGAGTGTCGGGCTGGAGGAAGGGGTTAACCGCCGAACTGATCCGGGTCTGGCCCCAGACGTTTGCCCTGATCGAGTTTCGCGATTTCGCCTAATTCGTCTTTATCCAGGCGGAAGTCCCAGACGTTAAAGTTTTCTGCGATACGCGCAGGGGTGACCGATTTTGGAATCACCACCAGCCCGCTATCCAGATGCCAGCGGATGACAATCTGCGCCGGTGATTTGCCATATTTCTCAGCGAGGTCGCGGATGATCTTTTGATCAAAGACGTCTTTGCCGCCCTGCGCCAGCGGGCTCCAGGATTCGGTCTGGATTTTATGCGTTGCGTTCCAGGCATGCAGTTGGCGCTGTTGCATAAGCGGATGAAGTTCGATCTGGTTAATCACCGGAGGTACGCCGGTTTCATCCATCAACCGCTGGAGATGATTGATCTGAAAGTTGCACACGCCGATGCTCTTAATCAGACCTTCTTTTTGCAGGTCGATCATGTTTTCCCACGCTTCAACGTAGTGGTCGATCGCCGGAACCGGCCAGTGCATCAGGTACAGATCGAGGTAATCAAGCTGGAGTTTTTCCATGCTTTCGAGCAAGGCTTCCCGGGGGCGTTTTTGGTCATCATTCCACAGCTTGGTGGTGATGAATAACTCGTCCCGTGGTACGCCAGCATCGCGTATTGCTTTGCCGACACCTTCTTCGTTTTTGTACGCCGCAGCGGTATCAATTGAGCGATACCCCACTTCCAGCGCTTTATGAATGGCGGTGATGACTTCTTCGTTGCTTGCCTTCCAGACCCCCAGGCCCAGTTGTGGCATGACGTTACCATCCTGTAGCTTGATAATGGTTGGACCGGTCATAATTCCCCCCCACACTTAATCCTTCAGGCTGCCTCTTTGTTGGCTGCTTGCGTTTACCCCGGTCACGTACTTATGTACGCTCCCGGGATTCACTTAATTGCCGCCTCGATGCCTCATGAATGATTGGGTGTAAATTGAGTTCACCGGGGCAGCCCCCGGTGAGTTAGGTGTGACTTAAGCCTGGTATAAATACCCAAAAACGAAAGGCGGAGGTTAAAAAACCTTAGCGGGCAGCTTCGTAAATCCGACGGCTGACTTCAAGCGTAATGTCCTGATGTTCGCCCAGTTGCGTACCACCGTGTGCTTCCAGTTTTTCCAGCAATGCCGGGATGGAGCTACCGTCCAGGCCATAGTCAGACAGGCGAGTGGGTACGCCCATTTGTTCGAAGAAAGCGCGGGTAGCGGCAATGGCGGCGTCGATGCGCTGGTCGTCGGAACCTTCGGTGATATTCCAGATACGCTCTGCGTATTGCAGCAGTTTGGCACGCTTGGTATCACGTTTTTCATTCCACAGCGCTGGCAGAACGATGGCCAGCGTTTGAGCATGATCCAGACCGTGCATTGCGGTCAGTTCATGGCCCAGCATATGCGTTGCCCAGTCCTGCGGTACGCCTGCGCCAATCAGGCCGTTCAGCGCCTGGGTTGCCGCCCACATAACGTTCGCACGCACGTTGTAGTTTTCCGGCTCCTGCAAGGCTTTCGGACCTTCTTCTACCAGCGTGAGCAGAATGCCTTCGGCAAAGCGATCCTGAATTTTCCCGTCTACCGGATAAGTCACATACTGTTCCACGGTATGCACGAAGGCATCCACAACGCCGTTTGCAACCTGACGCGGCGGCAGGGTGTAGGTGTAAACCGGATCCAGAACGGCAAATACTGGCTGCACAAACGGGGTCATAAAGGCCAGTTTATCGCCGGTGGTTTTACGCGAAATTACCGCGCCGGAGTTAGATTCAGAGCCGGTTGCAGGCAGGGTTAATACGGAGCCCATCGGGATGGCGCTTGTGACGTCGTTGCCATGGGTTTCCAGAATGCGCCATGGATCGATGCCGTCAGCGTACTGTGCCGCTGCCGCGATGAATTTGGTGCCGTCCAGCACTGAACCGCCACCTACCGCCAGCAGAAACGTCACTTTCTCATCACGCACGATTTTTACTGCGTTCATCAGCGTTTCGTAAGACGGGTTTGGCTCGATACCGCCAAACTCCAGCACATCCAGGCCTTTCAGCGCGTCCTGAACCTGCGCCAGGACGCCAGTTTTTTTCACGCTGCCGCCGCCGTAGGTAACCAGTACGCGAGCGTCCTGAGGAATTTGATCGCGCAGCTCAGCAATCGCGCCTTTACCAAACAAAATACGTGTTGGGGTATGGAGATTAAAGTTGTTCATTGCTCGTTCCCTTTGGTGGGTAATAAAAGAGGGCAGGTGAGTGTCTGCCGGATGATGAACATTGTGGTCGCCCGCCGCGCTGCTCTCAATGCTCATTTCTGCCGATGTCTTGCCCATTTCTACAGACTGCTGGAGAAAACGGATAAATCTGCGCATTATGTCAGGGTCGAAAACCGATGATGAAATGGTGCCCCATGAACCGTGATGAGATCTGTCTTCTGCTGACAGATAAAATTAAGCAGCTGAAAAACAATGAAAATAGACTTAATGAACTGCTGCCAGATGTCCGCCTGCTACACGGTACGGAGCCGGCGGCGCGTACACCGGTCATGTATCAGCCAGGCATCATATTTCTCTTTTCGGGACATAAAATTGGTTACATCAATGAGCGCGTATTTCGCTATGACGCCAACGAATACCTGCTGCTAACCGTACCTTTACCCTTTGAATGTGAAACCTATGCGACGCCGGAGGTTCCTCTGGCCGGTATTTATCTGAATGTCGATATCCTGCAATTGCAGGAGCTGCTGATGGACATTGGGGAAGACGAGCTGTTCCAGCCCGCCATGGCGGCCAGCGGGATTAACTCTGCAACGCTCTCTGACGAAATTCTCTGCGCTGCTGAGCGCCTGCTGGATGTGATGGAGCGACCGCTGGATGCGCGTATTCTGGGGAAACAGATTATTCGCGAGATCCTCTACCATGTGCTGACCGGACCGCGCGGCGGCGCGTTACTTGCGCTGGTCAGTCGCCAGACGCATTTCAGTTTGATAAGCCGGGTACTGAAGCGGATTGAAACCAAGTACACCGAAAACCTCAATGTAGAACAGCTGGCGGCAGAGGCGAACATGAGCGTGTCGGCGTTTCATCATAATTTTAAAGCGGTGACCAGCACGTCGCCGCTGCAATATCTTAAGAGCTATCGCCTGCATAAAGCACGGATGATGATGGTTCACGATGGAATGAAGGCCAGTGCGGCTGCCATGCGCGTTGGCTATGAGAGCGCATCGCAATTCAGTCGGGAGTTCAAACGTTTCTTTGGCGTAACGCCGGGGGAAGATGCGGCAAGAATTCGTATGATGCAGGGGAGTTGATTTCTTGTAGGCCTTAAAACTGCGAGCCGTCAGGCAAAATGCCGGGAATTACCCCGGCTACGGATAATACTCAGGCGCTACAGTATTTTTTTTTAATCACCACGAACAATGTTCCCAACAATCCTGCGGTTAACAGGGCAATCGGCAGGATCATTAGAAAGGTCATCACCTGATCTTCATGGCGTTTAACGAACGGGATCATGCTCAGCGCATAGCCGAAACTGGTGACGACGGTGACCCACAGCAGGCCACTCAGCCAGTTAAAAAACTGGAACCGACGGTTAGGAAGCCCTGAAATGCCCGCCATCGTTGGCAGCAAGGTGCGAACAAACGCCAGGAAACGCCCTGCCAGCAGCGCCATCAGACCGTGTTGGTCAAACATGCAGGTCGCGCGCTGATGGTATTTTTCCGGTAATTGCGCCAGCCAGCCTTTCACCGTGCGCGTGTTGCCTAGCCAGCGTCCCTGAATATAACTCAGCCAGCAGCCCAGACTGGCTGCGGCCGTCAGAATAGCTATGGTAGGTAAAAAACTCATCACGTCCTGAGCGATCAGCGCTCCTGCCAGTAATAACAGGCTGTCTCCGGGTAAAAAGGAGGCGGGCAGCAGGCCATTTTCTAAAAACAGCGTGGCGAACATGACGAAGTACACCACGCTCACCACGTGCGGATCCGCCAGTGCGGCAAAATCGTGTTGCCAGAGCGCGGAGACAATATCTTGAATGACTACCATGGACTTTCCTGTGGAACAGCATTTATGTGTGGATTGTACTCCTGAATTGCCCGGGATGCCTTGATCCCGGACGCAACAATTGCAGACTTTTCCACCAGAAGTGTCTGCATATATGTCCATCTGTGGCAATTTTACTCGATTCGGGCAAATCCTGCGGCCAAATCGGCAATCAGATCGTCAACATTCTCTAAACCGATATGTAAACGGATGAGCGTTCCGCTGAAATCCACCTCGCCTTGCGGACGGATTGCCGCAATGTGTTCCGGCTGGTTGGCGAGAATCAGCGACTCAAAACCGCCCCAGGAGTAGGCCATACTGAACAGGCTGAAGTGATCCAGATACGCAGCAAGCTCCTCATTATTGAGCTTCTTATTCAATACAAAGGAGAACAGGCCGCTGCTGCCGGTAAAATCACGCTTCCAGAATTCATGCCCTTTACTGCCGGGCAGTGCCGGGTGGTTCACGCGGGCGACCTGCGGATGGCTGGCCAGCCACTCGGCGACCTTTAAGCTGCTTTCATGGTGCTGACGCAGGCGAACGCTCAGCGTACGCAGTCCACGGCTGGTCATATAGGCGGTATCGGCGTCCAGCATTTGCCCCATCAGATAGGCATTTTCGCGCAGTTGATCCCAGCAGCGGGCATTAGATACCGCCGTGCCGACCATGCCGTCAGAATGACCAATCAGATATTTGGTGCCTGCCTGAATAGAGATATCAATGCCAAAATCCAACGCTTTGAACAGCACCCCGGCAGCCCAGGTGTTATCAATCATGATGATTGCATCCGGCGCGACGCTTCTGACGGCGGCAACAATAGCTGGAACATCATGCACTTCCATAGTGACAGAGCCGGGAGATTCCAGAAATACGACTTTCGTGTTCGGCTGTATGTGCTTAACGATATCGGCGCCAACCAGCGGATCGAACCAGCCGGTGGACACGCCGAGCTTGCCGAGAATTTTGGTACAGAAATCCTGACTGGGTTCATAGGCTGTGTTGGTCATCAGCACATGATCCCCTTGCTCCACAAAGGCAAGGATGGTGTTGGCAACGGCCGCCGCACCGCAGGGGAACAGCGCGCAACCCGCACCACCTTCGAGTTCGCACATCGCTTCCTGAAGAGAGAAATGCGTCAGGGTTCCGCGACGCCCATAGAAAAGCGCACCGTTCGCCCGGTTGTGCGTGGCCTGTTTTTTGGCCTCTACGGTGTCAAAAACCAGCGAAGAAGCGCGCTGGATCACGCTATTTACCGAGCCCAGCGTGTACTTTTTACTGCGTCCTGCGTGAACGAGTTTGGTTTCAAGTTGCTTATCTGCCATGTTGTCTTACCTGTTTTTATACGTCTGGATGTCTAAACTACCATGAATCAAAGATGACGCATCCTGCAGAACGGTCATACAGTAGAAAATAATCTCAAAATGCTTCTGGTGACTTTTTTACTGCGTAAGCGCAAGGAAAAGAAACCAAAGGTGCGGCAATATGTAAATAGTAATGAGAACGACTATCAATTCGACGTCGTTTTGATATGATTACGCTCAGATTTTGTGATTTGCGTCCTGGAGATACAGAGTGGGTAATAATTTGATGCAGACGGATCTTTCCGTCTGGGGTATGTATCAGCACGCCGATATCGTGGTTAAGTGCGTGATGATTGGGCTGATTTTGGCGTCAGTGGTCACCTGGGCTATCTTCTTTAGTAAGAGCCTTGAGTTCTTTACTCAGAAACGCCGCCTTAAGCGTGAACAGCAACTGCTGGCGGAAGCCCGCTCTTTAGATCAGGCAAGTGAAATTGCCGCAGGATTCGATGGCAAAAGCCTGGGCGCACAGTTGATTAACGAAGCGCAGAACGAGCTGGAACTGTCAGAAGGCAGCGACGATAACGAAGGCATTAAAGAGCGTACCGGCTTCCGTCTGGAGCGTCGTGTGGCGGCGGTAGGTCGTCATATGGGCCGCGGTAACGGATACCTGGCCACCATCGGGGCTATCTCTCCATTCGTCGGTCTGTTCGGTACCGTATGGGGCATCATGAATAGCTTCATCGGGATTGCACAAACTCAAACGACCAACCTCGCCGTTGTTGCGCCGGGTATCGCAGAAGCGCTGTTAGCGACCGCAATTGGTCTGGTTGCAGCAATTCCAGCGGTTGTTATTTACAACATTTTCGCACGTCAGATTGGCAGCTATAAAGCGATGCTGGGCGATGTCGCGGCACAGGTGCTGTTGTTGCAAAGTCGCGATCTGGACCTGAATGCAAGCGCATCCGCGCATCCGGTACGTGCAGCGCAGAAATTACGTGTAGGATAATGTTCCATGGCAATGAGCTTTAATGAAAACCTGGACGATAACGGTGAAATGCATGAAATCAACGTGACGCCGTTTATCGACGTTATGTTGGTTTTATTGATCATCTTTATGGTTGCCGCGCCGTTGGCAACCGTAGATGTGAAGGTGAATCTCCCTGCCTCCACCAGCACGCCGCAGCCGCGTCCGGAAAAACCGGTTTACCTGTCAGTTAAAGCCGATAAGAGTATGTTTATTGGCAACAATCAGGTGACGGATGAAACCATGATTAACGAGCTAAATGCGTTAACTGACGGGAAGAAAGACACCACGATTTTCTTCCGGGCAGATAAAACCGTTGATTATGAGACCATGATGAAGGTGATGGATACGCTGCATCAGGCGGGCTTCCTGAAGATTGGTCTGGTTGGCGAAGAGACTGTGAAAGCGAAGTAATCCTCATCATTGCCGGGTAATGGTTGCCGCCTTACCCGGCGTGTCTCTCCTGATTCAACTCCCTCGCACACTTGTTCTTATCTGTTCTCATCTAACGCGACCGTGGTTATCCTGGTGGGTTCGTAGTTCCCTTCAGACAGCTTTCGCGTCAGGCGTAAGGTGGCCGTTTCCCGCGCGAGTATATGCTGGTAGGTGCTTTCCAGTCGGGCCATGATTTTGTCCCGCAGTTCTGGTTGCTGCTCCATAATGGCTTCGATCGCGGCACCGTAGATCTCTTCTTTAGCCTGTAGCGAGTAAATTTCACGGCGATTTTGCCATTTCATCCGCACCAGTGCAGCGGGAATAGAGACTATCTCCTGAGCAACGCTTTCCAGTGTCGCGTTTTTATTGGCAATCAACACGGCTAAATTTTGCTTTAAGACAAACTCATCGCTTTTATGGTTATCTAAAGCCAAATAAACATTATTATCCTCAACATCTTTCATTTTATTTCTCTTCCAGAGAATAAAAAATAGGGTCGCTGGTTTCACGGGTAATTAAATTAAGCCAAATTTTGTTGCCCTGTTCATTTATGATGGCTGTTTTTTGAGTCAAAATTTTACTTAATTCTTGTGCATTAATGTCGCCTTCTGCCTGTAGTGAATTGAGCAGGCGAGAGAATGACTCAATTTTTGCTGCACGAAACAGGCGCTCTTTTAAATGGCGGTCGCACTCTTCAAATAGCATATTTCGTGGCTGGCCGGTAGCAGCAGAACTAATCAAAATATCGGATTCGTAATCGCTTAATGTTATCTTCCCCTGAGTCAAATTTTCACTATTATCTGTGGAGGTGGTATTGTCAGGTGAGCTGAATAAGTGAAAACGCGAGGGAACAAGATGCTCGGGAAGCATGTTGAAATATCCTTTGATGCCAATGATATGTTGTTTTAAATAAACCATGCCGCGTTGACAATAGCATGGCGTAATTTTAAAATCAAAAAAAAATGGAGCCAGTATATGAACAGTATATTTTATTCTGTTATTACCCTGCTATTGCTGACCTGCGGGGTACTTTTGTTGATGCGCAGTGCAAATAAAAACCGTAATGCAGAAAATGGATACGCTGAAAACCAGCCGGAAATACTGAGTAAAGAAGAGGGTGAAGATCATTTCTCGGTACTGATGAATTCGATTACTCCGGTTTGGTATTGGCGTGTCAATCACGAATATATCGATTTTATCCACTCGACGATCAAACGGATGACAATGGTGGAGCTGAATGAGACGCCAGGGCTATTTGATGCACAGCGGCGTTGCAGCGATCTCAACTCTGCGGTGTATAAATATTACGACAATATTAAAAAACGCTGTCTGAGTGGCGAGAAAGTCCCGCATGCCGATTTGGACGTGCTTAACTTACGTCAGTGCTTCAGGGAGTTCAGCCTGGAAGCATATCCTGCACTTGTCGCGCTGGTGTGGCCGGAATATCAGCGCCCAGAAATCAAAGCAGAAGAGGTGTGAGGAGCTGGCTGGCCCGTATTACGTGCCGGGAAGAACAACGTTGCTACCCGGCATGGGATTACCTACGGCTATTTGTCAGATGAGGCCTGCCACAGGTTCAGCTTACCGTCCGCGACGTGCTTATCGATCTGCGCCAGTTCTTCGGCGCTGAACGTCAGATTCGCCAGCGCCTGAACGTTTTCTTCCAGTTGCTCCGGTCGACTGGCGCCAATCAATACCGACGTTACCCTGTTGTCTTTTAGAAGCCAGCTTAAGGCCATTTGTGCCATCGACTGTCCACGCTGTTGCGCCATCTCATTAAGCAAACGCAGGCTGGTAAGGTTTTCTTCCGTCAGCATGTTTTCCGTTAACCCACGAACTTTTTTCCCTTCACGCTGCATGCGTGAACCTTCCGGAATACCGTTAAGGTATTTCCCCGTCAGCAGTCCCTGAGCCAGCGGCGTAAATGCGATGCAGCCCATGCCGTTGGATTCCAGCGTATCCAGCAGGCCGCTGCTGTCTACCCAGCGGTTAAGCAGGTTGTAAGACGGCTGATGGATCAGCAATGGAATTTTCCATTCCCGCATCAACTCGGCCATTTTCTGCGTACGTTCCGGAGAATAGGATGAGATGCCGACATACAGCGCTTTACCGCTTTGCACGGCGTGGGCCAGCGCCGAGGCGGTCTCTTCCATTGGCGTATTTTCGTCAACGCGGTGAGAGTAGAAGATATCGACATAGTCGAGACCCATGCGTTTCAGACTCTGGTCGAGGCTGGCGAGCAGGTATTTGCGCGAACCGCCAGAACCGTATGGCCCAGGCCACATGTCATAGCCTGCCTTGGTGGAGATAATCAGTTCATCGCGATAGTGTGCAAAATCCTCGCGCAGTAATCGGCCAAAATTCTCTTCTGCGCTGCCTGGTGGCGGCCCATAGTTATTGGCTAAATCAAAATGCGTGATGCCTAAATCAAATGCTTTACGCAACAGGGCGCGCTGTGAATCCAGCGCCTGAACGTGCCCAAAACTGTGCCATAAACCCAGCGATAGCGCGGGTAAACGCAAACCGCTGCGCCCACAGTAGCGATAGAGCATCTGCTCGTAACGTTCAGGATTGGCAAACCAGGCCATGAGATCTCCTTAGTGCAGGTGAATTTCGAAACAACGTTTCTATTCTAGCGGGTTCACGGTGAGTATCCCGTTCACCAGGTCACACTGAGGTGAAAAACTGGGCAAAAACAGGCCACTGTGCTTTGCTTAAAAAAACATCAATCAGGAGTGCGACGATGCCGCGTTTGACTGCCAAAGATTTTCCGCAAGAACTGCTCGACTACTATGACTATTACGCGCATGGCAAAATAACGAAACGCGAGTTTCTCAATCTGGCAGCGAAATATGCAGTGGGTGGCATGACGGCGTTGGCTTTATTCAATTTATTGAAACCCAATTATGCCCTCGCAACGCAGGTAGAATTTACCGATCCCGATATTCTGGCGGAATATATTACCTATCCTTCGCCTGAAGGGCATGGTGATGTGCGGGGATATTTAGTTAAACCTGCGAAGGTGACAGGGAAAGTTCCGGCGGTGGTGGTAGTGCATGAGAATCGTGGGCTGAATCCGTATATTGAAGATGTGGCGAGACGGGTGGCGAAGGCGGGCTTTATGGCACTTGCGCCGGATGGATTAAGTTCAGTAGGGGGATATCCTGGCAATGATGATAAAGGTCGGGAATTGCAGCAGCAGGTTGACCCCGTAAAGTTGATGAATGATTTTTTTGCCGCCATTGAATTTATGCAATCTTATTCAGGGACGACGGGAAAGGTAGGTATCACCGGATTTTGCTACGGTGGTGGTGTGTCGAATGCCGCTGCTGTAGCTTTCCCTGAACTGGCCTGCGCGGTGCCTTTTTATGGGCGGCAGGTTCCTGCATCAGATGTCCCCAAAATAAACGCGCCTTTATTACTGCACTATGCGCAATTAGACACACGTATTAATGAGGGATGGCCTGCCTATGAAGCGGCGCTTAAGGCCAATAAGAAAGTCTATGAAGCATATATCTATCCCGGGGTTAATCATGGCTTTCACAACGATTCGACCCCCCGTTATGATAAAGCTGCCGCTGATTTAGCCTGGGAACGTACTCTTGCGTGGTTTAACAAATATTTGCGATAGAAAACAATAGATTATTTAATGCTTATAACTAATTACCTGAATAATAATGCTACCTAATTTCATTAGCATTCATATTGATATAGTGTGGAGAGAGAGTGGATGTACTTAAGAAAGTAAAAAAATAAAGAACGCATTATATCTTCTCTACTGCCTGCCGATAACAAGGATAAGTATCGCCTGATGGCGAATTCCTCATCAACAGCAAGGAAATTATTATGCGTTTGCTGAAAAACTTCACTATTCGTATTGTCATGTTGGCAATACTGGGACTTTTTTGCCTGCTCTGGTCGGGCGTGGGTTTATTCAGTCTTCATTCGTTATCAAAAATATCTGAAGGCAATGATATTGACCGTCATCTTGTCCATCAGATGACGGTTCTCAGTCAGGGCAACGATCAGTACTTTCGCTTCGTAACGCGCTTAAGTCGCGCCATGGATGTCAAAATGAGTGGCGGAACGCCTGATTTTGCGCCAGCGCAACAGTCCCTGGAGAATATGAGCAAAAAACTCCAGGAGATGAAAACATTATCTCCGGGCCCTATGGACCCTGACGTCGCTCACGCAGTACTGACGAAGTGGCAGGCGCTGCTGGACAACGGCGTGATCCCGCAAATGCAGCTGGCGCAGCAGGGTACGCTTACGGCCTTTGCTGAGCATGCCAGCACTATTACACCCGCGTTGAGCCGTGAATTTGGCGCCAGTGCCGAGCGTTTTAACGCCACGGCAGGCGAGCGACTCGATACCACCCGCGTGATGGTCGATGGCAAAACCTCTATCATCCGGACGCTAATTATCACCGCCGTGATCCTTGGGATTGCCCTCCTTTTCTTTACCGACCGCTACCTTGTTTCCATGATGGTGAAACCGCTGGGACGTATTCGCCAACAGTTCCAGCAGATTGCGCAGGGCGATCTTAGCCATCCCATCGAAGATTTTGGTCGTAACTGTGTGGGTCAACTTGTGCCGTTATTGTGCGCGATGCAGGATAGCCTGCGTGAAGCCGTCAGTACCATCCGTTCAGGTAGTGACAACATCTGGCGAGGGGCGACGGAAATTTCCACCGGGAATAACGATCTCTCCTCACGTACTGAAGAGCAGGCTGCGGCACTGGAAGAGACCGCTGCCAGCATGGAGCAACTGACCGCAACGGTAAAACTGAACGCAGAAAATGCGCGTGAAGCCAGCCTGCTTGCCGATACGGCCACAGAAACGGCAGGCAAAGGGAGCACGCTGGTTTCAGAAGTGGTAGAGACGATGGACGGCATTGCCGCCAGCTCTAAACAGATCGCGGAAATCACGTCAGTTATTAATAGCATTGCTTTCCAGACCAACATTCTGGCGCTGAACGCGGCGGTTGAAGCAGCCAGGGCAGGCGAGCAGGGGCGCGGTTTTGCCGTCGTCGCCGGTGAAGTACGTAACCTTGCCAGTCGCAGCGCCGGGGCGGCGAAAGAGATTGAGACGCTGATTGGCGAGTCATCGCGTCGTGTTGATCAGGGTGCTCGTCTGGTTAAAGAAACAGGATTAACCATGGAGGCGATTCTGCGCGGCGCCACCGAAGTGACTGTCATCATGAAGCAAATTGCCTCTGCCTCGGAAGAACAGAATAAGGGTATCTCGCAGGTGAGCGTGGCGATCACGCAGATGGACAGCGTAACGCAACAGAATGCTGCGCTGGTAGAACAAGTTTCCGCCGCGGCAGTGGCGCTGGAACGACAAACAGAGGAGCTGCAACGCTCGGTGCAACAGTTCCGCCTTTCCGCTAATGATGTGCAATACGCAGCCAGCCAAACCACTTCCTCTTCAGCAGACAGCAAAACGTCTGCGGCCGCTAAAACGGATGAGTGGGTGTCCTTTTAAGCCGTTATAAAAAGTTCGTGATACCTCTGGTCTTTGCTTAAAAAATCGCTATATAATTTATTATATAGCGATTGGAGGTTATGCATGGACAACCATTTTGGTAAAGGTCTGATGGCCGGATTAAACGCCTCAAGTGCGGACAGTGCACGCTCAGTGGCGAATTTTTGTGCGGATTATAAGCGTGGTTTTGTGCTGGGATTTTCACATCGAATGTTTGAAAAAACGGGCGATCGACAGCTCAGCGCGTGGGAAGCAGGGATCCTGACGCGCCGTTATGGGCTGGATAAAGAGATGGTGATGGATTTCTTTAAAGAGAACCAGTCCAGTACAACAATTCGGTTTTTCATGGCCGGCTATCGACTCGAAGCTTGATCCGAAAGGGGTATTATCTTGCTTTAATTAATTACACTATTGACCTACGCCTTCGTTTTGTTGCTCCGCCGAAGTATTATAATGCACATAACCATATAAAAAGTGTGGTAATGGCGCGCCGATCGCAATATGCAACATGCGAATGGTGCAAAATAAAAGCCAGGTCTTCGCAACGGAATAACTATAAAATGACTGGAGATAACTCTCTCATCAATTCGAGCGGCATTAATCGCCGTGATTTCATGAAGCTTTGTGCAGCACTGGCCGCTACCATGGGGCTCAGTAGCAAAGCCGCCGCAGAAATGGCCGAATCAGTTTCTCGTCCTCAGCGCCCACCGGTTATCTGGATTGGTGCTCAGGAGTGTACGGGTTGTACTGAATCGCTGCTTCGCGCGACACACCCTACAGTGGAAAACCTCGTTCTGGAGACAATCTCTCTGGAATACCATGAGGTGCTCTCTGCCGCCTTCGGCCATCAGGTCGAAGAGAACAAACATAACGCTCTGGAGAAGTACAAAGGGCAATATGTTCTGGTAGTAGATGGTTCTATCCCACTGAAAGATAATGGTATTTACTGCATGGTTGCCGGTGAGCCGATCGTGGATCACATCCGCCGAGCCGCAGAAGGCGCAGCCGCTATCATTGCCATCGGCTCTTGCGCCGCGTGGGGTGGTGTTGCTGCCGCTGGCGTTAACCCAACGGGTGCCGTCGGCCTGCAAGAAGTTCTGCCAGGCAAAACCATCATCAACATTCCCGGCTGTCCGCCGAACCCGCATAACTTCCTCGCAACGGTCGCGCATATCATCACTTATGGTAAGCCGCCGAAGCTGGATACCAAAAACCGTCCGACATTCGCCTATGGCCGTTTGATTCACGAACACTGCGAACGTCGCCCGCACTTCGATGCTGGTCGTTTTGCTAAAGAGTTTGGTGATGAAGGCCACCGTGAAGGTTGGTGCCTCTACCATCTGGGCTGTAAAGGACCAGAAACCTACGGCAACTGCTCAACGCTGCAATTCTGCGATGTGGGCGGCGTGTGGCCGGTGGCTATCGGTCACCCTTGCTACGGCTGTAACGAAGAAGGCGTCGGCTTCCATAAAGGTATTCACCAGCTTGCTCATGTGGAAAACCAAACGCCGCGTTCCGAGAAACCTGACGTCAACATGAAAGAAGGCGGCAATGTTTCTGCCGGAGCGATTGGACTGCTGGGTGGCGTAGTAGGACTGGTTGCCGGTGTCAGCGTGATGGCGGTTCGTGAACTGGGGCGTCAGCAGAAGAAAGATAACGCTGACTCACGGGGAGAATAACCGTGAACAGACGTAACTTTATTAAAGCAGCCTCCAGCGGGGCATTGCTGTTGGGCGCAGCGCCGTCCATCAGCCATGCGGCTGCAGAAAACCGTCCGCCGATCCCTGGTTCTCTTGGGATGCTCTATGACTCGACGCTGTGCGTAGGCTGCCAGGCCTGTGTAACCAAGTGTCAGGATATCAACTTCCCGGCGCGTAACCCGGAAGGCGAGCAAACCTGGTCGAACAACGACAAACTGTCGCCGTATACCAATAACATCATTCAGGTGTGGCGTAGCGGAACAGGCGTTAACAAAGACCAGGAAGAAAATGGCTACGCATACATCAAGAAACAGTGCATGCACTGTGTTGATCCGAACTGCGTTTCCGTTTGCCCGGTCTCCGCGCTGAAGAAAGATCCGAAAACCGGCATCGTCCATTATGACAAAGATGTCTGCACGGGCTGTCGTTACTGCATGGTCGCCTGCCCGTACAACGTGCCTAAGTACGACTACAACAACCCGTTTGGTGCACTTCACAAATGTGAACTGTGTAACCAGAAAGGCGTTGAGCGTCTGGACAAAGGTGGTTTACCGGGTTGTGTTGAAGTGTGCCCAGCCGGTGCGGTGATTTTTGGTACGCGTGAAGAGCTGATGGCTGAGGCGAAAAAACGTCTCGCGCTGAAGCCTGGTAGCGAATACCACTATCCGCGTCAGACGGTGAAAGCAGGCGATACCTATCTGCATACGGTACCGAAGTACTACCCACACCTGTACGGTGAGAAAGAAGGCGGTGGTACGCAGGTTATGGTACTGACGGGTGTTCCTTACGAGGATTTGGATCTGCCGAAGCTGGATGATCTTTCAACTGGTGCGCGTTCCGAACATGTTCAACATTCCCTGTACAAGGGCATGATACTACCCCTGGCTGCGCTGGCGGGCTTAACCGTGCTGGTTCGTCGTAACACGAAAAACGACCATCACGATGGAGGAGACGATCATGAGTCATGATCCTAAACCGCTGGGCGGAAAAATAATCAGCAAACCGGTCATTATTTTTGGGCCGCTTATCGTCCTGTGTATGCTCCTGATCGTGAAACGTCTGGTCTTCGGACTGGGCTCAGTCTCCGATCTGAACGGCGGTTTCCCATGGGGTGTATGGATCGCGTTTGACCTGTTGATTGGTACTGGCTTCGCGTGCGGTGGTTGGGCGCTGGCGTGGGCGGTGTATGTTTTCAACAGAGGCCAATACCATCCGTTGGTTCGTCCGGCGCTGCTGGCGAGCCTGTTTGGCTACTCGCTGGGTGGTCTGTCGATCACCATTGACGTCGGTCGTTACTGGAACCTGCCGTATTTCTACATTCCGGGTCACTTCAACGTGAACTCAGTACTGTTCGAAACGGCGGTCTGTATGACCATCTATATCGGCATCATGGCGCTGGAATTTGCTCCGGCTCTGTTTGAACGTCTGGGGTGGAAAGTATCCCTCAAACGTTTGAATAAAGTGATGTTCTTTATTATTGCCCTCGGCGCGCTGCTGCCAACCATGCACCAGTCTTCAATGGGTTCATTGATGATTTCTGCGGGTTATAAGGTGCATCCACTATGGCAAGCTTATGAAATGCTGCCGCTTTTCTCGGTATTAACCGCCTTTATTATGGGCTTCTCGATCGTCATCTTTGAAGGCTCGTTGGTACAAGCCGGTCTGAAAGGTAACGGTCCGGACGAGAAAAGTTTGTTCATCAAGCTGACGAATACCATCAGCGTGCTGCTGGCGATTTTCGTCGTCCTGCGCTTTGGCGAACTGATCTATCGCGACAAGCTGTCCTATGCGTTCTCAGGCGATCTTTACTCCCTGATGTTCTGGCTTGAAGTCGTGCTGATGGTCTTCCCACTGGTGGTGCTGCGCGTCACTAAGCTGCGTAATGACTCGCGCATGCTGTATCTGTCTGCGCTGAGCGCATTGCTGGGTTGTGCAACATGGCGTCTATCCTATTCGCTGGTGGCGTTCAATCCTGGTGGTGGCTACCACTACTTCCCGACCTGGGAAGAGTTGTTGATTTCTATTGGTTTTGTGGCTATTGAGATTTGTGCATACATCGTACTCATTCGTCTACTGCCGATACTTCCTCCTTTAAAACAAAACGATCAAAATCGTCATGAGGCGAGCAAAGCATGAGCCAGAGAATTACTATTGATCCGGTAACCCGTATTGAGGGTCATTTACGCATCGACTGCGAAATCGAAAATGGCGTGGTATCTAAAGCATGGGCTTCCGGTACCATGTGGCGCGGCATGGAAGAGATCGTGAAAAACCGCGATCCGCGCGATGCCTGGATGATTGTGCAGCGTATCTGTGGCGTTTGTACGACCACTCACGCTATCTCTTCCGTTCGTGCAGCAGAAAGTGCGCTGAATATTGATGTTCCGGTGAACGCACAGTATATCCGTAACATCATTCTGGCCGCGCACACCACGCATGACCACATTGTTCACTTCTATCAGCTGTCTGCGCTGGACTGGGTGGATATCACCTCTGCCCTGAAAGCTGACCCAGCGAAAGCGTCTGCCATGCTGAACGGCGTGTCCTCCTGGCACCTGAACAGCGCAGAAGAGTTCACCAAGGTTCAGAACAAGATCAAAGATCTTGTTGCCAGCGGTCAGTTAGGCATTTTTGCTAACGGTTGCTGGGGTCACCCGGCAATGCAACTGCCGCCGGAAGTGAACCTGATTGCGGTCGCACACTACCTGCAAGCGCTGGAATGCCAGCGTGATGCCAACCGCGTTGTGGCACTGTTGGGCGGTAAAACGCCGCACATCCAGAACCTGGCGGTAGGTGGGGTTGCTAACCCAATTAACCTTGACGGTCTCGGCGTGCTGAACCTTGAACGCCTGATGTACATCAAGTCCTTCATCGATAAGCTGAGCGACTTCGTTGAGCAGGTGTACAAGGTTGATACTGCGGTTATTGCTGCGTTCTATCCTGAGTGGCTGGAACGTGGTCAGGGTGCGGTTAACTATCTGAGTGCGCCGGAATTCCCGACAGACGGTAAAAACGGTAGCTTCCTGTTCCCGGGCGGTTATATCACCGATGCTGATCTGTCGACCTATCGCCCGATCACCTCTCACTCCGATGAGTACCTGATCAAAGGGATTCAGGAGAGTGCGAAACACGCGTGGTACAAAGATGAAGCGCCGCAGGCTCCGTGGGAAGGCACAACGGTTCCTGACTACACCGGTTGGTCAGACGACGGCAAATACTCCTGGGTTAAAGCGCCTACTTTCTACGGTAAAACGGTTGAAGTGGGTCCGCTGGCCAACATGCTGTGTAAACTGGCGGCCAAACGCGAGTCTACCCATGCCAAGCTGAATGAAATCATCGCGATTTACACCAAGCTGACCGGTAAAACTATCGAAGTGTCGCAGTTGCACTCTACGCTGGGCCGTATTATTGGCCGTACCGTTCACTGCTGTGAACTGCAGAACGTTCTGCAGGATCAGTACAATGCGCTGATTGTGAACATCGGTAAAGGCGACCACACCACCTTCGTGAAACCGGATATTCCGGCAACAGGCGAATTCAAAGGTGTTGGTTTCCTCGAAGCGCCACGCGGTATGCTGTCTCACTGGATGGTGATTAAAGACGGCATTATCAGCAACTACCAGGCGGTTGTACCGTCAACCTGGAACTCTGGCCCACGTAACTTTAATGATGAAGTGGGACCGTATGAGCGCTCGCTGGTAGGTACGCCGATTGCCGATCCAAACAAACCGCTGGAAGTGGTTCGTACCATTCACTCCTTCGACCCTTGTATGTCATGTGCGGTGCATGTGGTGGACGTTGACGGGAACGAAGTGGTCTCAGTTAAGGTTCTGTAATGCGGATATTAGTCTTAGGGGTCGGCAATATTTTGCTGACCGACGAAGCCATCGGGGTACGTATCGTTGAGGCATTAGAGCAACGGTACATCCTGCCAGACTTTGTTGATGTTCTGGACGGTGGTACGGCTGGGATGGAGCTTCTCGGCGATATGGCGAACAGAGATCATCTGATCATTGCTGACGCCATTGTGTCGAAGAAAAACACGCCAGGAACGATGATGGTCCTGCGGGATGAAGAGATCCCGGCGCTGTTTACCAACAAAATCTCACCGCATCAGCTTGGCCTGGCCGACGTATTGTCGGCCCTGCGTTTTACCGGCGAGTTTCCGAAAAAGCTGACCTTAGTCGGCGTTATTCCGGAATCGTTGGAACCGCATATCGGGCTAACGCCAACGGTTGAAGCGATGATTGAACCTGCGCTGGAGCAGGTTCTTGCCGCGCTTCGCGAATCAGGCGTTGAAGCGATCCCTCGGGAGGCGGCTCATGTCTGAGGAGTTTGTCGGTTTTCAGACGGCCCCGAAGACGCAGATTCAGGCAGCGTTTGAAGAGGTTGCCCGGCGTTCGATGCACGATCTCTCTTTCTTGCATCCGAATATGCCGGTATATGTCTCTGATTTTACGCTGTTTGAAGGACAGTGGACGGGGTGTGTTATCACCCCCTGGATGCTCAGCGCACTGATTTTCCCCGGACCGGACCAGATCTGGCCGGTGCGTAAAGTCAGTGAAAAAATCGGGTTGCGTCTGCCGTACGGCGAGATGACCTTTACCGTTGGTGAACTGGAGGGCGTATCGCAATACCTTTCCTGTTCACTGATGTCGCCGCTTTCGCACAGTATGTCGGCGCAAGAAGGTGTGCGTCTGACTGACGATTGCGCGCGCATGCTGTTATCGCTGCCGGTGAGCGATCCGAATGCGCCGCAGCTAAATCGCCGCGCGCTGCTGCTGGGTCGTCGGAACTGCGAAAATGCATGAGCTGTCCCTTTGTCAGAGCGCGGTTGAGATTGTTCAACAGCAGGCAGAGCAGCACGGTGTCAAACGTGTAACCGGCGTTTGGCTGGAAATCGGAGCGCTCTCGTGCGTTGAAGAGAGCGCCGTCCGTTTCAGTTTCGACATCGTCTGTCAGGGCACGCTGGCGCAAGGGTGTGAGCTGCATATTGATTACAAACCAGCCCAGGCATGGTGCTGGGATTGCAGTCAGGTTGTGGAAATCACCCAGCATGATGCGCAGTGTCCACTATGTCAGGGCGATCGTCTGCGGGTTGATGCAGGCGATTCACTGAAAGTGAAAAGTATTGAAGTCGAATAACCCATAGGTTGCTATGGGGCGGAGTCAGATATGTGTATTGGAGTCCCTGGTCAGGTTCTGGCCGTTGGTGAAGATATTCACCAGCTTGCGCAGGTTGAAGTGTGCGGCATCAAACGTGATGTCAATATTGCCCTGATTTGTGAAGGTGATACCGCTGAGCTGGTCGGGCAATGGGTGCTGGTGCACGTAGGGTTCGCCATGAGCATCATTGATGAAGATGAAGCTAAAGCCACGTTAGACGCACTTCGCCGCATGGAGTACGACGTCACCAGCGCGTGACAATCGGTTAGTGCCTGATGGCGTTACACTTATCAGGCCTACGCCTTCTATGTAGGCCGGATAAGGCATTTATGCCGCCATCCGGCATCTTGCGTTAACCCTGGCGCTTATCTTCGGTATTGGTGTCGAAGTCGCTGGCGTCATGACGTTCATGAAGCTGCTCGTTTAGCGGCCCGTTAGTGCGGTTTACAATACGACCTCGCTTAACTGCCGGACGCGCGGCAACCTCTTTTGCCCAGCGCTGCACGTGCTTGTAACTTCCTGCATCGAGGAACTCTGCCGCGTCGTACACGTTGCCCAGCACCACATTGCCAAACCACGGCCAAACCGCCATATCGGCAATGGTGTATTCATCTCCTGCCACAAACTGATTCTGTGCTAATTGCTTATCCAGCACGTCGAGCAAGCGCTTGGCTTCCATAGTGAAGCGGTTAATAGCGTACTCAATTTTAACCGGCGCATAGTTATAAAAGTGACCAAAACCACCGCCGAGGAACGGCGCCGCGCCTTGTAGCCAGAACAGCCAGTTCAGCGTTTCGGTACGTTTTGCCAAATCTTGCGGCAGGAAATAACCATATTTTTCCGCCAGATAGAGCAGAATTGCGCCAGATTCGAATACGCGAACCGGTGGGTTTTGCGAGTGGTCGCGCAGTGCCGGGATCTTCGAGTTCGGATTCACCTCAACAAAGCCGCTGGAAAACTGATCGCCGTCGCCGATGCGGATAATCCAGGCATCATATTCCGCGCCCTTCACACCCTGCGCCAGTAACTCCTCCAGCATAATCGTCACTTTCTGCCCGTTTGGCGTCCCCAACGAATAGAGCTGTAGCGGATGCTTGCCAACCGGCAGCGTCTTCTCGTGGGTGGCGCCGGAAATCGGGCGGTTGATATTGGCGAATGCGCCGCCGTTCGACTTTTCCCACGTCCAGACTTTCGCGGGCTGATAGGTATTGTCTGACATATTGACCTGCCTTCTGAGTGGTTGTGTTGATGCAGTGTAGCAGTTAGGTAGAACTCAATTTAACAGATTGGGACTTTATGTCGCTTTGTGCTGAAAGGGGAAGATAAATCTAACCCGTTCATTGTACCTGGCCCGTACTCCATGAAGAGGAAATCAATGTTGGACGGAAATTGCTACCGTATTCACCATCAAAAATTGGCGGTGAATAAGCAGTAATAATGAAAAATGGTGTTCCAGGAGTAAGCGGTTATCAGGGCCCTGCGGGTGGGTGGGGTGCGGTAAAAGCCGTCACTGCTTCGGTGTTTTCGCAAAAGGCTGTCGCGCGCGACATTATCGCGATGTTCAAAATGAACCAGGTGAAAGGGTTCGATTGTCCGGGCTGTGCGTGGCCGGACCCCGGGCATCGTGCGCCAATGGAGCTGTGCGAAAATGGCGTTAAGGCGGTTTCCTGGGAGACAACCAGTAAGAAAGCGTCACCGGAATTTTTCAGTCGTCACCCGGTTTCCACACTCTGGCACTACAGCGATTATGAACTGGAAAACATTGGTCGTTTGACGCATCCAATGAAATACGATGCAGTGTCAGACACCTGGCAGGCGGTGGATTGGGATATCGCCTTTCGGGAGATCGGCGAGCGTCTGCGCAGCTATGATTCAGCACAACAGGTTGAGTTTTATACCTCCGGCAGAACGTCAAATGAGGCGGCGTTCCTGTATCAGCTGTTTGCCCGCGAATATGGTAGCAGCAACTTTCCTGATTGCTCAAACATGTGCCACGGACCGACCAGCGCAGGGCTAACGCCAGCCATTGGCCTTGGGAAAGGGACCGTTGAACTTGATGATTTTGACCACTGCGATCTGGTGATTTGTATCGGGCATAACCCTGGTACTAACCATCCACGCATGCTGACCACCTTACGCGACGTTGCCAAACGTGGAGCCAAAATTATCTCCATCAACCCGCTGAACGAAAGGGGGCTTGAGCGCTTTAGCTTCCCGCAAAGTGCGAAAGAGATGTTCACCGGTCAGGCGACGGAGCTGAGCAACGACTACTACCAGGTAAAAATGGGCGGTGACGCCTCGTTGCTCAAAGGCATAATGAAGGCGCTGATCGAAATGGACGAAGCGCGGATCCTACTGGATCAGCAGCCGACGCTCGATCATGCGTTTATCGACCAACATACCGCGGGATATGCAGCGCTGTATGACGACTTACGTCAGCATAACTGGGCTGAGCTGGAACAGGACTCGGGCCTGACGCGCAGTCAGATGGAAGATCTGGCGCACAGCTACAGTAAATCCAGCGCCACGATTGTTTGTTATGGTCTGGGCATCACTCAGCATAAAAACGGCACCGAGAACGTTCAGCAGCTGGTAAATCTGTTGTTGCTGAAAGGCAATATGGGTAAGCCGGGGGCGGGGATCTGCCCGTTACGCGGCCATTCTAACGTGCAGGGCGATCGTTCTGTGGGGATCAACGAAGCGGCGTCCGAAGACTTCCTGCAACGCCTTGAGAAGCATTTTTCTATCCGCGTTCCGCGCAAACATGGACGCTCCAGCGTGGTGAGCATTCGGGCCATCGAGCGGGGAGATGCAAAAGCGCTCATCTGCATGGGCGGCAATCTGGCGGTAGCGATGCCCCAGCCGCAGCGTACCTTTGCGGCGATGAAAAATCTGGATCTGCAGGTCCATGTGGCGACCAAACTGAACAGATCGCATCTGCTGCTGGCAAAGCATAACTACCTGCTACCTGCATTAGGCCGAACGGAGCGCGACATGCAGGCGACGGGGATTCAGTCAGTCACCGTCGAAGATTCTATGTCGATGGTCCACGCTTCCTGTGGCGCGCTGAAGCCGGCTTCCCGCTGGCTAAAATCGGAGCCCGCGATTGTGGCGGGCATGGCGCGTGCCACGCTGCCGCATTCTCCGATCAACTGGGAAGCATTTACCGGGGACTACGCGTTGATCCGTGACGCCATTGAAGCCGTGATCCCGGCGTTCCACGATTACAACGCACGTATTGCCGAGCCGGGCGGATTTCGTATGGATACACCTGCTTCGCGCCGTGAATGGCGAACGGAGAATGGCAAAGCCAACTTTATCGTCAGCCATCAGCGGGCGGTAGAGCGGGAACATCAGCCTGCTGATGCACTGGTTCTGGCGACGCTGCGTAGCCACGATCAGTACAACACCACGATTTATGGGATGAACGATCGCTATCGTGGCATTACTGGCCGTCGGGATGTGGTGTTTTTAAGCGCCGAAGAAGCGACGAGCCGCGGTCTGAGCCAGGGTGATGTGGTCAACGTTCAGGCGCTGGACGACAACGGTCAGCCCTGCGCGGATCGCATCATGTACGGCTTAACGGTGGTGATTTACAACATGGCGGCTGGCTCAATTGGCGCTTATCTGCCTGAAGCGAATGTCCTGCTTTCGCTGGATGCAGTAGATACACAAAGTTTGACTCCGGCGTATAAAAGCGTACCGGTCACCCTGACCAAAGCGTAGTTCCTGCTGTGAATTTTTCGCCTCTGAGCGCCAGCCGCTGCGTTGAGGTGTATGATGATGTCGACCTCTGTCCGGTTAGTGTCGCAGAGCAGGCAATCAGAGCGAAAAATTCACGCCAACCTGCTCAGGCTGTATTGTTTTGAGGTAAGGTGCATGAGCAAAGGAACGACCAGTCAGGATGCCCCATTCGGGACATTATTGGGCTATGCCCCAGGTGGCGTAGCAATCTACTCTTCAGATTACAGCTCCCTCGACCCACGGGACTACGACGATGATGCAGCATTTCGCAGCTATATCGACGATGAATACATGGGCCACAAATGGCAGTGCGTAGAGTTCGCACGCCGCTTTCTCTTCCTTAACTATGGCATGGTCTTCACCGATGTGGGTATGGCCTGGGAGATCTTCTCCTTACGCTTCCTGCGCGAAGTAGTGAATGACAACATCCTACCGTTACAGGCATTTCCGAATGGCTCGCCCCGCGCGCCGGTAGCAGGGGCTCTGCTTATCTGGCAAAAAGGCGGCGAATTTAAAGATACCGGGCATGTGGCGGTCGTCACCCAGTTGCTGGAAAACAAAATCCGTATTGCCGAACAGAACGTGCTCCATACGCCGCTGCCTCCCGGACAGCAGTGGACCCGCGAACTGGAGATGGTGGTTGAGAACGGTTGTTACACCCTGCGTGATACCTTTGACGACACGACCATTCTTGGTTGGATGATCCAGACCGATGATACCCGTTTCAGCCTGCCGCAGCCGGAGATCGCCAATGACTCGCTGAAAATTGGCGGCGCGCGACTGGAAGATAACGGGCAATTTGACGGTAAATGGCTGAATGAGCAGGATCCGCTGCAAAAAGCCTACGTGCTGGCGAACGGCCATGTGATTAATCAGGACCCGCATCAATACTTCACCATTACCGAGAGCGCCGAGCAGGAGCTGATTAAAGCCACCAACGAGCTGCACCTGATGTATCTGCACGCGACCGATAAGGTGCTGAAAGACGACAACCTGCTGGCACTGTTTGATATCCCGAAAATCCTCTGGCCGCGCCTGCGCCTTTCCTGGCAGCGTCGTCGGCATCATATGATTACGGGGCGTATGGATTTCTGTATGGATGAACGTGGACTGAAGGTGTATGAGTACAACGCCGATTCCGCATCGTGCCATACCGAAGCCGGTTTGATCCTCGAAAGATGGGCCGAGCGTGGTTACACAGGGCAGGGACACAACCCGGCTGAAGGGTTGATCAACGAACTGGCGGGGGCCTGGAAGCACAGCCGCGCACGTCCGTTTGTCCACATCATGCAGGATAAGGATATCGAGGAGAACTATCACGCGCAGTTTATGCAGCAGGCGCTGCGTCAGGCCGGGTTTGACAGCAAAATTCTGCGAGGTCTGGATGAACTGTGCTGGGATGATGCCGGTCAGCTGATTGACGGTGACGGCCGTCTGGTGAACTGCGTCTGGAAGACCTGGGCGTGGGAAACCGCAATTGAACAGGTGCGCGAGGTCAGCGAAACGGAGTACGCCGCGGTGCCAATTCGTACCGGGCATACGAATCAGGAAGTGCGTTTAATCGACGTGCTGCTGCGCCCGGAAGTGTTGGTCTTCGAACCTCTGTGGACGGTTATCCCTGGCAACAAAGCGATTCTGCCGATCCTCTGGCAACTGTTCCCGCACCACCGTTATCTGCTAGATACGGATTTCACTGTTAATGAAGAGCTGGCGCAAACCGGTTATGCGGTGAAACCTATTGCAGGACGTTGTGGCAGCAACATCGATCTTGTGAGTCATCAGGAAGAGCTACTGGATAAAACCAGCGGTAAGTTTGCCGAGCAGAAGAACATTTATCAGCAGCTTTGGTGTCTGCCAAAAGTTGCCGGTAAATATATCCAGGTTTGTACCTTTACCGTAGGTGGTAACTATGGCGGTACCTGCCTGCGTGGTGACGAGTCGCTGGTGATTAAAAAAGAGAGCGATATTGAACCGCTGATTGTGGTGAAGGAAGACTAATCTTTCTGCTCGCTCACGAGTGAGATATGAAAAGCCGGAGTATCTCTCCGGTTTTTTTATTTATGATTAGATTGATAGTGCTTATATTTAAATGAGTGTCTATATTTATATAAATGACAGCAAGTATTCTCATGGTAAATATTTATTTAATGATTGATGCATTCGTTAAATGAATGCATCAATCATTAAATAAATATTTTTGTTTATATTAGATAAATATTTTCTTGATTGTCATTTTAAATATAAAAACATAATGTGTTATTCGATTAATTAATGACATTGATCATGTTTTTACCTATGGAATATATCGGATTGCATTAGCGTGATAATTATAATAGTTAATTGTCATCAACAGCCATTGTTAACTGCCTGCAGAAATGACGTTGTAAGAAACATGTTGAGCGATTGGAACGTGCTCCATTAGGAAACGCAAAATACCGGCAGGAGTCGCCGGTCTGAGAGGGACGTATGGGTGACAGTTTTCAGAATGAAGTGCCGACGGCACGCGTTAATATTAAGTTAGATTTACACACCGGAGGCGTTCAAAAGAAAGTTGAATTGCCTTTAAAACTACTGACTGTCGGTGATTTCAGTAATGGCAGAGAGCAGCGACCATTATCTGAGCGTGAAAAGATAGATATTAATAAAAATAATTTTAACGATGTGCTGGCCAAGTTTTCACCAGTGGTTAATTTAAGTGTTAAAAATACGTTAGCTGATGATGACAGAAAGGACGATATTAACCTTACCTTTAAGAATATCCGCGATTTTGAACCTGAGCAGGTCGCACGAAATATCCCACAATTACGTGTTCTGTTGGCTATGCGTAACTTACTACGTGACCTGAAATCTAACTTACTCGATAACGCTGCTTTTCGTCGCGAGCTGGAAACAATCCTTAAGGATCCAGCCCTGAGTCAGGAATTGCGTAATGAGCTGGCAACTATGATGCCAGAAGAGATTTAACGCTCTACAGGGTTTCCTCCGCTAAATCGGCAGGAATAGTAAAGGAACATAAAAGGAATATGTTGATGTCTGTTCAGGAACATACCTCTTCAGCCGCGACCACCACGACCAGTGAACGCAGTGTTTATCAGTCCCTCTTTGACAAAATTAATCTTTCCCCCGTCGCGTCATTAAAAAATGTAGATGCGTGGCAGAGTGATGAAGCGCTTTCTGATGCCGCTCCGGCGGAGCGTGTGACCGCTGCTATTCAGGTTCTGGTCTCATGTCTGGCGGATGCCGCACAACCCTTAGAACGCCTGGATAAAACGCTACTCGATGAGCAGATTGCTCGTCTGGATAAGCAGATTAGCGATCAGGTTAATGAAGTTATGCATCATGCTGAATTTCAAAAACAAGAATCGCTCTGGCGTGGTTTGCATTCAATGATCTCTGGTATCGATTTTCGCCGAAATGTCCGTGTCGAAATGATGGATGTCAGTAAGGATGCGCTGCGTGATGATTTTGATGACGCGCCGGAACTTATCCAGAGTGGGTTATATCGTCATGTTTATATTGAAGAATATGACCAGCCAGGTGGCGAACCTATTGCGGCAATGATTTCAGCGTACGAATTTGATAACAGCCCGCAGGATATCGCGCTACTGCGCAATATTTCTGGCGTATCGGCAGCCTGCCATATGCCATTTATTGGTTCAGTTGGGCCGAAATTCTTCCTGAAAGAAAATATGGAAGAGGTCGCAGCCATAAAAGATATCAATGATTATTTCGAACGTGCTGAATACATCAAATGGAAAGCATTTCGTGACAGTGATGATTCACGCTATATCGGATTAACTATGCCGCGTGTACTCGGGCGTTTGCCGTACGGCCCTGATACCATTCCTGTGCGCAGCTTTAACTATGTCGAGGAAGTTAAGGGCCCGGATCACGAAAAATATTTGTGGACCAGCGCATCTTTCTCTTTCGCTGTGAATATGGTGAAAAGTTTTATCAAGAATGGTTGGTGCGTCCAGATCCGCGGACCACAGGCGGGTGGCGCGGTTAAAGATTTACCTATCCATTTGTACGATCTGGGGACGGGTAATCAGGTGAAAATCCCGTCTGAAGTGATGATCCCGGAAACTCGTGAATTTGAATTCGCCAACCTTGGTTTTATTCCGCTTTCTTATTATAAGAATCGTGATTACGCCTGCTTCTTCTCTGCTAACTCGGCTCAAAAACCTGCGCAGTTTGATACCCCGGAAGCAACAGCTAATAGTCGAATTAACTCACGTTTGCCGTATATCTTCCTGCTTTCTCGTATTGCTCATTACCTGAAAATCTTGCAGCGAGAAAACATTGGTACGACCAAAGATCGCCGCCTGCTTGAGCTTGAACTAAACAACTGGTTACGCAGTCTGGTAACCGAAATGACCGATCCTGGCGATGATTTGCAGGCTTCACATCCGCTTCGTGATGGGCGTGTCGTGGTGGAGGACATTGAGGATAACCCGGGTTTCTTCCGCGTGCGCCTGTACGCCATCCCGCATTTCCAGGTTGAAGGTATGGATGTCAGCTTGTCGTTAGTTTCACAGATGCCTAAGTCGAAATCTTAACGGCGTAATGCACAGGAGGTGCGATGAAGATCTATCGTCCATTATGGAGCGAGGGGGCTTTTCTGGCTCCCCAACAGTTTCAGCAACAGACACGTTGGGATGCTTACGTTGCTGACGTTGTTGCTCACATGTCACTTTCATCACCGTGGGGCGTCATCAGCGCGGAGTTTGATGAAAGTGCGCTAACGGTTTCCCGTTTGAATCCCGTTAATCTGGTTGTGCGCTTTCCTGACGGTACGTTAGTGGATACAGGTATTTCAGATAACCTGCCTCCAGCGTGTGATTTATCGCATCTTACTGGCTACAACAGCGTTGATATCGTGCTGGCATTGCCGCTGCTTTCAGCTAATGGCGGCAATCTTTCATCAGGCAACGGTGTCAGCCGTCCGTGTCGCTGGCAGCAGGAATGGCTGCCAGTTCAGGATCTCTCCGGTCAGGAACGGACTGATATGGCAGTGCTGCGGCATGCTATCACCCTCCGGTATGCCCATGACGATAACAGCGCTTACCTGACTTGTCCGGTAGCTTGCCTTATTCGTAATGCTCAGGGGCAATGGGAGCTGGGACGTGATTTTTTACCCCCCTCGCTTTCACTCTCAGCCAGCCCCTTATTAATCAACTCGCTCAGTGATTTGGTGCATCGTATCCAGGCTCGTTGTCGCCGCCTGATGTCCTTGCGCCGAGAAAGTAACGAACGAATGGCGGATTTTGCAGTAGCAGATGTTTCGTTGTTTTGGCTGCTGAATGCGCTTAATAGTTCGGAACCTGTTCTGAAAGAAATGCTGCAAAACCCAGGCCGTCATCCCGAACTTTTGTGGCGTGAGCTGGCGCGGTTAGCGGGCAGCCTGCTGACCTTCTCGTTAGAAAATGATGTCAGCGTTGTACCTCCATATCAGCATGCAAATCCGCAGCAGGTATTCCCGCCGCTGTTTGCTCTGCTGGTGGAACTGCTGGAAGCCAGCCTGCCGTCTCGTGTTGTCGCTATTGAACTGACGCAGGAGCGACAGTTCTGGTATGGCGCTCTGTCGGATGCCCGACTGCGTGAAGGTGCTGATTTTTACCTGTCCGTTCGCTCGGGTCTCCCCGCACATGTCCTCCTGGCGCAATTTCCACAGCTCTGTAAAGCAGGGAGCCGGGCGGATGTGTCAGATGTCGTCAATGTGGCACTCAGCGGTATTCCATTAAAACCGCTGACACATGTACCCGCAGCCATCCCGTTACGACTGGAAAATCAATACTTTGCTCTTGAAATTAATCATCCAGCAGCCCAGGCCATGTTGGACGCCGGTAATTGTGCTTTCTATGTGCCGGGAACGCTGGGAGAGATTCAACTTGAGCTGTTTGCAGTATTAAGGGATTGAAATAAATGAATAAGGAAATTGATCAGGTTTTCTGGCCAACATGGCTTGCTGTAAGCCAGCTACGTGACGGGGCAGAAGTCGACGACGGAGCTGTTCTTTATCGTCGGGCCAGCCAATGGGTTGAATCTGCACGTGAGGCATTGCGTGATATGGGGTACAGCGAACACAGCGTTGAACATATGCTCTACACGCAATGTGCGTTACTGGATGAAAGCGTGTTGAACCGCAACCGGCAGGATAGCGGTTATATCACCTGGCTTGCGACACCCTTACAGGCCCGTTATTTCAATACCACCAACGCAGGGGAAGAGTTCTGGGAACGCATCCGGTCTGTGCTGCGTGAGCCCGTTCCTGATACCGCCGTAATAACCTGCTTTTATCGCGCAATCACGCTCGGTTTTGTTGGGCGCTATCGTGAGCAAGGTGACGAACGTCGTGAAGATGTTCTTGAGGCGCTGGCGGCTCAGGCGAAGCCTTTTAAGTTAACGCACGATGCGCCCGTAATCATGCAGGCGTCCGGTTTCTCTGGCAGTAAGCGTCGCTGGTGGCAGGCATGGATTGTCGGCGCGGTGGCGTTGGGGGCTTTATGGTTAACATTTTCTCATGTCTTACAAGGGCTGGTTGCTCAGCTTATTGGGCAGGGCTAAAACATGGCTCAGTTGCGAGGGATCGTTAACTATGTGCTGACAGCTGCCCTGGCTTTGTTGCTGGTTTGGGGATTCAGTCCGTTAAGTACGGGTGTCCGGGGCGGCCTGACCGTCTTTATTTTATTGTTTTCCATTCCAGGGATCGTTTACGGCTGGCGTCAATATGGCCAGTTGAGATCAGCGCATTCCGAGCATGAAGTTCCGCTCCCTCCGGAGAGTTTCAGTGGGCCAGTTGTGCTCGTGTGTGGCGATAATGCCCCCTTGTTTGCCGGACGCTGCGGTTCTTGCGAGAGCTCGCAGGGCTGGTATTTATCTGTCCAGTCCCCTGAGCATTACATTGCTCTGGTTCGTCAGATAGCTGCTCAGCGTCCTGGGCTTCTTATGCGCGTCTCCGTAATGCTGGCATTAACTCCGGAACGGCATACTGATGAAGATGCGCTTAAGCACATACTGCTCAGTTGGCGGCGAGTGGTGACCCAGAGTCGGCGTTGGTTATCAGGTGTACCGCCGTTTTGGTTGTGTTGTTGGCTGAATTCTCCTCAATGTAATGAGGCTGTACGCTGGTTTATTCGAACCCCTCAGGATGCAGAAGTGCAGTCGGCTACGGGATTAGACGACTTTGCTCCTTTCTCTTCGCAAGAGAGCCCAGCCCGCCATTTTCATCTTACACATGCAGTGTGGTTAGATAATTTACTGGGCTGGCTGAAGAAGGTACAAGGCGATACTGAACACCATGCTCTGCCTGTTTTCTTTGCATTACGGGTTGTGTGTTTCACCTCATCAGCGGTCTGCGAAAATAACCTCTGGCAACGGCATATCATTGCTCAAACAACGCTTTCCCCTGCGGCGTCAGTAGCGCCCGCACTGCTGCCTTTTCCAGATTTAGCATTGCCATTCTTATCCCGCCGTCGGGCGTTGACAGCATTTCAACGGACGGTGGGCGTAAGTGGTCTGTTATGCGGCATTTTCATCGGAATGGCGATGGCATGCAGCTTTATCAATAACCAACATCTCATCAGGATCACAAACGATCACCTGATGCTATACCGCCAACTTAGCGGTAATCCTGCCGAGCCAAAGATCCTGGCCCAGGATCAACTTCGTCGTGATGCACAACTCCTTGAGCGCTGGTATCAGCGTGGCGAACCACTTTCTCTTTCAATGGGATTGTATCAAGGAATGAGATTGATCCCCCCTTTGCAGGTTGCCATAAGTGACTGGGGGTCACCCGAAAAACCGAAAGTGACTGCCCCGCAAACTGTACGTCTCGACAGTATGTCGCTGTTTGATACGGGTAAGTGGGCGCTAAAAGCGGGTTCAACAAAAGTACTCATTGGGGCTTTGGTCAATATCAAAGCCAAACCCGGGTGGCTGATAGTCATCGCCGGACATACCGATGATGTGGGTGACGATAAATCTAATCAGCTGCTCTCTCTCAAACGCGCGGAATCTGTTCGTGACTGGATGCGAGATACCGGTGATGTCGCGGAGAGCTGTTTTGCCGTTCAGGGCTACGGCGAATTACGCCCCTACAAAAACAACGATACGCCGGAGGGTCGGGCTGCCAACCGCCGTGTAGAGATCAGTCTGGTACCGCAGGCTGATGCCTGTCGGCTGCCGGGCATGAAGGAACCGTCACCGCAAGGTGGTGACGCATTAGCGAAGTAAAAATGGAGAAAGAGTTATGGCAATTCCAGTCTACCTTTGGCTGAAAGATGATGGCGGCGCGGATATTAAAGGTTCTGTTGACGTAAAAGACCGTGTAGGCAGTATCGAAGTGGTGGCACAGGAACATAACCTGTACATCCCTACCGATAACAATACAGGTAAGTTGACCGGTACGCGCATCCATACCCCGTTCCTTTTCACTAAGGAAATCGATGCCTCCAGTCCATATCTGTACAAGGCTGTAACCACCGGTCAGACCCTGCGCCAGGCAGAGTTCAAATGGTATCGCATCAATGACGCGGGTCAGGAAGTGGAATACTTCAACACCACGTTACACAACGTGAAAGTGGTGAAAGTAAACCCTGTGATGTACGACATCAAAGATCCCGCAAAAGAGAAGCATAACCACCTGGAACAAATTGAACTGCGCTACGAGAAGATCGTCTGGACGTATAAGGATGGCAACATTATCCATTCTGACGCCTGGAACGAGCGTACCACCGCGTAATGCGCTAACGGATGAGGATTTCCTCATCCGTTTTTTTATGCCCTCTGCTGAGCTTCCGGGGCGGGGGTTAAGCAGAGAGTATCAACATCACTATTACCTTATGGGCATTGGATTACGGCTACGGGCGGTAGCGTGCCTGAATACAGGGAGTCAGGAAGCAAATGGAACACCATTCAGCAGTGCTATTACGACGTCTCAACCCCTATTGTGCTCAGGCGCTTGAAGCAGCGGCATCGTTATGTCAGACGCGCGCGCATGCAGAAATCACTCCAGAACACTGGTTGCTGAAGCTGTTGGAGCAGGGGGAGGGCGATATTACTGTCATTGCTCGTCGTTATGAATGGGATATCGATAATCTCTGGCAATCGTTACTGAAGCATCTAGATGTTCAGCCGCGTTCCGTGAAAAGCCGCCCGCAGTTGTCTGATGCGCTCCTTTCTTTAATGCAACAAGCGTGGCTGTGTGCCGCAACGGATGAAAATTCGCAGATACGTGGTGTGCATCTACTGATGGCGCTGGTGGGAAAGCCTTCGCTGCTGAAGTGTGACGGTCTGTGGCCGCTTCTGAGTACCGGACATACTCAACTGGAACGCCTCCTGCCGCTATTAAATTCCCAGTCGGATGAACGTCCGGAAAGGCAGCAAGAAGCCTCTCTGGTGCAGGTTTCCCCTGATGATGAACCGCGTCCGGCTGAGTCGACGTTGTCGCCAGCATTACAAGGCGTGCTCGATAAATTTACGCTGGATGTGACCGCGAAAGCGCGTGCCGGCGATATCGACCCGGTATTTGGTCGCGATAATGAAATCCGGCAAATGGTGGATGTGTTGTCCCGTCGGCGAAAAAATAATCCCATTCTGGTCGGGGAACCCGGTGTCGGCAAAACCGCTCTGGTGGAAGGTCTGGCGCTCCGTATTGCTGAAGGTAACGTGCCGGATAGCCTGAAATCAGTAACATTACGTACGCTGGATCTTGGGCTGTTACAAGCAGGTGCCGGGGTGAAAGGTGAGTTTGAGCAGCGGTTGAAAAATATCATTGATGCCGTTCAACAATCGCCAACGCCTGTTCTGCTCTTTATCGATGAAGCGCACACCATCATTGGGGCCGGTAATCAGGCGGGAGGCGCTGATGCAGCCAATCTGCTAAAACCCGCTCTGGCCAGAGGTGAATTACGAACTATCGCGGCGACCACATGGAGTGAATATAAACAGTATTTTGAGCGTGATGCTGCGCTGGAGCGGCGTTTTCAGATGGTTAAAGTGGATGAGCCGGATGATGACACTGCCTGCTTAATGCTGCGTGGTCTGAAATCACGCTATGCAGAACACCATGGCGTTCACATCACCGACGAAGCGGTTAAAACTGCTGTTACGCTCTCTCGCCGCTATCTTACCGGGCGACAATTACCCGACAAAGCCGTCGATCTGCTGGACACCGCAGGTGCAAGAGTGCGGATGAGCCTTGATACCGTTCCGGAACCACTGACGCGTTTGAAGTCAGAGATCACCGCGCTTGAAATTGAAAAGCAGGCGTTGCTTGCAGATCTCGCGGTAGGAAATGGTCAGCATGGTGAAAGGCTGGCCACCATTGAACAGCGGGAAAATCGTCTGCTAGTCGAACTGGATGAACGCGAAACCCAATACGGTCAGGAATTAACGCTCACTGAGCAACTGCTGGCCAGCCGCAGTGACATTTCTCGTCAGGCGGAAACTGTTGAGTTGCAGCAGCAGCTAAGTATGCTTCAGCAGGGCCATCCTTTGCTGTTTCCGGATGTAGACGCGCGCACCGTTGCTACGGTGATCGCCGACTGGACCGGTATACCATTGTCTTCATTAATGAAGGACTCCCAGGCAGACTTACTGACGCTTGAAACCCAGATGGGAAACCGGGTTGTCGGCCAGGATTACGCGCTGAATGCGATCGCACAGCGGTTGCGGGCATCAAAAACAGGACTGACGGCGGAAAACGGCCCACAGGGTGTGTTCCTGCTTACTGGACCAAGTGGAACCGGCAAAACGGAGACGGCGCTGGCCCTGGCTGACATTCTGTTTGGTGGTGAAAAATCGCTGATCACGATTAATCTGTCTGAATATCAGGAGCCGCACACTGTGAGCCAGCTAAAAGGCTCACCTCCGGGATATGTGGGTTATGGTCAGGGAGGGATCCTGACCGAGGCGGTGCGAAAACGCCCCTATAGCGTGGTACTGTTGGACGAAGTAGAAAAAGCGCATCGCGACGTCATGAATCTGTTTTACCAGGTATTTGACCGTGGTTTCATGCGTGACGGCGAAGGCCGTGAAATTGATTTTCGCAATACCGTTATTTTGATGACCTCCAATCTTGGCGGCGACGCTGTAATGCAGATGCTGGAAGAACAACCGGAAACCACAGAGTCTGAGTTGCACGAACTGCTGCGCCCACTTTTGCGCGATCACTTCCAGCCAGCGCTACTGGCCCGCTTCCAGACGATTATCTACCATCCGCTCAGTGAATCTGCGCTACGTACGATTGTACAAATGAAACTGGATCAGGTTAGCCAGCGATTACTGCGTCACTACGGCATCACCACGACGATATCCGAGAGCCTTTTTGATGCCCTGACCGCCGCTTGCCTGCTACCGGATACGGGGGCGAGGAATATCGATAGTCTGCTGAATCAACAAATCTTGCCTGTGCTTAGCCAGCAGTTATTAACGTATCTTTCCCGGCAGCAAAAACCTCAGCAACTCACTTTAAGTTGGAGTGATGAAGAGGGAATTGAACTGATAATTGATAGCGAGTGAAAAATAAAACTCAGTGATAATACTAGCGCTGGGTTTTACTTTGTATCGGGATATGCTTTGCGCTTAAGGACTAAATATGGATGGTGCTAAAGATCTTGCAAAAGATATGCTCGAAGCTATTAACGTTGATGATTCTGGATTTATAGCTGCTTTGGCTAAAGGGCTTATATCATTTCCTGTGAGTATGGGATATCTGGCCTACGATTTTATGGATACAGAACATCGCAGAACGAATGAAGATGATAAATACAGGTTTGCCAGACTTCTTAATAAAGCAAAGTTAAATAAGGAGTTGATAGGTCAGGTTATTGATATTTTTATTAGTGATTTTTCTTCGCGACTGGACGTTGCTTTAATGACAGAGAAAATTGTTGGGAGTAGTGCTGGAAGGATAATTTTCTCAGAGCTAACTGGCGTTAAAATTGGGGCTGTTATTTCTAATCGGTTAGTCACAGCATTTTTTTCAGGTGCTCTTATAGGCTCGCTTCTTACTTTGGGAGCGGAAGTATCCAGAGCAATCTATACATCTCGCTATCTGGCTGCAAGGAGTCCGGGTAATTATCAGAAATTGAAAGATATGGGGGATCTGGATCTGCTTTATTTTCTGATAGAAGATCTTGTTTCACCTTTTGAAAAAGCAATTGAACTTCACAAAGCAAATGAAGTGTTTTTAATGAGGTTTGCCAATGTTTTCTGGACGGTTTGGGAAGTTTAGAGAAATAACTATATATTTAATGTATTATTTTTCATATCTGCTAGGGAATATTTTATGCATGTTTGGTATTGCCTTTTCTATTTGGTTTTTCTTCATTTCTGACGATGGGTTTAGATATTTATGGGGCATGGGAAATTTTTTATTGATCGTTTTAGGGTATTTTGTGATGAAATTTGGCTGGCCTCATGTGCGTAGTAATTGGGATGATTATCTGTAATTTTTTATTTAATGGGAAACTGTGCCGATCAGTTTTTATTATGATTTTATAAGCGCATAAATATAGTTTGTTAAATAGCGTTAACTCTATGAATATGGAACTAACAACATCAGGGCCTACGCTTAACCGCTACAGCTTAACGATCCCTTCATGCCCGTATGCACTGGATGTGTTGCGTTTTGAGGGACTGGAGCAGTTAAGCGTTCTCTACCATTATTCAGTCCGTTTCATCAGTAGTATTGAGTTTGAGTTATGAAGAGCGAATGACTCTGGAGTTTAATGATGAGTAAACGTAACGATATTATTGAACCTTCCGAGTGGACATTGGATCGTAAAACAGGGCTTGTTTATAGCGAAATATTGGGATGGATAGATATAGGCCATGCACAGGGAAGTGATATTAAAAACCTACTGTCAGATATAAAACGAGGTGAATCAAGTAGTGATGGTTATTATGAAGTCACCTATAGCCAAAAGATGTTTGTAAATCATCGCCAGTTTGGTACAGGAAAGTTTGTTAAGTGGCGTATCAAACAAGGTTTATCTGCATGTGAGAAAAATAGCGTTGCGTTAGCCATGATGATGACGACGGCACGCTTGTTTGAAAGTTTGCAATCTAATTGGTGTTTTAGTTGGTATACCGACAGTGGATTTAGCGGTGAGGATCTTACCTCCGATCTTTTAGGCTTCTACCGGGCAATCCTTCCTTCAGACTATCAGTCAAGACTGAGGCTTGTCAGTAAAGAGCAGGCCCTGAGTAGATGGGATTATTATGGGCCGATAGGCAATTATAAAAATAAAGGATTTTTACCATTACTGTTTCCAGCCCCCAAGGATAACTGTGCTGTCCATAAACCCTATAAGGGGCAGCTGCCTTCATTTATGACATGGGTGCAACCGTGGAGTGATTTCACTTCTGGTCGGGTAGATATTATCGCCGGGGATGGCGGTTATTATTCATTTTTGTCGAGGTGAATGGTAATGAGCTACTATAAAATAATAATGGTGATGATTGTTTTGATTTTCTTGTCACCGCTGTTAATACCCTGGCCAGATAAATTAGAATATCGGGAAAGCGATCTTTTTGACTACTATTTCTATACTGATGTTGATATCAAGCAGGCTCCAAGGATATCAAATGATTATTACTTTGAATATATTTCTCCTGATGGAAGTACACGGGAAACAAATCTTATTGTTTTTCGCGGTGGTGATGTAGGAATTGTTCGTAATTATCTAACAGGTCTTGGCTTTCACCTTCATGATTATAGTGATAATGGAAGAGAAGAACTTTGGATATCAAATGATAATCGTCGATTTACTTTTTCTATTGTTACTAACAAGAAAAAAGATTTGGTCAGTTTAATAAAAACAATGCGTTGAAGGTAGGTTTTGTTCTGGAAGTGACTCTTTATAATATTACAGGGGGTAAATATATGGGAATGAGTGAATCACTTGACGGTGGGATGTCATTTATATCTGAAAATACGCTGAATCGCTATCAATTGTATATCCCTTCATGTAAATCGATACTGGATGTTATTAACTTTAATGGTACAGAGGAAATGAGTTCGCTGTATCGATACGTAGTACACTTTTCCAGCCAGGATAAAGATATTGCGGCCGAATCGATACTTAGAAAATCAACGACATTGACTATGGGAATGGGGAAGTTAAGTGAGATAACTGCCCGTAAAATGGTACATGGTATTGTGACATCTTTCCATCGTATCAGTGGTTCAAAAGACCAGGCAATTTATCAGATAATCATTGAACCCTTTGTCGCGTTGCTGAAAAACCAATTTCGTACACACCGTTTTTTTATTAATATGTCAGTTCCGGAAGTTGTTACTCAAATTTTACAAGAGCATGGTTTAAAAGACTGGGAATATAATTTTGATTTAGTAATGGAATATCCCAAAAGAGAGCAAATTAATCAGTATCAGGAGAGTGATCTGGTTTTTATTGAACGCCTGCTCTCTGAAGTTGGGATTTTCTTCTTCTTTAGGCTTCAGCCTGATGCTGGCACTGAGGTGATCTATTTTGCTGACAAACAAAGCGCATGGGAGTTTGGCAAAACATTACCGCTGAATAGTCCCTCCGGAATGAATGACAATGGCATCGACTCAGTCTGGGATATTCAGTTCCAACAGTCTGCGGTGCAGGCATCGGTTACTGCCGGGGATTATAACCATCGCCAGGCTCAGAAAATATTATTTTCTGCACAAACTGATATGACTTACGGTGAAGGTGACGAGGTGACTTACGGGGATGTTTACCACTATCGCCCACGCCATCTTGAAACGGGTGATAAGGTTTCGCCGGCGCCTGAGACAGGGAATTTTTGGGCGCGTCTGGAACATGAGCGTTATCTCTCCTCACAAGCGACAATCTCTGGATTATCAACCGATGTAAGCCTCAGCCCGGCTCAGGTCCTGAATATTACGGAATCCACTCCTGTCCCAACGCTTCCTGTCAGTGTGCGTAACAGCTTGCTGGTTACGGCGGTTTCATTCAGCGCAAGCCGAAAGGAAGCGCTACAAGTGGTGTTGATGGCGACCATTTACAGTGAAACGCGCTGTTGGAGACCTCCACTCAAATCGCGCCCAGTGATTAGCGGCACACTAATGGCACGTGTTTCAAGCCCGAAAAAGAATGATGAATATGCTCATTTAAATCAGAGCGGGCTTTATTGGGTTAAGTTTGATGCGGATCGCGATGATAAACAACAGGGCTACGAAAGTATGCCGGTACGCCTTGCCAAACCCTACGGCGGCGACACTTACGGTATTCACTTCCCGCTGATACAGGGCACAGAAGTGGCGGTGGCGTTCCATGAAGGGGACCCGGACCGGCCCTATATCGCCCATGCGCTGCATGACTCCCGGCATCCGGACCACGTGACACAGGCAAACCATACCCGCAACGTCATCCGCACGCCCGCGAACAACAAGCTGCGCATGGAAGACAAACGGGGTGAGGAGCACGTCAAACTCAGTACCGAGTATGGCGGGAAAACGCAGCTGAACCTGGGGCATAACGTGGATGCGGGGCGTGCGCTGCGGGGAGAGGGGGCCGAGCTGCGCACAGACGACTGGGTGGCGGTACGCGGCGGTAAAGGGGTTCTGATAACCGCAGAGATGCAGGCGGAAGCTGTGGATCGGATGCTGGAGATGGACGGTGTGATACGTCAGCTTGAGCAGGCGTTGTCACTGGCAAGGAGCCTGCAGCGGTCAGCGGAGACGGCAAAGGCAACGGCGGGAGACACAGTGAGCCAGCAGACGCTGAATGATGCGCTGGAGGAACTGGCTCAGCCGGGTCTTATTCTGCATGCGCCAGCGGGCGTAGGGATGATGAGTGCGAAGGCCGTACGGGTGTCCTCGGGAACGGACAGCGTGGGAATCATGTCGGGGCACAATACGGACATCAGTACCGGTAGATCATTTACGGTGGCGGCGAGCGATACGGTAAGCCTGTATGCACAGGGGCAGGGAATGCAGCTGTATGCGGCAAAGGGAAAAGTGGATATTCAGGCCCAGGATGATGAAATGGGTGTGACGGCGAAGAAAGATATCACGGTGAGCAGTACAGAGGGAAAAATCACCGTGAATGCCAGCGAGGAGCTGTTACTGAGCTGTGGTGGGGCGTATATCCGGCTGAAAGGGGGGAATATCGAACTGGGATGCCCGAAGAATATCCTGCTGAAGTCAGTAAATGTACAGAAACTGGGAGCCACGAGTCTGAATACCCCTGTGGAGGAATTACCTCGCGGTTTTTGTGAGGGTTTTACAGTTAAAAATAAAAAAACAGGTAAGCCAGTCCCTTTTGTCCAATACCGGATTACCACTGGTGAGGGAAATGTTTATGAGGGTGTTTCAGATCAGGATGGCAAAACAATGCCAATATATACGGCAACCCCAACAAAAATAAGAATAGAGCAAATAAAGAAAGGTAGTAGTTCATAAAAAGTAGTTTGTGAGGTGAGAGTATGAACAGTAATAATGTTAAAAGATTTTTTGCTGCACTTATTTCCATTTTTTTTATTGTATCGTGTAAGAGTTATGATGTCAGAATGTTAGAGGCAATGTCTGAGTCAGGCGATCATAAGGCTCAGGGCAATCTTGGCTTTATGTATCAATATGGCTATGGGGTACGGGCAAATTATAAGGAGTCTTTAAAGTGGTATAAACTTGCAGCAAGTGATGGTGATCCTCTTGCTGAAGGTACTGTAGGTAGGCTTTATTTTGAGAAACAAGATTATAAAAATGCTATTCCTTGGTTTAAAAAATGCGCCTTGCATGATATTAAATCTGGTACAGAAAGAAAAATGGAACAGGCCATTCTGGCTTGTCAGGGAATGGTTGGCACTATGTATTTATATGGGCAAGGCGTTCCAGTAAATAAATCGGAAGCTAAAGCATGGCTGAAAAAGGCAGCAGATCAAGGAGAAGGCTCTGCACAATGCTATGTAGGTGATTTTTATTATCTCGATCGGGATTATAAATCAGCCTATCCTTATCTCCAAAGTGCCTTGGAGAAGGGGTGCGCGAATGCAGCAAAATACTTGAGTGATATGTACAATAATGGATTTTTTGTAGAAAAAGATAGTCAGCGATCGAAAGAATTACATGAAAAGTATCTCCGTCTCAAGAGTTATGACTAGGATGTCATATTCGTAATTTACATAATATAAATTATAGATGACAGAAGTTGGAATCCATCCATGTCATCTGACTGTGTATTCGGTAGATTATGTTTATCCCATCTCAGATGTTCTTAACTTAAAGTAACGAAAAGGAATTCTAATTATGGCAGAAGTGACAACATCTACTCAGTGCAAATATCCTGATTTTTTTATAGAAAATGAGGCATTCGATTGGGTAGAGTTCCAGTTAGTGGACGAATTAGGTGATACCGTAGCCAATATGGAGTGGTTTGCCGAAAATGAAGCTACAAGGTGCGGTTTGATTCCACGCTATACTGGCTATAGTGATGCCAATGGAATAATAAAGATTAAAGATATACATCCATTACCTTTGACTTTAAAAATCCAGTCTCAGCCATTGGTTGATGAGATGGAGAACCGAGCCTTACGGTTTGAAAGAGATGAGGATAATTCAAAGGTCAAAAAACTCTCCTCTGAGAATAAATATGGATATCAATATGTCAGGGTCGGACAACTCTGCAATGTCAGACCCACACTAGATAAATGGGATGGAATTGTTCTACCAGAATTTCATTTCCCTTTGGATAAAACGTATAAAGGCGTTACCGTTCATGTGGCGGATCTTAATAAACGTACAATGATCGAAATTTGTCCATTCCGTGCATGGACATTAATCTTGCATCACACAGTGAGTTACTCTCTGACTAATGCTTACAACCTGGGGATTATGGCCGATTTGGCTTACAGTTATGACTCGGAAACTGATCGTAATTCGGTATATGGATTCTTTTGTATTCAATGTCTGGATCTGTCGTCTATTCCCGTTTTTGAAGATGGCAAACATCGATTCCCTGCTATTGTCACTGATGTTCCTTTTCGTGAACGGCATTCTAAACCCATTTTTATAGATACGGCAGATGAAGAGGAAGGGGAAACTCAGCTATTTTATGTTACGACGAAAACGCAGGGGATTGTGGCCTGGCGCGGTACAGAGATGAGTAAGCTCAGTGATTTATGGACAGACGCAAGTTTTATGCCGGTAGAGTGTTTTGATATTGTTCCTGAAGGGAAGATTCATGGTGGTTTTTTACAGGCATACCAGGTCGCAAAGAAAAACTATTCTAAGATATTTAATCAAATTAAAGTCGATGGAAAAACATTGGAGCTATTTATCTGCGGACATAGTCTGGGAGGTTCGCTTGCGCTGATTCACAGCGCAGAAATAAGAGATCTTAATCCTTTGCTGTATACGTATGGTATGCCCCGGACGTTGACCGCTTCTGCCGTTAAATATTTAAAAAATCTCACCCATTTCCGTCATGTTAATGACGCAGACACCATTCCAAGCGTTCCGCCTGATGCAAATCTCGATAACTGGTTTTATGACTTATGGGGACCAGTAGGTGGCACGCTGGGTTTTTTCTGGTCGGTAATAGAACTCATGCCTCAAGCGCTAGGGTTGAAGTTTTGGGAATGTTTTTGGCATCATGGAAGTATTGCAGTATTTTTTAACACCACCCAAACGACGGAATGGAAGGAGTGTAAAGTACCCAACAACCCTTCTTCATGCCGCAGGATTCGTAAACGGCTTCCTATCGAGACCAGATTGTATTTGGTTCCTGAACTTATTTTAGAGGCCAGTCAAAAGGCGAATAAAGCACAAAAAAGATTCACTCAATTATTAACAAAGATGGATAAAGAAGACTGGTTTCCTCCCTATACTAACCCTGATTTAGATCATGCGACGAACGTTGGCAGACATTCCATGCCAGATCAATATTTGAGTTATCTTAATAACCAACTAAAAGAATGTACTCAGCCAACATTGACCATGATGAGGAGAATCAACAGAGAGAAATTTTTAAAGCAAATGAAAACGTATGAGAGTAGTTCCCCGGTGGAAGAGTTTACAAGAAATAGTGCTTTCATTGAGATTCATGATGTAGTCGCATCGACGCTGGATATGACGCGTGGAGTTAAGGGAGGAAATGAAGCCTTGGAATATATAAAGCCACTTAACTTTGAGGAGTTTGAACTATGATTGAAAAATGCTTTATTTTAACCCTGGTGATTATGTTATCGGGCTGCGTTTCAGAGCGGAATCGAACATTATCTCCTCCAGAGGATACCCAATGGGTCACGGTGGGTGTAAAAATACCTGCAGAACTGGTTATGCTCCCATTGAAGGTAATTTATCGTTCAGAAATATGTAAGCGCACCCGGCATAATTCGTCTGGGGAAGCTTATGAAGTTCCTGGGTATAACTCAATGGAATTTCCGTTAACCCAAAAAGATAGTACAAAGAATTTTTTTGATGTGAAAATTGCCCGGCAAGGCGGGGGTCGTTGTCAATGGCATCTGTCTGTGGCTGATATAAGGTTGCAATACAAAAATACCTTACAGTTTGGTCAGAGTACAGAGTCGGTAGAAAGTAGCATCAGGTTGGAATTTGATTACCTTGCGGCGAATCAAGGTGGTGACCATCAAAGAATCAACAGAGATGGCTTGATTTCAAAAGACTATTTTCCATATTTAACTGAGGATTTTATTGGTGGTTATGAAAAAATTATATGGATATATAATGGAAAAATGAACGAGCGGTACTCTGCGTTAAATATAAATTCGATTACATTTTATCCCCTGTTGCATTCAGATAAATTAATAAGGAGCATAGGCCCGAAAAAGAAAGAGAAAGGAGCTCATAGGACGTTGATTTATCCTGATGGTACGACGATTCCGATAACTGAAGCCTTTCCTGATATTGACGTATTGAAGAAATTTATAAAGTGATGAAGGACAGAGCAATCGCTCATATTATTATAAATACAAATCTCTTTATTCATTTCAACTGATTTAGGTTAACTAGTTGTTCATGGATTAAAAACTTTGTCGAGGGATTGGTATATGATATGGACATATTTTTTCGCACCGCTGGTAATGTTATCGGGCTGCGTTTCAGAGCGGAACTGGACATTATCTCTCCCAGAAGATACTCAATTGGGCACGGTGGTCGTTGAAATGGGTACAAAGCAAAGCCGATTACGACAATGTTATGCAGCATATTACTGAAAGTCCTGGAAAGGTGAAAGGTGACCGCATTAAAAATGAGCAGACGGTAATTACATTCCTTTCCGACGGTGAGAATGATTCTGTGTTTTTTACCCATTACGGTAAGAAGCTACCTGAGTTATATAACAATCTTCCGGAGAGGGTTTCACCAGAGGAACCGTTCAAGCCTATTCCCGATAAATTAATGGATCAGTATTTAGCGTTGATTGACCAGCAACAGACATATTACCCCATGAGTGATGATGGACAGACCAGAACGGCTTAATTAAGGATATTATAATGAATAGGCAATACTGCGCCGCGCTATTAGTAATAATAGCATTTTGTAATGGCTGTGATAACGGCACCAGTGCGGAAAGCCAGCAGCTCACCCAGGCGCTGGTGAAGCGTTCGCTGGATAATATGGTCCCGGTCGCGGGCGGTGAGTTTTTAATGGGGGACTTCGGCCCGCTGATTTGGGAAAAACTGCCCTTCAGCTCGAACCAGGATGATAAATACCTGCATAAGGTCAGGCTGAGTGACTTTATGATTGGAAAATATAAGGTCACGCATAAAGATTATAATGAGTATATTAAAATCACCCATCGAAAAAACTCGTTTATATTTATTAAGTGAAGGCTGTACTTTGAAGAAGAAAGTGACTGGATTTTTTTTAATATTTTTATTAATTGTCGATTTGTTTCCTTTTATACTGGAGTGAAATATGTCAAAAGGTTTTGTTTTGCTTGGTGATAAAACGACTCATGGTGGAAGTGTAATATCTGCATCTTCAACCATGTTTGTTCAAGGGAAAAAAGTAGTTCTTCTGGGGGATATGGTCAGTTGCCCGATACCATTCCATGGCATTAATCCTATTATTGAAGGTTCGCCAGAATGGTTTTCTGATGGTAAGCCGATAGTTGTCGATGGATGCCACAGTTTGTGTGGATGTCAGGTTATTTCAAGTGCGCCAGAAGCATCAATAGGATGAAATCATGGGCTGGGAACGCCATAGAATTATCATGCCCGTAGCTCCTGAACCTCTTTCTCTCTGGCGATGGACACTGGCTGGTATATTATCAGTAATAATAAGTATCTTACTTTTTGTATTGCATGCAACAGAACATCTATTTTTTATTAATGATGTCAACATCTGGCTGGTTTCGCTCTTTCCAGCGTTCCTGTGGTTAATAATTGCTAGTGTTAGAGCATATTTATATGGGCGGGCGCTTGAATATTATGAATTTTTGCAAAAAGAAATATTGATTTCTCAGCGTGAATGGCAGTCCTGGGGACAGCGCTCTATTGTCGTGATGAATAGCTGCATATTGTTACCAGAGAAAATTACCGTTTCGTTTATTGCAGGTAATCCCACAAATATTGAGAATAAATGTGGTTTAGCTCATCGTATTGACTATTTGCCTAATGTCAAAAATCAAGACAATGCAGTGACTGTTTTGCTGAACAGTATTGCTGAATCTCTGAGTATATTACCGATAGCCATTCCTTTGCATGTAACACTCATCACCGATGGTTCAACGGAAGAACGACATTTACTGCAAAATAACTTTAATAGCATCTGGCAGATGACTTTCCCTGGCAGGCCACAACCTTCCTCTGTACGAGTAGAAATGGAGTTTCCTTTTTATCGACTGGAAACGAACCTGAAAAATGCAGAAGTCAGGAGCGATCTTGTTCTGGTTTTACAATTTAACGGGCATCAGAATTATTCTGATGGAATGGCAGTCTTTCTTTTAACCAGTGATGACGTAGCGCGTATTTATGGGTTCAACGGTAAGTGCCATTTTCTACGTCCAATGCCTCTGGATAAAGCGTGTTTACCTCAAGATTTAACCACTTTTTTTACTACTCAGGTAAGCGCGATAAATACAAAAAACATTGTGTCTGATGGTCAGTTAATTGATTTGTTGAGTGCGCAACTCTATCCAATTGGTCACAATCATGGCGCTCATTGGCAGGTTGAAAACAAAATTATTCTTGAAAGATTTATGGGGATCCCCGGTCCATTTTCCGGTTGGCTATGCGCTGGCGTGGCGGCTGATATGTCAAAGCATAACTTAGAGTCATATTTAGTCGTTTCTGTTCAGGAAGAACAATCATATATCTGCACCGTTTTACCCTGGAGTAATAATGAATACGACAAGCCATCTGTGGCGTAGGGGAAGTCTGCTTGTTTTAATTGTGGCATTTTTAGCGGGGCTGACATGGCTGATTAGGAGCTATGGTGATCTCCTGGGGGCTGATTCACTTACGAAAAAAGTCATCTTAGGTATATTGACGGTAATTTTGATTATTGTTGTTCGCTGGTATCCACTTATCAACATTTATGCCAAGGAGCACCTTTTTCGGGTAAAAGAAGAAAACGATAGAGTTTTTCCAGACAAAGAATCCCGAATAGAGGAACCGCCCTCCGGGAATATGCTGATAGGGGAAATTCGTGATGTACTCAAGGTATATTACAGTTATCGCTGGCGCGCCAAAACGCGTCTCCTGCTGGTGATGGGGGATGCCTCCCAGGTTGATCAATTAGTACCTAAACTCACCTCTCAACGCTGGGTTGAAGGGGATGGCGTGGTGTTAATCTGGGGAGGTACGCTCACTGAAGCGCCAGATGCCTCGTTGTTTGATGCGATACGCAAGCTGCATCGGCGTCCGCTGGATGGGATTGTATGGGTAACCCCCACTTTTCAGCACCAGGATACACTGGTTCAATCGGCACCTGTTGTCTCTTTAACCGCAGAACAAATAGATAATGCCGCCCGCCATTTTCAGGCTGTTTTTACCACGCTCCGCTGGCGAGTACCGTTATACCTTTGGTCGCTGTATGGCGCTCAATTCGTCCGGGATGACGTAACCTTGCACTCTGCGACATGTTTGTTCCCTGCAGGATGCACCACGGCTTTATGTCGTTCGCAGTTGACCTCGCTGGCAATGCAGATGGCGGAGCAGGGTACGCAGCAGGTTACGCGCAATATCCGTGATAACTTCTTACTGAAAATGGCTAATTTGCTGATGCCTGGCGCAGAAGCTATCAGCGAATCGTTGTCCACTTTTTTCAGCCCGCATCGGCCTCTGCCGCTGGCGGCGGTAATCCTGAGCCAGTATGCGGAAAATACTTCATCGCACGTCGCGCATGCCTGGATGCGTGATGAGCGCTGGCGTGCGCTGCTTGATTCACTCCCTGCGTTACCTGCTGAACTTAAGGCACAGCGTACAGGCCGTTCAGGGATTCGCGTGCTGGCAGTCGGTACAGCCGGTTTGATGCTGCTATGGGGAGCGGGAATGGTGGTGTCTTTCCTGGCGAATCGCAATCTGATTGGCGAAAGTCTGGACCAGGCGAGCCTGGCAGGCGGTGTGGATAAACCGCTCGCCGAGCGTCTTACGGCGCTGTCTGCTCTGCAGCAAACGCCAGGCATGCTTCGCTGGCGTCAGCAGAATGGGACGCCGTGGTACTACCGTTTCGGCTTAAGCCAAAATGATGCTCTGCTGGATGCGCTATGGCCGCGCTATACGCGTATCGCTATTCCGCTCCTGCGTGATGAAGCCGCCCAACATCTTACCCAGGAATTAACGGCGTTAACCCGACTGGCTCCAGACAGCCCGCAGTTTGCCGCCCAGGCAAAGATCGCCTACAACCAGTTGAAAATGTATCTGATGCTTTCCCGGCCTGAACAGATGGAGGCGTCATTTTTTAGTCAGGCGCTGATGCAAGACTGGCCGGAGCGAGCGGGTATTTCGCGCGCATCATGGCAGGGCGTTGGCCCTGTGCTCTGGCAATTCTGGGGAGAGAACCTTCAGGCGCATCCTGAATGGAAGATAGCAGCCGATAAAAATCTAATTAGCCAGGTGCGAACGCTGTTAATTCGTCAGATGGGGATCCGCAATGGCGAAGCCGCCCTGTATCAGAAAATCATTGAACAGGTAACGCCGCATTACACCGATCTTCGTCTGGAAGACATGACCGGCGATACCCGGGCAGAGCACGTATTTTATACCCACAGTTCGGTTGCTGGCGTGTATACCCGCAAAGCCTGGGAAGAGGAGGTTTTGCCCGCCATTGAGAAAATCGTAAACAACCGTCGGGAAGAAATGGATCAGGTGCTGGGAGATGATACGCATTCTGCAAGTGACCCTCTCTCTCCACAGGCCTTAAAGGTGCGTCTTAGCGAGCGTTACTTCACGGATTTTGCCGACAACTGGCTGGATTTTCTCAACAGTATTCGCTGGAAGCGCACCCAGACGCTAAGTGATGCTATCGATCAACTCACGTTGATTGCAGATATCCGTCAGTCTCCTCTGGTTGCGTTAATGAATACGCTCGCCGTTCAGGGACGCACAGGGTTAACCGGAGAAGCGCTGTCGGACTCACTGGTGAAGTCGGCAAAGGATCTATTTAACACCAAAGAAAATCAAACCATTGACCAACATGCGCGGGAAGAAGGCCCTATGGCGAGTACCTTCTCGCCAATCCTGGCATTAATGGATGAACAATCGGCTGGGCAGGATATCAGCCATCTGAGTCTGCAAACCTACCTGACCCGGGTAACACAGGTCAGGCTGAAACTCCAACAAATTACTAACGCTGCCGATCCGCAAGGCATGAGCCAGGCCCTGGCGCAAACGGTGTTTCAGGGTAAAACCGTCGATCTCACCACCACGCGTGACTATGGCAATCTGGTGGCTGCCAGTCTGGGGCAAGCATGGAGTGGATTTGGTCAAACGATGTTTGTACAGCCGCTGGAGCAGTCATGGCAGCAGGTGTTGCAACCAACCGCGGCGGGCCTGAATGCGCAATGGAAGGCGCTGATTGTGAATGACTGGAACAGCGCATTCGGCGGACGTTATCCGTTTCGCGATGTTGGCAGTGAGGCTTCTCTGCCGCTGCTGGCGCAATATCTACGAAGCGATAATGGGCGAATCCCGCATTTTCTCGAAAGTCATTTAAGCGGTGTGCTGCATAAACAGGGAAGTCACTGGGTTGCCGACACGGTGAATGCTCAGGGGCTGGAGTTTAATCCGGCGTTCATTGAGGCAATGGATCAGCTCAGTCAAATTGCGGATGTCGCATTTATTCGTGGGGAAGCCGGGATGCGTTTTGAATTGCGTCCTGGAACGGCGCGCGACGTGATGCAGACTGACCTCGTGCTGGATGGACAGAAACTCACCTACGTTAATCAGATGCCAGCGTGGAAAAATGTTGTCTGGCCTGCTGATACGCAAGCGTCAGGGGCAACCCTAAGCTGGGTGAGCACCAATACGGGAACCCGAATCTACTCAGATAACCCCGGTACCTGGGGGTGGATCCGACTGCTTGAGAAAGCGGAGATAACCGATAACGCTGGTGTGAGTAGCGGTTTTAACCTGCGCTGGACTGCGCAGGATGGATTGCCGCTGAACTATACCCTGCGAACGGAAGCCGGTGAAGGTCCTCTTGTATTACTCAAACTCCGCGATTTTGAACTACCAGAAGCAATTTTTGTTGTAAGCGGCAATATTTCCTCAGAGGAAGAAGAATGAGTGCCCTGAAACGTCTACTGGCCGCCAGCACGGCTTCGCCAGATGAACAACAGCAACTAATGGAACAGGCGCAAACGCAGACTACGCTATGGAAAAACTGGCTATTGCCCATTTCAGCAGCCAACCCCGGTGGTGAAGATCCTGGCTATGACGATGATTTTCAGCGCATGCGAGAGGAGGTGAATAAACTTTCTGGCGCACAAACGGATCTCATCATTGAGCTTGCGGAAAAACTTCTGATCACCACCTGTAAGGATGTCCGTGTTGTCACTTACTACACATGGGCACGTTTGCATCAGGATGGTGAGTCCGGCCTGGCGGATGGTCTGATTTTGCTGGCTGGGCTGATGCAACAATATGGCGATTCTCTCCATCCCTTAAGAGCCAACAGTCATAAAGCTGCTCTTGAATGGCTGGCTGGCGGGCGGATGCTGGATAGTCTGGCGCGTTTTCCCGAAGTTTCACGACCTGACGCGCAACGGATCGCCGGTGCGCTGATGCTGCTGGAGCAGCAGTTTAGCCTGCGAGAGGAGAGTATTCGTCCTGGGCTTGGGGCGCTGTACAGCGCGCTGGAGAACCGTCTGGCCCAATCTGGCGGGGCTCAGGCATTGGTACCGCAAAATATCAGTGCTCAACCCAGTCGGCACAGCGCAGAAACTCCTGTCCTTAAAAGTATTGCCTCTGGCCGTGAGCTGCTGGAGCAGGCGCGGGTGTTGGCGAAATACTTAAGCGATCAGCCGGATGGCTGGCTGGCGGCGCATCATTTGATGAAAAGCGTGCGGCTCGATACGGTCAGCCAGCTTCCACCGCCAGATGGCGCCGGACGTACGCGCCTGGTACCGCCCAAGAGTGATTATCGCGCGCAGCTCAAACGTCTCTATTTGCAGCAAAGTTGGACTGAACTGATTGAGTTAACGGACAGCTTATTTGTTGAGGGAGTGAATCATTTCTGGCTGGACGTGCAGTGGTACCTTCATCAGGCATTAACAAGAGCGGGATCGCCATGGGATAAAAATACCGGGATTATTATCAGCGATCTGAAAATGCTGCTGCATCGGATGCCGGGTCTGGAAACGCTGGCGTTTAACGATGGGACTCCCTTTGCAGATGATGTCACGCGTGAGTGGATAGCCCGTGACGTGCTACAGGAAAGTGACTGGCAGATGGAAAAAATCGCTGCGGCTAGTGCGGGAGCGGACGACGATATTCTGCTACTTGAAAGCGAAGCTTTGACGTTAGCGGATAGCGAAGGCGTTGAAGCCGCGCTCGCCTGGGTTCAGGCACGCCCAGGTATTGTTTCACGTCGACAGCGTTGGTTACGCCAGCTGTTGATGGCCCGTCTGACAGAACAATGTGGGCGCAACGATCTCGCGCTGCATTTGCTTGGGGAATTGAATACTACAGCACACTCTCTCACTCTCAAACAATGGGAGCCTGAGCTGCTGTTTGAAGTTAAAGCGCGACGGCTGAAACTTTTGCGTTTAAAAGCCAACCGCAGTGAAAGTGACAAAGCGCGTCTGGCACCAGAGATGGACTCACTGTTGTCCGGTTTGGTCGCCATTGATCCCGCCAGAGCCGCCGTTTTGTGCGGTTAAAACAAAATAAGCGAACTGTAAAATGGAAGATTTAACTCTGCGTTATTATGACGCGGAAATGCGTTATTTAAGGGAAGCGGCAAAAGAGTTTGCGCAGGCGCATCCGGATCGTGCAGCGATGCTGGATCTGGATAAAGCCGGCATTCCCGATCCCTATGTGGAACGGTTATTTGAAGGTTTTGCATTTTCGATGGGGCGATTGCGCGCCAAAATAGACGATCATCTCCCTGAATTTACCGAAGGGTTGATGAGTCTGCTGTGGCCACATTATTTACGTACCATTCCCTCCTTAAGTATTGTCGAGCTTTTACCTGATATTGATGTGCTGAAAATGAGCGAGCGGATTAACGCGAGGTTTGGCGTATTGTCACAGCCTGTTGGCCCTAAAAAAACGGTATGTCAGTATCGTACTACCCAGCCCGTCACGCTCAATCCTCTGTCTGTCGCGGCAGTGAAAATCGATGCCGAACCTGATGGGCGCTCGGTCATCCGTCTACAAATAAAGTGCAATCCACAGATGGACTGGTCGCAAACCGATCTGACGCGTCTCAGCCTTTACCTCAGCGGTGACGCGCCGGTAACCCACGCGCTGCACCTGGCTTTGACAAAGCGTCTGGCTTCTCTTTATTTGAGACTCCCCAACAGCGTAGAACGTATTCGACTGGAGGGTTTCTTTTCCCCGGGTGGATTTGCCGATGAAGACAGTTTGTGGCCAAAAGGCGATACGGCGTTTGGCGGCTGGCAATTATTGCTTGAGTATTTTACGTTCCGCGAAAAATTTATGTTTGTCCATCTTAACGGTCTGGAAAAAATATCGTTTCCTGAGGGTATAGACTGCTTTGAAATAGAAGCGGTACTGACTCAACAGTGGGATTCTGAGCTTCCTGTGCGGAGTGAAAACATTCGTCTTCATTGTGTTCCGGTTATTAATCTTTTCACTATCGAAGCCGATCCGCTGGTAGTTAATGGTCTGGAAAGCGAATATTTGCTGCGTCCGCGAAGGTTGCAAGATGGCCACACGGAAATTTATGCAGTCGATGCGGTTTCAGGATCACAGCGAACGCGTAACGCCGTTTATGCCCCTTTCACCAGTTTTCGCCACAAGGGAGGCATGATGCGCCGAAACGCACCCGAGCGTTATTACCATACGCGTGTCAGACGCGGCGTAGCCGGGTTGTATGATACATGGCTGATCATCGGCGGAGATGCCTGGGAGCGGGATCGCCTTGCTGAGTATGAAACCTTGTCTTTGAAAGTGACCGGAACAAACGGTCAGCTACCGCGGCGAGCTTTGCAAAGTACATTGCTCAATCGTTGTGAGCAGATCCTCCAGACGCCGCTTGCCGTGCGCAATCTGTCTAAACCGACGCTACCTGCTTACCCTCCCGCTGAGGATCGTTTTCACTGGCGAGTGTTGAGTCACCTGGGATCCAGCTTTCTGAATATGATGGCCAGCGCTGAAGTGCTCAAAGGAACGTTGTCTCTCTATAACTGGCAGGATGATGAACTTAATTATCGTCGTCTGGATGCGATCATGGATGTTCAACAACATGAAATACAGCGCTTTGAAAAAGGATTTCTACTCCGTGGTGTGGACATCGAAGTAACGCTTGATGAAAACGGATTTACAGGCGAAGGCGATATTCATCTGTTTGGTGAAATGCTTAACCGCTTTTTTGCATTGTATGCGGATATTCATTTGTTTAATCAGCTTACTTTAATCATACAGCCGGCAGGGAAAAGCTTGCGATGGAAAGAGAATCACAATCAGCGATTACCCGGTTGCTAACGAGCCTTGGCGAACAACTGCCCCGTACTAATTTTTATCGTTTCTGTCAGTTGCTGGAACAGTGGGAGCCACAAGCGCCCTGTCCCGGAAGCCAACAAAGCCCACGTTTCGATACTATTCGTTTTCGCCCTCATCCGGGGATGGGATTCCCGGCGGGTGAACTAAAAAGTGCAGAATATGATCCGCAGCAACCCACACTTCCACCAACGGTTCGTGTCACTTTTATGGGGCTGTATGGCGTGGAATCGCCGCTGCCGACAACCTATCAGGATGATATTGCCCAGCGTCAGGAAGGTGCGGACGTTACCGCTGAGTTTCTGGATATTTTTAACCATCGCTTAATTACGCAGTTTTATCGAATCTGGCGTAAATACAGCTATCCAGCGACTTTTCGCTCAGGCGCGACAGATGAGACTTCACAATATTTGCTGGGGTTGACTGGGCTGGGAATTCAGGGGTGCGCCACACAAACAGCTACCCCGATATCGCGCTTTTTGGCGCTGCTGGGAATAATGAGAATGCCAACGCGTACGGCAGAAGGTATATCCGCGCTGGTTTCTTTATTATCGCCAACAACAAATACCACCGTGACCCCTCATGATAAACGCTTAATCCTGCTGGATAAGGCGTTAAAAATGAGTGTGCGGCAACCCATTAGCCTCGATTCTCGTCCGGTGATGGGACGTAGCGCCGTAGATATTAACAGTCAGGTGCTAATTACGCTTACAACGGACGTTCCTGATGAAGCTCGCGAATGGTTACCGGGTGGCCAGCTTTACCATGATTTTCTCGCGCTGATGCATGTTTATTTAGGTGCCAGAGTGAATGCGAGACTGCAATTACGCATTCCTCGATCGGTGCTTCCGGATGCTCATCTTACCAGTAATAAAAGCGAGCACGCAGTTCAGCTTGGCCGCACGGCTGTGATGCGTCTGGATAACCAGGAAGCGAAGAATCAATTTATAACAATTAAGCTTGGGCTTTGGCAGAGCCTTACTCAACATGTTCAACGGAGGGAAGCCGATGAGACTGGCGATTATCGCTATTAATTTTGCCGTAATAACCGGAATGGTCAGTTTAGTTACTGGGTGTGGTCTGACACAAAAAGTATCTGAAGGTACCGTGTCATTAACGAAGTCGATTTTTTATAAGGAAATTAAAACCCTGCATTTGGATCTTTCCGCCAGAGAAGCCGCAAATAAAAATGCGCAGGGCATAGCGCTTTCGACGGTCGTGCGTATTTATCAACTCAAAGATCGAAAAGCATTTGACTCGGCTAATTATCAGTCCTTATTTGCGCAAGATAGTACGGTGGTGAAAGCAGATTTATTGGCTCAGAGAGATGTTCGGGTACGACCTGGTGAAAGCGTAACTGTCGATATCCCACTCGAGAACGAAGCGCAGTATGTTGCCGTGGCGGGAATGTTTATTTCTCCCGATCAGTCTGAAGATTCATGGCGTGTGGTATTACGTCGTGAAGATCTCGATCCTGATAAGGCGCGAGTGATTGAATTAAATTCTCAGGCTCTGGTTCTCCTGATGCCGGAGGATGAGTAATGATTAAACAGCCTTCTCTTTATGACATCTTGCTGGGTAATTTTTCCGGTGGTTTTCCTTTGCACGCAGTCAGCGAAAATACGCAGGTCATCTTGTCCGTCCTCGATAATATGCAGCGCATTTTGAATACTCGTGCCGGTAGCCTCAAACATTTACCCGATTATGGTCTACCGGATATGACCAAAATCCTCCAGGGTATGCCGGGAACAGCACATCAGCTTATCAGCACGCTTTCTCAGGTTTTGTTGAAGTATGAACCGCGACTAAAAGACATTCAGGTAACGATGCAGGAGCAGGAAATGCCGGGGCATTTGCGTTATTCCATTGATGCGGAACTTCATGATCTTGGCATTGTGCGCTATGGCACTGATTTTACCCCTGAGGGGCGGGTTCTTATTCGTCATCTTAAGAAGCAGGGGTGGCTTGAGACGGGAGTGTACTGACATGGAAAAGAATCGCATCAGCACCGGCGACGATCCGCGTGCTTTCACGGAGTTTGGTCAGTTACGCGATGAAATCAGCAAGCTGACTCATCCCGCACGCCCGGACGTTGACTGGCAAAAAGTGAAACAGTTAAGCCTGGCGCTGTTTCGTCATAACGGAGTCGAACTGCAAACACTGGCCTGGTATACCGTCGCCAGAATTCGTAGCGCAGGTCTGGCTGGGCTGGCCGAAAGCGCTGAACTGCTGGAGGCATTACTGACGCATCACTGGAGCGTAATATGGCCGCAGCAAACCCATGCCCGCGTTGAAATATTGGCATGGCTGTCAGCTCGTTTACAGCAAGAATTACGCACGCTAACGTTGTCATATGCAGATTTATCGATGGTGTATCGGGTTGAGCAGAGTCTGAAACATGTCTGTGAGGTGCTGCAACGCCTTGAGTTAAAATCGTTAAGTAAACTAGACGCTGTCGTTACCTGGATGCATAACGCAGCTTTACGCCTGGAGAAGTCTGAAGCGGATTCGGGATCCACCGCTGTGATGATACCGGCTTCAGTTACGACTAATCACGCTGAGACGTCTTTGCCACAGTTGGTCTTTGTGGTTAATGAGGCATCGTCGCCCGATCAATCAAGCGCAGCGGAGTTTGCTACTCAAAGCGTTCATCGACCACGGCGAATGTGGGTGGGATTCACCATCGGTGTCATGGTTACGGCAGTGGTGAGTACAGGCGCTTTTCTTGGTATCAGCCCTATGTGGGCCGACAGATTTGAACTGGTTCAGCCATTGCCACGGGGGCTGACACCTGAACAATTGTCCACATTGAAACATTCCTCAGATTTGAAGGAGAAGAAACAGGAATTAATCGCCGCAACGCAAGGGCAATTGGACGTTTTACATCGCCTGTCACCTTTGTGGTCAAGAGAATATGCCGCATCATTAGCACAGCAGTTAGTCACCCTGTGGCCGGAAGAATCGCAGACTACGGTATTCGCCAGCGGATTACAGAAACAGTTAAACACGGAAGCGTTGCCGGAAAGTGCTCTGCAAAACTGGCATCATGCCCAGCAGGGGCTGGAGGCGTTAACTGCCCAGCTAAATTCACTTGATGAACGTAAAGGTAAATATCTGACGGGTTCGGAGCTGAAATCAGCCATTTTCACTATCCGCCGCCAGCTTGACCAATCGCCGCCGACAGAAGAGTTATTGCGTCAAATTGATGAGGAGTTAAAAAAGCAGGGAAGTGTATCACCCGCTTTGTATCAGCAACTCGATATGCGGATTAATCAGCTTCTTAATCGTTATGCGTTGTTGAAACAAAGTTCGGTGAAGAGAGAATAGTGACTATTCGCCAAAAGCAAAAACCCGCCTTTTGGGCGGGTTCTTTAAATGAGTGCTGCCTGGACTCGGACTAACGCTGTAAGCGTTGAACAGCGCGCTTGTCGCGCTGGCCCCGAAGGGGTGAGCCGCTGGCGGCGAATAATCGAACCAAGGACACGGGGATTTTCAATCCCTTTAAAAAAGACAAAAGAAGAGACAAAGACAAAACATTTTTACTGAATCACCTTGGGCAAAATGTTCCATATTGGCTCGAAATGGCCAATGTCGATTAAAAAATGAGCTGCTCAAGTCTACCAGAAACCTACCATAACTGAGTGAGCCAGGTTTTTCGGGTCATGTATGCAATACGTTGATAGCCATGCAGAGCACCCGACTTTTTGGGGGGATTTGTTGAAGCAAAATGCCGGTTTTGTAGGGTACGTTTACCAACCGCGGGCATTACCAGTGAGTTGCTAGTCAATACTTTGGATACTTGACCTACGATACAGATCAGAGAACACAGGTAGCATCGCAAAAATGGACGATGCCGCTGAGGGACTGGCGTATGGCAATGAGCCGCTTTATTGTCTAGTTCGGTGACCGCGTAGACGGTCACTTTTGAGAAAAGGCATTTACACACAATTATGTACAGGCCCTATTTTGGGATTTTGGGTATGTCAAAATTTTGTCAGAGCATCATGTTGAAGCAATTATCCCACTTGCTCGCACCTTCCCTCGATTGAATGCGATCTATACTCCAATTCGGGTTGCGTATTGTAATGTCATTCACCACATTGAATACACGGCCCCAGTTCGCCCCTTTCGGGGCCATGCCTTACCAAAATAATCAAGAGGTGATTCATGGTCTTGCAAAACTTAAGAAATGCCTTCGGCAGTTCGATTAAGGCGATTTGCATCCGTTGCCACGTAAAATACTGCTACTTTATTGTCGCTATTCTACTATTCGGATTGTCATTCGCAGCTAAAGCAGATGAGGAGGTGGATCGATATCCGGTATGGCTACCGCAATGGCTTTGGGATGTTCCCGAATATGCTTATTTGCTAACTCCAGAAAACACCATACTGTTGCGCCAAAAAATTAATACAGCGTCGGCACTTGCCGAAAAGGTTCCTGACTCAAAAGCCTTAGATGCAGCGGAACAAGATGCTACAAGTTCGATTGCAAGAATGTTTAGCACACGAGACTTTACCGCTGACTCGTTTATTTCCAGAAATCAACTTTCTGGAATATCACTAGCAGTCCGGATTGATCCGATGTTTTCAGATGAGGCAAAAGAGACTATCAAGAAGGGAGTCGACCGCTACCTAGAGGTTGCTCTTGACCCCAAGGTTATAGAAATTGCATTCAATCGTTCAACAAACATGCCTACTCCTGCGCCCATTAAGTATGAAATGGAGAAAAACGCTCCAAAACTTGACGAACTTGGGCGCCAAATTTTTACAGAAAACTATGCATTTATGGCGAGACAGCGCGTGCAACCCCTTGACACTAAACAGTTCACTGAGCACCTACGAGGAGCGCTTCATGTTTCAAATGGAGATCCAAGACTCCTTGTTATTTCTCAATACACAACTCAGATCTGGTGGGGTTCATCTTACTACAACTATTTCGACGATCCGATAAAAAATCTTGGGCGAGACACAACTGCCCAGGGCTTTCTATATATTAGATTGAACTCTGATAAGCTCAAAGAACCTACGGAGGGATGGAACGATCCAGACTTCTGGGCTTCGAAAATTGGCCATGAAATACTCCACAACCTTGGTTATTGGCACCCGGCATATACTTCGATTGAGGAGCGAGACCAAAATAACAAAGGAAATAGCTGGGCTTTCATCTACTCATATGAGAAAGCCGTATACGATAAACTCAAGGGAAAAATTTAAAAAACCACTAAACCGCCAAACAATACAGAAACAAATAACAACAGTTGGGCATTGTAGAATAAATCAGATTTTGAGCCAATGTCCCTGAAATAAGACCGGTTCTCAGGCAATCCGCACACTTTGGCCGGGATCTCAAAAAATGCCTGGAACTAAAACGGATCTATTTACACCGTCATTAACATCACTTACTGGAGGCTTAGCAGTGGCTGGTGAACGTTGGTTGAAGGAGTGCTCATAGCAGATTTTATTGAGAACCGTGAACAAGGCCGGGAATCCATTCCGGGATTGTGAGGGGTTGAGCAAGCCTACCGGCGCGGTAGTGTTTTGCACACATAAGAAGCGATGCTGTTTGTCTTCTCCTGACCGGACAAAGACCGGATGCTGCCTCGCTGTGATCAATTCACTAGTAGGTATACCTGGTGGAAATAGTATTTATTGGCAGAGTGAATACCTGCAGACGTTGGCACAGTGATCGGAAGGGTAGGGCGTAGCTAAAGGGAGATGCTCAGGTGGGGTTCAAGAGGTAAAGCAGTGGCATCAGTAGCTGAGACGACCAGAAATCCCCCGGAACCCCAGAAAGCAAAAAACCAGCCCTAAGGCTGGTTTTTCTAAATAGTGGTGCCCGGACTCGGAATCGAACCAAGGACACGGGGATTTTCAATCCCCTGCTCTACCGACTGAGCTATCCGGGCAACGAGGCGCATTAAAACCGATTCGCTTCGTTTCGTCAACGAAATTTCTTCAAATCAACGCAGACTGCACAATCTATCACCACATTGTTGCTATTGCACGCATTCTCAGGCAAAAAATGCCGTCCACGCGGCGGAAAGCGGCATTGCCAGCAGAAGGGCAGGAAGCATATTCACAACCGCAAACATTTTGATTCCACAAATACGTAAACCGGTTGCCAACAACAGTAGCCCACCTACGGCGCTGAAATCGGCCATCATGGCTGGCGTCGTTAGGGGCAAAATCATTGCCGCGCAGGTGGCAAGCGTTAGCTGGATTGCCAGCATTGGTACACAAATTGCTGATACCGCGATACCTAATGAACAGGCAAAAATGATGGCCGTGAAGAAATCAAGAAACGACTTGGCGATTAAAATATTCGGATCGCCGGTCATCCCTTCATGTATCGCCCCGAAGATCCCGGTACCACTGGCGCAAAATAGCACGATGATGGCCACATAGCTCTGGATGAAGGATTCGTGCGTGGTGTTGGCATCCGACCGGGTGAAAAGCTGCTGCGCTTTGGCAACCGCGGTATTAATCCCTTTTTCCAGATAACAGAACTCACCAATTAATGCACCGACCAACGTAGCCAGGACCATCACCGGTAGGTTAGCGCATTTGATAACCAGCAAAATACCAATTCCCAAAGAGCACAATCCGAATATGGAGGTCATGGAGGCACGAATGCGTTCCGGTAAATGCTGGCTGAGTAGTGCGCCGAGAACACCACCAAATAAAATGGCGCCAGCATTAATAAAGGGTCCAATTACCACGTTTGCTCCTGCATACCCATTATCGTCTTGATGCTAAAGGCAATTCTCTGGGTAAAATATGTTTTCAGATTGCATTATTATGCCGCGATTGACAGACGAAATGCTTGTTTATCTGTGAGGTTCAGGCTCCGGATTTTATCTTGCGCCTGAAAGTGAAAGGTGCCATGATTGCGCGAATTTTCTCCTGTCTGAATGGGGCTGCCTGGGATGATATTACTCCCCCTACATCGCCTTCAACATCGCCTTTTTGCGCGACGTTTGCCCCTTCCTGCGACTTATCTTTACGCTCCCACCATGCGGTGAGGGCAGCGCACGCTCACTGCAGGATAACAGTAAAATCAGAGGCTATCTGCTTTTACTGATGTCTGGCGGTCGGGGCTGGTAACCAGTTTGACCTGTCATTTCGTGGGCAAAGCAATATGGCTTTGTCCGGGACTTTTGATTTTCCCGAAACGGGTTATTGCGCTTATGAAATCAATGAAAATTGCCGCCAGTGGAAAACTGGTTTCTCGTCTGTCCAGCCATCGTCAGGTGGTGTCGCTGGACAGTACTGATTTTACTGACGTTGCGGCAGTCGTCATTACCGTTGCGGATAGCCGCAGCGGGATCCTTGCTTTGCTGAAACGCACCGGTTTTCATATACCCGTGTTTCTGTTCGCAGAGTCGGATGTTGATCTGCCGGCGGGCGTGAATGCGGTCATTCGCGGTCAGGCGCAGGACTGGCTGGAGCTGGAGTCTGCTGCCTGTCAGTATGAAGAAGATTTGCTGCCGCCGTTCTATGACACGTTGACTCAGTATGTCGAGATGGGGAACAGCACATTTGCCTGCCCAGGACATCAACACGGTGAGTTCTTTAAAAAGCATCCCGCGGGGCGCCATTTCTACGAGTTCTTTGGCGAGAATCTGTTTCGCGCGGATATGTGCAACGCCGACGTTAAGCTTGGCGATCTGCTGATTCATGAAGGCTCGGCGAAACATGCGCAGAAATTTGCCGCGAAAGTTTTCCACGCGGATAAAACCTACTTTGTGCTGAACGGGACTTCTGCGGCCAATAAAGTAGTAACCAATGCGCTGCTGACGCGCGGCGATCTGGTGCTGTTTGACCGTAATAACCATAAGTCGAACCACCACGGTGCGCTGATCCAGGCGGGTGCGACGCCGGTGTATCTGGAAGCGGCGCGTAATCCGTTTGGCTTTATTGGCGGTATTGACGAGCACTGTTTTGATGAGGAGTATCTGCGCCAGCAACTTCGCGAGGTTGCGCCGCAAAAGGCCGATCAACCGCGCCCGTTCCGTCTGGCGATCATTCAGCTCGGCACCTATGACGGTACGATCTACAACGCCCGGCAGGTGATCGACAAGATCGGTCATCTGTGTGATTACATCCTGTTTGACTCCGCATGGGTCGGCTACGAACAATTTATTCCGATGATGGCCGATGGGTCACCGCTGCTGTTGGATCTCGATGCTAACGATCCGGGGATCTTTGTCACCCAGTCGGTACACAAACAGCAGGCCGGATTCTCGCAAACCTCGCAGATCCACAAAAAGGATAACCATATTCGCGGTCAGGCGCGGTTCTGCCCGCATAAGCGTCTGAATAATGCATTTATGCTGCATGCTTCTACCAGTCCGTTTTACCCGCTGTTTGCGGCGCTGGACATTAACGCCAAAATCCATGAAGGCGAGAGCGGTCGTCGGCTGTGGGCGGAGTGTGTGACGCTGGGCATTGAGGCCCGTAAAGCGATACTTACCCGCTGTAAGATGATTCAGCCGTTTGTTCCCCCGGTAGTTGATGGCAAACCGTGGGAAAGCTATCCGACGCAGGTGATTGCCAGCGAGCGTCGCTTCTTTAGCTTCGAACCAGGTGCTAAATGGCATGGTTTTTCCGGTTACGCGCGAGACCAGTATTTCGTCGATCCTTGCAAACTGCTGTTAACCACTCCGGGCATTGACGCACAAACCGGGCAATATACCGAGTTTGGTATTCCGGCGACGATTCTGGCGCATTACCTGCGTGAAAACGGCATCGTGCCGGAGAAATGCGACCTTAACTCGATTCTGTTCCTGCTGACCCCGGCAGAAAGCGCAGAGAAACTGGCGCAACTGGTGGTGATGCTGGCGCAGTTTGAGCAGCATATTGAAGACGATACGCCGCTGGCAGATGTGCTGCCAACCATCTTCAATAAGTATCCGGTACGCTATCGGGATTACACCCTGCGTGAACTGTGCCAGGAGATGCACTCACTGTACGTCAGCTTTGATGTGAAAGATCTGCAAAAAGCGATGTTCCGTCAGGAAAGTTTACCTGCCGTGGCGATGAACCCACAGGATGCGAACAGCGCTTTTATCCGTGGTGATGTTGAACTGGTGCGGATTAGTGAAGCAGCTGGCCGCATTGCGGCGGAAGGTGCGCTGCCTTATCCTCCGGGCGTGCTGTGCGTGGTACCGGGCGAAGTATGGGGTGGGGCGGTACAGCAATATTTCCTGGCGCTGGAAGAGGGCGTAAACCTGCTGCCAGGCTTCTCGCCGGAGCTGCAAGGTGTCTACAGTGAAACGGATGCAGACGGTATTAAGCGTCTGTATGGATATGTGGTGAAGTAAGCGCAAAAAAAGCGGGTTACCTTTTGGCAACCCGCTTTTCTCTGCGTAAACGTTAGTGCGCGATAGTCTGGGTGCCTGCTGGAACGCGTACGTGTTTGTATTTAAACAGCGCAACGAAGGCAAAAGCCAGAACCAGCGAGTAACCTGCGAAGATCAACCACACGGTCTGCCAGTCGGTAATACCGTTCAGCGTATAGTGCTCAACGACTTTACCGCTCACCAGTCCGCCCAGAATACAACCGAAGCCGTTGGTCATCATCAGGAACATACCCTGTGCGCTGGCGCGGATTTCAGGGCGTACTTCTTTCTCCACGAACACAGAACCAGAGATGTTGAAGAAGTCGAAGGCGCAGCCGTAAACAATCATCGACAGAACCAGCAGCACGGTACCGAACGGCGTTGGATCGCCGTAGGCAAACAGGCCGAAGCGCAGCATCCACGCCACAATACTGATAAGCATCACGTTCTTAATACCGTAACGGCTTAAGAAGAACGGGATGGTCAGGATAAACAACGTCTCGGAAATCTGTGAAATCGACATCATCACCGATGCGTGTTCCACGATAAAGCTACCGGAGAACAGTGGGTTGTTATCGAAGCTGTGCAGGAAGGTGTTACCAAACATATTGGTAATCTGCAGCTCTGCGCCCAGCATCATTGAGAAGATGAAGAAAATCGCCATACGCTTGTTTTTAAACAGCGCGAAAGCATCCAGACCGAGCATTGATGTCCAGCTCTGGTTTTTCTGCTGATTGGCAACCGGAATATGCGGCAGCGTCAGGGTGAACAGTACCAGTACCAGGGACAATGTCGCACCGATGTACAGCTGCATATGGCTCAGTTCAAAGCCGGAGAAGCTCACTGCCCACATCGCCAGAATAAAGCCGATGGTGCCCCAGATACGAATTGGCGGGAAGTCGGTAACGATATCCATCCCGGCAGATTGCAGGCGATAGTAGGAGATGGTGTTGATTAGCCCCAGTGTTGGCATATAGGCCAGGGAGTTAAGCAAGATCACAAAGAACATGGCCCCTGGCGTGGTGACTTCGGCTGCGGCAAACAGCGTTCCTGCGCCGACCAGGTGGCAAAGGGCGTAAACCCACTTCGCACTGATCCATTTATCGGCCACGATCCCTAACAGCGTTGGCATAAACACGGCGGCGATCCCCAGCGAGCTATACACCGCGCCAATGGATGCACCATCGAATTTAAGGGTGACAAACATATAGGAGCCGAGGGTAGTGAGCCAACTACCCCATAAGCAGAACTGCAGAAACGAGAGAACTTTCAGCTGCAGCTTAAGATTCATGTTAATTTCCTCACACCGTAATGCGGATGAATGTTTTAAAAGGCACATTTGCCGTGGCTATATGATGTGATTCTATCAATGAGATGCACTCTTTTTTTGTTACCTGTGACAAATATTTGCAAACAATTTCTGATTGCAAAGCAAAAGAGTGATGGAGTTAACATTTTTTGTGCTTCAGGCCCCCGTTTTAGGGGGCTGAAGAGGAATACATTAGCGGCGTCGATAGGATTTTTGTGCGGAATTGACCTTGTAAAGGTATCGGCGTGATTCAGCAGAGGGATGTCGGGTGGTCAGCGTTTGATAAACGTCACCTGGAGACATGCTGTTAATGATATTCGCGGCCTGAATTTTATCGTTCGAGAACACGCGTAGCACGCTGCCCGCGCCGCCGTTATACGCGGTGATTACCGCATAGCGACGTGAGGTCGGATTATCGATACCGCCCAAATAGACATTGTTGAGCATTGCCAGATAGGCCGTACCGGTATCAATGTTGCTGGCCGGGTCAAACAAGAAGCTACGGCTTGGTGTGCCTGAGCGCCCTTGCGAGCGGAACACATCTTTTCCGGCGCTGTGCTGTACCACCTGCATCAGTCCCAGCGCATCGGCATGGCTCACCGCATACGGGTTAAACGAAGATTCGGTTTGCATGATAGCCAGAATCAGCGACTCGTCGACGCCATACTTACGTGAAGCCTGACGCACCATGCCAACGTATTTATGCGCGCGCTTATCAAGGTGGTTCGGCACCAGATTGATCGTCACGCTATAGATGATACGCAGGCCATTGCTGCGGCTTTTAAGTCGTGTTTGCAGCAGGTAGTTGGCAAAGTTGGTGGCACGCCCCTCCCAACGAATGGGCTGGCCGGTATTATCAACCACCTGTCCGTACAGGAATGGTTCTTTGGAAATCTTAATGTCGTCGACATCGGAATAGAGGTCGATAGAACCCGGATCATCGCCCATCAGCAATGTCTTGATAATCGCCCGACGCAGGTGTCCGGCGGGATCTGTCCCGGCAATGGTCTCGACGGTTATTGTACCGTCATCAAAGTTGATGTGGCTGCGGGTTTGATACTGATCGGTATACTTTACGTAGTCCTTCGGACCCGCAATCAGCACTTCCTTAAATCCCCACAAATTCTCAATATTATGGGCAAATTGCCCCATCAGAATATCAAAACCGTTGGTATCCTTGACCCAGGCTTCGTTATAGGAATCGCCTTTTTTGGTCGAACTGGAACAGGAGATGAGCAACGGCGCAATAACGGCAAGCGCGAGAAATTTTTTCATCATTCCGGGAGTGCGTGTTGTGTTTGTTGTTTGCAAGGACCAGATTAAAACGTAGGCCGGATAAGCGCAGCGCCATCCGGCAACGGTTCTTATGATTCTGGCGTATAGCCTTCAATATGCACATCCTTACCTTCAAACAGGAAGTTAATCATCTCCTGTTCCAGTAACTTACGGTGTTCGACGTTCATCATATTGAGTTTTTTCTCGTTAATCAGCATGGTCTGTTTATGCTGCCATTGCGCCCATGCTTCTTTAGAAATCTCGTTATAAATGCGTTTTCCCAGATCGCCCGGGTACAGCTGAAAATCCTGGCCTTCTGCTTCGCGTTGCAGGAAAGTGCAAAAAATCGTTCTGCTCATAAAAAGTCCTCTTTATCGTCCGGTACGTTAAACGTGTGTACCGGCACGTAATTGCTGTAACAAACGCTCCACGGGAGCCGCCAGTCCGACCGACGGCGGTTGCGCTAAGTTATACCAGAGCGCGTTGCCTTCATCCATGCATGAGGTGAATGAAGACACGGGAAGCCACATAGGCACAATATCTAAGTGGAAATGGCTAAAGGTATGGCGAAACGCATTAAGTTGGGTCAGATTATCTGCGTTAATTTGTCGTTGCGCCAGCCAGTTGCGCAGTCCATCTTCGTCGTCAAACTGCGGAAAACAGTATAAACCACCCCACAAGCCGCTGGGCGGTCGCTGTGAGAGCAGCACTTCGTCATCATGCTGCATCAGTAAAAAATAGCCCGTTCGTTCCGGTAGCGTCTGTTTGGGCTTTTTACCGGGATACAGCGCCCAACTTGCATTGGCGCTCGCCACACAGCCATTTTCCAACGGACACAGGGAACATTTAGGTTTTGAGCGCGTACAGACCATCGCGCCTAAATCCATCATCGCCTGATTAAAACGCTCAACACCCTGGGCCGGCGTAACTTGCTCGCTCAGCTCCCACAGCTTCTTTTCGACCTCTTTTTTACCCGGCCAGCCGCTTACAGCATAACAGCGAGCCAGCACGCGTTTGACGTTACCGTCGAGAATCGGAAAATGCTGACCCAGAGAGAGAGAAAGGATCGCGCCTGCGGTTGAACGTCCGACGCCAGGTAGGGCGGCTACTTCATCAAAGGTTTGCGGAAATATACCGCTATGCAGCGTCACAACCTGCTGCGCGGCTTTATGCAGATTTCGCGCACGGGCGTAATAACCCAGCCCGGTCCACAAATGCAGAACTTCATCCAGCGGCGCATGGGCTAAATCCGTTACCGTTGGGAAGCGCGCCATAAAGCGCTCAAAATAAGGGATAACGGTCGCAACCTGAGTTTGTTGCAGCATTACCTCAGAGAGCCATACTTTGTAAGGCGTCTTGTCAATTTGCCAGGGCAGCGTTTTCCGCCCGTATTTGTCGTACCAGCTCAAAACCTGAGCCGAAAATTGAGACGCTTGCATGATTACCGTTTCATTATTGCCGGGGGCAAGATTGCAGCACAGCGGCAACGGGGTGTAAACCGGAACTTTCCGCTGCTCACTTTCTTCCTTTACTTGCATCCGGCAACTAACTTTGGATAATGCCCGTTTTCAGAACTCAAACACAGCAGACTAAACTTTTATGAAGAACGACGTCATTTCACCGGAATTTGATGAAAACGGCCGCCCTCTGCGCCGGATTCGTAGTTTTGTTCGTCGCCAGGGGCGACTGACGAAAGGGCAGGAACACGCGCTGGAAAACTACTGGCCGGTGATGGGCGTTGAGTTCAGCGAAGAGCCTGTAGATTTCGCAGAACTGTTTGGCCGTGACGCGCCAGTCACGCTGGAAATCGGTTTTGGTATGGGAGCGTCGCTGGTTGCAATGGCGAAAGCGCGTCCGGAACAGAATTTCCTCGGCATTGAGGTTCACTCACCGGGCGTTGGTGCGTGTCTGGCTTCAGCCCATGAAGAGGGTGTCGAGAACCTGCGCGTCATGTGCCATGATGCCGTTGAAGTCCTGCATAAAATGATTCCTGACAATTCTTTATCTATGGTTCAGCTGTTTTTCCCTGACCCGTGGCATAAAGCACGTCATAATAAACGCCGTATCGTTCAGGTACCGTTTGCTGAGCATATCTTAAGTAAGCTGAAGCTGGGCGGCGTGTTCCATATGGCGACCGACTGGGAAGCGTATGCGGAGCACATGCTTGAAGTGATGTCCTCGATTGACGGGTATAAAAACCAGTCAGAGAGTAACGATTATGTACCGCGCCCGGAATCGCGCCCGGTAACCAAATTTGAACAACGTGGTCATCGTCTTGGCCACGGCGTATGGGACTTAATGTTCGAGAGGGTGAAATAATGGCAAAGAACCGTAGCCGTCGTCTGCGTAAAAAGATGCACATCGAAGAATTCCAGGAAGTAGGATTTTCGGTTGCATGGCGTTTCCCGGAAGGTACATCTGGAGAGCAGGTCGATCAAATCGTTGATGACTTTATCAATGAAGTCATCGAACCGAACAAGCTGGCTTTTGACGGCAGCGGCTATCTGGCCTGGGAAGGTCTGATCTGTCTGCAGGAAATCGGCAAATGCACCGAAGAACACCAGGCAATCGTGCGTAAGTGGCTGGAAGAGCACAAACTCGAAGAAGTGCGTACCAGCGAACTTTTCGATATTTGGTGGGACTAAGTAGCACAGGGTCGGCAAATGCCGGCCCGATTTGTATTGAGGGAAAGATATGATGCGCAAAACGCTGCTGGCGGCAGTCCTAACGTTCACGGCGATGGCCGCACATGCAGATTACCAGTGCAGCGTCACCCCGCGTGACGATGTGATTTTGAGCCCACAAATGGTGCAGGTGAAGGGCGAGAATGGCGACCTGGTTATTACCCAGGCTGGTGATGTCACCTTCAACGGTAAACAGTACAACCTGAACGCCGCACAGCGTGAGCAGGCCAAAGATTATCAGGCGGCGTTGCGTAGCAGCCTGCCGTGGATCGACGAAGGTGCCAGAGCGCGCGTAGAGAAAGGTCGCGTGGCGCTGGACAAAATCATCGCCAAAGAGGTCGGTGAAAGCAGCAACATGCGTGGCCGCTTAACCAAACTGGATGCGCAATTGAAAGAGCAGATGAACCGCATCATCGAGCATCGAACTGATGGCCTGACTTTCCATTATAAGGCGATTGATCAGGTCCGCGCGGACGGACAACAGCTGGTGAATCAGGCGATGGGCGGCATTTTGCAGGACAGCATCAACGAGATGGGAGCGAAAGCCGTGCTCAAAGGCGGTGGTAATCCACTGCAGGGCGTACTCGGAAGCCTCGGTGGTTTGCAGACCTCAATTCAGAACGAATGGAAGAATCAGGAACAAGACTTCCAGCAGTTTGGCAAAGATGTTTGTTCCCGCGTTGTGACGCTGGAAAACGATCGTAAAACGCTGGTTAGCACTCTGAAATAATCTTCACCTCTTATTAACGGCACAGAAACATTCTGTGCCGTTTTATTTTGTATATTTCTGTTTTTTTGATATCCATCTCTAAGAACGGCAATTTGGTGGAGATATAAATCTGGTTAATTGGAACTCGTCACATTATTCATCTGTAGGATAGACATAATGCTGCAAATTCAAGTAACTGGAGAAATAACATGGAGTTTTTCAAGAAAACGGCACTTGCCGCACTGGTTATGGGTTTCAGCGGCGCGGCGCTTGCACTGCCAAACATCACCATTTTAGCGACCGGTGGGACGATTGCCGGCGGCGGTGATTCCGCGACAAAATCTAACTACACGGCAGGCAAGGTTGGCGTAGAAAATCTGGTTGAGGCCGTACCTCAATTGAAAGATATCGCTGTCGTTAAAGGCGAGCAGGTGGTGAATATCGGCTCCCAGGATATGAATGACGAAGTCTGGTTAACGCTGGCGAAAAAGATTAATACCGAGTGTGATAAAACCGACGGCTTCGTGGTAACACATGGTACGGATACCATGGAAGAAACCGCCTATTTCCTCGACCTGACCGTCAAGTGTAACAAGCCGGTGGTGCTGGTCGGCGCAATGCGTCCGTCTACGGGTATGAGCGCTGATGGCCCGTTCAACTTGTATAACGCGGTAGTAACTGCCGCAGACAAAGCCTCTGCCAACCGCGGAGTGCTGGTGGTGATGAACGACACCGTTATGGATGGTCGTGACGTGACTAAAACCAACACTACCGACGTCGCTACCTTCAAATCCGTTAACTACGGACCGTTGGGTTACATCCATAACGGTAAAATCGACTACCAGCGTACGCCTGCGCGTAAGCACACCACGTCTACTCCGTTCGATGTGTCTAAGCTGACCGAGCTGCCGAAAGTTGGGATTGTTTATAACTACGCTAATGCCTCCGATCTGCCGGCAAAAGCGCTGGTGGATGCGGGTTACGCTGGGATCGTCAGTGCGGGTGTAGGTAACGGTAACCTGTATAAAACCATTTTCGATACGCTGGCAACCGCCGCGCATAAAGGTACCGTTGTAGTGCGTTCATCCCGTGTACCAACGGGCGCCACTACACAGGATGCAGAAGTTGATGATGCAAAATACGGATTTGTGGCTTCAGGTTCCCTGAACCCGCAAAAAGCACGTGTTCTGCTGCAGCTTGCGCTGACTCAAACCAAGGATCCTAAGCAGATCCAGGAAATGTTTAATCAGTATTAATCGATGAAGGTGGCTGCGCTTACCGCCCTAACCCTGTAGGCCGGATAAGACGCAGCCGCCATCCGGCAATTTTCCTGATGGCACTACGCTTATCAGGCCTACGTTCACCAGCCATCACTCCGCCAAAAACAGCTCCAGCAGCGAATTCAAGAACAGCTTACCGTGTTGGGTAATCTGCCAGTACTCATCGCATTCACTCAGGTAGCCCTGGGAAATAGCCTCATCGATCTGTCGACGAATAACGTCTTCGGTAAGACCGGTATATTGCGTAAACTCCGCGCGAGGCGCGGCTTCCAGCAGCCGGAAACGGTTCATGAAGAACTCGAACGGCTTATCGGCTTCGGCGACATCGCGCTGGCTTTCGAGATAACGCCCTTGCATATACCCACGCGGATGCCGTGTTTTAGTGGTGCGCAGGATGCGTCCGTCAGGGAATGTGATCTTACCGTGTGCGCCGCAGCCAATGCCAAGATAGTCGCCAAAACGCCAGTAGTTAAGGTTGTGCTGACACTGATAACCCGGTCTGGCGTAGGCTGAGGTTTCGTACTGCTGATATCCCGCGGCGGTCAGTAGCTGGTGGCCTTGCTCAAAAATATCCCACAGCGCGTCATCGTCCGGTAAAACCGGCGGTCGGGAACCGAACAGCGTGTTGGGTTCGATGGTCAACTGATACCAGGAAAGATGTGGCGGGTTGAGCGCGATGGCCTGCTGTAAATCGCCCAAAGCTTCTTCCAGCGTCTGATCCGGTAAACCATGCATCAGGTCGAGGTTAAAGCTGCGTAGCCCCAGACCGCTCGCCAGGTGTGCTGCACGCTTAGCTTCTTCCGGCCCGTGAATACGTCCCAGACGTTCGAGTTTGGTGGAGCTAAAGCTCTGTACGCCAATCGAGATACGGTTGACGCCAGCGCGTTGATAATCCACAAAGCGATCGGCTTCCACCGTCCCGGGATTCGCCTCCATCGTGATTTCTGCATCTTCGGCCAGATTCAGCCGTGCTCGCACGCCGTCGAGCAGCGTTTGCATCGCCGGGCCAGAAAGCAGGCTCGGCGTGCCACCACCGATAAAAATCGTCTTTACTTCACGGCCCTGGGCATGGGCCACCTCAGTATCCAGATCGCTCAGCAGATGCTGCACATAGTCGTCATGAGGGACTTCGCCCTTTAGCGCATGCGAGTTGAAGTCGCAGTACGGGCATTTCTGCACGCACCACGGGATGTGAATATAAAGACTTAGCGGCGGAAGCTTAACCATTACGCAGGGCATCCAGCAACAGCTTCAGCGCCTGTCCGCGGTGAGAAATCGCACTCTTTTCTTCACGGGTCAGTTCAGCTGCGGTTTTCCCTTCAGACGGCACAAAGAAGATCGGGTCGTAGCCAAAACCACCGTTTCCGGCAGGTTCACGGGTAATCACGCCCGGCCAGCTTCCGTGGCACACAACAGGCGTTGGATCGTCTGCATGGCGCATATACACCAGCACACAGTGGAACTGCGCCTGGCGCTTGTCATCAGGAACATCCTGCAGGGTGTGAAGCAGTTTTTCCAGGTTCTGCTGATCGGTCGCATCTTCGCCGGAATAGCGGGCTGAATAGATACCCGGCGCGCCGCCAAGGGCATTTACCGCCAGACCTGAGTCATCAGCTATGGCCGGTAAGCCGGTAATTTGCGCGGCATGACGCGCCTTCAGAATGGCGTTCTCAATAAACGTCAGCCCGGTCTCGTCTGCAGAATCAACACCCAGATCCGTTTGGGCAACAACATCAAGACCGAAATCACTCAGAAGAGAGGCGAGTTCACGCACTTTACCGGCATTGCCGGTCGCGAGGACAACTTTTTGCATGGGATACCTAATCAGTTAACGCCGCAATTTCGGGCGGGATCTGTTGCGGATGAATGATTTTAACCTGTTTGTGACGACCAAGCTCGCCCTTCTCAATGACGACCTGGCTTTTTGCCACACGGAACTGTTTGCCGAGAAACTTCACCAGATGGCTATTGGCCTGGCCATCAACCGGTGGGGCGGTAATGGCGACTTTAACTTCGTCGCCATGTAAACCCACAATACTGTCACGGCTGGCTTTAGGCTGAATGTAGAGCCGTAAAACCAGACCGTCGTCGCAGGGTGTAACGGCACTCATAGCGCCATCCACAGCCCCGGCAGCAGCATGTTGCCTGTCGCCTGTAACACTTCCGCGATGCCCATGTTAATAACGTAGAGCAGCAGAACCAGAATCATTGGGGAGAAATCGATCCCGCCCATGCCTGGAAGTATGCGACGGATAGGACGCAGCAGCGGATCTGCCAGCTGAATCAGCACGTACTCTACAGGACTGCGGCCCTGGCTGACCCAGCTCATAATCGCCATCACAAGCAGCACCCAGAAAATCAACAGCCCGATAGTCTTCAGGACAATCAGTACGGCGGCGATCCAGATGATCGGCTGGAACGTGACCACCTTAAACAGCACGATTGCTTTGATAAAGCTGAGAACGAGCGCAACTAATGCCGATGCGCTGTCGATCGGTCCCATAGGGGGAATAATGCGGCGTAACGGCCCAATAATGGGCTGAGTGATTTTCACTATAAACTGCGAGAACGGGTTGTAAAAATCGCAGCGAGACCATTGCATCCACACGCGCAGCAGCAGCGCCATGGTATACAGCTCAATTACCGTTGAGAGCAGGAAGGTCAACGTATTCATGGTGTTCCTTAGTTTTCCTTATTTTTTAGTGTAATCACGAGCACCAAAAATGGCAGTGCCAATGCGCACCATCGTGCTACCCGCCGCGATGGCGGCATCCATATCATCAGACATTCCCAGTGAGAGAGTGTCGATGCCTGGGTAGCGTGTTTTCAACCCGGCAAATGCTACCGCCATTTGCTGTGCAACTTCAAACTGCCTTACATAATCTGACTCTGGAGCCGGAATCGCCATCAGACCACGCAGGGTAATGCGCGGCAGTGCAGCGACTTCAGTGGCCAGTGCATCAAGCTCTGCCAGCGGAATTCCTGACTTACTGTTCTCATCGCTGATATTAATTTGAATCAGTACATTGAGCGGCGGCAGTTCCGCCGGGCGCTGTTCGCTCAGACGGGCAGCGATACGCAGACGGTCGATCGTATGGCACCAGTCAAAGTGCTCAGCGACCAGACGACTTTTGTTGGACTGCAGCGGGCCGATAAAGTGCCACTGCAGATCGTTGACGCCTTTTTCCTGGAAGTAGCGGATCTTATCCACCCCTTCCTGCACATAGTTTTCACCGAAGGCACGCTGCCCTGCGGTAATGGCTTCTTCGATGGCGCTCGCAGGTTTGGTTTTACTGACTGCAAGCAACGTAACTTCTTCTGAAGACCGCCCGCAACGCGTCGCGGCGGCTGAGATTTTGTCCCGGACATGTGCCAGGTTATGCGCGATATCGTTCATTTTCCGAGGATGTTCATATGAATATGGAAGAAATAGTGGCCCTTAGTGTAAAGCATAACGTGTCGGATCTACACCTGTGCAATGCATGGCCTGCGCGCTGGCGCATACGTGGAAAAGTCGAAATCGCACCATTTACTACGCCTGACGTGGAGAATCTGCTGATGTGCTGGCTCAGTGAGCAACAACAGGTACAGTGGCAGGAACAGGGGCAGATTGATTTTGCTATTGCGCTGGCCGGTTCCCAGCGGCTGCGCGCCAGTGCTTTTGTTCATCAACAGGGAACCTCACTGGCGCTAAGATTGCTCCCGCTTGATTGTCCATGTTTAGACGATCTCCAGACCCCTGACGTCATACCTGAACTGCTGCGCAGTGAAAATGGGTTAATTCTGGTGACAGGCGCTACCGGTAGCGGTAAATCAACGACCCTGGCGGCGATGGTAGAGTACCTTAATCAGCATGTTGCGGGGCATATTCTGACGCTGGAAGACCCGATTGAATATCGCTACACCAGCCAGCGTTGTCTTATTCAACAACGGGAGGTGGGCGTACACTGCGCTTCTTTTGCCGCCGGTTTACGCGGCGCGCTGCGTGAAGATCCCGACGTCATTTTGCTGGGCGAACTGCGCGACGCGGAAACCATTCGTCTGGCATTAACGGCAGCGGAAACCGGGCATCTGGTGCTGGCAACGTTACATACGCGAGGGGCGGCGCAGGCCATCGCGCGGCTGGTGGATACCTTTCCCGCACAGGAGAAAGATCCGGTGCGTAATCAGCTGGCAGACAGCCTGCGGGCGGTACTTTCGCAAAAGCTGGAGGAAGATAAACAGGGAGGGCGCGTGGCGCTATTTGAGCTGCTCGTCAACACGCCAGCCGTGGGCAATTTGATTCGTGAAGGGAAAACGCATCAGCTACCCGGCGTAATTCAAACCGGGCAGCAGACAGGTATGCAGACATTTGCACAAAGCCAGCAGCAGCGTCAGGCGCAGGGACGGATTTAGTAACCCTGCTCGAAATAGCTTTCGAGGATGACCACGGCAGAAGCGGAATCTACTTTGCCTTTATTCAACGCCCGGTATCCGCCTTGTTCGAACAGGCCGGAGCGGGCCTCGACGGTGCTCAAGCGTTCATCGTGCAGCGTTACGGTTACGCCAAAGCGACCGTGAATACGGTTAGCAAACTTACGTGCGCGCGCGGTAAGGGGCTGTTCTGTGCCATCCATGTTGAGTGGTAGGCCGACAATGATTTCATCCGGCTGCCATTCTTTCAGCAGGCGTTCAATCAAACTCCAGTCTGGCGTACCGTCCTGCGCCTTAATGGCGGGCAACGGTCTGGCCGTACCGGTAATGCGCTGACCAACAGCAACACCAATACTTTTCGTACCAAAATCAAAAGAGAGTAATGTTCCGCTCATCAGGCATGTCCCGCCACGCCAGGCATGGTCTGAATATCTATCCCGATAAGCTTCGCCGCATCGCGCCAGCGGTCGGCAATCGGCGTTTTGAATAAGATGTTGAGGTCTGCGGGCGCCGTGAGCCAGGCGTTATCCAGTAACTCTTGTTCCAGTTGACCTTTTTCCCATGATGAATAACCCAGCGCAACCAGCACTTCGGACGGTTGTTCTTGTGTGCCCAGGGTTTCTAGTACATCGCGGGAGGTGGTGATGATGGTGTTATCTGAAATGCGGATACTGGATGCAAAACGTGACGGCGGGGTATGCAGAATAAATCCACGGTCTTCCGCCAGCGGGCCGCCGAGCATCACTGGTTTATCCAGACGAATGGCCGGATCGCGTTCTTCTGGGGTAATCTTCAGCTTTTCCAGAATCCCTTCAATTTGTAAGTTTTCCAGAGGCTTATTAACGATAATCCCCATTGCTCCGTTCTCATTATGTTCACAGATGTACACCACGGAACGGCGGAAAATCGGATCCTGGAGAGCAGGCATGGCAATCAGAAAGTGATGCTGTAAATTCATTGTCAGAGGTTCTGTTTCCTGGTTCAAAAAAGCAACAGAGCCCAGTATGTGGGCAAAGCTCGAAGATGTCACCCTCTGAAGATAGCATTGCCGGATGACGGCTTCGCCTAATCCGGTCTGCGGGGTGCAATTTCAGGCCGGATAAGACGCGATGGCGTCGCTATCCGGCAACGTATTTACTTCTGCAAACGCGCCTCAATGGCATCCATCAGCATACCGGTAATCGAAACCGGGAACTCCGCTTCGATTTCACGAATACAGGTTGGGCTGGTAACGTTAATTTCCGTCAGACGATCGCCAATGATATCCAGACCGACAAAAATCAAACCTTTCGCTTTCAGCGTTGGCCCAATGCGACGTGCAATTTCCCAGTCGCTGTCGGTCAAAGGACGCGGCTCGCCACGACCGCCAGCGGCCAGGTTGCCACGGGTTTCGCCGCCCTGCGGAATACGCGCCAGGCAATAAGGAACGGGTTCGCCATCGACCACCAGGACGCGTTTATCGCCATCTTTAATTGCTGGCAGATAGTTCTGCGCCATGCAGTAGCGGGTACCGTGCTCGGTCAGCGTTTCAGCAATGACGCCAAGGTTCGGGTCGCCTTCCTTCACACGGAAAATAGATGCGCCGCCCATGCCGTCCAGCGGTTTGAGAATGATGTCGCTGTGTTTTTGCCAGAAGGCTTTCAGCTGCGCTTTGTTACGCGTGACCAGCGTTTCCGGCGTCAGGTCGGCAAACCATGCGGTGAACAGCTTTTCGTTGCAGTCGCGCAGGCTCTGCGGTTTGTTGACGATCAGCGTCCCTTTTTCTTCTGCACGTTCCAGAATATAGGTAGCGTAGATGAACTCGGTATCAAACGGCGGATCCTTACGCATCAGAATAACGTCCAGGTCTGCCAGCGGGAGATCCTGCTCGCTCTTGAACTCATACCATTTGTCGTAGTTCTGCTCTACGCTCAGGGTACGCGTATGGGCGCGGGCTTCACCGTTGATCAGATAAAGATCGGCCATCTCCATATAATGAATTTCGTAGCCGCGACGTTGCGCTTCCAGCAGCATAGCGAAGCTGGAATCTTTCTTGATGTTGATGCTTGCGATGGGATCCATCACGATGCCGAGCTTGATCATTTTCTTCTCCGTTTATGCCTTAGCCCAGATCGCCAAAACGCACCTGTAGCGCAGTAATGGCGGTGAGCGCGGTTGTCTCAGTACGCAGAACGCGAGGTCCTAACAGAATATCAGTAAACTGATAACGTGCGGTCATGGCAATTTCATCTGCCGACAACCCGCCTTCCGGGCCAATCAGCAAGCGGATGCGTTCTACCGGCAGCGGCAGCGTATTGATGCTGGCGCTGGCGCGCGGATGCAGGTTCAGTTTCAGACTTTCGTCCTGTTCCGCGCACCATGCTTCCAAATCCATTGCCGGGCGAATTTCGGGCACCCGGTTACGACCGCACTGTTCGCAGGCGGCAATGGCGATTTTCTGCCACTGCTGGAGCTTCTTGTTCAGGCGTTCACTGTCCAGTTTAACGCCGCAGCGCTCAGAAAAAAGTGGCGTAATGAGGCTTACACCCAGTTCGATCGATTTCTGGATAGTAAATTCCATTTTTTCGCCACGCGACATCACCTGACCCAGGTGGATATGCAATGGCGATTCACGATCGTCGAGTTCAGCGTTAAGTACCTTCACATCCACGCTTTTTTTACTTGCGTGGGTGATTTCAGCGTCGAATACCTGATTGCTGCCATCAAACAGCTGTAGCGCCTGGCCCGGTCCCATACGCAGCACGCGGCCGATATGGTTGGCTGCATCTTCACACAGTGAAATTTGGCTGCCGGAAGTGATTGGCTCAGGGTGATAAATGCGAGGAATGCGCATAGTTAAACATCCGCGTCATGGCCCTGGGCTACGAAAGGCCAGGGCATGGTTAAAAATATTGACGCTAGTGTAGGTTAGCTCTTTTGCGCCTGGCAAGCGCGTTGCACATATGGGTTATGGTTCCCCTGTACCTTTGCAATGCGTTCGTCGCGCTCACACTCCCAGTCGGTGACCGGATATTGCTTATTCCAGGCGTTAAAAAGCTGAGTTTGCTGGCGGGAGAGCGTTAGAGAGTACTGGTCGCGCATGTAAAAATAGGTACGAGCAATGGCACCGCGGGCGCGGGCTGGCGGCTCGGCAACTTTCTCTTTGAAGTCGACCTTCATGGCGCATTGCCCATACTGACCCTCGCCACCGTTCCACTGGCTGTACATGAAGTTAGCGCGATCGCCATTTACCTCACCCACCGCAGGTTGCAGGTTATGCATGTCGCTTTCCATCTTACGGTAGACCGGATCTTTGGCGCAGTTTTTACGCCCTCCGTCCTGCCAGCACTGACGCTGATGACCAAATTGCCAGGCGGGGACAACGTGCTCCCATTCAATTCGACTGGCGCGGTTTTCATTTTTTCGCACTTTATAGCCGCAGGATTCGAGGTCAACGACCCCTTTTTTGCCTTGCCAGTTAATTTTACAACCGCAGTAGAAATCGCCCGGTGCATCGGCGTTAACCTTGACGCCTGCTGCTTTTGCCTGAGAAAAACTGTTGATGCCTTCGGCTAAAACCGGGCCTGAAAACGCAGCGGCTAACAGGGCCGCAGCAAAAGAAAAATGACGGTACATCACAAACTCCGTGTCAAAACGAGCCCGCAACGTAGCGAAAGTTATTCCAGTATGCAATCAGTTAGGTCAGAAAAGTTCCTGATAATTCTGAAGATTATTCTGCAACCAGTGGTTCGCCGCAGTGAACACAGCGGTAGGTGGCCTCACCGCGTACAACGCGGTTATGGCGGCGGACGGTCAGTTGGTGCTCCTGACACTTACAGCGGTAAGTAAAGGTCTTGCGCTGCACCGATTGCAGTTCAAACTGATGCGTGCGCCGGGCCGGTACGCCCAGTACGCTTTCCATCATCCATTTCCACTCTTTTCCGTGTGGCGGCACGCGCCCAAAGTGCTTCCACACCAGTAAATGCGCCAGTTCATGGGGCACAACTTCGTTAATGAATGCGTCGACGTTTTCCATCAGCAGGACGGGATTAAGGCGAATTTCATAGGTTTGTAGCCACGCAGTGCCGGCGGCGGTGCCGCGCTGTTGGTAAACCAGCTTTGGCTCCGGATATTGGCGTTCGAGCTTGAGATTGGCCTGGGCGAGTTTTTCCCGCAGGCTACGCATAACGGCTTGTTGGATGGCGATAGGGAGACGGGAGGTTTTCATAACGCCAGAGGATAGTGCGACAGGGAAGGGACTGCAAGAGGAAGGCTTCCTCCTCTGGGGAGGAAGCCTTTGGTGATTAGTCGTGTGCGCCAATTTCGCGCAGTTTACGACCCTTCATCAGGTTACGCTCAATGTGTTCCAGAGAGACGTTTTTAGTTTCAGGGATCAGCCACAGAGTCAGGAAGATGAACAGTACGTTCAGGCCGCCGTAGACCCAGAAGGTGTTGGCGCTGCCCAGCGAGTTCAGCATCGTCAGGAAGGTTGCGCCGACGATCATGTTGGCAATCCAGTTGGTTGCAGTAGAGCAGGTGATGCCGAAATCGCGGCCTTTCAGCGGCTGGATTTCAGAGCACAGTACCCAAATCAGCGGACCGGCGCTCATCGCAAAGCCAACGATAAACATCAGCAGCATCAGTACTGCGAAGTATTGTGCGGATGCCGAGTGAATACCCACGTGCATCATTGTACCCAGCACGCCCATACCAACAGCCATCACGATAAAGCCAAGAATCAGCGTAGGCTTGCGGCCCCAACGGTCAACCAGGCCAATGGCGATAAAGGTTGCCAGCACGTTGGTCAGACCGACGATAACAGTCCCCCACATCTGCTCGGTGGTGTTGGTGTAGCCCGCCAGCTCAAAGATTTTCGGTGCGTAATACATGATGACGTTCATCCCGGTGAACTGCTGCATCACCTGTAACAGAACGCCAAGGAATACCGCGCGACGGAAGTTGCTGTTTTCTTTAAACAGCGCCCAGCCGCTCTGCTTCACCTGCAGACTTTCACGGATTTCATCCAGCTCGCGTTTGGCTTCTGCGCTGGTGTCACGCAGACGCAACAGGACGCGTTCAGCATCAACAAAACGACGTTTAGCTGCAAACCAACGTGGGCTGTCCGGCAGGAAGATAACGCCAACCAGCAGCAGCAGGGCAGGGATGATGATTACACCCAGCATCCAGCGCCATGCGCCGCTGTAGCTAAACGCTGTATCGGAAAGATACGCGCCCAAAATACCGATGGTGATCATCAGCTGATACATGGAGATCATGCTGCCACGAATCTTTTCCGGGGCAATTTCAGACAGGTACAGTGGCGCGGTATAAGACGCAACGCCTACAGCCAGGCCGAGCAGCACGCGGGAAACCAGCAGGACTTCAACGTTTGGTGCAGCGGCGGAGAACAGTGAACCCGCAACAAACAAGATCGCACCGATCATCAGGCTTTTTTTGCGTCCCAGTTTGAAGGAGAGCCAACCGCTGCCGACAGCACCTACCGCCGCACCAAACATCATGGAACTCACCACCCATTCCTGAGTGTGCGGGGTAATTTGAAACTCGTCGGTGATGAACGGTAAAGCACCGGCAATAACACCGATATCCAGGCCAAAAAGTAATCCAGCCAGGGCTGCCAGAAAGCAGACAAAAAATGTCATGGCTTTGTTGGAACGCCCCGTTTTTTTATTGTCAGGCATGATGCCCTCCGGTTGGGTAGCTAGTTTTGTTGATGTTAAGGGTAGGTGAGTACGGGGTAAAAAAATGCGAATCACATCACATTAGTGTAATCGCTTACACTGTCATTCATGCTGGCTATTGATTAATTCATTGAAAGTTAACATTATTTATTGGAATTAAATAATGTTGGTCGTCTGAATTTAAGACAATGATGAAATGTAATGTAACAGTGATGCAAGTGTGCTGGCTAAGAGATGTTAATTCAAGGTAGAGGGAAATATGGTGTGATGTAATCGCTTTCATTTTCATTTAAAGCAATAGTAATCAGCGCGGTTTGGTGATGGATGTGGGAGAGGAAATAGGTATAAAAAAAGACCAGCGCGAGGCTGGTCTTCATAAGCGTTAAGTCTGGTTTAAATTACTTCAGACCGGCAGCGTCGCGCAGCAACTGTGCTTTGTCGGTTTTTTCCCATGGGAAATGTTCGCGACCAAAGTGACCGTAAGCAGCGGTTTCTTTGTAAATCGGGTGCAGCAGATCCAGCATCTGAATCAGGCCATACGGGCGCAGGTCGAAGAACTCACGCACCAGAAGGGTCAGCTGCTCTGAAGGCACTTTTTCAGTACCGAACGTTTCCACCATGATAGATGTCGGTTCTGCCACGCCGATTGCGTAGGAAACCTGAATCTCACAACGGTCAGCCAGGCCTGCGGCAACGATGTTTTTCGCTACGTAACGGGCTGCATAGGCTGCGGAACGGTCAACTTTAGACGGATCTTTACCAGAGAATGCACCGCCGCCGTGACGCGCCATGCCGCCGTAGGTATCAACGATGATTTTACGACCGGTCAGACCGCAGTCGCCCATCGGGCCGCCGATAACGAAACGACCAGTTGGGTTGATGAAGAATTTGGTCGAAGCGGTCAGCCATTCAGTCGGCAGTACCGGCTTGATGATCTCTTCCATAACGGCTTCTTGCAGCGATTTCTGGTCGATATCTTCAGAGTGCTGAGTAGACAGAACAACCGCATCAATACCGACGATTTTGCCGTCGTCATACTGGAAGGTTACCTGGCTTTTGGCATCCGGACGCAGCCAGGATAAGGTGCCGTTTTTACGCACTTCAGCCTGACGCTGCACCAGACGGTGAGCATAGGTAATAGGTGCTGGCATCAGCACGTCGGTTTCGTTGGTTGCATAACCAAACATCAGGCCCTGGTCGCCTGCGCCCTGTTCCAGCGGATCAGCACGGTCAACACCCTGGTTGATGTCCGGAGACTGTTTACCAATCGCGCTCAGTACCGCGCAAGAGTTGGCGTCAAAGCCCATGTCGGAATGCACATAGCCAATTTCGCGAACCGTGTTACGGGTGATCTCTTCGATATCAACCCATGCGCTGGTGGTGATCTCACCGCCAACTAAAACCATACCGGTTTTGACGTAGGTTTCGCAGGCAACGCGTGCTTTTGGATCCTGTTCCAGGATTGCATCCAGCACAGCATCAGAGATTTGGTCAGCGATTTTGTCAGGATGCCCTTCTGATACGGACTCGGACGTAAAAAGGTGTTTTGCCATATTTAATTTCACCTAAGGAGAATTTGGTTAGCTCAAACTGTCGAGTGGAATAGCCATGTGTAGAAGATTCTACCATGAGTCTGCAGATGACGGACACTGGCAGTCTGAGTGTTAATCGGTATAGATGGATTAACATCTGGACGGCTATTTTAGGACAGTTCTTCGCCTGATTTCCAGCTTTTTTTGATTGAGGTCGCATTGTACTGAAAATGTAACTGGAAATTTTTCCTGACGGTGCTGGCAATGTGCATATTTATCTTTTGCTTTTTGACTTTCTTATCGGTATAAAACGCGGCGCGCGGCTCATATCCGTCATACTTCAAGTTGCATGTGCGTTGGCTTCCTCGCTCGCCCCAGTCACTTACTCATGTAAGCTCCCGGGGACTCTCTGCGTTGCCGCCTTCCCGCAACTCGAATTATTTAGGATAGACAAAAGCACACGACGTTTTCATCGTGTTGCCACTTCCAGCCGGGTTAAAACTTTAGCTTTGGCTTGTGGGTTCGTTCCGTAAGGAGCAACCGTGGAGGTGATACGAGATAATGAACCGTTGTATTCTGCAGAATCTGTCGCACCGTTCTGGTGTACATATGTCCCCCGCAATCTGCATCTCTGCTTTGCATACCTGTCGATGTTATATACACAAAATCATTTATGCTGCGTCGAGGCGGCAAGTGAATGAGTCTCCTGAACGTACGAGTAGTGCGTGACTAGGGCGAATGAGCGTAGCCAACAAAGAGGCTGCATGAAGGATGAAGTGTATACCCATCTCGGCGTATCTCAGGACTCAAGAGCCGGTAACGGTCACTAAGAACTGAACAAGGGCGCTCTTGGTAAACAAGAGTTTTCTCGTGGTTTCGCCGAACCGTCAGCATTAAGTTCGGTTACGTGTTTACATTGATATGAAAAAGAAACCGGTCGCACAGTCGGAGCGTCAGCACTATCTGCTGCAAATTCTGCCTGTATTTGGGTTGTTATCGCGTCTTCGGATTGCGATAGTAGTCAACTGTTTTACACTTGTTAATAAAATTGAGGTTCGCTATGTCTGACGACATTTCTTTGGGTTCGCCTTCGTCAGCAGGCGAACACGGTGTACTACGCTCCATGCAGGAGGTTGCAATGAGTTCCCAGGAAGCCAGCAAGATGCTGCGTACTTACAATATTGCCTGGTGGGGTAATAACTACTACGACGTCAATGAACTGGGTCACATCAGCGTGTGCCCGGATCCGGACGTACCCGAAGCGCGCGTTGACCTTGCTGAGTTGGTGAAAGCCCGTGAAGCGCAGGGCCAGCGTTTGCCTGCATTGTTCTGCTTCCCGCAGATCCTGCAACACCGTCTGCGTTCGATTAACGCCGCGTTTAAACGTGCCCGTGAATCTTACGGTTACAACGGTGACTATTTCCTCGTTTACCCGATCAAGGTCAACCAGCACCGCCGCGTGATTGAATCGCTGATCCACTCCGGCGAACCGCTGGGGCTGGAAGCGGGTTCCAAAGCTGAACTGATGGCCGTTCTGGCTCATGCCGGAATGACCCGTAGCGTGATCGTGTGTAACGGTTATAAAGACCGCGAATATATCCGTCTGGCGCTGATTGGCGAGAAGATGGGCCATAAGGTCTATCTGGTCATCGAGAAGATGTCTGAAATTGCAATCGTGCTGGATGAAGCTGAACGCCTGAATGTCGTTCCGCGTCTGGGCGTGCGTGCGCGTCTGGCGTCGCAGGGCTCTGGCAAGTGGCAGTCCTCCGGCGGGGAAAAATCAAAATTCGGCCTGGCGGCAAACCAGGTGCTGCAGCTGGTCGAAATTCTGCGCGAGCGCGGTCGTCTGGACAGCATTCAGTTGCTGCACTTCCACCTTGGCTCGCAGATGGCGAACATTCGTGATATCGCCACCGGCGTACGTGAATCGGCGCGTTTCTACGTTGAGCTGCACAAGCTTGGCGTCAATATCCAGTGCTTCGACGTGGGCGGTGGTCTGGGCGTGGATTACGAAGGTACCCGTTCGCAGTCTGACTGTTCCGTAAACTACGGCCTGAACGAATACGCCAACAACATCATCTGGGCTATTGGCGATGCCTGTGAAGAACACGGTCTGCCGCATCCGACGGTAATCACCGAGTCTGGCCGCGCGGTTACCGCGCACCATACCGTGCTGGTATCTAACATTATCGGCGTTGAGCGTAGCGAACACACAGAAGCAACGCCTCCGGCTGATGATGCGCCGCGTGCTCTGCAAAGTATGTGGGAAACCTGGCAAGAAATGCATGAACCGGGAACTCGCCGTTCGCTGCGTGAATGGCTGCACGACAGCCAGATGGATCTGCACGATATTCACGTTGGTTACTCTTCAGGTACTTTTAGCCTGCAAGAGCGCGCGTGGGCTGAGCAGCTTTATCTGAACATGTGCCATGAAGTGCAGAAACAACTCGACCCGAGCAACCGCGCGCATCGCCCGATTATCGACGAGCTGCAGGAGCGTATGGCGGATAAGATTTACGTCAACTTCTCGCTGTTCCAGTCGATGCCGGATGCGTGGGGGATCGATCAGCTGTTCCCGGTAATGCCGCTGGAAGGACTGAATCAGGTACCTGAGCGCCGCGCGGTGCTGTTGGATATCACCTGTGACTCTGATGGCGCTATCGACCACTACGTTGACGGTGATGGCATTGCGACCACCATGCCGATGCCGGAATATGACCCGGAGAACCCGCCGATGCTGGGCTTCTTTATGGTGGGGGCGTACCAGGAGATCCTCGGCAACATGCACAACCTGTTTGGTGATACCGAAGCGGTTGACGTGTTCGTCTTCCCTGACGGCAGCGTAGAAGTTGAGCTGTCCGACGAAGGGGATACCGTGGCGGATATGTTGCAGTACGTGCAGTTGGATCCGAACACCCTGCTGACGCAGTTCCGTGACCAGGTGAAAAACACCGATCTGGATACCGAGCTGCAGCAACAGTTCCTCGAAGAGTTTGAGGCCGGTCTGTACGGTTATACTTATCTGGAAGATGAGTAACGATAAATGCCTGCTGGCGCTACGCTTACCGGGCCTACGAAAGTAGGCCGGATAAAGCGAAGCCGCATTTGTGGCACTTACTTGAATCCGTACAAAATAACGGCGATAATTTGCCGTAAATATGCAGTTACCAAATCAATCCCTTCCTCGTCGGGCTTAACGACGCGGAGGGGATTTTTTTTCATCGATTTTTAAAGAGGTCAGTACATGAGCACCTTAGGTCATCAATACGACAACTCCTTGGTTTCTAACGCCTTTGGTTTTTTACGTCTGCCGATGAACTTCATGCCATACGACAGCGACGCCGATTGGGTGATCACCGGCGTACCGTTTGATATGGCAACGTCTGGCCGCGCGGGCGGTCGTCATGGTCCGGCGGCAATCCGTCAGGTTTCCACTAACCTGGCGTGGGAGCACAACCGCTTCCCGTGGAACTTCGATATGCGCGAGCGCCTGAACGTGGTGGACTGCGGCGATCTGGTTTATGCCTTCGGTGATGCGCGTGAAATGAGTGAAAAACTGCAGGCGCATGCTGAGAAGCTGCTTTCTGCCGGTAAGCGCATGCTCTCCTTCGGCGGCGACCACTTCGTCACGCTGCCGCTGCTGCGTGCGCACGCTAAGCATTTTGGTAAAATGGCGCTGGTGCACTTTGATGCCCACACAGATACCTACGCGAACGGCTGTGAATTCGACCACGGCACCATGTTCTACACTGCGCCGAACGAAGGGCTGATCGATCCGAATCACTCTGTGCAGATTGGTATTCGTACCGAATTCGACAAAGACAACGGCTTTACCGTGCTGGATGCCTGCCAGGTGAACGATCGCAGCGTAGATGACATCATCGCCCAGGTTAAGCAGATTGTCGGTGATATGCCGGTGTATCTGACCTTTGATATCGACTGCCTGGATCCTGCGTTTGCGCCGGGTACCGGTACGCCAGTGATTGGCGGTCTGACTTCCGATCGCGCGATCAAGCTGGTTCGTGGTCTGAAAGATCTGAACATCGTCGGGATGGACGTCGTTGAAGTGGCTCCGGCCTACGATCAGTCAGAGATCACCGCGCTGGCGGCGGCTACGCTGGCTCTGGAAATGCTGTATATTCAGGCAGCGAAAAAAGGCGAGTAAGTTGTTTTGCCGGATGGCGCTAACGCTTATCCGGCCTACAGCTGGTTGATGTTTGTAGGCCGGATAAGGCGTTCACGCCGCATCCGGCACGATTAACGGTTATTTGATCCCGTCTGCGCTCATGCGATCGCGAATATGTTGCGCACGTTCTGCGGATGCCGGGTGATCGTCAAACATTGAGCTTTGACGTCCAGCTTCCAGTTTGGCCAGTTTCTCAAAGCTGGTGGCTAAACCTGCCGGATTGATCCCGCGTTTGCGCAACAAATCATACGAGTAATCATCCGCCTCGGATTCCTGACGCTGGGAGAACTGCGAGTTCACCAGTTTCTCGCCAAGATCGCCCAATTGCGACTGCGACAGGCTGCCGACAATACCGCCAGCGGATGCCGCCGCTGCACGTACGGCGTTGGTACCCAGCGCAACCTGCATACCTTTTTTCACGTGACCCAGCGCGACGTGGCCCATTTCATGGCCGATCACCGCTTCGACTTCGTTGTCGGTCATCATATCCATCAGGCCGCTGTACACGCGGATACAGCCGTTTGCCATGGCAAAGGCATTCACATCTTTCGCCATATAGACTTTGTAGTTCACCGGCTGGCCGTTAATGTTATCGCCAAGCGCGGCGGCGATTTTGCCAAGACGCGTTGCGTACTCGCTGCTGGCCGGGGCGATAGTAGCCTTGCTGTCCATATCTTTACAGGCCTGATCGCTCAGCGCTTTTACCTGAGCATCGCTCAGACTGTAGGCCTGAAAAGCCTCCGCGCCAGAAGAAAGCAGTCCGTTGGAGTCCATGTTCTGGCAGCCGGTCAATGCCGCAGCCATGCTCGTAGCAAGCAGTAAAGCGCGAATTTTCATTTTTTCTCTTCCGCACAAAGTCAGGATTATTCTAAAAATTACGTCGTTTGCAGGTGAACCGACGCTCGGCCTAAGTATAAAGAAAAGAACAATACGCGGGCGAGAAGATTGCGCAACTTGCGCGCATGATCCAGAGATTTCTGAAGCGGCAAAAGGATGCTCCATGTACATGACACGCGGCTTGGGTTACATTGTTGGCACTTTTTTCCGGCGTAGCCCAAAACGCGCTGTCGTCAAGTCGTTAAGGGCTCAGCCTTCATTATCCGATCTGGAGTCAAAATGTCCTCACGTAAAGAGCTTGCCAATGCTATTCGTGCGCTGAGCATGGACGCAGTACAGAAAGCCAAATCCGGTCACCCGGGTGCCCCGATGGGTATGGCTGACATTGCCGAAGTCCTGTGGCGTGATTTCCTGAACCACAACCCGACTAACCCGTCCTGGGCTGACCGTGACCGCTTCGTGCTGTCCAACGGCCACGGCTCCATGCTGATTTATAGCCTGCTGCACCTCACCGGCTACGATCTGCCGATGTCCGAGCTGCAGAACTTCCGTCAGCTGCACTCCAAAACTCCGGGTCACCCGGAAGTGGGTTACACCGCGGGTGTTGAAACCACTACAGGTCCTCTGGGTCAGGGCATTGCGAATGCAGTGGGTATGGCTATCGCTGAAAAAACGCTGGCGGCGCAGTTTAACCGTCCAGGTCACGACATCGTTGACCACTTCACCTATGCTTTCATGGGCGACGGCTGCATGATGGAAGGTATCTCTCACGAGGTATGTTCCCTGGCTGGTACGCTGAAGCTGGGCAAACTGGTTGCGTTCTACGATGACAACGGCATCTCTATCGATGGCCACGTTGAAGGCTGGTTCACCGATGACACCGCGAAGCGTTTTGAAGCTTACGGCTGGCATGTGGTCCGTGGCGTTGATGGCCACGATGCTGACGCCATTAAACGCGCAGTTGAAGAAGCACGCGCAGTAACCGACAAACCGTCCCTGTTGATGTGCAAAACCATCATCGGTTTCGGTTCTCCGAACAAAGCGGGTACTCACGACTCTCACGGTGCACCGCTGGGCGATGCAGAAATCGCACTGACCCGTGAACAGCTGGGCTGGAAATACGCGCCGTTCGAAATCCCGTCTGAAATCTACGCGCAGTGGGATGCGAAAGAAGCCGGTCAGGCAAAAGAAGCTGTATGGAACGAGAAGTTCGCTGCTTATGCGAAAGCCTTCCCGCAGGAAGCGGCTGAATTCACCCGTCGTATGAAAGGTGAAATGCCGTCTGACTTCGACGCAAAAGCGAACGAGTTCATTGCTAAGCTGCAGGCTAATCCGGCGAAAATCGCCAGCCGTAAAGCTTCTCAGAACGCGATTGAAGCCTTCGGACCTCTGCTGCCTGAATTCCTCGGCGGCTCCGCTGATCTGGCACCGTCTAACCTGACGCTGTGGTCTGGTTCGAAAGCGATTAACGAAGATACTGCCGGTAACTACATCCATTATGGTGTGCGTGAATTCGGTATGACCGCTATCGCGAACGGTATCTCCCTGCACGGTGGTTTCCTGCCGTACACCTCCACCTTCCTGATGTTTGTGGAATATGCCCGTAACGCGGTGCGTATGGCTGCGCTGATGAAACAGCGTCAGGTCATGGTCTACACCCACGACTCCATCGGTCTGGGCGAAGACGGCCCGACTCACCAGCCGGTAGAGCAGGTTGCTTCTCTGCGTGTGACCCCGAACATGAGCACATGGCGTCCGTGTGACCAGGTTGAATCCGCCGTTGCGTGGAAATACGGTGTTGAGCGTCAGGACGGCCCGACCGCGCTGATCCTCTCCCGCCAGAACCTGGCACAGCAGGAGCGTACCGAAGAGCAGCTGGCAAACATCGCTCGCGGCGGTTACGTGCTGAAAGACTGCGACGGTCAGCCGGAACTGATCTTCATCGCTACCGGTTCTGAAGTTGAGCTGGCTGTGGCTGCGTGGGACAAACTGACTGCCGAAGGCGTGAAGGCTCGCGTGGTTTCCATGCCGTCTACCGACGCGTTCGACAAACAGGATGCCGCTTACCGTGAGTCTGTGCTGCCGAAAGCGGTTTCCGCTCGCGTTGCAGTGGAAGCAGGTATCGCTGACTACTGGTTCAAATATGTGGGCCTGAACGGCGCAATCGTCGGTATGACCACCTTTGGTGAGTCTGCTCCGGCAGAGCTGCTGTTTGAAGAGTTCGGCTTCACCGTAGATAACGTTGTCGCGAAAGCTAAAGAACTGCTGTAATTTCGATTACAGGTGAAAACGGGTCGCTCAGGCGGCCCGTTTTTTTTTGCTTTTCCGCAACGCGCCGCGCGTTGCGCAATCGCACGGCTCAGTCTGCTATCCAGACCGTCTGCGGCATCATTGAAGGGCTCCGGGACCGGACCACGCGCTGGTGATTAGATGCAGGTTAGGGGGCTTTCTGATTTAAATCAGGGGGTGTAACACGACAATGAAATAATTTTGCTACGGTTATTCGTCATTCTGGAATATGGAATAAATTTAGCGTTGAAGGGCGTTAAAATGTGACGCAAGTCAGATAACTGTGTTCTGTTGCTGGACAATCATTCCTTTTATTCCTCGTTTCGCTTATTCTAGCTGAAGCGTTTCAGTCGATTAAATGTTCGACAATTAACCAATTAGTCGCAGTTTGCGACAGGTAAGGTTTCCCTGAGCGATTTGCTGCATTACTCTGTCTGCCACATCGTTTCTGAGAAATCCTTGCAGGAGACCTATGACCGTACGCGTAGCGATTAATGGTTTCGGTCGCATCGGACGCAACGTGGTTCGTGCTTTGTATGAATCCGGGCGTCGGGCGGAAATCACCGTGGTGGCAATCAACGAACTTGCGGATGCTGTTGGCATGGCGCATTTGTTGAAATATGACACCAGCCATGGACGTTTTGCCTGGGATGTTCGTCAGGAACGTGACCAGCTCATCGTTGGCGATGACGCTATCCGCATTCTGCATGAGCGAACACTCGATGCACTTCCATGGCGCGAACTGGGTGTCGACATCGTGCTGGATTGTACGGGGGTCTTCGGCAATCGCGAACACGGCGAGGCGCATATTGCCGCTGGTGCAAAAAAAGTGCTCTTTTCACATCCTGGTAGTCACGACATCGACGCAACCGTTGTGTATGGCGTTAATCAGGATCAGCTGCGCGCTGAGCACCGGATCGTTTCCAACGCTTCCTGCACCACGAATTGCATAATACCCGTCATTAAATTGCTGGATGATGCTTACGGCATTGAGTCTGGTACCGTCACCACGATCCACTCCGCGATGCACGATCAGCAGGTTATTGATGCTTATCATCCTGACCTGCGTCGCACGCGAGCGGCCAGCCAGTCGATTATTCCGGTTGATACCAAACTGGCGGCGGGCATCACGCGAATTTTCCCGCAGTTTAACGATCGTTTTGAAGCGATAGCGGTGCGTGTACCGACCATAAATGTGACGGCGATCGACTTAAGCGTGACGGTGAAAAAACCAGTAAAAGCCAGTGAAGTCAACCAGTTGCTGCAAAAAGCAGCACAAGGTGCATTTCATGGTATAGTTGACTATACGGAATTACCGTTGGTCTCTGTAGATTTTAACCACGACCCGCACAGCGCCATCGTTGATGGTACGCAAACGCGTGTGAGTGGCGCTCACCTGATCAAAACGCTGGTCTGGTGTGATAATGAATGGGGCTTTGCTAACCGTATGCTCGACACTACGTTAGCGATGGCTGCTATTGGTTTCAGGCTCGACGCTTGAGCGTCGACAAAACTTTATGAATCAACGAGAGGATTCACCATGTCTGTAATTAAGATGACCGATCTGGATCTGGCTGGTAAACGCGTTTTTATCCGTGCGGACCTGAACGTACCAGTTAAAGAAGGGAAAGTAACCAGCGATGCGCGTATCCGTGCTTCTCTGCCGACCATCGAACTGGCCCTGAAACAGGGTGCGAAAGTGATGGTAACTTCCCACCTGGGTCGTCCTACCGAAGGCGAGTACAACGAAGAATTCTCTCTGCTGCCGGTTGTTAACTACCTGAAAGACAAACTGTCTGCTCCGGTTCGCCTGGTAAAAGATTACCTGGACGGCGTTGAAGTCGCTGCCGGTGAACTGGTGGTTCTGGAAAACGTTCGCTTCAACAAAGGCGAGAAGAAAGACGACGAAGCACTGTCCAAAAAATATGCTGCGCTGTGCGACGTATTCGTAATGGACGCTTTCGGTACAGCTCACCGTGCACAGGCTTCTACTCACGGTATCGGTAAATTCGCTGATGTAGCTTGCGCAGGTCCGCTGCTGGCTGCTGAGCTGGATGCGCTGGGTAAAGCACTGAAAGAACCTGCTCGTCCGATGGTTGCTATCGTTGGCGGTTCTAAAGTTTCCACCAAACTGACCGTTCTGGATTCTCTGTCAAAAATCGCTGACCAGCTGATCGTTGGCGGTGGTATCGCGAACACCTTCGTTGCCGCTCAAGGCCACAACGTGGGTAAATCCCTGTACGAAGCTGACCTGGTTGACGAAGCTAAGCGTCTGCTGACCACTTGCGACATCCCGGTCCCGACTGACGTTCGCGTAGCGACTGAATTCTCTGAAACTGCACCGGCTACTCTGAAGTCCGTTAGCGATGTGAAAGAAGACGAGCAGATCCTGGACATCGGCGACGCTTCTGCACAGCAGCTGGCTGACATCCTGAAAAATGCGAAAACCATTCTGTGGAATGGCCCGGTTGGCGTGTTCGAATTCCCGAACTTCCGCAAAGGTACTGAAATCGTTGCTAACGCTATCGCAGACAGCGAAGCGTTCTCTATCGCAGGCGGCGGTGACACCCTGGCAGCAATCGACCTGTTCGGCATTGCTGACAAAATCTCCTACATCTCCACTGGCGGCGGCGCTTTCCTCGAATTCGTGGAAGGTAAAGTATTGCCAGCAGTAGCGATGCTCGAAGAGCGCGCTAAAAAGTAAGCATTTAATGGGCAGGGAAACCTGCCCAATTATTAGCGCGCTTTAGAGCGCGCGCCCTTTCCAAGGCCGAAGATACAGGATTCGTAATATGTCTAAAATTTTTGATTTCGTAAAACCAGGCGTAATCACTGGTGATGACGTACAGAAAGTTTTCCAGGTAGCAAAAGAAAACAACTTTGCCCTGCCAGCTGTTAACTGCGTTGGTACCGACTCCATCAACGCCGTTCTGGAAACCGCTGCAAAAGTTAAAGCGCCGGTAATCGTACAGTTCTCCAACGGTGGTGCTTCTTTCATCGCGGGTAAAGGCGTGAAGTCTGACGTTCCTCAGGGCGCTGCAATCCTGGGTGCTATCTCTGGCGCGCATCACGTTCACCAGATGGCTGAACACTACGGTGTTCCGGTTATCCTGCACACTGACCACTGCGCGAAGAAACTGCTGCCGTGGATCGACGGTCTGCTGGACGCGGGTGAAAAACACTTCGCAGCAACCGGCAAACCGCTGTTCTCTTCTCACATGATCGACCTGTCTGAAGAGTCTCTGGAAGAGAACATCGAAATCTGCTCCAAATACCTGGCGCGCATGTCCAAAATGGGCATGACCCTGGAAATCGAACTGGGTTGCACCGGTGGCGAAGAAGACGGCGTGGACAACAGCCACATGGACGCTTCTGCACTGTACACCCAGCCGGAAGACGTTGATTACGCATACACCGAGCTGAGCAAAATCAGCCCGCGTTTCACCATCGCAGCTTCCTTCGGTAACGTACACGGCGTTTACAAGCCGGGTAACGTTGTTCTGACCCCGACCATCCTGCGCGACTCTCAGGACTATGTTTCTAAGAAACATAACCTGCCGCACAACAGCCTGAACTTCGTCTTCCACGGCGGTTCCGGTTCTACTGCTCAGGAAATCAAAGACTCTGTAAGCTACGGCGTAGTGAAAATGAACATCGACACCGATACCCAATGGGCTACCTGGGAAGGTGTTCTGAACTACTACAAAGCGAACGAAGCTTACCTGCAGGGCCAGCTGGGCAACCCGAAAGGCGAAGATCAGCCGAACAAGAAATACTACGATCCGCGCGTATGGCTGCGTGCTGGTCAGGCAACTATGATCACCCGTCTGGAACAGGCTTTCAAAGAACTGAACGCGGTTGACGTTCTGTAATTTACGCCGTTCTACGTGACATGAGGCCCGCAAATGCGGGCCTTTTTTATTGCCATTTCAATATGCTGCTGGCAGAGAATTCTGTGATCTGTTTGGCAAAATCCAGGTTTATTGTTTACCCTTGTCAGATTGCCAGTCCCGTTGGGACGGCTTTATTTTTCCCATTTGGGTAAGCAAAAAAGGAATATTGAATGGAAGATTTGAATGTTGTCGACAGCATAAATGGTGCGGGCACCTGGCTGGTCCGCAATCAGGAGCTGCTGTTAAGCTATGCCGTCAACATCGTTGCGGCCATCGCCATTGTCATTATCGGTATGATTGTGGCGCGCATCGTATCAAACACCGTTAACCGCCTGATGGTGGCACGTAAAATTGATGCAACCGTTGCTGACTTCCTCTCCGCACTGGTGCGCTACGGGATTATCGCGTTCACGCTGATTGCCGCTCTGGGTCGCGTTGGGGTACAAACCGCTTCTGTGATTGCCGTTCTCGGTGCCGCAGGTTTAGCCGTTGGTCTGGCGCTGCAAGGTTCGCTGTCTAACCTCGCCGCTGGCGTGCTGCTGGTGATGTTCCGTCCGTTCCGCGCAGGTGAGTATGTAGACCTCGGCGGCGTAGCGGGAACCGTACTCAACGTGCAGATTTTCTCCACGACTATGCGTACCGTAGACGGTAAGATTGTTGTGATCCCAAACGGTAAAATCATTGCCGGGAACATCATTAACTTCTCTCGTGAGCCGGTTCGTCGTAACGAATTTATCATCGGCGTGGCTTACGACTCCGATATCGATCAGGTGAAAAAAATCCTCACCGATATCATTCAGTCTGACGAGCGTATCCTTAAAGATCGTGAAATGACGGTGCGCCTGAATGAGCTGGGCGCTTCCTCGATCAATTTTGTGGTACGCGTCTGGAGCAACAGTAGCGATCTGCAAAGCGTCTACTGGGACGTACTGGAGCGTATTAAACGCGAGTTTGACGCCAACGGTATCAGCTTCCCGTACCCGCAGATGGATGTGAACTTCAAGCGTGTGAAAGAGAGCGCGGCAGAGTAATCGCGTGCCCGGTGGCGCTATCGCTTACCGGGCCCGCAGGTTTTGTAGGCCGGATAAGGCGTCAGCCGTCATCCGGCATTTCCCCCCCCCCCGTGGTATTAATTCTTCTTATCCCTGATTAAAATTATCCATTTCCGCTAATGTTTTCCCCGCGCTATAGTCTGCTCCTAAGAGAAACAGTTCGGGATGATTAACGTGTTATCGTATTATTTTCAAGGGCTTGCACTTGGTGCGGCTATGATACTTCCGCTCGGTCCGCAAAACGCCTTCGTGATGAATCAGGGGATCCGTCGCCAGTATCACATCATGATTGCTTTACTCTGCGCTATCAGCGACTTAGTGCTGATTTGCGCGGGGATCTTTGGCGGTAGCGCCTTGCTGATGCAGTCACCATGGCTGATGGCGCTTGTCACCTGGGGTGGGGTGGCATTTTTACTCTGGTACGGTTTCGGGGCGTTAAAAACGGCGATGAGCAGTAACCTGGAACTGGCCAGCGCCGAGGTGATGAAGCAGGGCCGCTGGAAAATTATCGCTACTATGCTGGCGGTGACATGGCTAAACCCCCATGTTTACCTGGATACCTTTGTGGTGCTGGGGAGTCTGGGAGGCCAACTGGACGTTGAGCCTAAGCGTTGGTTTGCGCTGGGTACCGTCAGCGCTTCGTTCCTGTGGTTCTTCGGCCTGGCATTGCTGGCGGCCTGGCTCGCTCCGCGTTTGCGCACTGCTAAAGCACAGCGGATCATCAATACCCTGGTAGGATTGGTGATGTGGTTTATCGCTTTTCAGTTGGCAAAAGAAGGTGTTGCGCACGTTCATGCGTTGTTCAACTAAGTGTTGTCTGATGGACAACGCAGCGAGATCGGCTAAGCTTGCCTGCATGTGCCCTGAGTTTCGGGGTAATTAATGAAACATGGAGGAACGACCGTGAAGTTCAAAATAATGGCCCTGGCGGCATTAGTCGGATTCAGCGCACTATCGGTACAGGCAAATGAGTTGCCAAATGGACCGCACATCGTGACTTCCGGAACGGCAAGCGTGGATGCGACACCAGACATCGCTACTCTGGCGATTGAAGTGAATGTAGCTGCAAAGGATGCGGCTTCAGCGAAGAAGCAGGCTGATGAGCGCGTGGCGCAATATCTGTCCTTCCTTGAACAGAACCAGATAGCGAAGAAAGATATTAGCGCGGCAAACCTGCGCACCCAGCCGGACTACGACTACCAGAATGGTAAAAGCGTCCTTAAAGGCTATCGTGCGGTACGTACCGTTGAGGTCACGCTGCGTCAGTTGGACAAACTCAATGCGCTGCTCGATGGTGCACTGAAGGCCGGTCTGAATGAGATCCGTTCGGTATCGCTTGGCGTTGCCCAGCCGGATACTTACAAAGATAAAGCGCGTAAAGCAGCAATTGATGATGCTATTCATCAGGCTGAGCAGTTAGCTGCGGGCTTTAACAGCAAACTGGGGCCCGTTTACAGCGTGCGTTACCACGTTTCCAATTATCAACCGAGCCCGATGGTACGGATGATGAAAGCAGATGCAGCACCTGCGACATCCGCTCAGGAAACCTACGAACAGCCGGTTATTCAGTTTGACGATCAGGTTGATGTGGTCTTCCAGATTGAGCCGACGGCGGGGCAACCAGCAGCAACGCCAGCCAAAACCCAGTAATCATTGCAGACCCGGCTTTCCAGCCGGGTTTTTTCTGTGAGCAACTGTAAAAATGAGACCCCACATCCAGTCTTTTTTTTCGCCGTAATGAGGATAGGCCATAGCGATTTTTAAGGGGACGCTATGGATATTTTTATCTCGAAAAAGATGCGTAATTTCATTCTGTTGGCGCAAACCAATAACATCGCCAGAGCGGCAGAAAAAATACATATGACCGCATCGCCTTTCGGTAAAAGCATTGCCGCACTGGAAGATCAAATCGGCTATACGCTGTTTACCCGCAAAGATAACAACATCAGCCTGAATAAAGCCGGACAGGAGCTGTATCAGAAGCTGTTTCCCGTTTATCAGCGCCTTTCTGCCATTGATAACGAAATCCATAATGCCTCTCGCCGCTCGCGGGAAATCGTCATTGGGATCGACAATACCTACCCAACGATTATTTTTGACCAGTTGATTAGCCTTGGTGACAAGTATGACGGCGTGACGGCTCAGGCCGTTGAATTCAGCGAGAATGGGGTGATTGATAACCTGTTTGATCGCAAACTGGATTTTATTATCTCGCCGCAGCACGTTTCCCCCCGCGTCCAGGAACTGGAGAATCTGGCGATTAGCGAGCTGCCTCCGCTGCGTCTGGGATTTCTCGTTTCCCGGCGCTACGAAGAAAAACAGCCGCAGGATCTGCTGCGCGAGCTGCCCTGGCTGCAAATGCGCTTCCAGAATCGCGCCAACTTTGAGGCGATGCTGGATGCATACATGCGACCCTGCGGGATCAACCCGACGATTATCTACCGTCCGTACAGCTTTATGGCCAAGATCAGCGCGGTAGAGCGCGGGCAGTTTTTGACGGTGATCCCTCACTTCGCCTGGCGGCTGGTGAACCCGTCGACGCTAAAGTATTTCGATGCGCCCGGCAGCCCCATGTATATGCAGGAGTTTCTCTATTCGCTGAAAAATCATCGCTATACCGCCACTATGCTCCAGCATATTGCTGAAGATCGTGACGGTAGCGCAAGTTAGCCGAGCATCGATCCAGTCTCGAGAAGGTTGCGATGCAGATCGAACGCATGGCTGAGATCGTGATGGATATGCCCGCCGGGCGCTTTCTCCAGATAGCGGTGCAGATAATCCCGGTAAAGAGGGTGCGCACAGTTATCGATAATCGTGTGCGCCCGCTGCATCGGAGATAGCCCACGCAGATCGGCAATCCCTTGTTCGGTCACGATCACTTTAACGCTATGTTCGCTGTGGTCGACATGGCTGCACATCGGTACGATGGTGGAGATTTTCCCGCCTTTGGCAATCGACGGCGCCATAAAGATAGACAGGTAGGCGTTGCGCTCGAAATCCCCGCTGCCGCCGATGCCATTCATCAGGTTCACCCCCGCAACGTGCGTGGAATTGGCATGGCCGTAGATATCAAACTCCAGACCGACGTTGAGCGCAATAACCCCCAACCGACGGATGATTTCCGGGTTATTGGAGATCTCCTGCGGGCGTAGCACAATCCGGCTGGCGAAGAAGTCCATGTTGTCGTAAATCTTCTGTAGCGACGGGGCTGAAATGGTCAGGCTGGAGGCGCTGGCACCTGTTATCTTGCCCGTTTCCAGCAGATGCACCACCGACTCCTGCAACACCTCCGAATACATCATAAAGGGCGGGATATCCGGGTTCTCGCCCAGTCGCGCCATTACCGCGTTGTTGATATTGCCCACGCCGCTTTGTAAGGGCAGAAACTCAGCTGGAATACGTTTGTGCGCCATTTCTGCCAGCAAAAAAGTGACTACGTGATCGGCAATTTGCTGGCTGACCGGATTGGTTTTATCCGCCGCATTTCCGGCATCGGGCAGCTCGGTATCCACCACCGCAACCACCTTTTTGGGATCTATCTGCACGCACTGGCTGCCTACGCGATCCATGGTATGAAAAATGGGTACGCTGTTACGCCGTGGTGGCGCACCGGGTATCACGATGTCGGCAAACTCCGCCACACGCGGATTATGGTAATGATTCAGCTCGATTATCACCTTTTTCGCCCGCAGCAGCCAGGTGGGTGCATTGCCAATACCGCTGGAAAGCCAAATCCGGCCATCTGGCGCGATGGCGGAGGCTTCAATGACGGCAACATCGATTTCGCCAAAAAAACCGTAATTAACCATTTGCGCCACTTCACTCAAATGGAGATCGACAAACCTCACCTGGCCCTGATTAATTTTCTCGCGCAGGCCCGATGACGTTTGATAAGGCGCACGCCAGGAAACGGCATCCGCCGCGGATAGAACATCATCAGCGGCGGCGCCAATTGATGCTCCGGTCAGCAGGCGGATCTGAAAAGGCTGCCCGTTCTGATGCCGTTCGCAGGCGCGTTGGGCAATTGCGCTGGGTAACGCTTTGGGTGAACCCGCAGGGGTAAAGCCGCTAAACGCCACCATATCATCGTGCTGGATAATTTCTGCCGCCTGTTCGGCGCTCATCCGTTTCATGGCCGTCTCCTTCCTCGGACGTGATTAATGGCCAACAAAATTTGGTTTACGTTTTTCCATAAACGCGTTCATCCCTTCCTGATAATCCTCGCTGTCGTACACCGCGCGGCGCATGCCCTGAATACGCTCGAACTCATCAGAATTCATGGTGTGCGCTTCACCCAGCACGCGCAGTTCTTCTTTGATGACGGCGATGGCCAGCGGCGCTTTTTCCGAGATGTGGTGCGCCATTTGCAGAGTGAAATCTTCCAGTTCCTCAACGGGCACGACATGGTTAAGGATCCCGACCGCCATGGCGCGTTGAGCGGTGATGGGCGAAGCGGTAAAAATCAGCTCTTTCACGATGTGAAAACCAGCGTCGCGGGTCAGGTTGTGGATGCCCACCAGGTTATATGGCACACCGAGGTTGACCGGGGTCATCGAGAAAGTGGAGGTACTGGCTGCAATGATCAGATCGGAACTCATGATCATCTCAAACGCGCCGCCCCAGACGCTGCCTTCGACCATCGAGATCACCGGCTTCGGGTATTTTTGGATCATACGGGTTATCTGACGCAGCGGATCGTCATAAGAGAGCGGATCGCGACGTCCGGTCGGGAGTTCATGAATATCATGCCCGGCAGAGAACACTTTGGCTCCACTCGGAGCGCGCAGAATGATGCAGCGAATGTCCGCACGATTGAGATCGCTCAGCGCCTGCATCAGATCGTCAATAAACACTTTACTCAGGGCATTGAGCTTGCGGGCGTAATTGAACTCAATAACCGCGACTTTCTGGATGATGACCACGTTGACGTATTGATAAGACATAATGTTCTCTTTATTGAAAGTAATGATGCTGAATAAATTCGCTGATGTGCCGCAGACCGGTGCGCGGCGAAAGATCATTGTTTTTGACAGCCTGCAGCGTCTGCTGGAAATAGCGGTCGAAATCAGTGCGGGCAAACAACAGATGCAGGGCTTCTTCTTCAGCCTGTTGGTGTAACCAGTCCACCGCCTGCTGCTGGCGAACTTTTTCCAGTCGACCGCTGGCGGTCAGGCACGTTTTAAAGTCGGTTATCGCCTGCCAAACCTCCTCGATACCGCGTTTTTCCAGGGCGCTACAGGTCAGAACCCGCGGCTGCCACTCGTCATATTTGCGGCGCAGAATATGCAGGGCGGACTCGTACATATGGCGGGCAATGGCAACGCTGGTATGGTTATCACCGTCGTCCTTATTGATGACGACCAGATCCGCCATTTCCATCAGGCCTTTTTTGATGCCCTGTAAATCGTCGCCACCGCCAGCGATTTGCAGTGAGATAAAGCAATCCACCATGCCTGCGACTTCGGTTTCTGACTGCCCAACGCCGACGGTTTCTACAATCACCACGTCAAAGCCAGCCGCTTCGCACAGCAGCATTAATTCGCGGGCACGCTGGCTGGCACCGCCTAAATGACCGCAGGAAGGGACCGGGCGAATAAACGCAGATTCGGCGCGGGCCAGCTCCGTCATGCGGGTTTTATCGCCAAGAATGCTGCCGCCGCTGACCGGGCTGCTGGGATCGACGGCGATCACCGCTACCCGTAATCCGTGGCGGATAAGCAGCATGCCGAATGCTTCCAGGAAAGTGCTTTTGCCCGCGCCCGGCGTACCGGTGATCCCCAAGCGCAGGGCGTTACCGGTGAACGGCATAATCGCGTCCAGCAATTGCGTACTCAACGGCTGGTGGCGCGGGTGGTTGCTTTCGACCAGCGTCATCGCCTGGGCGAGCGTAGCCCGTTCGCCGAGTCGCAAACGGCGGACGGTATCTTCAAGCGTGGCGGCGTTAATCATGATGCTGACTGATACGGGTTAACACATCGCGGACGCTGTCGAGCATTGGCGTGCCGGGACCATAAATGGCTGCCACGCCATGCTCGTGCAGAAAGGCGTAATCCTGTGGCGGAATAACGCCTCCTGCTACCACGCAGATATCTTCACGCCCCCATTTTTTGAGTGCGGTAACCAACTCAGGAATCAGCGTTTTATGGCCCGCCGCAAGTGACGATGCGCCTATTACATGCACATCGTTTTCTACCGCCAGACGGGCGATCTCTTCCGGAGTGGAGAACATCGGGCTGAGATCGACATCGAAACCGAGATCGGAATAGGCGCTGGCGATCACCTTCGCGCCGCGATCGTGGCCGTCCTGACCCATCTTGGCGATCAGAATACGCGGGCGGCGTCCATTTTCCGCGAGGAACTGTTCGGTTTGCGCAACGATGGCATCGAACTCGTCGGCGGATTTGTCTGACTGGTGATAGCTTTGCGCAATCACCCCGGTGACGCACTGGCTGGGAACCAGATACCGATCAAAAGCGACTTCCAGCGCGTCGGAGATTTCACCGAGCGTGGCGCGAACGCGGGCGGCGTTGACGGCGGCAGCCAGCAGGTTTTCATTATGCTGCGCGGCGTGGGTCAGCGCGGATAACGCGACCTTGACGGCATCATTGTCGCGAGTTGCGCGGATATGCTGCAGCGAAGCAATCTGCTCGTTGCGCACCTTCACGTTGTCGATCTCCAGTACCGACGTCTCGTCTTCTTTATCCAGCTTGTACTTATTGACGCCGACGATAACGCGCTTACCCTGGTCGATCAGCGACTGTTCACGCGCGGAAGCTTCTTCGATCATCCGTTTAGGGAGCCCGACTTCGATCGCTTTCGCCATGCCGCCTGCCTCGTCAATCTGTTTGATGATCGTGCGTGCCTGCTTCACAATTTGATCGGTGAGTGACTCGACGTAATACGATCCGGCCAGCGGATCAACGGTGCGGCAGATCTCTGATTCTTCCTGAATGATGATTTGCGTATTACGCGCAATACGGGCGGAGAAATCGGTGGGCAGACCGAGCGCTTCATCAAAGGCGTTGGTATGCAGCGACTGGGTGCCGCCAAGCGTAGCGCCGAGTGCTTCAATAGTGGTTCGTACCACGTTGTTATATGGATCCTGCTCGGTCAGGCTCCAGCCGGACGTCTGGCAGTGGGTACGCAGAGCGAGAGATTTCGGGTTGGTCGCGCCAAAGCTGCTGACCGCTTCACTCCACAAATAGCGCGCCGCTCGTAGCATGGCGACGTTCATAAACAGATCCATGCCGATGCCGAAGAAGAACGACAGGCGCGGGGCGAAGTCATCAATTTTCAGTCCGGCGGAGAGTGCGGCTTTGATGTATTCAATACCGTCTGCCAGCGTAAACGCTACCTGCTGCACGCAGTTCGCTCCGGCTTCACCCATGTGATAGCCGCTGATGCTGATGGTATTAAAGCGCGGCATGTTGCCGGAGCACCAGGCGATGATGTCGGCGATAATGCGCATGGACGGTTTTGGGGGATAAATGTAGGTGTTGCGGCACAGGTACTCTTTCAGAATATCGTTCTGAATGGTCCCGGTGAGTTGTTCCGGCGTTACGCCTTGTTCTTCTGCAGCGACGATATAAAACGCCAGCACAGGTAGAACCGCGCCGTTCATGGTCATCGATACTGACATCTTATCCAGCGGGATCTGGTCGAACAGTATCTTCATATCTTCGACGGTATCGATCGCCACGCCTGCTTTACCGACGTCACCCGCCACGCGTGGGTTGTCAGAGTCATAGCCACGATGGGTGGCAAGGTCAAAGGCGACGGAAAGTCCTTTTTGTCCGGCGGCGAGGTTGCGGCGGTAAAAGGCGTTGGACTCTTTGGCGGTAGAGAAACCGGCGTACTGACGAATGGTCCACGGCTGCGCGGTATACATGGTGGCGCGCGGGCCACGCACGTAAGGCGGCAGGCCGGGAAGGGTGCCCGTGACTTCCAGATTATCGAGGTCCGCTTCGGTGTACAGCGGCTTGATGGCAATCCCTTCCGCCGTCTGTCTTTCCAGCGACTCGACGGTTTTTTCCCGTCGACTGAGTTCTTTATTGGCGAGTGTTTGCCACTCCTGCACGTTTGCCATTTTTTGCTCCGTATTACGCAATAAGTTGAATCTTTGCGAATACGGTGAGCTTTTTCATTTGGCTTGTCGCCAGCAAAAAATAGCCAACATGGCGTCGTTTTTTGCCGCGTGGCGTGTTTGATTTTGTGATTTATTTCAAAGACGTGGCGGGAATAGCATGAAAAGAGGGTAAAAGGCTTGTCGGCCGGATAGGGCGTTACGCCACCATCCGGCACTCAGAGGTTATGAGCGGTTTAATCCTGACGCAGTACGTTGTGACCATAGGCCAGCAGCGCATCGGTGACGTTGCGCATCATGCGGCTTTCCGGTGCAAAACGATGCCAGTACAGCATCCGGCGCTGGAACAGACCTGGCGTTAAGTCGATAAGCTCACCGCTTTCCAGTTCTTTCTCAATCTGCAAGTGGGGGATCATGCAGCAGGTGGTTCCCTGGCGCGCCAGTTGAACGAAGGCTTCAGACGAGTTAACGATATGGCACGGCACGCTGCCTGGCGGCAGGTCGAAGTTTTGTTGCAGGAACGCCTGGTGCATATCATCAAGATGGTCAAACGCTACCGCCGGGGCTTTCAGCAGGGCAGAGCGGGTGACGCCGTTAGGGAAATAACGCTCGGCGAAAGGTTTCGAACCAACAAACAGGTAGTCCAGCGCGCCGAGTTTATCCACCAGACAGCTTGGCAGCGCCTGATGTTGAATACTCACCGCACCGACCACTTCACCACGACGCAGACGTTCCTGAGTTCGGGTTTCATCCTCAACCTGCAGGTTCAGCCGAATCGGCGAATTTGCCAGTACCGGAGCCAGCGCCGGAAGCAACCAGGTCGCCAGACTGTCGGCGTTCACCGCCAGTGAGAGCAGCAGCGGCGTCGAGCCGGTTTGTTCATCACCCAGCCACTCGTCTTCCAGCAGTTCAACCTGACGCAAAAGCGCCAGTAGTTTCTGCCCCTGTTCGGTTGGGCGTGGTGGTACGGTACGCACCAGCAGCGGTTGTCCGAACATATTCTCAAGCTGTTTTATGCGCTGTGAAACCGCGGATTGCGTGATGCACAGCTTTTGCGCCGCGCGCTCAAATCCTCGTTCACGAATAACCGCATCCAGTGCTTGTAGTGTTCTGTAGTCCGGACGTTTCATTGCTTTGACGCACTCCTGAAAATTTTGCTTGTTCTGCACTATGACACAAATTTAGGTTGGGTAAAGACGAAATCCGCCGCTTGCGAGCGGGTGTGGGGACATTTTTCTGCACAATGTTCTATAATGCGCGTGAATTTTCCCACCATATTCACACCACAGGCGAAACGATCATGACGCAGGATGAACTGAAAAAAGCAGTAGGATGGGCGGCACTTCAGTATGTACAGCCCGGTACCATTGTGGGCGTAGGTACAGGTTCAACAGCCGCACACTTTATTGATGCGCTGGGCACAATGAAAGGTCAGATTGAAGGTGCGGTATCCAGTTCGGACGCTTCAACCGAAAAACTCAAAAGCCTCGGTATCCACGTGTTCGATCTTAACGAAGTGGACAGCCTCGGCGTATACGTTGACGGCGCGGATGAAATCAACGGCCACATGCAGATGATCAAGGGCGGCGGCGCAGCGTTGACCCGTGAAAAAATTATTGCTTCCGTGGCGAAGAAATTTATCTGCATTGCCGACGCGTCCAAAGAAGTCGATATCCTCGGTAACTTCCCGCTGCCGGTTGAAGTGATCCCAATGGCGCGCAGCGCTGTGGCTCGCCAGTTGGTGAAGCTGGGCGGTCGTCCTGAATACCGTCAGGGCGTAGTGACGGACAATGGTAACGTGATCCTTGATGTACACGGTCTGGAGATCCTCGATGCCATTGCGATGGAAAACGCCATCAATGCGATTCCGGGCGTGGTAACCGTCGGTCTGTTTGCCAACCGTGGTGCGGATGTTGCGCTGATCGGTACGCCAGACGGCGTGAAAACTATCGTAAAATGATCTGACGGGAGTGTCTTCTCCCGTTAAAAAAATTTTGGCAGGGCAAATTTGGTGACTTGTGTCACGTTTATAATATTGTCCTGCCGATCTCTCCAAAGAAAAAGTTATCGCCAGTATTTTCCTCTGACATTTCTCTCTGAATGACATTTCTTCAGCACGGCGACGCAAACGTTCATATTGCCGCAATATTATTTTTTGATATGTTGAAGAGACGGATGAAAATCCCACACACAACACATCAGTTTGAACAAAAAAAGACAGGGTCGGGGAAATGGCAAAGGTATCACTGGAGAAAGATAAGATTAAATTTCTGCTGGTTGAAGGCGTGCATCAAAAAGCGCTCGAAAGCCTTCGTGCAGCAGGTTATACCAACATCGAGTTTCATAAAGGCGCTCTGGACACTGAACAACTGAAAGAGTCCATCCGTGATGCCCACTTCATTGGCCTGCGATCCCGTACCCATCTGACTGAAGATGTGATTGACGCCGCAGAGAAACTGGTCGCGATTGGCTGCTTCTGTATCGGCACCAACCAGGTTGATCTCAGCGCTGCGGCAAAGCGCGGTATCCCCGTGTTTAACGCGCCATTCTCTAACACGCGTTCCGTTGCGGAACTGGTGATTGGCGAACTGTTGCTCCTGCTACGCGGCGTACCCGAAGCAAACGCCAAAGCACACCGCGGCGTGTGGAATAAACTGGCTACCGGCTCGTTTGAAGCGCGTGGCAAAAAACTGGGGATCATCGGCTATGGCCACATTGGTACTCAGCTAGGCATTCTGGCGGAATCGCTGGGGATGCACGTCTATTTCTATGATATTGAAAATAAACTCCCGCTCGGCAACGCCACGCAGGTGCAGCATCTTTCCGACCTGCTCAATATGAGCGACGTGGTCAGTTTGCACGTACCGGAAAATGCCTCCACCAAAAATCTGATGGGTGCGCGTGAGATTGCGTTGATGAAACCAGGCGCGCTGCTGATTAACGCCGCACGCGGCACAGTTGTTGATATTCCTGCGCTGTGCGACGCGTTAGCGACCAAGCACCTGGCAGGGGCAGCAATCGACGTATTCCCAACCGAGCCGGCAACCAACAGCGATCCTTTCACTTCGCCGCTGTGTGATTTCGACAACGTGATCCTGACGCCGCACATTGGTGGTTCAACGCTGGAAGCACAGGAAAACATCGGTCTGGAAGTGGCTGGGAAACTGACCAAGTATTCCGACAACGGCTCTACGCTGTCTGCAGTTAACTTCCCGGAAGTTTCGCTGCCGCTGCACGGCGGTCGTCGTCTGATGCACATTCACGAAAACCGTCCGGGCGTACTGACTGCGCTGAACCAGATTTTTGCCGAGCAGGGCGTCAACATTGCCGCGCAGTATCTGCAGACTTCCGCACAGGTAGGTTACGTGGTTATTGATATTGAAGCGGATGAAGATGTGGCAGAGAAAGCGTTGCTGGCGATGAAAGCCCTTCCGGGAACCATTCGCGCTCGTCTGCTGTACTGATTTCCTATACATGGGCAGGCGGTTGACCTGCCCATCTTTCCTCTGATTTCCCGGCCTCAAAATCTCTTTCTGTAACGCATACATTCTGTTTTCGAGCCTTGCCGCAATCGGCAAAAAACGGCTACCACTCCCAGATTTTGGACGGCGTCACCACCGCAGGCAGCGGGATATCCCATTCTTCGACAGGCAGCTTTTCCACTCGCTGACAATCGTGCGCGTAGCCTACGGGCTGGATCTTATGCTGCTGCCAGTTTTGAAGCGTCCGATCGTAAAATCCGCCGCCCATACCCAGGCGTTGCCCGACCTCATCAAACGCCACTAACGGCGTAATCAGTACATCCAGCTGTGAGAGCGGCAATACATCACGTACATCAAGCCGTGGTTCCTGGATCTTTAAGCGATTGGTTACCAGGTCGCTGTGCGGATGATAGTGCAGGAACAGCAGGTTGCCAGGGCTGAAGGGATGAAGAACCGGAAGATAGACGCGCTTGCCCGCTCGCCACAGCTGATCTATTAGCGGCTGGGTATCGAGTTCGCCATCGAACGAGAGGAATACCGCCACGGTATGAGCGAGTACAACAGGGGGAAAGCTGAGCATTCGGGTTGCGGCTTGCTGACCGTATTGTCGTTGCTGTTCGGAGGTAAGCGCGCGACGACGCTGCCGAATCAGTTGACGGATTTCTTGCCGGGATAAAGGGAGTTCAGAATGTAATGTCATGGCTGTTGCCAGGTAGAAGGGAATCTCCGAGATGCCGCCGCAGGCTGTAACCCTTGAACCCTTGGTTCAAGGTGAATGCGTCGTCACAGTTTTAAGGCTTCTCGGACGGGCCGAGCATGCTCACCAACCGTGGAGCGCCACATTCTTGTGGTATGAAATATCGGCTCAGGGGACTGGCCCGCTTGCAAACATCTCAGAGAAATTTTGTCTTCACGATCACTCTACCACAGTAAACCGAAAAGTGTTATTCAAAGTTTTGGCCCGTTTTTTCGGTTATGCGACCCTGATCAAGCAACGCCTGTTCGATGGTCTGTTGTAGCATCCGAATACGTTGTTCCATGCTCGCCGCGTACTCACGCGTCTTCGCTTTTTCCTGAGTTAATTCATAGCTGATGTTCAATGCGGCGATGAAAACCAACTGCTCAGTATTTGTGACTCTAGTGCGAACTTTCAGATCTTGCAATCGCTGATTGAGATCGTCCGCAGCCTGATTCAACGCATCCCTTTGTTCAGGCGGGCAATTCACTCGCAGTGAACGGCCAAATATTTGGATATCGACGGGTTGTGCAGACATGCCACCTTCCTGCTGATTGACTGCGCTGCCTTCGTCTCCAGACCGTGGGTCCGCGAAGGGGCGACACTATAGCTACCCTGGTATCAAGATACAAGCCCTTTTCTGGTCCACCAGGGTCCAAAGTGGTAGCATACCATGAATATTCCTCCCTTTGATGACGAATGCTTATGTCTATACAGAACGAAATGCCTGGTTACAACGAAGTTAGCCAGTTTTTGAACCAACAAGGGGCTGGATTAACCCCGGCCGAAATGCACGGCTTGATAAGCGGAATGATTTGCGGCGGAAACAACGACAGCTCATGGCAGCCGCTGCTGCACGACCTGACGAACGAAGGTCTGGCCTTTGGTCACGAGCTGGCTCAGGCGCTGCTGAAAATGCACTCAGCCACCAGCGATGCCCTCGAAGACGACGGCTTCCTTTTTCAGCTTTATCTGCCTGAAGGGGATGACGTCAGCGTTTTCGATCGCGCCGATGCGCTGGCGGGATGGGTAAACCACTTTTTACTGGGCCTTGGCGTCACGCAGCCGAAGCTCGACAAAGTGACCGGCGAAACCGGGGAAGCGATTGACGACCTGCGCAATATCGCTCAATTGGGATATGACGAAGACGAAGATCAGGAAGAGCTGGAAATGTCGCTCGAAGAGATCATCGAATACGTGCGCGTAGCCGCCTTGCTGTGCCATGACACGTTTACGCGTCAGCAGCCGACCGCGCCGGAAGTCCGTAAACCGACTCTGCACTAAGAACGAAACGCAAAGGAGAGTGTGATGAGCGAGATATCTCAGCAAGAATTCCAGCGTCGTCGCCAGGCTTTACTGGCACAAATGCAGCCCGGCAGCGCCGCGCTGATTTTTGCCGCACCGGAAGCGACGCGTAGTGCGGACAGTGAATACCCTTACCGCCAAAGCAGTGATTTCTGGTACTTCACCGGTTTTAACGAACCTGAAGCCGTGCTGGTGCTGATTAAAAGTGATGACACTCATAACCACAGCGTTTTGTTCAATCGGGTTCGCGATCTGACAGCGGAAATCTGGTTTGGCCGACGTCTGGGCCAGGATGCTGCCCCGGCAAAACTTGGCGTTGACCGGGCGCTGGCCTTCAGTGAAATCAACCAACAGCTGTATTTACTGCTCAATGGTCTGGACGCGGTATACCACGCCCAGGGCGAGTATGCCTGGGCCGACGAGATTGTGTGCACGGCGCTGGATAAACTGCGCAAAGGCTCCAGACAAAATCTGCACGCGCCTGCCGCGATTATCGACTGGCGTCCGATGGTGCATGAAATGCGCCTGTTCAAATCACCGGAAGAAATTGCGGTCATGCGTCGTGCCGGAGAAATCACCGCACTGGCGCATACCCGCGCGATGGAAAAATGCCGTCCGGGAATGTTTGAATACCAGTTAGAAGGGGAGATTCACCATGAATTTACCCGTCATGGCGCGCGTTATCCGTCCTATAACACGATTGTCGGCAGCGGTGAAAACGGCTGTATCCTGCATTACACCGAAAATGAAAGTGAAATGCGCGATGGCGATCTGGTGCTAATCGACGCTGGATGCGAATACAAAGGCTATGCGGGTGACATTACGCGTACCTTCCCGGTAAACGGTAAATTTACCCCAGCACAGCGTGAAATCTACGATATCGTACTGGAATCCTTAGAGACCAGCCTGCGTCTGTATCGTCCCGGAACGTCCATTCAGGAAGTCACTGGCGAAGTGGTGCGCATCATGATTACGGGCCTGGTGAAGCTTGGCATTCTGCACGGTGATGTCGATCAGTTGATTACCGAAAATGCGCACCGCCCATTCTTTATGCATGGCCTAAGTCACTGGCTGGGTCTGGATGTGCACGACGTCGGCGTTTATGGTCAGGACCGCTCACGTATTCTTGAGCCGGGAATGGTACTCACCGTCGAACCGGGACTGTATATCGCGCCGGATGCCGATGTACCACCGGCCTATCGTGGTATCGGTATTCGTATTGAGGATGACATCCTCATCACCGAGGACGGCAATGAAAACCTGACCGTCAGCGTAGTGAAGAAAGCCGATGACATTGAAGCTTTAATGGCTGCGGCGCGACTGCAATGAGCGTGATTATCGTTGGTGGTGGTATGGTCGGTGCGACGCTGGCGCTGGCCATTTCCCAGCTCAGTCATGGGACGCTGCCAGTTCATCTGATAGAAGCGAGCGAACCTGAAACTGACCGTCATCCTGGGTTTGACGCCCGGGCGATCGCGCTGGCGGCAGGAACCTGCCAACAGCTGGCGCGAATTGGTGTATGGCAGGCGATTGCCGATTGCGCAACGGCCATTAAAACGGTTCACGTCAGCGATCGCGGCCATGCCGGATTTGTGACGCTGGATGCGCAGGAATACCGTATTCCGGCTCTGGGCCAGGTGGTAGAACTGCACGACGTCGGGCTGCGTCTGTTTGCGCTGCTGCGCAAAGCACCGGGCGTCACATTGCACTGCCCCGACCGCGTAGCCAGCGTGTCGCGCACGCAGGAGCGCGTTGAAGTGACGCTGGAGAATGGCGAGATGATTACCGGTCGCCTGCTGGTGGCTGCTGACGGCACGCGTTCCGCACTGGCGACTGCCTGCGGTGTTGACTGGCTGCAACAGCCTTATGAGCAACTGGCGGTGATTGCCAACGTCACGACCTCTGTACCGCACGACGGGCGAGCGTTTGAACGCTTCACGCAATATGGCCCGCTGGCAATGCTGCCAATGTCTGACGGTCGCTGCTCGCTGGTGTGGTGCCATCCGCTGGAGCAGCGTGATGAGATCATGGCCTGGTCCGACGAACAGTTTTGCCGTGAACTGCAAACCGCTTTTGGCTGGCGACTGGGACGTATTACCCAGGCTGGTAAACGCAGCGCTTATCCGCTTTCGTTAACTACGGCGCTGAAAGCGATTACCCATCGTACCGTGCTGGTAGGGAACGCCGCCCAGACGCTGCATCCCATTGCCGGGCAAGGTTTCAACCTTGGCCTGCGCGATGTAATGAGCCTTGCTGAGACGTTGACGCAGGCGCAGAACGGCGCGGAAGATGTGGGTGATTATGCGGTGCTGGCACGCTATCAGCAGCGCCGCGAGCGCGATCGCGAGACGACGATTGGTGTGACCAACAATTTAGTGTATTTGTTTGCCAATCACTGGGCCCCGCTGGTTGTTGGGCGCAATGTCGGGTTGATGGCGATGGAATTATTCACCCCTGCGCGCGATGCGCTGGCGGAGCGGACCCTGGGTTGGGTTGCACGATAAATATGACCTGTAGGCCGGATAAGGCAACGCCGACATCCGGCAAGGGTCCCCGCAAAAATGCCTGATGGCACTGCGCTTATCAGGCCTACGGATTACAGGTTTCGAGGTATAAACAGTGCAAAGTGTTGATGTAGCAATTGTTGGTGGCGGCATGGTGGGACTGGCGGTTGCCTGCGGCCTGCAGGGCAGTGGGTTGCGCGTTGCTGTATTAGAACAACATGTTCCGCAGCCGTTGGTGGCGGATGCACCTCCTCAGCTTCGCGTTTCGGCCATTAATGCAGCCAGCGAAAAACTGCTTACCCGTCTTGGCGTCTGGTCCGACATTGTTGCTCGTCGCGCTTGCTGCTACCACGGCATGGAAGTCTGGGACAAAGACAGCTTTGGACGCATTGAATTTGATGACCAGAGCATGGGTTACAGCCATTTGGGTCACATCGTTGAAAACTCAGAAATCCATTATGCGTTGTGGCAAAAGGCGCAGCGTTCAGCGGATATTACGCTGATGGCGCCAGCTGAAATACAGCAGGTGGCCTGGGGCGAGAACGAGGCATTTCTGAGCCTCAAAGATGGCGCAATGCTGACGGCGCGTCTGGTCGTCGGTGCCGATGGCGCTAATTCCTGGCTGCGCAATAAAGCGGACATTCCGCTCACCTTCTGGGACTACCGTCATCATGCGCTGGTGGCGACTATCCGTACGCAGGAAGCTCACGGTGCGGTTGCGCGTCAGGCGTTTCATGGCGAGGGGATCCTGGCATTCCTGCCACTCAGCGATCCACACCTGTGTTCTATCGTCTGGTCGCTCTCGCCGCAGGAAGCAGAACGTATGCAGCAGGCAAGCGTTGACGAGTTTAATCAGGCGCTGAATATCGCCTTTGATAATCGTCTGGGGCTGTGCAGCCTTGAAAGCGAACGTCAGGCGTTTCCGCTGACGGGACGTTATGCTCGCCAGTTCGCGGCCCATCGTCTGGCGCTGGTGGGGGATGCGGCGCATACCATCCACCCGCTGGCGGGTCAGGGGGTTAACCTTGGCTTTATGGATGCGGCGGAGCTGATCGATGAACTTAAGCGGCTACAACGTCAGGGCAAAGATATTGGGCAGTATCTCTATTTACGCCGCTACGAGCGCAGCCGTAAGCACAGCGCAGCGCTGATGCTGGCGGGGATGCAGGGTTTCCGTGAACTGTTTGCAGGCGAGAATCCGGCGAAAAAACTGCTACGCGATATTGGGCTGAAACTGGCCGATACCCTCCCGGGCGTAAAACCACAACTCATCCGTCAGGCGATGGGACTGAACGATCTTCCCGAGTGGTTACGTTAGTGTCCGTAAGGACAATCTTAAGAGTTTGAGACCCGTCACACTTTCCTCTCCCGGCCTTCGCGCCGGGGTGCTTCTCTCATTTGAAATAATCTAATTCCACGCCTTTTTTCGCATTAGTTTTTCTAATATTGCGTTTTTTTCATAACGCCATTTTTGACATTTTTTCCACATTTAATGTGGATTGGTGCTGTGATTTTACGCTTAACTTTGTTTGTTGTTCTGATTAATTGCTATATGTATGGAGTTTTATTCTGTTGGCGATCTGGCTGTTTTTCGCCATAAGCTAATGTGATGGTTAATTTTGACTTATGGTTTAGCGTCTGTTTCGGTGGTAAGTTCAGGACAAAGAGAACGTTTGCGTCGTAGCCCCTGGAGCGGCTGCGGTGCTGGGTTTCGTGGCGAAAATTTCACCGCGAAAGAGTTGGTAGCCCCGCTTATTCAACGAGGAAAAGATGGCTCAACAGACTCCTTTGTACGAACAACACACGCTATGTGGCGCGCGCATGGTCGATTTCCATGGCTGGATGATGCCACTGCATTACGGTTCTCAGCTCGATGAACACCATGCTGTTCGCACCGACGCCGGAATGTTTGATGTGTCGCATATGACCATCGTCGACCTGCGCGGTAGCCGCACCCGGGAGTTCTTGCGTTATCTGCTGGCAAACGACGTCGCGAAGCTAACGAAGACGGGTAAAGCCCTCTACTCCGGGATGCTCAACGCTTCGGGCGGCGTGATAGATGACCTGATTGTCTACTACTTCACTGAAGATTTCTTCCGCCTCGTTGTAAACTCCGCCACCCGCGAAAAAGACCTATCCTGGATTACCCAACACGCTGAACCTTACGCCATCGACATCACCGTTCGTGACGACCTGTCGCTGATTGCGGTGCAGGGGCCAAATGCGCAGGAAAAAGCAGCTACGTTGTTTACTGACGAGCAGCGCCATGCGGTTGAAGGCATGAAGCCGTTTTTCGGCGTTCAGGCAGGTGATTTGTTTATCGCAACCACCGGTTATACCGGCGAAGCAGGTTATGAAATTGCCATGCCGAATGAAAAGGCGGCAGATTTCTGGCGTGCGCTGGTACAGGCTGGCGTCAAACCTTGTGGTCTCGGCGCGCGCGACACCCTGCGTCTGGAAGCGGGTATGAACCTGTACGGTCAGGAGATGGACGAAGGGATTTCTCCGCTGGAAGCCAATATGGGTTGGACCATTGCGTGGGAACCTGCCGACCGCGACTTTATTGGTCGTGAAGCACTGGAAATGCAGCGCGAAAAAGGCCACGAACAGCTGGTCGGGCTGGTGATGACTGAGAAGGGCGTGCTGCGTAATGAGCTGCCGGTGCGTTTCACCGATGCTTCTGGCAACCAGCATGAAGGCATTATCACCAGTGGCACATTCTCCCCAACCCTGGGTTACAGCATCGCGTTGGCGCGCGTGCCTGCGGGTATCGGTGAGACTGCGATCGTACAGATCCGTAACCGTGAAATGCCGGTAAAAGTGACTAAACCTGTTTTTGTGCGTAACGGCAAAGCCGTCGCGTAATTCATCCTTTTTTGGAGATTGATTGATGAGCAACGTACCTGCAGAACTGAAATACAGCAAAGAACACGAATGGCTGCGCAAAGAAGCTGACGGCTCTTACACCGTTGGTATCACCGAACACGCTCAGGAGCTGTTAGGTGACATGGTTTTCGTTGACCTGCCAGAAGTTGGCGCCACCGTCAGCGCGGGCGATGATTGCGCCGTTGCGGAGTCCGTAAAAGCGGCATCCGATATCTATGCGCCAGTAGGCGGTGAGATTGTTGCGGTTAACGATGCGCTCAGCGACTCCCCGGAACTGGTCAACAGCGAACCGTATGCGGGCGGCTGGATTTTCAAAATCAAAGCCAGCGATGAAAGCGAAATTGAATCGCTGTTGGATGCCACTGCGTACGAGGCATTACTGGAAGACGAATAAGATTGTGCCGGATGGCACTGCGTTTATCCGGCCTACGGTTTTATGTAGGCCCGGTAAGCGTCAGCGCCACCGGGCAATTGAGTTAGAGACCATCACGATTCACTGCACGTTTCAGGAACCATCGCCCATGACACAGACGTTAAGCCAGCTTGAAAACAGCGGCGCTTTCATTGAACGCCACATCGGACCGGACGCCGCGCAGCAGCAAGAGATGCTGAATGCGGTTGGCGCCGAGTCGTTAAACGCGCTGATCGGCCAGATTGTGCCGAAAGACATTCAGCTCGCAACCCCGCCACAGGTGGGCGAGGCGGCGACCGAATACGCTGCGCTGGCTGAATTAAAAGCCATCGCCGGGCGTAACAAGCGCTTCACGTCCTACATTGGCATGGGCTACACCGCCGTGCAGTTGCCACCGGTTATTCTGCGTAACATGCTGGAAAACCCAGGCTGGTACACCGCATATACGCCGTATCAGCCGGAAGTCTCCCAGGGGCGTCTGGAAGCTCTGCTGAACTTCCAGCAGGTCACACTGGACCTGACGGGCCTGGATATGGCTTCTGCTTCTCTGCTGGATGAAGCCACTGCGGCTGCTGAAGCCATGGCGATGGCCAAACGTGTCAGCAAACTGAAAAATGCCAACCGTTTCTTTGTGGCGGCTGATGTTCACCCGCAAACGCTGGACGTGGTTCGCACCCGTGCAGAGACCTTTGGCTTTGACGTCATTGTTGATGACGCGGCGAAAGCGCTGGATCACCAGGATGTGTTTGGCGTGCTGTTGCAGCAGGTTGGCACCACCGGTGAAGTGCACGACTACAGCAAACTGATTGCCGAGCTGAAATCCCGTAAAGTTGTGGTCAGTGTCGCTGCCGACTTTATGGCGCTGGTACTGCTGACTGCACCGGGCAAACAGGGCGCGGATATTGTTTTCGGCTCTGCGCAACGCTTCGGCGTACCGATGGGTTACGGCGGCCCACACGCGGCATTCTTCGCCGCTAAAGACGAATTCAAACGCTCCATGCCAGGCCGTATTATCGGCGTATCGAAAGATGCGGCGGGCAATACCGCACTGCGCATGGCGATGCAGACTCGCGAGCAGCATATCCGCCGTGAGAAAGCGAACTCCAACATTTGTACCTCGCAGGTTCTGCTGGCCAACATCGCCAGCCTGTATGCCGTTTATCATGGTCCGGTTGGCCTGAAACGTATCGCTAATCGCATCCACCGCCTGACTGATATTCTGGCGGCCGGTCTGCAGCAGAAAGGGCTGAAGCTGCGCCATGCGCACTACTTCGACACTCTGTGTGTTGAAGTGGCCGACAAAGCGGCTGTTCTGGCGCGTGCCGAAGCGGCAGAAATCAACCTGCGTAGCGATATCCATAACGCGGTAGGTATTACGCTCGATGAAACCACCACCCGTGAAAACGTGGTGCAGTTGTTCAATGTTCTGCTGGGTGACAGCCACGGTTTGAATATCGATACGCTGGATAAAGATGTGGCGCTCGACAGCCGTTCCATTCAGGACAGCATGCTGCGTGACGATGCGATCCTCAGCCATCCGGTGTTTAATCGCTATCACAGCGAAACCGAGATGATGCGCTACATGCACTCGCTGGAGCGCAAAGATCTGGCGCTGAACCAGGCAATGATCCCACTGGGTTCTTGCACCATGAAGCTGAACGCTGCCGCCGAGATGATCCCTATCACCTGGCCGGAATTCGCTGAACTTCACCCGTTCTGCCCGCCAGAGCAGGCAGAAGGTTATCACCAGATGATCGGCCAGCTTTCCGAGTGGTTGGTAAAACTGACCGGTTATGACGCCGTCTGCATGCAGCCGAACTCCGGCGCGCAGGGCGAATATGCGGGTCTGCTGGCGATTCGTCACTATCACGAAAGCCGTAACGAAGGCCACCGCGATATCTGTCTGATCCCGGCTTCTGCCCACGGCACTAACCCGGCATCCGCACAGATGGCGGGGATGCAGGTTGTGGTTGTCGCTTGTGATAAGAACGGCAACATCGACCTGGACGATCTGCGAGCAAAAGCAGAACAACATGCTGCGAATCTCTCCTGCATCATGGTGACCTATCCGTCTACTCACGGCGTGTATGAAGAAACGATCCGTGAAGTGTGCGACGTTGTACACCAGTTTGGCGGCCAGGTTTACCTCGATGGCGCGAACATGAACGCTCAGGTTGGGATCACCACGCCGGGCTTTATCGGCGCAGATGTTTCGCACCTCAACCTGCATAAAACATTCTGCATTCCGCACGGCGGCGGCGGCCCAGGTATGGGACCGATTGGCGTCAAATCACATCTGGCACCGTTTGTACCTGGTCACAGCGTAGTGCAGATTGAAGGAATGCTCACCCGTCAGGGCGCAGTTTCAGCGGCGCCGTTCGGTAGCGCATCCATTCTGCCAATCAGCTGGATGTACATCCGTATGATGGGTGCAGAAGGTCTGAAGCAGGCAAGCCAGGTGGCGATCCTTAACGCTAACTACATTGCCAGCCGTCTGAAAGATGCTTATCCGGTACTGTATACCGGTCGCGACGGTCGCGTGGCGCATGAATGCATTCTCGACATTCGCCCACTGAAAGAAGAGACCGGCATCAGCGAACTGGATATTGCCAAGCGTCTGATCGATTACGGTTTCCATGCTCCGACCATGTCATTCCCGGTCGCGGGTACCCTGATGGTTGAACCGACTGAATCTGAAAGCAAAGTGGAACTTGATCGCTTTATCAATGCGATGCTGGCAATCCGCGCTGAAATCGATCGCGTGAAAGCCGGTGAATGGTCACTGGAAGATAACCCGCTGGTTAACTCACCGCACACGCAAAACGAGCTGGTCGCGGAGTGGAATCACGGTTATAGCCGCGAAATCGCCGTCTTCCCGGCTGGTGTGGCGAACAAATACTGGCCGACCGTGAAACGCCTTGATGATGTTTACGGTGACCGTAACCTGTTCTGCTCCTGCGTGCCGATGAGCGAATATCAGTAACTTTTCCGCGCAGTAAAGCTTTTGTAGGCCGGGTAAGGCGAAGACGCCTCCCGGCTTTTTCATATCTGGAGGTATCCATGGGAATCGCATTGGTTACTGGCGGCAGTCGCGGCATCGGGCGGGCAACCGCGCTGCAGTTAGCGCAAGAGGGTTACACGGTTGCGGTTAACTTTCATCACAATATCCGTGCAGCAACGGAGGTGGTGAATACTATTGTCGCTGCCGGGGGAAAGGCGTTTGCTCTACGGGCTGATATCAGCGATGAAAGCCAGGTTGTGGCAATGTTTGAATCTATTGACCGCGAAGGTGAACCACTGACTGCATTAGTTAATAATGCCGGGATTTTGTTTGAACAGAGCACGGTGGAAAGCCTAACCGCCGAAAGAATTAACCGTGTGCTGGCGACCAATGTTACCGGCTATTTTTTGTGTTGTCGGGAAGCGGTAAAGCGGATGTCGTTCAAACACGGAGGGCAAGGCGGGGCGATTGTGAATGTCTCTTCGGCGGCATCGCGGCTTGGTGCGCCATTCGAATATGTTGATTACGCGGCCTCAAAAGGCGCTGTGGACACGCTCACCACCGGCCTTGCGCTGGAGGTTGCGGCGCAAGGGATCCGCGTAAACTGCGTGCGACCTGGTCTTATCTACACTGAAATGCACGCTTCAGGCGGCGAGCCGGGAAGGGTCGATCGCGTGAAATCGATGTTGCCTATGCAGCGCGGAGGACAACCGGAGGAGGTCGCGCAGGCGATTACCTGGCTGCTGAGCGAGAAGGCGTCGTACGTAACGGGCAGTTTTCTGGAACTGGCTGGCGGGAAGTAGGATTTAATCGCCGGATGGCGCTATGCTTATCCGGCCTACGGGAATTTAATCTGTAGGCTGGATAAGGCGTTTACGCCGCCATCCGGCAAAAAATCAAAGTTTCTCGCCGTTGCTGGCAATCACCTCTTTGTACCAGTTAAAACTTTTCTTGCGTGAACGCGACATATCGCCGGTGCCGTCGTCGTGTTTGTTCACGTAGATAAAGCCGTAACGTTTGCTGTACTGACCGGTGGTGAACGAGACACAGTCGATGCAGCCCCACGGCGTGTAGCCCATCAGGTCTACGCCATCATAGGTTACCGCTTTCATCATCTCTTCAACGTGGGCGCGCAAATAGTCGATGCGATAGTCGTCGTTGATGCTGCCGTCTTCTTCCACTTTGTCGTAGGCACCAAATCCGTTTTCTACGATAAATAGCGGTTTCTGATAGCGCTCATACAGTTCACATAAGGCGTAACGCAGACCGACCGGATCAATCTGCCAGCCCCAGTCGGACGCTTTTACGTGCGGGTTCGGTACGCTGCCCTCAAAACCAGAAATGGCATCGCCGCTGCCGCCTTCCGCTTTTACCGCGTTGGTCATGTAGTAACTGAATCCGAGATAATCACAGGTGCCTTCACGCAGGATTTGCTCATCTCCGGCTTCCATTCGGATGTTGAATTCGCGGCGTTCCCACTCGTTCAGTACATATGATGGATAGTAGCCGCGCAGTTGAACGTCGGTGAAAATGTAGCGCTCACGCATCGATTCCTGCGCGAACATCACATCTTCAGGCTTACAGGAGAACGGGTACAGCGGCACCATCGCCAGCATGCAGCCGACTTTCATTTCCGGGTTGATGCGGCGTGCGGCTTTCACTGCCAGAGCGCTGGCCACGAACTGGTGATGCAGCACCTGGTACATGGTTTCTTCCGGGTTTTCATGCTCGGTATACACCACGCCGGAGCAGCAATAACCAAACAGCGGTGCACGCCAGTTGCGCTGGTTGTTAATCTCGTTAAAGGTCATCCAGTATTTGACCTTGTGCTTGTAGCGCTCAAAAACGACTTCAGCAAATCGGACAAAGAAATCGACGACTTTACGATTGGTCCAGCTACCGTACTGTTGAACAAGGTGCAGCGGCATTTCAAAGTGGGAAAGGGTGATGACCGGTTCGATGTTGTACTTCAGCAGTTCATCGAACATGTCGTCGTAGAACTTTAGCCCTTCTTCATTCGGCTGGCTTTCATCCCCTTTGGGGAAGATACGCGTCCAGGCGATTGAGGTACGGAAGCATTTGAAGCCCATCTCAGCAAACAGCTTAATGTCTTCTTTGTAATGACCGTAAAAATCGACGGCTTCGTGGTTGGGGTAGTACTTACCGGGCACAACTTCCTGAGTGATTTCTCGCGGAACGCCGTGCGCACCACCGGTCAGTACATCGCAAATACTGGGGCCTTTGCCACCTTTGTTCCAGCCGCCTTCAACCTGGTGCGCCGCAACCGCGCCGCCCCATAAAAAATCTTTTGGTAAGGTAAGTTTTTTCATCTGCGCTCAGTCTCAAATTAATACCATCTGATTTTGAGTCTAACAAAGGAAAGATAAATGTCACGATATAACAAAATAGCGCTAATGTGATTTGTTACATCCAAAAAACAGATTGTTTTTTTACGCTATTCTTTTCGCCAACTTGCGGCCGAGTGATTCCAGAATATAAATAACAGGGATCTGTGTGGTTATATCGTATACCCCGGCAATGCGCGTCTGTGGAACGTGCCAGGAGAGATTAAAGTCAGCCAATTTGGCCAGCCGCGAATGTTCATGACTGGTGACTGACAGGACCTTACAGTTATGCAGGCTGAACTGGCTGGCAAAACGCAGGATCTCTTCTGTTTCACCGGAAACGGAAAGCACGATCGCCAGCGCGTTTCTGGCCATGTCATTCGTTACCGGGAAATAAGGATCATCAATGTGATTACTGAATTTTCCAACGTTTGAGAAAAAACGTGCGCCATATTTGGCTAAGGCTCCGGATGTTCCCGCTCCGACGAATATAATGCGTTCGGAAGATAATATAATATCAACAGCCTGATCGAGCAGGTTATCGAACTCATCGTTATTAACGCCTTTAAAGAAGCTGATAATTTCGCTGGCACCGAAATTAGCCTGTTGCGGTTCATTCTGCTCTAAATATAATTTGAAGCGCACGCGAAATTCTGAGTAACCTTCACACTTAAGCTTGCGGCAAAAGCGCAGTACGGTGGTAGTGGAAACACCCACGGCATCGGCCAGTTCGCGAATGGTCATGTACATGACTTTGTCACGGTTTTTGATGACATAGTTGTAGACCAGCATCTCAAGATTGTTGAGACTGGCGATGGCAGCGTGGGAGAACATACTCACAATGGCAAAACTCACTCATCAGACTTCATCTACAGGGAATAATAACATGCAGCCAAATGACATCACTTTTTTTCAGCGTTTCCAGGATGACATTCTGGCCGGACGCAAGACCATCACTATTCGTGACGAGTCTGAATCACACTTCAAAGCCGGGGACATTTTACGGGTTGGGCGCTTCGAAGATGACGGTTACTTCTGCACGATTGAAGTTGTTGGCACCTCAACCGTCACGCTGGATACGCTGACGGATAAACATGCCCAGCAGGAAAACATGACGCTTGAAGAACTTAAACATGTCATTGCCGAGATTTACCCGGATCAGACGCAATTTTATGTGATTGATTTTAAATGCCTTTGATTTTAATAGTACGCATGTTAGCTGAAATTTAAAAACTAACACCATGATTTTTAATGGTAAATATTTATCTGGTAATTATTTTAGCTAACAGGTGTTCACTGGAACCATTCTCAGTTACGCTAGAGGAGCAATCACGATAGGGTTCGTTTCTCGGGAGTAAGTTATGGTTCAGAAGCCATTAATCGCGCAGGGATATTCGCTGGCAGAGGAAATAGCCAACAGCATCAGTCACGGTATCGGGCTGGTGTTTGGGATTGTCGGACTGGTGTTGTTGCTGGTTCAGGCAGTGGATACCAATGCCAGCGCTATGGCGATTACCAGCTATAGCCTGTACGGCGGCAGCATGATCCTGCTGTTCCTCGCCTCAACCTTGTATCACGCGATCCCCCATCAGAGAGCGAAAGTCTGGCTGAAAAAATTCGACCACTGCGCGATTTATCTGCTGATTGCCGGGACCTACACGCCATTTCTGCTGGTGGGGCTTGATTCGCCGCTGGCACGTGGACTTATGATTGTTATCTGGAGCCTGGCGCTGATCGGTATTTTATTCAAACTGACCATCGCACACCGGTTTAAAATTCTGTCGCTGGTGACTTACCTGACAATGGGCTGGCTTTCGCTGATTGTGGTGTATCAACTGGCGGTGAAGTTGGCGGCGGGAGGCGTGACGTTGCTGGCTGTTGGCGGTGTGGTGTATTCGCTGGGCGTAATTTTCTACGTCTGTAAGCGTATTCCTTATAACCATGCGATCTGGCACGGCTTTGTGCTGGGCGGCAGCGTTTGCCACTTCCTGGCGATCTATCTGTACGTGGGGCAACACGCATAGATTCAGTGCAACCCCGGGAGCGGCGTAAACGCCTCGCCCGGACTGTATTTTATAGGCCGGACAAGGCAATGCCGCAATCCGGCGGCCTGTGCCGAATTGCCTGATGGCGCTGCGCTTATCAGGCCGACCAATTACTCTTCGTCTAACGAATATGGCAGCGGTACGATACGCAGCGTTTTTGCGTCGTCACGGACGCGGAACACGCTGTCGGACTCCATGTCGTTATTCATCACAACCTGCACCAGTACCTGACCATCGGCCAGTTGTACTGCAGCAAGTACGGTACCAGTACGACGCCAGTTCTCGCCCATTTTTAATTCAAGGTCTTCGCCAGCTTCCGGTACTCGACCGGCGGCACCCGCCAAAGTCCACATGGCGCGTTTGTTGGCTCCGCGGAATTTTGCACGAGCCACCATTTCCTGACCGGTGTAGCAGCCTTTTTTAAAGCTGATCCCGCCCAGAGCCTGCAGATTGGTAGCCTGTGGAATAAACTGTGCACTGTTGGCTGTATCAATAACGGGGATACCCGCTTCGATATCCAGCGCCAGCCACTGCTGGCTGTTATTTAACTCAGCTTCGCCACGCAGCTTTTCAACCAAGGTTTCTGCTGTGGGGGCATCAACGATCAGCAGAAAACGTTCGGCAGGGTGTTCGAACCACAATACCGTGGAGGCACCTTCGGTAATGACCTGCTTATCACTGTTCGGTAATTCGCTAAAGAGATTGGCCAGCGCTGCACGTGCCTGGAATCCCGCTACGCCCAGCAAGACGCGCTCGTCGTCTGGGGCGATCGCCACCTTCGAGAAGACCGCGTATTTTTTCAGCTCAGTGAGCTGCGCATCACGCAGGCTACGGCGCTCAAGCCATGCAAAACCGTCACCCTGGCGGAACAGACGCAGGTTGCTCCACATTTTACCTTTGGCGTCACAATGTGCAGCCAACAGGTGCTGATGCTCGGTCATCTGGCTGACATCCGCCGTGACCTGACCCTGAATATACTTCTCACTGTCGACACCGGTGATGGTGGCGAGCGCCCAGTCATCGAGCGTCATTAGCGTCAGAGGTAAACGCGTTGACGCAAAAGGCTGGCGAGGAGGAAAAGATGTAAAAGCCATAATAATGTCCTGATTTGCTTAACGCAGTGATGATGACTAATGGTAAAAGAGCTATGGGCCATTGCAAGCGGTTTAAACAGGCTATTTGTGCCATATAATTGTGCTTTGCGAGGAGACATCCAAAATTGGTGAATCCTTTGGCTTAATAAGGTTTTATTTAGCGAGCGAGCTTCAGTTTACTGATATTCCCGTAAAAAGAGCGGGAAAAACACGTTACAATAGCGGGATACTTCGTTTTCGCGAGACAGGGAGAAGAACATGGATATTAACAACAAAGCACGTATTCATTGGGCATGCCGCCGCGGTATGCGCGAGCTGGACATCTCGATCATGCCGTTTTTTGAACATGAATATGACAGCTTAAGTGACGAAGAAAAACGTATCTTCATCCGTCTGCTAGAATGTGATGATCCAGATTTATTTAACTGGTTGATGAATCATGGGAAACCAGCTGATGAGCAGCTGGAACAGATGGTGCGACTTATCCAGACACGGAATCGGGAACGTGGTCCAGTGGCAATCTGATTTACGCGTATCATGGCGCGCGCAGTGGCTTTCACTGCTAATTCATGGGCTGGTCGCGGTGTTTATTTTATTGATGCCCTGGCCATTGAGCTACACCCCATTATGGCTGGTTTTGCTCTCTCTGGTGGTGTTCGATAGCGTTCGCAGTCAGCGTCGAATCAACGCCTGTCAGGGTGAGATTCGGCTATTGATGGATGGCCGTCTGCGCTGGCAAGGGCAAGAGTGGTCTATCGTTAGCGCCCCCTGGATGGTTAAAACAGGTATGATGCTACGCTTGCGATCTGATGCCGGAAAACGTCAACATTTGTGGCTGGCAGCAGACAGTATGGATGATGCAGAGTGGCGGGATTTACGGCGGTTGATGCTGCAAAAGGCGAAGCAAGGGTAACGCATGACACATGCCTGATGGCGCGCAGCTTGAAGGCCAACAGTTAGGTGCGTCATGCAGGCCGGATAAGGCATTTACGCCGTCATCCGGCAAATCGGTTATCAGGACCAGTGCTCGGCCATTTCCCCAAGAATTTGCTCGCACCAGGCCTGAATGCGTTCATCGCTGAGATCGTACTGGTTCGTCTCATCCAGCGCCAGGCCAACAAACAGCTGTCCATCAGCAATGACGGGTTTATCGCTGGTGAATTCGTAGCCTTCTGTGGGCCAGTAGCCGACAAACTTTACACCTTTGGTGTTCAGTTTATCGTGCAGCATACCCAACGCATCCAGGAACCATTCGCCGTATCCCAACTGATCGCCCATACCGTAAAGCGCGACAATCTTGCCCTCCAGGTTGAGGTCGTCCAGTTGCTCCCAGACCGCTTCCCAGTCCTCCTGAATTTCACCGAAATCCCAGGTTGGGATGCCCAAAATGAGCACGTCATATTGCTCCATTAGGGTCGGAGAATCGTCTTTGAGGTTGTGCAGTGTCACCAGTTCGGGACCCAGGATATCGCGGATTTTTTCTGCTGCCATTTCGGTGTAGCAGGTGCTGGAACCGTAAAAAAGACCCATGTTCATGACGTAAACATCTCAATTCTGCTGTAGCGTTGCGGGTAGTGTAACAGAATCGCCGCATTCTCGGCACAATGAGGCATAATGCATCAAAAATGAGAGTGGAATAAGGGGCGCGAGTGGAACAGGATCTGGCGCGCATCGAGCAGTTTCTTGATGCCCTGTGGCTGGAACGAAATCTGGCGGAAAACACATTAAGTGCGTATCGTCGCGATCTGACCATGCTTGTGGAGTGGTTACATCACCGCGGCGCTTCGCTTGCGACCGCGCAAAGTGATGATCTGCAAGCCTTGCTGGCTGAGCGGATGGATGGAGGGTATAAAGCCACCAGTTCCGCACGTTTGCTCAGTGCGACGCGACGTTTTTTTCAGCATCTGTACCGCGAAAAATATCGCGAAGATGACCCCAGCGCCTCGCTTGCATCACCTAAACTTCCGCAGCGCCTGCCTAAAGATCTCAGCGAAGCGCAGGTTGAGCGGCTGCTACAAGCGCCGCTTATTGAGCAACCGCTCGAGCTACGCGACAAAGCCATGCTGGAAGTGCTGTATGCAACAGGCCTGCGCGTGTCTGAACTGGTAGGACTGACGATGAGTGACGTCAGCCTGCGTCAGGGTGTGGTACGGGTGATCGGTAAAGGTAACAAAGAGCGCCTTGTCCCGTTGGGTGAGGAGGCTGTGTACTGGCTGGAAACTTACCTGGAGCATGGGCGTCCATGGTTGCTCAACGGTGTATCGATTGATGTGCTGTTTCCTAGTCAGCGGGCGCAACAGATGACCCGTCAGACCTTCTGGCATCGTATCAAACATTATGCTGTGTTGGCGGGAATCGACAGCGAAAAGCTGTCACCGCATGTCCTGCGGCACGCGTTTGCCACGCATCTGCTCAACCATGGCGCAGACCTGCGCGTGGTGCAGATGCTACTGGGGCATAGCGATCTCTCGACAACGCAGATTTATACTCATGTCGCAACGGAGCGCTTGCGGCAACTACATCAACAGCATCACCCGCGAGCGTGAGTGCTGACAGGATAGGATAGGCTATGAAAAAACGTTTTATGATGTTCACCCTTCTGGCGACGGCGTTTTCCGGCATGGTACATGCAGACGACGCGGCAATTCGTCAGTCATTAGCAAAGCTGGGTGTGCAGAGCACCGAGATTCAACCTGCTCCGGTTGCGGGCATGAAAACCGTACTGACCAATAGCGGCGTGCTGTACGTAACTGAAGACGGTAAACATATTATTCAGGGACCGATGTACGACGTGAGCGGCGCAAGTCCGGTGAATGTCACCAACCAACTGCTGATGAAGCATCTGAACGCGCTGGAAAAAGAGATGATCATCTACAAAGCGCCGCAGGAAAAACACGTCATTACCGTTTTCACCGACATCACTTGTGGTTACTGCCACAAGCTGCATGAAGAGATGAAAGATTACAATGCGTTGGGGATCACCGTACGTTATCTGGCCTTCCCACGTCAGGGGCTGGACAGCCAGGCTGAACAAGACATGAAGTCTATCTGGTGTGCTAAGGACAAAAACAAAGCCTTTGACGACGCGATGACTGGCAAGGGCGTGAAAGCGGCGACCTGTGATGTGGATATCGCTAACCACTATGCGCTGGGCGTACAGTTTGGCGTCAGCGGTACACCGGCGATTGTGCTGAGCAATGGCTATGTCGTACCTGGTTATCAGGGCCCGAAAGAGATGAAAGAATTCCTCGACGCACATGCAAAACAGACCAGCGGTAAATAATTCGCGTGAAACAACAGATACAACTTCGTCGGCGTGAAGCCGACGAGACAGTCGAGCTACCTGCCGACTTACCGCCGCTGCTGCGCCGTTTATACGCCAGCCGTGGTGTACGTAGCGCGCAGGAGCTTGAGCGTAGCGTCAAAGGAATGCTGCCTTGGCAGCATTTAAACGGTGTTGAAAAGGCGGTTGAGATCCTCTACAACGCCTTTCGTGCGGGAACTCGCATCATTGTTGTCGGCGATTTCGATGCCGATGGCGCGACCAGCACGGCGCTAAGCATCCTGGCGATGCGCGCGTTGGGCTGCAGTAACGTTGACTACCTGGTGCCAAATCGTTTTGAGGACGGTTATGGTTTAAGCCCGGAAGTCGTTGATCAGGCCCATGCCCGTGGTGCTCAGCTGATTGTTACTGTAGACAACGGCATCTCGTCTCACGCGGGTGTCGAACATGCCAGAACGTTGGGGATTCCGGTCGTTGTAACCGATCACCACCTGCCAGGGGATACGCTGCCGGGCGCAGAGGCGATCATCAATCCTAACCTGCACGACTGTGAGTTCCCGTCGAAATCGCTGGCAGGCGTTGGTGTAGCCTTCTATCTGATGCTGGCGCTGCGCACTTTCCTGCGTGACAAAGGCTGGTTTGATGAGCGAGGCATTGCACCGCCGAACCTGGCGGATTTGCTCGATCTGGTTGCGCTTGGCACGGTGGCGGACGTGGTACCGCTGGATGCCAATAACCGCATTCTGACGTGGCAAGGCTTAAGCCGTATCCGTGCTGGAAAATGCCGCCCTGGTATCAAAGCGCTGCTGGAGATTTCCAATCGCGACCCCCTAAAGCTGGCAGCCAGTGATTTAGGTTTTGCCCTCGGGCCACGGCTGAATGCGGCGGGGCGTCTGGACGATATGTCCGTTGGCGTAGCGCTGTTGCTGTGCGACAACATTGGTGAAGCGCGCGTGCTGGCCAATGAGCTGGACGCACTCAACCAGACGCGCAAAGAAATTGAGCAGGGTATGCAGGCCGAAGCGCTGACCCTGTGTGAAAAGCTGGAACGCAGTAGCGATACGCTTCCGGGCGGCCTGGCAATGTATCATCCCGAGTGGCATCAGGGCGTTGTGGGGATTCTGGCATCGCGCATTAAAGAGCGATTCCATCGCCCGGTGATAGCGTTTGCCCCGGCAGGTGACGGTACTCTTAAAGGCTCCGGGCGTTCGATTCAGGGGCTGCACATGCGCGATGCGCTGGAGCGCCTGGACACCCTTTATCCGGGCATGATCCTCAAGTTTGGCGGTCACGCCATGGCTGCGGGCTTATCGCTTGAAGAGGCGCAGTTTGAGCGTTTCCAGCAGCGTTTTGGCGAACTGGTAACCGAGTGGTTGGATCCCGCCTTACTGCAAGGTGAAGTGGTGTCGGATGGCCCACTGAACGCGTCGGAGATGACCATGGAGGTCGCACAAATGCTGCGCGATGCCGGACCGTGGGGGCAAATGTTCCCGGAACCGCTGTTTGACGGGCATTTCCGTTTGCTCCAGCAGCGTCTGGTCGGTGAGCGTCATCTGAAGGTGATGGTCGAGCCTGTTGGCGGCGGCCCACTGCTGGACGGTATTGCGTTTAACGTCGATACCACCTGCTGGCCGGACAACGGCGTGCGCGAAGTTCAGCTTGCCTACAAACTGGATATTAACGAGTTTCGCGGCAACCGTAGTTTGCAGATTATAATCGACAATATCTGGCCACTTTAGCGTCACTAATCGCTATAAAAAAGGGCGTGGATTAGTTACAATCCCGCCCTTATCACCGCATTTTGACTAGTCCAATAAAAGAAATCAGACAATGTTTGAAATTAATCCGGTAAATAACCGCATTCAGGACCTCACGGAGCGCTCTGACGTTCTTAGGGGGTATCTTTGACTATGATGCCAAGAAAGAGCGTCTGGAAGAAGTAAACGCCGAGCTGGAACAGCCGGACGTATGGAACGAACCCGAACGCGCGCAGGCGCTGGGTAAAGAGCGTTCTTCTCTTGAAGCCATCGTTGATACGCTCGATCAGATGAGCCAGGGCCTGGAAGATGTCTCCGGCCTGCTGGAACTGGCTGTAGAAGCCGACGACGAAGAAACCTTTAACGAAGCCGTAGCAGAACTCGACACGCTGGAAGATAAACTGGCCCAGCTGGAATTCCGTCGTATGTTCTCCGGTGAATATGACAGCGCAGATTGCTATCTCGATATTCAGGCAGGTTCTGGCGGTACGGAAGCGCAGGACTGGGCAAGCATGCTGATGCGCATGTATCTGCGTTGGGCTGAAGCGCGCGGCTTCAAGACTGAAATTATTGAAGAGTCTGAAGGTGAAGTGGCGGGTATTAAATCCGTAACCATCAGAATTGCTGGCGAATATGCGTACGGTTGGCTGCGTACTGAAACCGGCGTACACCGTCTGGTTCGTAAGAGTCCGTTCGACTCCGGCGGACGTCGCCATACGTCGTTCAGTTCTGCGTTTGTTTATCCGGAAGTTGATGATGATATTGATATCGATATCAACCCGGCGGATCTGCGTATTGACGTTTACCGTGCCTCCGGTGCGGGTGGTCAGCACGTTAACCGTACGGAATCTGCGGTGCGTATTACCCACATCCCGACTGGGATTGTGACGCAGTGTCAGAACGACCGTTCCCAGCACAAGAACAAAGACCAGGCCATGAAGCAGATGAAAGCGAAGCTTTATGAACTGGAAATGCAGAAGAAGAATGCCGAGAAACAGGCGATGGAAGACAACAAGTCAGATATCGGCTGGGGTAGCCAGATTCGTTCTTATGTCCTTGATGACTCCCGCATCAAAGATCTGCGTACCGGGGTTGAAACCCGTAACACGCAGGCGGTGCTGGATGGCAGCCTGGATCAATTTATCGAAGCAAGTTTGAAAGCAGGGTTATGAGGAACCAACATGTCTGAACAACACGTACAGGGCGCTGACGCGGTAGCCGACCTTAACAATGAACTGAAAACGCGCCGTGAGAAGCTGGCGAGCCTGCGTGAGCAGGGGATCCCGTTCCCGAACGATTTCCGTCGCGATCATACCTCAGACCAACTGCATGCTGACTTCGACGCGAAAGAAAACGAAGAGCTGGAAGCGCTGAACATTGAGGTATCCGTTGCTGGCCGTATGATGACCCGTCGTATTATGGGTAAAGCATCATTCGTTACGCTGCAGGACGTTGGCGGCCGTATTCAGCTGTACGTTGCTCGCGATGACCTGCCTGAAGGCGTCTACAACGAGCAGTTCAAAAAATGGGATCTGGGCGATATCCTCGGCGCGAAAGGTAAGTTGTTCAAGACCAAGACCGGTGAGTTGTCTATTCACTGCACCGAACTGCGTCTGCTGACCAAAGCGCTGCGCCCGCTGCCGGACAAATTCCACGGTCTGCAGGATCAGGAAGCGCGCTATCGTCAACGTTACCTGGATCTCATCTCTAACGATGAATCCCGCAATACCTTTAAAGTGCGTTCACAGATTATGGCTGGCATCCGTCAGTTCATGGTTGCTCGTGGCTTTATGGAAGTAGAAACCCCGATGATGCAGGTGATCCCTGGCGGTGCGGCAGCGCGTCCGTTTATCACTCATCATAACGCGCTGGATCTGGACATGTACCTGCGTATCGCGCCGGAACTGTACCTCAAGCGTCTGGTGGTTGGCGGCTTCGAACGCGTATTCGAAATTAACCGTAACTTCCGTAACGAAGGCATCTCTGTTCGCCATAACCCAGAGTTCACCATGATGGAACTCTACATGGCTTATGCGGACTACAAAGATCTGATCGAACTGACCGAATCGCTGTTCCGTACGCTGGCGCAGAACGTTCTGGGAACGACTGAAGTGCCTTACGGTGAAGAAGTCTTCGACTTCGGTAAGCCGTTCGAAAAACTGACCATGCGCGAAGCGATTCAGAAATACCGTCCGGAAACCAACATGGCCGATCTGGATAACTTCGACTCTGCAAAAGCGATTGCTGAATCTATCGGCATCAAAGTTGAGAAGAGCTGGGGTCTGGGCCGTATTGTGACCGAGATCTTTGAAGAAGTTGCGGAAGCGCACCTGATTCAACCGACCTTCATTACCGAGTACCCGGCAGAAGTTTCTCCGCTGGCGCGTCGTAATGACGAAAACCCGGAAATCACTGACCGCTTCGAATTCTTCATCGGCGGGCGTGAAATCGGTAACGGTTTCAGCGAGCTGAACGATGCGGAAGATCAGGCGCAGCGTTTCCAGGATCAGGTTAACGCTAAAGATGCGGGTGATGACGAAGCAATGTTCTATGACGAAGACTACGTTACCGCTCTGGAACACGGTCTGCCGCCGACTGCGGGTCTGGGCATTGGTATCGACCGTATGGTTATGCTGTTCACCAACAGCCACACTATCCGCGACGTGATCCTGTTCCCGGCGATGCGCCCGGTTAAGTAAGATGTGAAATGCCGGATGGCGGCTGACGCCTTATCCGGCCTACGATTCGTTATGTAGGCCAGATAAGCGTAGCGCCATCAGGCAATAATTTGTTGGCAGTAATTCCGCAACAGCGCACGCGCTTCTTTGCCTGCAACCTGCATTACCATCCACGGGCTAAAAGCCCACGGCGTCGCGTCAATCCCGCTTAAGACATCCTCAAGACTGCTCCACTGGCAATCCATCACTTCATCTGGGTTTAGCTGTAGCGGACTCACGATATTTGCGGCATAAACCGGGCACACTTCGTTTTCAACTATTCCACTCGGGTCTGTAGCTCGATAACGAAAGTCAGCGTATACGGGGCTGAGCAAGTCGATGTCTGCACCCAGTTCGAAGCGAGCCCGGCGAACAATAGCGGCTTCGTGGGTTTCACCCAACTGCGGGTGACCACAGACAGAGTTGGTCCAGACGCCAGGCCAGGCTTTTTTGTGCAGCGAGCGGCGGGTGACCAGCAGTTGGCCCTGCTCGTTAAATATCCAGCACGAGAAAGCGGAATGCAGGGGAGTTGTGGCGGTATGCGCCGCATATTTTTCCAGCGTTCCGCAGGGTTGGTCCTGCTCATTCAATAAAATGACATGTTCCTGTCGCATAGCGTCCACCATCAATCTTAAGCATCCATATTATATGCTTAATTAAGTCAGATTGATTAACAGAGGGTGTGAAATGCCAGGGCCGACGGTTCGTTGCGCGATATGATTTGGCATCCGGTTTCTGGCTGCTATGATAAAGCGTCTGAAAATGTTGCGAGGTATTGTTTTGAGTGCAGGACGCCTGAAGAAAAATGGCCTGGGTATCGTGATGTTGCTGTGCGTCGGTCTGCTGTTAGCAGGGTGTTCCGGGAGCAAGTCGTCTGATACAGGAAGTTATTCCGGCTCCGTGTATACCGTGAAGCGGGGGGATACGCTATACCGTATTTCGCGCGCTACCGGGACCAGCGTGAAAGAAATCGCACGCCTGAATAATATTTCACCGCCCTATACCATTGAAGTAGGGCAAAAACTGAAGGTCAGCGGTGGCGCGAAAACCAGTTCTAACTCTGGCAAAACAACCAAGAAATCCTCAACCAAAACGGCAGCGGTCAGACCGTCTTCGTCCGTACCGCAGTCTTCCTGGCCTCCGGTAGGGCAACGTTGCTGGCTGTGGCCTGCCAGCGGTAAGGTGATCCTGCCTTATTCAACCGCGGACGGCGGCAACAAGGGCATTGATATCTCGGCTGCGCGCGGTACACCGATTTATGCCGCCGGCGCCGGGAAGGTGGTTTACGTCGGTAATCAGCTGCGGGGCTATGGTAATCTCATCATGATTAAGCACAGTGAGGACTACATCACTGCGTATGCGCATAATGACACCATGCTGGTGAACAACGGTCAAAACGTGAAGGCCGGGCAGAAAATCGCAACGATGGGCAGCTCGGATGCGACTACGGTGCGGCTGCATTTCCAAATCCGCTACCGGGCGACGGCTATCGATCCGCTGCGTTATTTGCCGCCGCAGGGCAGTAAGCCAAAATGCTGACGGTGATTTAATCGCCAGTCAGTCGGTTAGTCCCTTGCCAAGAAGAGCGTAAGGTTTATAATCCCTTACGCACTTCGATGCGGGCGTAGTTCAATGGTAGAACGAGAGCTTCCCAAGCTCTATACGAGGGTTCGATTCCCTTCGCCCGCTCCAAAATTCTCTCCCTGTAGTTAATCCTTAAAAACGTTAGATAGCGACACCGGAATCCGGTGGTAGCGTGCCGTTACCTTCACCCAGATTACGTTGTAGCAATACCGTGTCGAGCCATAGCCCATGTTTGAAGCCAATGTTTTTCAGTGTGCCGATTTGCGTAAATCCGGCCTGCTGATGGACTTTTAACGATCCCTGATTATTGCTGTCGCCGACGATGGCAATCAGTTGCCGATAACCCTGTGCTTCAGCCCAGCCAATCACATGACGCAGTAAGGCTTTTCCTACACCCTGACGCTGAGCCGTTGGAGCAATATAAATCGAATCCTCAAGGGTATAGCGGTAGGCATAGCGCTCGCGGTAGCGGGTGAGGTAGCAATACCCGATGACCTTATCTTCCTGCAGCGCGACGACCCATGGTAGCCCAAGGCTGCGGATTTTTTCCAGACGAGCAAGCATCTCGTTTGCATCCGGCGGGTCGGTTTCAAAGCTGCCGGTACCGTGAAGAACATGATGTGCATAGATATCGCGTATGGCGGGGATGTGCTTTTCTTCTGCGTTAACGATTTTCATTGACCGGCTCCCATTGGCGTCTTTGCCCAGATTACCTGAAAGACTGAGGGGAAGGTAAGTGCAAAAAATTATGCTTCTATCAGTTGCTTGTAATGCAAATAGGCTTTCATATTGTAAGGGGAAATAATTGATTGTGGTTGATATTGTCAATAGTACGCAAGGTTGGTAAATATATTAACAGGTAGAGTAATACAAAATTATTCACGCACGTATTTGATTGAGTTTCCAAATACCAATTATGGTAGGTTTCGAAAAATGATAAATAAAGTTGTTTGATTTCAACGCATTGTTACTGTATCTAATTCTTCTTGCGCCTGTACCCTTATTTTCATTTCATTGGCCCTGTTTGAGCCCTAAAAATTAAGTTATATTTTGTTGTTAGCAGAGAGCCTATTATCAGATTTTTCTCTATTCACCTCTCAAAATAGTTACCATGCAAACAGTTGCGCGGTGTAGCTATGCTAACCAGCAATAGTAAGCATCGTCACATGATGTCACCGGGCAAACTTTGTTTAAATCCAGAATTCAATCCCAAGAGTATTAGGATTATTTAGTCTAAAATACTTTTTTGCCTAAGACTTTTCTTATTGCGTAGCCACGAACTACATGGAGTGATAAAATTCCCGAGTTTATGCCTCCTGTCCAACGATTAGAGGACGCGGTGCGGGTAGTCAATAAGACGAAAGAATTAATTGCTTCATAACCCTATTACGAAATAAGCGGCAGTGCATCTTACATGGTCGGCAACTGTCAGGGATTGACCGTAACTTATTGAAAACGCTTATTTTTACTCTGATGTAAGATATAAGGGCAGATATGTTCAGTATGCGTCGACATGCCAACTTCATTAAACGTTTTAAGTCTGTAAGCTGTTTATTTACGGCAAGCATTCTTTTCCCTATGCAAATCTCTGCTGCGGTATCAGATTATGATGCTTTGGTTATTGAAGCGCGGGGGGGGAATAGTGCGCCACTATTGCGCTACCTTGAGGATCAGGGAAAGAAAAGTGCGCTAACGCCAAATCAGGTTGCCGACTGGCTGCAAGTTTCTGGTTGGGTTGAGAACAACGATAAAACAACCATTCAAATCTGGCAGCGGTATCGTGGGCAGATGGATGTGCCTGCGCGCGGCAAAGTAGCCGCTGCACGTGCGTACCGTAACCAGAAAAACTGGAATGATTCATTGGCGGTGTGGGAAAGCGTTTTACAGGAAGAGCCTGATAACGTGGATGTACGCACCGGCTGGATAATGACGTTGGCGGATGCGCGCTACAATCAGCAAGCCCTTACTGAAGCGAATAAATGGGCGCAGGCGCATCCGGGCGCAGACTCCGACGCACTGCTTGCCTACGTATATCATTCTCAGGGGAAAAACTGGGATGCACTGTTGGTTGCCAGCCAGGCGGATGATGTTGATCCAGGCAACAAAAATGCAAAATCCACGCTGCTATCTGCGCTGTCGGCGAACCGCGTTTCCGGACCCGCTTTAAATATTGCGGAGGTCGTTCCCACTGCTGATCCAGTGAAGCGCCGTCTTGAGCTTGATGCGGCGGCTGAAATGGTACGCTCCTCCTATACGTCCGCACGTAATGAAGAAGAACGGTTTATCGTGGCCGATAAAGCGCTGGCCCGTTATGACCAGTTGCTGGCGGCCTGGAAAGATGAGCCGTCTGCGCAGAATGATGTCCGTCGGGCGAGAATTGACCGTATGGGTGCCCTGTTGGTGCGTAAGCGTACTGCCGAAGTGATTGATGAGTATGAATCCCTTTCTGCAAGCGGCGAAGTACCAAACTATGCAAAACGCTGGGTGGCATCAGCATGGTTAAGCGAACGCCAGCCGGAAAAAACCGAAGCGATGCTGGCGAGCATCTACTACCCGAATGGACCTATCCCGGTGACGCCGCTCAGTCCTGAGGATCAACAAGATCTGTTCTACGCGCACATTGATAATGAAAACTTCGATGCTGCCAAAAAACAAGTCGATGATTTGATCAAAGAGAGTCCGTATCTGCGGCGTATCTATGGCTCGCCAACGCCGCAGCCTAACGATAACTGGCTGCTCGGACAGTCGTTACTGACGCAATATCATATCGCTGCCAATGAACTGCCAGAGGCAGAAAAGCTCGCAGAGCATCTGGCACGAACAGGCTCTGGTAACCAGGGATTGCGCATATCTTATGCCTCTGTGCTTGAAGCGCGTGGATTGCCGCATGCGGCGGAGAAAGAGCTTAAGCTGGCGGAAGTCATTGAGCCAAGCAACCTGGAGCTGGAACGTCAGCAGGCTTACGTTGCACTGGATCTTCAGGAGTGGAAACAGGCAGATGAACTGACGGATGACGTTATTGCCCGTAGCCCGGATGATGAAGCGACGCTACGCCTCGCGCGTATTCGTGATGTCCACAAAATGTCGGAAGTGCGCATTAGCGGAACGCAGGGGATCTCGTCCGATAGCCCGGTCAGCGGTAAGAATGACTTCAACATCAACACGGCTATTTACAGTCCGCCGATTAATGACAACTGGCGACTGTTTACCGGATTCAACTTTGCTACTGGTGAATTTGAGGAAGGGAAGGGCATCAGCCGCGATCTGGCGGCGGGTGCAGAATGGACTTCCCGCGATTACTGGGCGGAAATGGAAGTGTCTGGCCGAAATTATGGCGATGGTCAGAAGATTGGCGGGCGTCTATCCGGCTGGCATGACTTTAATGACAACTGGCGCGTTGGTGGGTCGGCCGAGCGCCTCTCTCGCAATACCCCGTTGCGCGCGCTGCGTAGTGGCGTGTATGCCAACGGCGGCGATATGTTTGTTCGCTGGTATCAAAACGAACGACGTGAATATCAACTGTCGTTTGCCGCATCACATTTCTCGGACGGTAACGATCGCATCGAATATGGACTCAGCGGAAAAGAGCGCATGTGGACCACGCCACGCTTCACGCTGGACTTTACGCCGGGTATCGGCGGGAGCACCAACACCAAAGAGAATGTGCCGTATTACAACCCGAAGAGTGATTTTTCCGTTGTCCCTGGCTTGAGCGCGGAGCAGGTTCTTTACCGCCACTATGATACCGTCTGGACGCAGCAAGGCCTGGCAGGCGTAGGTGGCTACTGGCAGCAAGGTGAAGATGCAGGTGCTATCGTCCAGGTGGGATACGGCCAACGGCTTAAATGGAACAACGTCGTAGATGGCGGGGTGATGCTGATTTGGGATAAACGCCCCTATGACGGTAAACGTGAGCGGAATATCTCCCTCGCTTTCGATTTAAATGTCAGGTTTTAAGGATTGTTCATGCTGAAAAGATGCCTGTGGCTTAGCGCATTAATCGCTGGCTGGTTGATGATTACCGCGTGCAGCAGCGCGCACAATACAACGCCTCGCTATGTTCCTCCCGCAGAGAGAACGCCGCTGACGGCGGATCATCCGTGGCCGAAAAATAGCTTTCTGGTGCTCGGCTACCATGATGTGGAGGATGGTGCAGCCGACCAGCGCTACCTCTCTGTGCGTACCAGCGCGTTGAGCGACCAAATGGCCTGGCTGCGTGATAATGGCTATCAGCCGATCAGCGTGCAGCAAATTCTGGACGCCCATGACGGTAAAATTGTACTGCCGGAAAAAGCGGTATTACTCACCTTTGACGACGGATATAGCAGTTTTTATACCCGCGTCTGGCCATTGCTGAAAGCCTACAACTGGCCTGCGCTCTGGGCGCCTGTAGGCAGTTGGGTTGATGCGCCAGCCAACAAAAAAGTCGATTTTGGCGGCTTAATGACCGCGCGAGACAAATTCGCCACCTGGAAAATGGTCGAAGAAATGGGCAAGTCGCCGTTGGTAGAAGTCGGTGCGCACACCTGGAACTCGCACTTTGGCGCTGAGGCCAACCCGCAGGGGAGTAAAGAGCCCGCTGTGGCGAACCGCCTGTATGATAAGAAAACCGGCACTTACGAAACGGACGAACAGTACACGCGACGTATAAACACGGATATCTCTCTGATCACTAACAAGATCAAAGCGGTGACCGGCAAATCGCCGCGCGCGTGGGTATGGCCTTACGGCGCAGCCAACGGTACAACGTTAAACCTGGCCAAAGAGCATGGCTATAAGATGGCCTTTACGCTTAATGAAGGGTTGGCGAATGCCGCGTTTCTCGATGATATTCCGCGCGTGCTGATTTCTGATAACCCATCCCTCAAGCGCTTTGCCAGCCAGGTCGCTCAGGTCCGTGAACCACAGACGATGCGCGTGATGCATGTCGATCTGGATTACGTGTATGACAAAGACCCTGCTCAGCAGAAGCGAAATATCGATAAGCTGATCCAGCGCGTTTATGACATGCGTATTTCTCATGTCTTCCTGCAGGCGTACGCCGATCCGCAGGGCGACGGGAATATTCGTGAGGTCTATTTCCCCAACCGCTGGCTGCCGATGCGTGCCGATCTGTTTAACTATATCTCCTGGCAGTTACAAACGCGGGCAGGGGTGACGGTGTATGCCTGGATGCCGGTTCTGGCTTTCGATCTCGACGCGTCCATTCCACGCGTAACCGCATGGGATCCGAAAACGGGACGCACTGCTATCAATCACGAGAACTATGTTCGTCTCTCGCCCTGGGACAGCGAAGCGCGCAAACGCATCACTGAAATCTATGAAGACCTGGCGAAGCACGCCAGCTTCAAAGGTATTTTGTTCCATGACGATGCTTTCCTGACGGATTTTGAAGATGCGTCACCGGAGGCGTTAGCCGCCTACCGTGCCGCAGGGCTTCCGGGCAGTATCGAGCAAATACGTAATAATCCTCAGGCGTTCGAGCGCTGGACTCGCCTGAAAAGTAAGATGCTGATTGACTTCACCAAACAACTGACCCGGACGGTGCGTAATATTCGCGGTCCACAGGTGCAAACTGCGCGCAATATTTACGCCATGCCGGTACTGGAGCCTGAAAGTGAAGCCTGGTTTGCACAAAACCTGAATGATTTCCTCAATACCTATGACTGGACGGCGCCGATGGCGATGCCATTCATGGAACAGATCCCGGCCAATGATGCCAACGCATGGCTTGACCGACTGGTGAATGCCGTTGCACAAACCCCTGGGGCGCTGGATAAAACCGTGTTTGAACTGCAGGCACGAGACTGGCGTAAATCCGGGGATCAGGCTGAAATCAGCGGAAAACAAATAGCCGAATGGATGCGCCAGCTGAAATTAAGCGGTGCAGGTAACTACGGCTATTACCCGGATGATTTCATCAGCGACAAACCTGAGATGTCAGAGATTCGCTCGACGTTCTCCTCATACTGGTATCCGCAAAAATGACCGATCGCATTATTGCTTTCCTGATACTTTGCCTGATGTTCAGCCTGCCGTTTGGCGTGGCTGTCATCTTCACAGGTGAAGTGATGTTGAACTTCGTCTTCTTCTGGCCTTTGTTCATGTCTGCTTTGTGGATAAGCGGCGGGGTCTATTTCTGGTTTTACCGTGAACGTCACTGGAAATGGGGAGATGACACGCCACCACCGACCCTGCCGGGGAATCCACTGGTGTCCATTCTGATCCCCTGTTTTAACGAAGGGATCAACGCGCGTGAAACCATTGAGGCAGCACTGGCACAGCGATATAAGAATATCGAAGTGATCGCCATCAACGATGGCTCGACGGATGACACTCACGACGTGCTGGAACAACTGGCAGTGGAATACCCCAGCCTGCGGGTAATTCATCTGGCTGAAAACCAGGGTAAAGCGCTGGCGCTCAAGACCGGTGCAGCCGCTGCGCGCAGTGATTACCTGGTGTGCATTGATGGCGATGCGTTACTGGATCGTGATGCCGTTGCCTATATTGTGGCTCCGCTGATCCAGTTCCCGCGCGTTGGTGCAGTGACGGGGAACCCGCGTATTCGAACCCGCTCTACGTTAATCGGTCGTGTGCAGGTCGGTGAGTTCTCTTCCATTATCGGCTTAATTAAGCGTACTCAGCGAGTCTATGGGCAGATCTTTACCGTTTCCGGCGTAGTTGCGGCGTTTCGTCGTCGCGCGTTGGCCGAGGTCGGTTACTGGAGCCCGGACATGATCACCGAAGATATCGATATCAGCTGGAAGCTGCAATTGCGCCACTGGTCGGTATTCTTTGAGCCGCGCGCACTGTGCTGGATCCTGATGCCTGAAACATTAAAAGGGCTATGGAAGCAACGTTTGCGCTGGGCGCAGGGTGGTGCAGAGGTGTTTATCGTTAACATGCGTCGTCTGTGGTCGTGGGAGTTCCGTCGCATGTGGCCGCTGTTTCTTGAGTTCTGTTTTTCTACCGCCTGGTCGTTTGCCTATGCGATCAGTATCGTGCTGTTCCTGTTAGGGCTGATGATCCCGATGCCGGACTCGCTGTATGTACAGCATCTGTTCCCGCCAGCCTTTACCGGGCTTATCCTCGGCGTGGTGTGCTTGCTGCAGTTTGCGGTGAGCCTGATGATTGAACGACGCTATGAAAAAGGCATTGGCGCCTCGTTGTTCTGGATTATCTGGTTCCCGGTGGTGTACTGGATGCTAAGCCTGTTCACCACGCTGGTCGCGTTCCCGAAAGTGATGCTCAAACGCAAACGTGGCAGAGCGCGTTGGGTGAGTCCTGACCGCGGTATTGGGAGGATCGAATCATGAACCAGCCACTGATCTTCACAGAGCGGCGTTTGCTGCCGCGCATCATCGATGTGTTGTTGACGGCCATCGCATGGGTTGGATTTATCTATTTGATCTATAAAGGGCTGATCACAGCCCTGGCGCATTCACCGTATATGGGGGTGCGACCCTTTTTCACCACGCTGGATACGGTCACGTTTTATATCCTTGTCGCCCTGGTCAACGGCCTGGTGCTGATTGGCTGGGCGAAGTACAACCAGTTTCGTTTTCGGGTCGAACGCCGCAGTCGCAGACCCGGGCTTGAAGACCATGAGCTGGCAGAAAGTTTGCGTATTACCCGGGAGCTGGTTACGGAACTGAACAAGGCGAGGGTGCTGACGGTCCACCATCATGAGAATGGCGAAATCAGTCATATCGATGTGGACAGGGATATTGCCGATAACCGCCTCCCGCCGCCGACGCCTGCGATGCTGGAGTATTTGCCGCCAGAGCCGCAGCCGTCGATACAGAAAAAGCCTGAATGATATTTCTGCTTTCAGCCGCTTCCTTCAGCCTCGCATAGGTCTATGATTAGACCCAGACAATAAAAAAATGCGAGGCAATGTCGTGGATAAGGAACTACTGGATGCAGGTTACCGGGCCTATACCGGCGAGAAGATTGACGTCTACTTCAACACGGCGATGTGTCAGCATTCGGGCAATTGCGTGCGGGGAAGCGCGAAGCTGTTTAACCTGAAACGTAAACCGTGGATTATTCCGGATGAAGTGGAGGTTGCCACGGTCATCAAGGTCATCGATACCTGTCCGAGCGGTGCTCTGAAATATCGCCAAAAATGAGTGAGGGAAGCATGGAAATTCTTGCAGGCCACAACAAATTTTATGTCAACGATGCCGAAGGCAATCAGGTTGCCGAGATTGTCTTTGTGCCGACGGGCGAGCATCTGAGCATCATTGAACATACCGATGTCGATCCCAGTCTGAAAGGTCAGGGCGTCGGCAAACAGCTGGTGGCGAAAGTGGTAGAGAAGATGCGCGCTGAAAACCGCAAAGTTATTCCGCTGTGCCCGTTTGCCAAACATGAATTTGATAAAACCCGCGAGTACGACGATATCCGCGCCTGATTATCTTATATGCACCGGAAGGTATAATAGCCACCCGGTGCATCACGCCCGATGCAGTAAATCCTGATAAATCCCCGTCAGTATCCCTTGTGGGCCAAACTCTTTTTTAATCCACTGAGTGACACGACCGGTTGCCGAATGCTGGGTTGCCAACAGCATTCGTGAATCCTGACGTGGGTTGTGGATCTGCCGTGTCACCAGCAACGACTTTTCCATCGCCTCGCGCACCATATAGTCTGGCAGAAAACCGATGCCCTCCCCCAGGATCTGGCACTGGCACTTGGTATTAAAATCGGGAACCAGAATCGACTCTTGACCGTGTAACAGCCAACCGACTTTTTTGTTGATGGTGTGTGCGGTGTCTTCCACCATGATGTTCGGGTACAGGCGCAGTTGGCTCTCAGAGATGGGTTCAGGCATAAACGCCAGCGGATGATCCGGGGCAATCGCGAACGACCAACGGATCGCGCCGATCTCGGTGTAATCAATTCCGCCGCCGTCCAGTAATGTATCGGGCGCGCCAATGGCGATATTGGCCAGGTTATTGATGATCGAATCCCAGACGCCGTTATACACCTCTGTAGTGACGGTTATCTGGCAGGTTGGAAACTGTTTCTTGAGTACCTGCAGCAGCCTCGCCGTATGTTGAGGGGTATACAACAGCTGGTTAATGCAGATGCGCACCCGAGCCTCAATTCCCTGAGCGATGGTATCAATGCTGCGCTTGATGGCGTGGAAATCGTTGAGCAGGTCGGTCGCCTTGCGAAACAGGTAACGCCCGGACTCGGTCAGCTCAATGCTGCGAGTACTGCGGGTAAACAGCACCACGTCGAGACCCATTTCCATGCGCTTAATGGTGTAACTAATTGCCGATGTGGTTAAGCCAAGCTCCTCCGCTGCCTTGCTGAAACTGCTATAGCGGGCAGCCATCGTAAATGCCAGTAGGTTTTCCTCGGTAAATATTGAATTCATCTTTCTTCCCTCCGGCGACAATGCGCATCCACAACACGATGATTGTTGAATGTATTTGTAATCCTTATACAGAGCAATCAGTTTTGAACAGAATTTAACACTAGTTTTACATTTGATTTGAAGGCAATCACACTTCTGTATTTTAATTGCAGGCCGCTATCCGTGCAGCATACCGCCTGATTTTCCGGACTACTGATTAGTGGCTAAAAGGGCCCCAGCCATAAGGGAAAGATTGCACTACAGCACGTTTTGTCCTCATTGTTAAAATTGATTCAATAATCGATGCACTAACGATGAATGAAATTTAAGCGGATGTTATTCTCTGCACTCTGTTGCTATTCTCAGGTTATCGGATATTTAAAAAGTCTAAAAAACTGCAGGAGAGCGATTATGTCAGAGAAAGAACTCATTACTGAATTTCTGCTGGCGGCAGAACAGGGCAATGCCGATGGATTAAAATCCTGTCTGGCAAAAAATGTGAATATTAACGCCACCAACCGCCAGGGGCGTACTGCCATTATTATTGCCAGCCTGAATAAACATTATGACTGTGTTTCTTTATTGATTGCTGCGGGTGCCGATATTAATAAACAAGATCAAACTTGTTTTAACCCCTTCCTGATTAGCTGCCTGACTAATGATTTAACGCTGTTGCGTACGGTATTACCGGCTGACCCCGACCTCAATTGCCTGAGCCGTTTTGGCGGCGTTGGTATTACACCTGCCAGCGAAAAAGGTCATGTCGAGATCGTGCGCGAACTACTGCTGCGTACCGATATCAATGTCAACCATACTAATTTTGTTGGCTGGACGCCGCTCCTGGAAGCCATCGTGCTAAATGACGGCGGTGCGAAGCAGCAGGAGATCGTTAAGCTGCTGCTCGACCATGGCGCAAACCCGCACATGACGGATAAATACGGTAAAACCCCGCTGGAACTGGCGCGAGAGAAAGGGTACCACGAAATTGCCGAGCTGCTGATTGCGGCCGGAGCCTGACACAGGAGCGCCATTATCGCTACGCCATCACGGCGATGCGTACGGGCGCTAACCGCAGACAGCGCGTTTCTCACTTTCCGGGGAACGGGACGGGTTGAACAGGTTTTTTCTCACGCGGTAAACCTGTTGATACCCGAACAGCAGCGGCTGCTGACGTTACTGAGTGAAGATTGTGATAACGCACCTAACAGCTGTCGGTTGGCGCTGACGCATTGTGAAGACCTGTTTCACCCCGGTGAGCGGGTCAATTTTAGCGGGTCGGGAATAGTTGTTGGCAATGATAAATGGATAGAAACCGCCGGTTGCCAGCTGTGGCGAATACCACGGTGGACATCTGATGCAGCAAGCCTTGCCGCAGTCGGCTGGCAGCACTGGGAAGAGGTTATCCGCCAACAGCTAAGAAGCGACGACACATTATTTCTGTACCAGGGTGACAATCCGTTTTATCAGGAAATCACCCGTCAATTACTCAACCGCCGACAAACATTACTGACGGCGTTGCGTACAGGAGAAAATATTACTACGGCGGTCAGCCATTTAATTGGTTTGGGGATAGGGCTGACGCCCTCATCGGATGATTATTTAGTAGGCTTAAGCACCATTTTATTTATTCCCGGACATCCGCTGAGGAAATATAGAGATGATTTTTTAGCGGCATTGCAACGTGCAGGAAATAATACAACGCTACTTAGCAAAATAACGCTAGAGGAAGCATTTAATCAGCGTTATCGGGAAAGCATCGGATGGCTGCTGAACCAATTTATTACTGAGCAACAACTCGTTTCTACGCAATATATTACTGACATTAAAAATATCGGTTCAAGTTCTGGCTGCGACATGTTGTATGGCATGGCGGATGCCTGCGCCCTGAGCCACAGGTCCGGAGGGAATTATGTCGATCAGGATAGTTGTTAAAAAGAACACGTATTTTGATTCTGTCTCACTGATGTCTATCTCCACGCGCGCAAATAAGCTCGATGGCGTTGAGCAGGCGTTTGTAGCTATGGCGACAGAGATGAATAAGGGCGTGCTGAAGAATCTCGGCCTGCTGACGCCTGAGCTGGAAGAGGCGAAAAGTGGCGATCTGATGATTGTCATTAAAGGTGCCAGCGAGGCGGTGAACGACCAAACGCTGGTGGCGATTGACGATCTGTTTACGCATAAAGAGCAGGGTGGCCAGCATGAAGCGCGCTATGCCACGCTTGCCAGCGCGAAGAAGCATGTTCCTGAGAGCAATCTGGCGGTGATCTCGGTCAATGGCCTGTTTGCCGCGCGTGAAGCGCGCCAGGCGCTGCAAAATAACCTCAATGTGATGCTGTTCTCTGACAACGTCTCTCTTGAGGACGAGCTGGCGCTTAAGCAGCTGGCGCATGAAAAAGGACTGTTGATGATGGGGCCAGATTGCGGAACCGCCATCATTAACGGCGCGGCGCTGTGTTTTGGCAACGCGGTGCGTCGCGGCAACATCGGAATTATTGGAGCCTCCGGTACCGGCAGCCAGGAGCTGAGCGTACGCATTCACGAATTTGGCGGCGGAATTTCCCAGTTGATTGGCACAGGTGGACGCGATCTTAGCGAAAAGATTGGCGGCCTGATGATGCTTGACGCGATTGGCATGCTGGAGGCCGATCCGCAAACTGAGATCATCGCACTTATCTCCAAACCGCCTGCGCCAGCGGTGGCGCGCAAGGTGCTGGAACGTGCGCGCGCCTGTCATAAGCCCGTGGTGGTGTGTTTCCTCGGACGTGAAGCCGCGCCTGCGGATGAAAAAGGCCTACAGTTTGCCCGCGGTACTAAAGAGGCGGCGTTGAAAGCGGTACTGCTGACCGGCGTGAAAAAAGAGAGTCTGGATCTGCATCCGCTCAACTGGCCGCTGATTGAAGAGGTTCGCGCCCGTCTGACTCCACAGCAAAAGTACATCCGTGGCTTGTTCTGCGGCGGCACGTTGTGCGATGAGGCGATGTTTGCTGCCATGGAAAAACATGCCGAAGTTTACAGCAACATTCATCCGGATCCGGCATTCCGCCTGAAAGATCTCAACCGCAGCGTGGCGCATACCTTCCTCGATTTCGGTGATGACGATTTTACCAATGGCAAACCGCACCCGATGATCGATCCCACCAACCGCATTAGTCGTCTGTTGCAGGAAGCACGCGATCCTGAAGTTGGCGTGATCGTGATGGACTTCGTCCTTGGATTTGGATCGCATGAAGATCCGGTTGGCGTGATGCTCGATGCGATCGTTGAAGCCAAAGCGATCGCCGTCGCAGACGGTCGTCCGCTTGAGATCCTCGGCTATGTGCTGGGAACCGATCTTGATACGCCGTCGCTGGAAAAACAGTGTCAGATGCTGACCGACGCCGGGGTTATCTGGGCGAGCAGTAGCACCAACACCGGATTGCTGGCGCGTGAATTTATCTGTAAAGGGGAGGAAGCCTGATGAGCCAGACACTGTTTAACCAGCCGCTGAACGTGATTAACGTCGGTATCGCGATGTTCAGCGATGACCTGAAAAAGCAGAACGTACCGGTGACCCAGCTCGACTGGACGCCGCCGGGGCAGGGCAACATGCAGGTCGTGGCTGCGCTGGACGACATTGCCGATTCGCCGCTGGCAGACAAAATCGCGGCCGCTAACCAGCAGGCGCTGGAACGCATTATCCAGTCGCATCCGGTGCTGATTGGCTATGACCAGGCGATCAACGTCGTGCCGGGCATGACCCGTAACACCATCCTGCACGCCGGGCCGCCAATCCGCTGGGAAAAAATGTGCGGCGCAATGAAGGGGGCGGTAACCGGGGCGCTGGTCTTTGAAGGGCTGGCGAAAGATCTGGATGAAGCCGCGGAACTGGCCGCCTCGGGTGAAATCATCTTCTCTCCGTGCCACGAGCATGACTGTGTCGGCTCGATGGCGGGCGTGACATCGGCATCGATGTTTATGCACATCGTCGAGAACAAAACCTATGGCAACCGCGCATATACCAATATGAGCGAGCAGATGGCGAAGATCCTGCGCATGGGCGCGAACGATCAGAGCGTTATCGATCGTTTGAACTGGATGCGCGATGTGCTGGGACCGATGCTGCGCGACGCTATGAAACTGGCGGGCGAAATCGATCTGCGCCTGATGCTGGCGCAGGCATTGCACATGGGTGATGAGTGCCATAACCGCAACAACGCCGGGACGGCGCTGCTGATTCAGGCGCTGACGCCGTGGATTATTCAGACCGGCTATCCGGTTGAGCAGCAACGTGAGGTGTTCGAGTTCGTCCTCAGTAGTGATTATTTCTCCGGACCGACCTGGATGGCGATGTGTAAAGCCGCAATGGACGCTGCACACGGTATTGAATACAGCACCGTGGTGACGACGATGGCGCGCAATGGCGTTGAGTTCGGTCTGCGCATTAGTGGCTTACCGGGCCAGTGGTTTACCGGTCCGGCGCAGCAGGTGATTGGGCCGATGTTTGCGGGCTATAAGCCGGAAGATTCCGGACGTGATATCGGCGATAGCGCGATAACAGAAACCTACGGCATTGGCGGTTTCGCTATGGCGACGGCACCGGCCATCGTAGCGCTGGTGGGCGGTACGGTCGAGGAAGCGGTTGATTTCTCTCGCCAGATGCGAGAAATCACTCTCGGCGAAAACCCCAACGTCACCATTCCGCTGCTTGGTTTTATGGGCGTACCGACCGCTATTGATATTACGCGCGTAGGCAGCACCGGCATTCTGCCGGTGATCAACACCGCTATTGCGCACAAAGACGCGGGGATCGGCATGATCGGCGCCGGAATAGTTCACCCGCCGTTCGCCTGTTTTGAAAAGGCGATCCTCAACTGGCGCGACCGCTACTGCCAATAACAATAACCGGGGCTAACGCGGTTAGCCCCACAGTAGCGAAGCGAAAAACGTTGCTTACCTGCAGGGCTGGGCGATCTCCGCGATCGCAAATGATGCTTAACCTGTTAAGGATATTCCATGAACAGCATAAAACTAGAATGGAAACGTGGTGACTGGGCGGCTTACTTTGGGCTGATGACCAACAACCTGACTAACCTGCTGACAATGATGGGGCTGCTCATTTTTGTCGTCGGGATCCCTACCGAAATTGTCTATGGTCGCATTGCGCCTGCCTTTGGTCTGGCGGTGCTGGTGGCCAGCGTCTGCTACGCCTGGTTTGGCCTGCAGATGGCAAAGCACACCGGGCGTAACGACGTAACGGCGCTGCCGTCCGGACCGAGTGCACCGTCAATCTTCACCGTGACCTTCCTGGTGCTGATGCCGGTTTATCAGCAAACCAAAGATGCCAACTTCGCTATCCAGATAGCCCTGGTGTGGTGCTTTGTCGAAGCGTTGATCCTGGTCGGCGGCTCCTTCCTGGGCGAGACCATCCGCAAGATGATCCCGCGTACGGTACTGCTTTCTTGTCTGTCCGGCCTGGGGCTGTTGCTGCTGGCGATGAACCCGATGCTGCAGGCATTCGAAGCGCCGACGGTTTCTTTCATCGTCCTGTTGCTGATCTTCATTAACTGGTTCGGTAAGAAGCCGATTTTTGCCCGTATACCTACCGGTTTACTGCTGCTGATTGCCGGTACGGCCCTGGCGTGGATCTCCGGTTTACAAAGCCCGGAAGCCATTAAAGCGTCGATGTCTTCCTTTGGCTTCAACCCGCCGGAAATTCATGTCGACAGCTTCCTGCAAGGTTTGCCGCACGCACTGCCGTATCTGGCTTCTGCTGTTCCGCTGGGCCTGGCGAACTATATTTTTGACCTTGAGAACATTGAAAGTGCGCACGCGGCAGGGGATGAGTACAACACCCGTAAGGTCATGATGGCGAACGGCTTTGCCTCCATGCTCGGCTGCATGCTGGGTAACCCGTTCCCGGTGACCGTATATGTTGGGCATGCGGGCTGGAAAGCGATGGGTGCCAGTATCGGCTATACCCTCGCTTCAGGCATCACCATGTTCCTGGTGCCGCTGTTTGGGCTGGGCGCGTTTATGCTCGCCATTATTCCGATGACCGCGATAGTGCCAATTCTGGTGTTTATCGGCGTGGTGACCGCCAACCAGGTGGTGCGAGAAACGCCCAAAGTCGAGGTTCCCGTTATCTTCATCTGTCTGTTCCCGTGGATCGCCAACTGGGCATTGACCATCGTCAACAGCGTGATGGGTGCCGCCGGAACTTCCGCGGGGAAACTGGGTAGCGACTTGCTGCACAGCAAAGGTGTCTATTACGACGGACTGGTGCATCTGGGAAGCGGCGCGCCGTTGGCCAGCATGCTGTGGGGCTGCGTCGCTATCTTCGCCATTATGAACAAGCCGTTACGCGGCGCGATTGCCGCAGCCTTTGGCGCGCTGTTATCGCTGTTTGGCGTGATCCACTCCCCGGCGGTTGGCTTTGCGGAAGGCAGCTCGATGATGTTTGTTGTGGCCTACCTGATGATGAGCGGCATGTTTGTCCTCAAGCATGTTCTTGATAGCCGTGAAGCGGTGACTGCGCCTGAGCAGGAACCAACGAAAACGACCTGAATTGCCTGCAAGCGGAAGATAACACTATGAAAGAACTTGTGGTCGTTGCCATTGGCGGCAACAGCATTATCAAAGATAACGCCAGCCAGTCGATTGAACACCAGGCTGAAGCGGTGAAAGCGGTAGCGGATACGGTGCTGGAGATGCTGGCATCGGACTACAACATTGTGCTGACGCACGGTAACGGGCCACAGGTAGGGCTGGATCTGCGGCGTGCGGAAATCGCGCACGAGCGTGAAGGGCTGCCGCTTACCCCGCTGGCAAACTGCGTTGCCGATACGCAGGGCGGTATCGGTTACCTGATCCAACAGGCGCTGAATAACCGTCTGGCGCGGCGCGGTGAGCAGAGGGCAGTTACGGTGGTCACGCAGGTGGAGGTCGACAAAAACGATCCGGGCTTCGCTAATCCGACCAAGCCCATTGGCGCGTTCTTTAGCGAAGTGCAGCGTGATGAACTGCAGCGGGTCAATCCGGGCTGGCGCTTTGTTGAGGATTCGGGGCGCGGCTACCGTCGGGTAGTCGCCTCTCCACAACCGAAGCGCATTGTCGAGGCGGAGGCGATCAAAACGCTGACCCAGCAAGGCTTTGTGGTTATTGGCGCGGGCGGCGGCGGGATCCCGGTGGTGCGTAGCGATCAAGGGGATTACCAGAGCGTGGACGCGGTGATTGATAAAGATCTCTCCACGGCGCTACTGGCGCAGGAGATCCGCGCCGACATTTTGGTGATCACCACCGGCGTCGAGCAGGTCTGTATTCATTTTGGCAAACCCAACCAGCAGGCGCTGGATACGGTGGATGTTGCAACGATGACCCGTTACATGCAGGAGGGACATTTCCCGCCTGGCAGCATGTTACCCAAGATCGTTGCCAGCCTGGCGTTTCTGGAGCGTGGCGGTAAACGAGTGATCATCACCACGCCGGAATGCCTGCCTGCCGCACTGCGCGGCGAAACGGGCACCCATATTGTCCATTCCTGAGAGGAGACGTGAATGAAGGAAAGTAACAGCCGCCGTGAATTTTTAAGCCAGAGCGGAAAAATGGTGACCGCTGCCGCCCTGTTTGGCGCGGTCGCTCCGGTCGCGTATGCTGCTAATCCTGTCGGGAACACCTGCGGGTCGAAGAGCACAATGACGATTAACGATAAACACTATTACCTGGATAACGTCCTGCTGGAAGCGGGCTTTGATTACGAAAACTCGGTGGTGGTGCACACCCGTACCGCGCTGCAAACCCTTGAAATCCAGGACGGAAAAATCGTTGCGCTGCGCGAGAATAAGCAGCATCCGGATGCGACGCTGCCCCACTATGATGCGGGTGGAAAGCTGATGCTGCCCGCCATGCGCGACATGCACATCCATCTGGATAAAACCTTTTACGGCGGTCCCTGGCGTTCGCTGAACCGTCCGGCTGGCACCACTATTCAGGATATGATCCGCCTGGAACAAAAGCTGCTGCCTGAACTCCAGCCTTATACGCAGGAGCGCGCAGAAAAGCTGATCGATCTGCTGCAATCAAAAGGCACCTCGATCGCCCGCAGCCACTGCAACATAGAACCGGTTTCCGGGCTGAAAAATCTCGAAAACCTGCAGGCGGTACTGGCGCGTCGTCAGCCGGGTTTTGCCTGTGAAATCGTGGCATTTCCGCAGCATGGCCTGCTGTTATCAAAATCTGAACCGCTGATGCGTGAAGCGATGCAGGCGGGAGCGCATTACGTCGGCGGTCTGGACCCAACCAGCGTCGATGGGGCGATGGAAAAATCCCTCGACACCATGTTCCAGATTGCGCTGGATTACGATAAAGGCGTAGATATCCATCTGCATGAAACCAGCCCGGCGGGCGTGGCGGCGGTGAATTACATGGTGGAAACGGTGGAGAAAACGCCGCAATTAAAGGGCAAATTGACCATCAGCCACGCGTTTGCGCTGGCAACGCTGAACGAACAGCAGGTGGATGCGCTGGCGAGCCGCATGGCGGCACAGCAGATTACCATTGCCTCGACGGTGCCGATCGGCACCTTGCACATGCCGCTCAAGCAGCTGCGCGATAAAGGCGTGGAAGTGATTACCGGAACCGACAGCGTAATTGATCACTGGTCGCCGTACGGGCTGGGCGACATGCTGGAAAAGGCAAATCTGTACGCCCAGCTCTATATTCGCCCCAACGAACTGAACCTGTCGCGTGCGCTGTTTCTTGCCACCGGCGATGTGTTGCCGCTCAACGATAAAGGTGAGCGCGTCTGGCCGAAAGCGCAGGATGAAGCCAGCTTTGTGCTGGTGGATGCCTCCTGTTCGGCGGAAGCCGTCGCGCGAATTTCCCCACGCACCGCGACCTTCCATCAAGGGCAACTGGTGTGGGGGAATGTCGCAAGCTAATCTGGTTTTACGCGCGGCGGCAATAGCTGCTGCGCTCTTTGCTTGTTAGCCGACAATTCCCAGATAGCCGTGGATCCCCATATACAACCCCACCATGCCAATGAGTGCGCTGGAAAAATAGGGAGCTTTGCGTGCCAGCGTGTTAAATCCGCTCCAGCGTTTGGCCGCCTGTTGCACGCTGATTGCCGCTCCCACGCCCACCGTTACCAGCGTCAGCGCCAGCCCGAGGCTGAAGCACAGCACCATGGTCGCACCCAGCGTGAAGGCTTTGAGCTGGATGCAAATCAGCAGCACCGTAATGGCGGCTGGGCACGGGATAAGCCCGCCGGTCAGACCGAACAGTAATATTTGGCCGTTGGTGACCTCTTTGCCCGCAAAGCGGCGCTGAATATCGGTGGCATGCGCCCGTTCGTGGGCATCCTGATACTCTTTAGAGCCTTCGGTGAGTCCTGCCAGTGCGGCATGGTCGTGATTATGCTCGTGTTCGTGATGATGATGGTGATGATCGTCATCGTGGTCATGATGATGGTCATCATGATCATGGTGGTGGTGATGCTCGTGATTGTGGTCGTGATGCGTCTGGGCCAGCCAGTTCTGCTCTCCCTGCCAGGTTCGCCAGAACATCCAGAATGCGGTCCCGAGAATAATAATCGCCGAGACAAACTGCAGCCAAGGCTCAACGGCCTGGGCAGTAAACGCTTTGCTGATATACATCCCACCGAGCGCAATCAGCCATACCACGGCGGTATGCGACAGCGTTGCTGCCAGCCCCAGCATCACCGCCTGTTTGATGGTCCCCTTAATGGCAATAATAAAGGCCGCCATCATCGTCTTGGAATGCCCCGGTTCCAGACCGTGCAACACACCCAATAGAATCGCGCTGGGAATGAAAAACCAGGCGTTACCTTGCTGAAGAAGCGTAGAAAACTCACCCATGAGAATGATTCTTAGTTGTTTAATTTCGCCTGATTCTACTCCCCCCCAGTATCAAATACTACCCCCCAGTAGAATGTCGATGGTATTGTCCCTACAGCCAGACGTTAAAAAGGTAAAGTTATGTCACATACGATCCGCGACAAACAAAAGCTGAAAGCCCGAACCAGCAAGATTCAGGGGCAGGTAGCGGCGTTGAAAACCATGCTGGATGAACCGCATGAATGCGCGGCAGTATTGCAGCAAATAGCGGCGATCCGCGGGGCAGTAAACGGATTAATGCGTGAAGTGATTAAAGGTCATCTGACCGAGCACATTGTGCATCAGGGCGATGAAATTAAGCGCGAAGAGGATTTGGATGTGGTCCTGAAAGTGCTGGATTCGTACATCAAATAAGTCAGTTTAACGGCTCATCCGCTTACTGGAATGAGCCGCTAAACAACACGTTCTAGCCAAAAAACATCACAGATACGCACAGCAGACCGACAATCAGGGTGATCAGGTTACCCACTGAACGGTACGGCTTCAGCGCCGGGATCAGATAGGTAGACAATGTTGGCATGATAAACAGAATCATGGCAATCAGCGGGCCGCTTATCGCGTAAATCATTGAAATAGCATTAGGATTAATGCAGCAGATGATAAACGTGATAGCCGAGACCAGCATAATGGACAGAGCGCGGTTAAAGGCCCGGCTTTTCTTCACACCCACCTGATGCAACGATGTTTTTACTACCTCCGTTGCCCCTTCAATCACGCCAAAGTAGGTGCCGAGGAACGATTTTGACATGGCGACAACGGCAACGATGATCCCGGAAATCGACAGCCATGCCGGTGCGTTTGGCATCATCGACAGCGCGGAAAGAATCGTCACGCCTTCATTTTTCGCGTCTTCGATATAGTTTGTCGGAATCGAAAGCAAGCAGCTGAAGACGAAAAACAGTACGCTCAGGCAGATGATGACGTAGGCTACCTTCATGATTTTTTTGCATTTACCCATGGCCTGCTCGCCGTATTTCTCTCGTCTGTCGATGGCGAACGTAGAGATAATTGGCGTATGGCTAAAAGCGAAAACCATCACGGGAATAGATATCCAAACCTGATGAAGCGTGTGCTGATCGAAAGACATCTGGCCGGTGAGTAGCGTTGGCTGCCAGCTTCCGGTCAGGTAGAGCGAAAGGAACAAAAAGTACGCGATGAGCGGGAACACCAAAAAGCCCATGACCCGAATAGTGGCTTGTCGGCCCATAAGAAAAATCAGGTTCAGCACCAGCACCACGCCAAGGCTGACCAACATGCGGATCCGCAGATCGATAGTGATATGTTTTGCCAACTGTTCAGTGAGTGAATTGGTTATCGCCACGGCGTAGATCAGCACCACCACAAAGAAGGCAATAAAATAGAGGGTGGTGATCAGGCTGCCAATCTTCTTACCGTAGTAGTGGGTAACCGCGCCAGTGATCCCTTCACCAGCCGACGTTTTTGAGGACAGGATAAACTGGCATAGCGCCTTGTGCGGCCAGTAGGTTAAAGGCCAGGCGACGAGTGCGGTGATAAACAATACCACCGCGCCTGCAGAACCCAGCTGTATGGGTAGGAATAGGGTTCCTGCGCCGACGGCAGTCCCATATAGTGCGAAGCTCCAGAGAGTCTCTTCTTTTGACCAAAATTTCGACATTATTTGAACGTATCAACTATAAAATAAACAAAAAGAAGCGCAATTTACCACAAATGGCAGGGGCTGGGGGAGGTGTGAACAAGCGGGCGAGTGAATGGGACAATAGCCGGAACCGAGAAGATTCCGACTATTATTTTAATTATCAGGCAGTAACGCGCTGCTGGCGGCGCTTCAGAACGCGCTCGCGTAACGTGTCATAAGCCCAGTTATAGAACATGGTGTACGGCAGGAAGAACAGGAAGAAACCTATTTCCAGCGTGAATGCCTGAACCAGGCTGACGTTCAGCACATACGCCACGATGCTCACCCCGATCACAATAAAACCGCTCTCGAAGCCTAAGGCGTGAAATGCTCGCACTTTCGCCGTACGTTTTACCAGGTGTGACGGCCACAAACGGTCAAACAGGGCGTTATAAATGATATTCCAGATCATCGCTGTGGTGGCGAGAAGAATGGTCAGTCCGCCCATTTCCAGCACCGAGCGCTGCATCAACCATGCGGTGGTTGGTGCGAGGATCGCGGTGGCAATGCCTTCAAAGCAGACGGCATGAAAAATACGCTCCACTAACGAGCGGCGTTGGACAGTGTCGTGTTGCATAACCTAAAACCTTCTTTGATGCCCGGATAACGGAATGGTGGCAATTTTATCGTTTTATGTGATATCTAAAAGATAGTATCCATCGATAAAGTAGATAGCTCATGCGTTATTCTCCTGAAGCATTAACGGCATTTGTGGAGACCGTTTCCTGCGGTTCATTTTCTGCGGCGGCCCGGCGGCTGCGTAAAAGCCAGTCCACTATCAGTACGGCCATTGCGCATCTGGAAGCCGATCTTGGTTTTGCGCTGTTTGACCGCTCATCCCGCCAGCCAACGCTGACCGAGGAAGGTAAGCGGGTGTTGGGCTATGTGCAGGCTATTCTGACGGCCAGCGAACGTCTCGATGAGGCGGCGATCTCGCTGTCGGGTGAAACTGAGGCGCGTCTGACCTTTGTGCTGTCTGACACGCTGCATCCGGATGTGCTGGAAGAGTTGATGGTGCAGTTTGATCGCAAGTTTCCCCATACCGAGTTTGAATGCCTGATTGGCGAAGATGAAGACGTGATCGATCTGCTGCAAAAAGGACGTGCTCAAGTGGGGTTGATCGAGGCGCGGGAAGATTACCCGACCGACATGGGCGTTACGCGTCTGCCGATGCAAACCTGGATGGGATTATACGTTGCAGCGTCGCATCCGCTCGCGGCTCAAGAAAAACTGCAGTGGGAGCAGCTACACACCTGGCGCGAGCTGCGTTTGAATACCTATCTGGAAAGCGGCACCAACGTGGCGCGCGGCCCCGTCTGGTCTGCTCCTAACTATCTGTTATTGCTAAGTATGGCTGTTCAGGGATTCGGCTGGTGCGCGCTCCCTTGTGCGCTGGTGGAGGAGTTTGCGGCAGAAAAACCACTGGTGCAATTAAAGATGCCTGGCTGGCCAAAGGCTATCTCTATCGATCTGTTGTGGAATAAGAAATCACCGCCTGGTGTGGCAGGAAGTTGGCTGCGTGACCATTTACAGCAGAGTGGCGTTCAGATGACCAATAAGTGATACGAATTTCCTTTGTGATAAAAATCACCATTTTTAAACAACCTTGATAACTATTTTTAACAATCATCTACTATTGCGGTGTTATTTTGCGCTGAGGTAGTGATGAAAGAGGTTGTGATCGTCGGGGCTTTAAGGACACCGATTGGCTGCTTCCAGGGGACGCTGGCGCGCCACTCTGCCGTTGAGTTAGGCAGCATGGTGGTCAAGGCGTTACTGGAACGCACGGGCGTGGACGTTCACGCTGTGGATGAAGTGATCCTCGGACAGGTGCTTACCGCAGGTGCCGGGCAGAACCCTGCGCGTCAGTCTGCCATCAATGGTGGGCTACCCAATACCGTTTCCGCCATCACCATTAACGATGTCTGTGGCTCGGGTCTGAAAGCGCTGCATCTGGCGACCCAGGCTATCCAGTGTGGCGAAGCCGACATTGTGATTGCGGGCGGGCAAGAGAATATGAGCCGTGCACCGCATGTCCTTACCGATAGCCGCACTGGCGCACAGCTGGGGAACAGCCAACTGGTCGACAGCCTGGTACATGACGGTCTATGGGATGCCTTCAACGATTATCACATGGGCGTTACTGCGGAAAACCTGGCGCGAGAATACGGAATCAGCCGCGAATTGCAGGATGCCTACGCGCTGCACTCGCAGCACAAAGCGCGGATGGCAATTGATGCCGGACGCTTTAAAGATGAAATCGTGCCGGTGGTAACACAGCGTAATGGGCAATCGTTCGTGGTGGACACCGACGAACAACCGCGTACCGATGCCAGCGCCGAGGGGCTGGCGCGTCTGGATCCTACCTTTGACAGACTCGGTTCGGTAACGGCGGGTAACGCGTCATCCATCAACGACGGTGCCGCTGCGGTGATGATGATGAGCGAGGCCAAGGCGCAGGAACTTAACTTACCTGTGTTGGTCCGTATTCGCGCCTTTGCCAGCGTCGGAGTCGACCCTGCGCTCATGGGGATTGCGCCAGTGTATGCAACACGCCGCTGCCTTGAGCGTGTGGGCTGGCAACTGGCTGATGTTGATCTTATCGAAGCTAATGAAGCCTTCGCCGCGCAGGCATTATCCGTTGGGAAAATGCTGGAGTGGGATGAACGGCGGGTGAATGTGAACGGCGGGGCCATTGCGCTCGGCCATCCGATTGGCGCATCTGGCTGTCGTATTCTGGTTTCGCTGGTGCATGAAATGGTGAAACGTCGGGCGCACAAGGGTTTGGCAACGCTGTGTATTGGTGGCGGTCAGGGGGTGGCGCTCGCTATCGAACGAGACTAATTTCCCTTCGATTTCTCTGCTTTAACGCCTTTTCTGATGACTTTCTCCTGCATCTATAAAAAAGCCCTCCAACAGGAGGGCAAGGCCAGTTACAGAAACATACACTCTAAACCCTGCCAACATATCAAAACGTTGTTTCATTTCATGTGATTGATAGCGCACTTTGTTAGAAAAGGTGTGTGAACGACGTATGAGTCTGACTGTATTTTCAATATCTTATCCCTGCCACTAATGATCTACTTTTTTGTGTTTTTATCTATCTAATTGTTTTAAATGATTTTATTTGAACAATTTTTGCGATTTATATGCGCTAGCGTGATCGCACTTACACTTTTGATAATAAGATGCGGAAAAAGTGAAACATCGTTTTAGTTATAATTGAAAACACATTCAGGGAGGGATATCATGAGCGCATAAGATAAAACGGAACAGCGTTTTGCTATTCGTTTAAGCATTCACGGTCAATTTATCACTGGAGGTAAATGTGGACGTAAGACAAAGCATCCATAGTGCGCATGCGAAAATCCTGGACACTCAGGGGCTGCGTAATGAGTTTTTGGTCGAAGAAGTGTTTGTCGCAGATGAATACACCATGGTCTACAGCCACATCGACCGCATCATTGTTGGCGGCATTATGCCAGTGGCCAAAACCGTCTCTGTGGGTGGCGAAGTCGGCAAACAGCTGGGCGTAACCTATTTCCTCGAACGTCGTGAGCTGGGTGTGATCAATATCGGCGGCCCGGGCACGATTACCGTTGACGGCCAGTGCTATGAAATTGGTCATCGCGACGCGCTGTACGTCGGAAAAGGGGCAAAAGAAGTTGTATTCGCCAGTATTGATACGGCGAAACCGGCGAAGTTTTACTACAACTGCGCGCCGGCACACACGACTTACCCAACTAAGAAAGTCACGCCTGCAGACGTTGCGCCAGTGACGCTGGGCGATAACCTCACCAGTAACCGTCGTACCATCAACAAATACTTTGTGCCGGATGTTCTGGAAACCTGCCAGTTGAGCATGGGTCTGACTGAACTGGCACCGGGTAACCTGTGGAACACCATGCCGTGTCATACCCATGAACGTCGTATGGAAGTCTATTTCTACTTCAATATGGAAGAAGATACCTGCGTCTTCCACATGATGGGTCAGCCTCAGGAAACGCGTCATATTGTGATGCACAACGAGCAGGCGGTGATTTCTCCAAGCTGGTCTATTCACTCCGGTGTCGGCACAAAAGCTTATACGTTCATTTGGGGCATGGTCGGCGAAAACCAGGTCTTTGATGATATGGACCATGTTGCAGTAAAAGATCTGCGCTAGTTGCGGGCGACAGCCGTGCCTGCTGCGGCGGGCATTATAAAAAATTAAGGATTTACAATGATTTTGAATGCATTCTCTCTTGAAGGTAAAGTCGCCGTTGTGACCGGTTGTGACACAGGTTTGGGTCAGGGTATGGCGCTGGGCCTGGCTGAAGCGGGCTGCGATATCGTCGGTATCAATATTGTTGAACCGACAGAAACCATCGAACGCGTGACCGCACTGGGCCGCCGTTTTTTAAGCCTGACCGCCGATCTGCGTCAAATCGATGGTATTCCGGCGCTGCTGGAGCGCGCAGTGGCAGAATTCGGCCATATTGATATTCTGGTCAACAACGCGGGTCTTATCCGTCGTGACGATGCGATCGACTTCAGCGAAAAAGACTGGGATGACGTGATGAACCTGAATATTAAGAGCGTGTTCTTTATGTCTCAGGCCGCGGCGAAGCACTTTATCGCTCAGGGTAACGGCGGCAAAATTATCAATATCGCCTCTATGCTTTCCTTCCAGGGCGGGATCCGCGTGCCGTCTTACACCGCATCTAAAAGCGGCGTAATGGGTGTTACCCGTCTGATGGCGAACGAGTGGGCAAAACATAACATCAACGTCAACGCGATTGCACCAGGTTACATGGCGACGAATAACACCCAACAGCTGCGTGCTGATGAGCAGCGTAGCGCAGAGATCCTCGATCGTATCCCGGCGGGGCGTTGGGGTTTACCGAGCGACCTGATGGGGCCTGTCGTGTTCCTGGCGTCCAGCGCATCTGACTATATCAACGGCTATACCGTTGCAGTAGATGGCGGCTGGCTGGCACGTTAATTCGCTTTCCAGAACCGTTAAACCCTGCCCTCTGGCAGGGTTTTTTTATATTCGGATCATTAAAATCCATATTGTGGTTATAAATTATTCCATATTAAATTTCATACGTATAAATTTATTGTTTTTAATATTCTTTAATATCAACGAATTAAATTTAATTGAGTGATTGTCGGTAAATTTTAAAATTGGAATATCCATCACATAACCATGTGGTGTAGCTATTTAATCCATGTTTTTGCCGTTTCCCGCCTGACGCTTCCTGCAAGGGATCCCTTACTTTCAATGGCATGGTTACTCTGTATCTGGCAGGAAAAAATGGTCTCAATAAATAATGATGCTGCTTTAGCGCCGCGCCCAGTGCGCGATACGCGACGTATGAATATGTTTGTTTCTATCTCTGCGGCCGTCGCAGGGTTGTTATTCGGCCTGGATATTGGCGTGATTGCTGGCGCGTTGCCTTTTATCACCGATCACTTTGTGTTGACCAGCCGCCTGCAGGAGTGGGTGGTAAGCAGCATGATGCTGGGTGCGGCAATTGGTGCGCTGTTTAACGGTTGGTTGTCATTCCGCCTGGGGCGCAAATACAGCCTGATGGCGGGCGCGATCCTTTTCGTCGTCGGATCTCTGGGCTCGGCGTTTGCCTCCAGCGTAGAAATGCTCATTTTTGCCCGCGTGGTGCTGGGCGTAGCGGTGGGGATCGCGTCTTACACCGCACCGCTCTATCTCTCTGAAATGGCCAGCGAAAATGTGCGTGGCAAGATGATCAGTATGTATCAGCTGATGGTGACGCTGGGCATCGTTCTGGCCTTTTTGTCCGATACCGCGTTCAGCTACAGCGGTAACTGGCGCGCTATGCTGGGCGTGCTGGCGCTTCCGGCTGTATTGCTGATTATTCTGGTTGTTTTCTTGCCCAACAGCCCGCGCTGGCTGGCGGAGAAAGGTCGCCACATCGAAGCTGAAGAAGTACTGCGCATGTTGCGCGATACGTCAGAAAAAGCCCGCGATGAGCTGAACGAAATCCGTGAAAGCCTGAAGCTGAAGCAAGGTGGTTGGGCGCTGTTTAAAATTAACCGTAACGTGCGTCGTGCGGTTTTCCTCGGAATGTTACTGCAGGCGATGCAGCAGTTCACCGGGATGAACATCATCATGTACTACGCGCCGCGCATTTTTAAAATGGCGGGTTTTACCACCACAGAGCAGCAGATGATTGCCACGCTGGTAGTTGGCTTAACGTTTATGTTCGCCACCTTTATTGCCGTCTTCACGGTCGACAAAGCAGGACGTAAACCGGCGCTGAAAATTGGTTTCAGCGTAATGGCTATCGGGACGCTGGTGCTTGGTTATTGCCTGATGCAGTTTGATAACGGCACGGCTTCCAGTGGGCTATCCTGGCTGTCAGTTGGCATGACGATGATGTGTATTGCAGGCTATGCGATGAGTGCCGCGCCGGTGGTGTGGATCCTGTGTTCGGAAATTCAGCCACTGAAATGCCGTGATTTTGGTATTACCTGCTCCACCACCACCAACTGGGTGTCGAACATGATCATTGGCGCAACGTTCCTGACGCTGCTCGACAGCATTGGCGCCGCCGGTACGTTCTGGCTTTATACCGCGCTGAACGTTGTGTTTATCGGTATTACGTTCTGGCTGATTCCAGAAACCAAAAACGTCACGCTGGAGCATATCGAACGTAAGCTGATGGCGGGCGAGAAGTTAAGAGATATTGGGGTGTAAGTCAGACAAGCATGCCGGATGGCGCTTCAGCCTTGTCCGGCCTGCGAGTGGAGTCTCTTACAGGCCGGGAAAGCGTCAACGCGACCCGGCTTTTTTATTTAGCACCTTACCCGTGCAGAAAATCTTCGCGAATTGGGGTAAAGGTATCCAGCAGCGTTCCCGGTTTTAAGCAGACGCAGCCATGCATAATGTTGGGCTGTTTATACAGAGTATCGCCCGCCCTAACGATATGCTTTTCTTCGCCGATGGTAAATTCAAACTCACCGGACAACACGTAAGTCAGCTGCTCATGCGGATGATTGTGCATCGGGCCGATTGCGCCTTGCTCGAAGTTCACCTCAACCGCCATCATGTTACCGCCGTGAGCAAGAATGCGCCGGGTAACGCCATTGCCCAGATCGTCAAGCGTGGTCTCTTTATGAAAAATAAACATCCGGCCTTCCTGTAATTAATTAAAACAGTGTTTCATTAAAGCTATATCAGAAAATTAAAAAAAGAAATGCACGCCAACAGATGTGGAAAGTTGATCACATCTTTGGTTCACTGGAGAGACAACAACGAGTCAGGGGAAATGATGAAAACGATCGGTCTGTTAGGCGGTATGAGCTGGGAATCTACCATTCCTTATTATCGACTCATTAATGAAGGCATAAAACAGCGTCTGGGCGGTCTGCATTCTGCGCAGATTCTGTTGCACAGCGTGGATTTTCACGAGATTGAAGTCTGCCAGTCAAGCGGTGACTGGCAGCGAGCCGGTGAGATCCTCGCGCAGGCCGCCACAGGGCTACAGCAAGCCGGGGCGCAAGGAATTGTGCTGTGTACCAATACCATGCACAAAGTTGCTGAGGCGATTGAAAGCGCCTGTGATGTGCCGTTTCTGCATATTGCTGACGCGACGGGGCGGGCGATACAAAAGCAGCAAATGAGCAACGTGGCGCTACTGGGTACGCGTTACACCATGGAGCAGGATTTTTACCGCGGGCGTTTACAGACTGAATTCGGCATTAGCACGCTGATCCCTGAAGCTGATGATCGTCAGAAAATAAACCAGATTATTTTCGATGAGCTGTGTCTCGGTGAATTCAGCGAGGCTTCCCGCGATTATTACCTGGGCGTCATCGACCAACTGGCGAAACAGGGGGCGCAAGGGGTGATCTTTGGCTGTACCGAGATTGGTCTGCTGGTTCCCACCGAGCTAAGCCCACTACCGGTTTTCGACACCGCGGCAATCCATGCGCAAGATGCGGTGGCGTTTATGCTTTCGGCTGTGGATGCAAAATAGCCTCCAGCGGGTCAATAAGCCTCGGTAGATGGGCCTGCAGATGCGCCGTAAAAGCATCAACCAGCGCCGAGGCGGGGCGATGAAGCGGGTGAATCAGGCTGACTGTAAAGGGTACCGAAATACTGAAGCGGCGGATAACGACTCCGCTGCTGGCGTAATCCAGCGCGGTCAGTGGGTTCACCACCGAGATCCCCACGCCTGCCCGTACCATTGCACAAATTGAAGCGGCGCTATGGGTTTCAATCACCATGCGGCGCTTCACCTGGTGCTCATTAAACAGGGTATCCAGTAGCTGACGGTAGCTGTCGGTGCGCGACAGGCTGATGTAGTTTTCTCCCTGAAAATCCTGCGGCGTTAACACCGCTTTCTTAGTCAGCGGATGGCCCTGCGGCAGCACGCACACTTCATCCAGCGCCAGCAATTCGGTGCGTTTCGTTCCGGCAGGCGTATGCAGCGTTTCCGTTAACCCCAGATCGTGGCGCTGCGCCGACAGCCACTCTTCCAGCAGCGGTGACTCCTGCGGCACTATCTGAATATTGACCTGTGGATAGCGAGCGAGGAATGGCTGCAGCAGCGGCGGTAAAAAAGACTGTGAGAATACCGGCAGGCAAACAATCGACAATTCGCCTTGGCGAAACTCGCGCAGGCTTTCGGCGGCGCTCACAATTCTGTCCAGGCCATACCACGAACGTTGCACCTCTTCAAACAGACGTAACCCTTGCACGGTTGGATGCAGTCGGCCACGCGTACGTTCAAACAGCGTTAATCCCAGCACTTTCTCGAATCGGGCCAGTTCCCGGCTGACGGTGGGCTGCGAGGTATGTAGCATGCGCGCGGCTTCTGTCAGATTGCCTGCCGTCATGATGGCGTGAAAAATTTCGATGTGTCGCAGGTTAACGGCGGGCATGGGCAATCCTCAAATGAATCAATCCATATCATTTTTGCATAGACTCACGATAAAACGATATTTTTTATTCTTTTCGGGCTGTGGCGTAATCATAAAAAAGCCAATATCGGAGCACACTATGCCACGCCCACTCAATAGTACTGACACTGACCTGAACGCCGACAACCTGCTGCGCCTGCCTGCCGAATTCGGCTGCCCGGTGTGGGTCTATGATGCTCAGATTATCCGCGGGCAGATTGCCAAATTGAGTCAGTTTGACGTGGTGCGTTTCGCCCAAAAGGCATGTTCGAATATTCATATTTTGCGCCTGATGCGCGAGCAGGGCGTGAAGGTTGATTCCGTCTCGCTTGGCGAAATTGAACGTGCGCTGGCGGCAGGCTTCGTACCGGGGAAAGATGAAATCGTCTTTACCGCCGATATGATTGATGAAGCGACGCTCGCGCGGGTGCATGAATTGCGCATTCCGGTAAATGCCGGGTCGGTGGATATGCTGGAACAACTGGGCCAGGTCTCTCCGGGCCATCGCGTGTGGCTACGCGTAAACCCTGGCTTTGGGCATGGGCACAGTCAGAAAACCAATACCGGCGGCGAAAACAGCAAGCACGGGATCTGGTATAGCGATCTTCCCGCGGCGCTGGAGGTGATTCAGCGCTATAAGCTGAAGCTGGTGGGGATTCATATGCATATCGGCTCCGGCGTGGACTATGCGCATCTGGAGCAGGTGTGCGGTGCGATGGTGCGCCAGGTGGTTGAATTTGGCCAGGATCTGGAGGCGATCTCCGCGGGTGGCGGTTTATCAATCCCGTATCGCGAAGGCGAAGAGGCGATCGATACCGATCACTACTTTGGATTGTGGAACGCTGCGCGTGAACAGATTGCTAAACACCTGGGTCACCCGGTCGCGCTTGAGATAGAGCCGGGTCGTTTTCTGGTCGCGGAAGCCGGTGTGTTAGTGGCGCAGGTGCGTAGCGTAAAAGAGATGGGTAGCCGCCACTTTGTGCTGATCGATGCGGGCTTCAACGATCTAATGCGCCCGGCCATGTACGGTAGTTATCACCATATCTCCGCGCTGGCAGGAGATGGTCGCTCTCTGGAGCACACACCGCAACGGGAAACCGTGGTAGCCGGGCCGCTGTGCGAATCTGGCGACGTGTTTACCCAGCAGGAAGGCGGAAATGTGGAAACCCGTCTGTTGCCTGCGGTAGTGCCGGGCGATTATCTGGTGCTGCATGATACCGGGGCGTACGGCGCGTCAATGTCGTCAAACTACAATAGCCGTCCGCTGCTGCCGGAAGTTTTGTTCGATAACGGCGTGGCGCGGCTGATTCGCCGTCGCCAGACCATTAATGAGCTGTTAGCGCTGGAATTAATCTGATTACAGCGTTGTGAAATGCCGGATGGCGCTACGCTTATCCGGCCTACAAGATTAACTGCGCCGCCATCCGGCATTTGATTACTTAAAGTATGGCCCGAGCGTTACTGAGTCACGTAGTACCAGTTTGCCGGTGAACGGTGGGATTGGCTCGACGCTCTCGCCGTTGGCCAGCCGGATAGCCTGGTCGATTGCCGTGGTTATCATGGTATCAATCGGTAGATAAACGGTAGACAGCCCCGGCTCCAGCCATTTGGCGCTGGGCGCATCATCAAAACCAAACAGTGAGACGTCCGTTGGGATCCTCAGCCCGGCCTGATGTAACGCTTTTGATGCGCCTAATGCCATGTCATCGTTACAGGCGAACAGGGCGCTAAATTTTACCCCTTCCTCCAGCAGTTCACGGCAGGCCTCATAGCCTCGCGTCATCGTGGAGTCGCCGTATTTGACCTTATCGGGATCCCAGGGAATACCGTTTTTTTCCAGCGCCTTACGATACCCCATCAGGCGGGATTTACCGGTAGGCGTATGACCTGGCACAGTGATACAAGCAATATCGCTATGGCCCTGCGAGATCAGATAATTGACCGCCTGATAGGCCGCGTCTTCCTGTTCAAAGAAAATTGCGCGATCGCGGGCCTGGCTGACATCACGGTTGATGACCAGCAAGGGCATAGCAATGCTGTTCATCAACGACATAATCGCCTTTTCACTCATATAGCGGGTATAGAGAATAATGGCGTCGCACTGCCTGTCCGCCAGCATTTGCACGGCTTCCTGCTCACGCTCTGGTGTGTCGTGGCCGTCGGTGACGATCAACTGCTTGCCGTGAGATTCCGTCTGGCGTGAAGCCTGTTGCAGCAGGCGGCCAAAGTAGAATCCATCAAATGTGGAAACTACCAGACCAATGCTGTTGCTGGTGCGGTTTGCCAAAGAGCGCGCTAAAAAATTAGGCCGATAATCAAGTGCCTGCATGGCCTTAAACACTTTCTGGCGCGTGCTCTCTTTTACCTGACCCGTGCCATTCAGTACGCGCGAAACGGTCGCTTTTGAGACGCCTGCGTGTCGTGAAACGTCCAACATCGTAGTCATAACGCTATCCTGGTTATTCGTTTGACGATGAATTCCCCGGCTCTGTCAGCGTCGAAACGGAATGGCGACGCACCAGAGTTGGGTTAAAAACGTGGGTAATTTCAGGCACGGGACGCTTCTCCGCCAGCGCGAGCGCCAGTTCGGCAGCCTGGGTTGCCATCGTCACGATCGGGTAGCGCACCGTGGTCAGACGCGGGCGCACGTAGCGGGAAACCAGCACATCATCAAAACCAATCAGCGAGATTTCTCCCGGCACATCAATGCCGTTATCATTCAATACGCCCATGGCACCAGCCGCCATTGAGTCGTTGTAGCAGGCTACCGCAGTGAAGTTTTTGCCACGGCCAAGTAACTCGGTCATAGCCTGTTCACCGCCGCTTTCATCCGGTTCACCAAACGTTACTAGTCGATCGCTGACAGGAATATTGCTCTCTGCCAGCGCGTCGTAATAGCCTTGCAGACGATCTTCCGCATCTGAAATCGTGTGATTGGAGCACAGATAACCAATGCGCGTATGGCCCTGCTGAATGAGGTGTCGGGTCGCGAGCCAGGCGCCGAAACGGTCATCAAGGGCAACGCAACGTTGTTCGAATCCCGGCAGAATTCGGTTAATCAATACCATGCCGGGGATTTGCTTCATGAGTGATGCCAGCTCAGCATCCGGGATAATTTTTGCGTGGACAACAAGGGCTGCGCAGCGGTGGCGAATGAGCTGTTCAATCGCCTGTCGTTCCTTCTGTTCGTTATGGTAGCCGTTACCAATCAGTAAAAAATTACCGGTGTTATACGCCACCTGCTCGACAGCTTTAACCATTGCCCCAAAAAATGGATCGGACACATCTCCAACCACCAGACCGATGGTTTCAGTGGATTGTTGTGCCAGCGCACGCGCATTGGCGTTGGGGTGGTAGCTGAGTGATTCCATTGCACTCGTTACGGCCAGGCGCGATGCTTCGCTGGCTTTAGGGGAATCATTAATCACTCGAGAAACGGTGGCGACTGATACACCAGCTAGTCGGGCTACATCCTTTATGGTCGCCATGATAGTACCTGTTGTGGGTAAACGCTTACATTCCGTCAGTGTTACGGAAAATGGCTGGCTGTTCAAGCAGATTGCCCGTCAGAACGTCGCAAATGTGAGCGCACACGAGCGAAGTAAGACAGAAAATAGAAAATGCTAATTTTTGCTTACACTTTGCGATGTGCTGTTGCGATTGTTCGCTGGTGAGAGAACTGAGCAGATTGCTAGAGTTGAGATCCCAGAGGTATTGATAGGTGAAATCAACTTTCGGGTTGATCACTAGAATTACACCAGCCTGCGCAGATGCGCAGGTTTTTTTTTATCTTCAGCCTATCTGTAACAGTAACCGATAATTTACACAACTCGTTGCATTTGGGTTCATTCCTTTGCGTTTTCGCACTGGCGTATCTGGCTGCTGACGACCACAATCAAGATCCCAGAGGTATTGATTGGTGAGATTATTCGGTACGCACTTCGTACCTGTCTCTTGCACCAACCTGCGCGGATGCGCAGGTTTTTTTTCGGATTGTATTTACCAGTTACCTGTCGCGCCAATTCCCCAACTCGTATACTCTCCCACCATTGATGTTTATATAATTAATGGCACAGGGAGTTGAGATGCTATTTGGCTTTTTTCGTAATCTGTTTCGCGTGCTTTTCCGCGTTCGCGTCACGGGCGATGTCAGCGCGCTACAGGGAGAACGCGTTCTAATCACTCCCAACCATGTCTCATTTATAGACGGCATCCTGTTGGCGCTCTTTTTACCGATTCGTCCCGTCTTCGCTGTTTACACCTCGATCAGCCAGCAATGGTATATGCGCTGGCTAACCCCGCTGATTGATTTCGTACCGTTAGATCCAACCAAACCGATGTCGATTAAACATCTGGTTCGTCTGGTCGAACAGGGCCGTCCGGTGGTTATTTTCCCGGAAGGACGTATTTCGACCTCCGGCTCGTTAATGAAAATTTATGACGGCGCGGGGTTTGTTGCCGCTAAGTCGGGGGCGACGGTGGTCCCTGTGCGCATTGAAGGCGCGGAGCTTTCCCGCTTTAGCCGCCTGAAAGGTTTGGTTAAACAGCGATTCTTCCCGCGCATCCGCTTACACATCCTACCGCCCACACAACTGCCGATGCCGGAAGCTCCGCGTGCTCGCGATCGCCGCAAAATTGCCGGAGAGATGCTGCATCAAATTATGATGGAAGCACGCATGGCGGTTCGTCCGCGTGAAACGCTATACGAGTCGCTGCTGGCGGCGAAATACCGTTTTGGCGCAGGCAAAAACTGCATTGAAGATGTTAACTTTACCCCGGACAGCTACCGCAAGCTGCTGACAAAGACGCTCTTTGTGGCCCGTATTCTGGAAAAATACAGCGTCGAAGGTGAAAAAATCGGCCTGATGCTGCCAAACGCGGGGATCAGCGCGGCGGTTATTTTTGGCGCCATTGCGCGTCGACGCATTCCGGCCATGATGAACTACACCGCGGGCGTGAAAGGATTAACCAGCGCCATTACTGCGTCTGAAATCAAAACGATCTTCACATCCCGACAGTTTCTCGATAAAGGCAAACTCTGGCATTTACCGGAACAACTCACCCAGGTGCGTTGGGTTTATCTGGAAGACTTAAAAGCTGATGTGACCTTTAGCGATAAGCTGTGGATTTTCTCACATCTGCTGGCACCGCATCTGGCGCAGGTGAAGCAGCAGCCGGAAGACGCTGCGGTGATCCTCTTTACTTCTGGCTCAGAAGGCCATCCGAAAGGTGTGGTTCACAGTCATAAAAGCATTCTGGCGAACGTTGAGCAGATCAAAACGATTGCCGATTTCACCGCCGATGACCGTTTTATGTCGACGCTGCCGCTGTTCCACTCCTTTGGCCTGACGGTGGGATTATTCACGCCGCTACTGACTGGCGCAGAAGTGTTTCTTTATCCCAGCCCGCTGCATTACCGCATTGTGCCAGAGCTGGTATACGACCGGAACTGCACCGTGTTGTTTGGTACTTCAACGTTCCTCGGCAACTATGCGCGTTTTGCGCATCCGTACGATTTCCACCGCCTGCGCTATGTGGTGGCGGGAGCGGAAAAACTTCAGGACAGCACAAAGCAGCTGTGGCAGGAGAAATTTGGCCTGCGCGTTCTTGAAGGCTATGGCGTGACGGAATGTGCGCCGGTTGTGTCGATTAACGTACCAATGGCGGCAAAATCGGGAACGGTAGGGCGCATCTTGCCAGGTATGGATGCTCGACTGTTGGCCGTTCCGGGAATTGAGGACGGTGGGCGTTTACAGCTGAAAGGTCCTAATATTATGAGTGGCTATTTGCGCGTCGAAAAACCTGGCGTGCTGGAAGTGCCGACAGCAGAGAATGCGCAAGGTGAGATTGAGCGCGGCTGGTATGACACCGGAGACATCGTGCGCTTTGATGAAAACGGCTTTGTACAGATTCAGGGGCGCGCTAAGCGTTTCGCTAAAATTGCCGGAGAGATGGTTTCGCTGGAAATGGTTGAGCAACTGGCATTGGCGGTATCCGCAGACAAAATGCACGCCACGGCGATCAAGAGTGATGCCAGCAAAGGTGAGGCGCTGGTGCTGTTCACTACCGACAGCGAGCTGACACGTGAAAAACTACAGCAGTATGCGCGGGCGCACGGTGTACCTGAACTCGCCGTACCGCGTGATATTCGCCATCTGAAGCAATTCCCCTTACTCGGCAGCGGTAAGCCGGATTTTGTTACGCTGAAAAGCTGGGTCGATGAGCCGGAAAAACAACATGAGTGAGTCAGTGCACACTAACACTTCAATCTGGTCCAAAGGGATGATGTCCGTTATCGCCGCGCAGTTTCTGTCGGCGTTTGGCGATAATGCGTTGCTGTTTGCTACGCTGGCGTTGCTGAAAGAACAATTCTATCCGGACTGGAGTCAGCCAATCCTGCAAATGGTGTTTGTGGGCGCTTACATTCTGTTTGCTCCCTTTGTGGGACAGGTGGCGGATAGCTTTGCCAAAGGCAGAGTGATGATGTTCGCGAACGCTCTGAAACTGCTGGGCGCGGCGAGTATTTGCTTCGGTATTAATCCGTTTCTTGGGTATACGCTGGTGGGGATCGGCGCGGCGGCATATTCACCGGCCAAGTACGGCATTCTCGGTGAACTGACTACCGGCGACAAACTGGTGAAGGCTAACGGCCTGATGGAAGCCTCCACCATTGCCGCGATTTTGCTCGGTTCTGTCGCCGGCGGCGTTCTGGCCGACTGGCACGTGATTGCCGCGCTTTCTGCCTGTGCCCTGGCCTATGCTGGCGCGGTGGTGGCTAACCTGTATATCCCGAAACTGGCCGCGGCTCGTCCTGGCCAGTCCTGGCATCTGGGGAAAATGACGCGCAGTTTCTTCTGTGCTGCTTCATCGTTGTGGCGTAATGGCGAGACGCGTTTCTCGCTGGTGGGAACCAGCCTTTTTTGGGGCGCGGGTGTTACGCTGCGTTTTCTGCTGGTGCTGTGGGTCCCGGTGGCGCTCGGCATCACCGATAACGCCACACCGACCTACCTCAATGCCATGGTAGCAATCGGGATTGTGGTCGGTGCGGGTGCGGCAGCGAAGCTCGTAACGCTGGAAACCGTGTCGCGCTGTATGCCTGCGGGGATCCTGATTGGCGTAGTGGTGCTGATTTTCTCTCTTCAACATTCGCTGCTTCCGGCTTACGCATTGCTGATGCTTATCGGCGTGTCGGGTGGCTTCTTTGTGGTACCGCTGAATGCGTTGCTGCAGGAACGGGGTAAGAAAAGCGTCGGCGCGGGTAATGCGATAGCGGTGCAAAACCTGGGCGAAAACAGCGCGATGCTGTTGATGCTCGGTATTTACTCACTGGCGGTGCTGGTGGGGATCCCGGCTGTTGCGATTGGTATTGGATTTGGTGCGCTGTTTGCGCTGGCGATTGCGGCGCTGTGGATTTGGCAGCGCCGCCATTAGTCTGTTGTATGCTGATGCCGGATGGCGGCGTTGCCTTATCCGGCCTACAGGATGCTCACTTTGTAGGCCTGATAAGCGTAGCGCCATCAGGCGCTAACTGTTACGGTGCAGGATAGGTATACACCTGATGCACCGCTTCAATCTCTGCCAGTACTTCTTCGCTCAACTCCAGATGCAGACTTTCAACGTTGGTTTTTAGCTGCTCCATCGTCGTGGCGCCCAGCAAAGTGCTGGCGACAAACGGCTGACGACGCACGAATGCCAGCGCCATTTGCGCAGGATCCAGATTATGGCGTTTCGCGATATCCACATAGGCCGCAACGGCTTTCTGCGTCTGCTCGCCGCTGTAGCGCGTGAAACGACTAAACAACGTATTGCGTGCACCGGCAGGTTTCGCGCCGTTCAGGTATTTCCCGGTTAACGTACCGAAGCCCAGGCAAGAGTAAGCCAGCAGCTCAACGCCTTCATACTGGCTCACTTCAGCCAGTCCAACCTCAAAGCTGCGGTTCAGCAGGCTGTAGGGGTTCTGGATGGTGGCGATGCGTGGCAGATCGTGTTTGTCCGCCAGGTGTAGATAGCGCATCACGCCAAACGCGGTTTCATTAGAAACGCCGATGTAGCGAATTTTCCCAGCGCGCTGAAACTCGGTCAGCGCGTCCAGCGTATCGAGAAGGGAAACGACCGGCGCGGAGTCTGTCCAGCTGTAGCCTAACTTACCAAAACAGTTGGTCGGGCGCTGCGGCCAGTGAACCTGATACAGATCCAGATAATCGGTTTTCAGTCTTTTCAGGCTGTCGTGCAGCGCTTCACGGATATTTTTACGGTCCAGCGCCTGATTCGGTCGAATGCCGCTGTCGTTGTTACGTGATGGTCCGCTGACCTTAGACGCAACGATCAGCTTTTCGCGGCTGCCGTGTTTGGCGAGCCAGTTACCTACGTAGGTTTCGGTGAGACCCTGGGTTTCAGGACGCGGCGGTACCGGATACATCTCGGCAACGTCGATCAAATTAATGCCCTGTGCTACGGCATAATCGAGCTGTGCATGTGCGTCGGCTTCGCTGTTTTGTTCACCAAACGTCATTGTGCCCAGCCCCAGTGTACTGACTTCCAGCGAGCTGTGGGGTATACGGTGATATTGCATAGCCGTTTCCTTTTTATAATCACGACATAAGGATTATAAAAATGGCTGAGGGAAGAGAAAAAGGGAAGTAAAATTGTTAAGGCCAGCGCACTGCTGACCTCAACCATCAGCGTTCAATGATTTGAGACACATCATCACGGTTAATCTGCATCGCATTGCCCTGCTGGTCGTGATAGCTCACCAGACCGGTATCATCGTCAATTTCTGGTTTTCCATCGGTCAGGATCATTCGACCATCTTTTGTCGCCATTACATAATCGCTGCTGCATCCGGAAACGGCAAAAGCCAGTCCTACGGCGGAAATCAAAACTGCCCATTTTTTCATCTGCTTATCCTCACATGGCCTGCGTCTGACAATAGTTTAGTAATAACGCGAAGTTGTGCAGGGTGAAAGCAGTAAAATCTTAAACTGTGAGAAGGGGTAGGTGTGGCTGGCATTCGCTCCCCTTGCGGGGAGCGATGGATTTCATCAGAGCGGATTTTTTTTATTACGCCACAGGTTCAGGGTCTCTACCGCGATAGAGAAGAACATGGCGAAATAGATATATCCCTTCGGAACGTGGACGTCGAAACTTTCCAGAATCAGCGTAAAACCGACCAGAATCAGAAACGAGAGCGCCAGCATTTTTACCGAAGGGTGGCGATCGACAAACTCACCAATCGGGCGAGCAGCAAACATCATCACGCCTACGGCAATCACCACCGCCGCCATCATGATAAACAGATGATCGGACAAACCAACCGCAGTAATCACGGAATCCAGACTGAAGATAATGTCTAACAACATGATCTGCACAATCGCGCCCAGGAAAGAAGATACGCGGGTTTTTAACCCCTCTTCCTCACCTTCAATGGATTCGTGGATCTCTTTACTGGCTTTCCAGATCAGGAACAATCCCCCCAGCAGAAGGATCAGGTCGCGTGCTGATATCGCCTCGCCAAACAGCTCGAATAACGGGTTTGTCAGCCGCGTTACCCAGGCGATAGAAGCCAGCAGTGCCAGACGCATGATCATCGCCGCCGCCAGCCCAATACGTCGGGCATGATTGCGTTGCGCTGTCGGGAGTTTGGCTACAACCAGAGAAAGGAAAATAATATTGTCGATCCCAAGAACGATCTCCAGCAGCGTCAGCGTACCGAGCGCAAGCCAGGCGTTAGGATCGGTTATCCATGCAAATAACATCGAACAAAGTCCTGCCAAAAAAAAGAAGCGGTAATTATAGGCCCGTAACGCGGCGGGTGAAAGGCCGGACGGTGCCTATTGCGCCTGGAACAAGAAATGTCGCTCAAGCAATGCGCGGGTGAAGTTCTTTTTCAGGTAAAAGCCGCGTGGCAGGGTCAGGATGGGTTCGCCGTTGGCGCCAATGGCCTCGGTAAGCGCGCGGGCGTTGGCGGCTTTAGGACGCAGTTGCAGTACTTCCCCATGGCGAGCGGTGATGCGTTCGACATGTCCTAACACAATCATGTCCATTAACTCTTCCCAGTCCAGACGCAATTGCCGGTCTTCTTCTTCATTCGGGCTCCACAGCAGGGGAGAGCCGACGCGGCGCTCAGCCAGAGGGATGCTGCGTTCGCCTTCTACCGGGATCCACAGAACACGTTTGAGTTTGTGCCGTACATGGCTGGTTTCCCAGGTGACGCCGGTATTGCCGGTTAACGGCGCCACACACACAAAGGTGGTTTCCAGCGGTCTGCCAAGACTGTCCACAGGGATCGTTTTCAGCTCCACGCCCAGCGCCGCAAAATCCTGCTCTGGTTTACTGCCCGCGCTGGCACCGAGCCAGATTTCCAGCAGGACGCCAATCCAGCCTTTATCGCGCTTAAGATCCTTCGGCGTAACGATTCCCGCCATTGCCGCTAATTCTCCTAACGCGTAGCCCGAAAGCTGCCGTGCCTGGCTCAGCAACTGGGCTTCAGATTCAGGGGGAGAAAGTAACGGACGGAGTTCTGGCATCGGGTTAACCCTTAGGTGAAAAAATGAGCAATGATTTTATACCGTGTGGACAGAGTTTATCTTTTTCCACATGCTTTATTCAATTCTATGATTTATATTGGTTTTTAGATTTACGTTCGCAGAGTTGCGCAACAGCGAAGCGGGTTTTCCAATTCTGGTCACTGACAATGAACAGGATCTTACACCATGTTATCCACAGAAAGATGGGATAACTGTGAAAAACCCCCACTACTGTTTCAATTTACAGCCTTGACGTGCGACGAAAATCGAATTTTCACACAAATTGTGCCTAACTTATTGGCATAATCTGTGGATAAAACCAACGCTGGTCGATCTTTCATCAGCGTGAAGATCTTATGCGTGATGCACATCACATTTCTGTGTGTTTATCTGCGTGGATCGGTTTTAACTTTATGAATGTATAAGAGTATTTTTGATATGTGACGAATGTCTTATTCGGACTGTTCTGGGTTTTCCCATAGTAATTCCGTACTTCTTCACAACTATATCCACAGAAAAGGTGAATAAAATCGCCTTGCTTGCCCTTCTTCTGTTTATAACTCGGCCTTTAACTGTGAGTTATTCAATTGTTATTAGAATATCGCACCCTTAACAGAGTGGTTTACCGCCCCTCAGGAGTGTGAAACAATCGTTTGTATATAAGGTTTATGTTGAGGTAGTCCGGTGATTGATGACGATGGCTACCGCCCGAATGTAGGGATAGTAATTTGTAACCGCCAGGGGCAGGTCATGTGGGCCCGGCGATTTGGTCAGCACTCCTGGCAATTCCCACAAGGTGGGATCAACGCAGGAGAGACAGCAGAGCAGGCGATGTACCGGGAACTCTTTGAAGAAGTGGGTCTCAGTCGTAAAGATGTACGGATCCTTGCTTCTACTCGTAACTGGTTGCGTTACAAGTTACCGAAACGTTTGGTGCGTTGGGACACGAAGCCGGTTTGTATCGGCCAGAAACAAAAATGGTTTCTTCTGCAATTGGTCAGCAGCGATGCTGAAATCAATATGCAAACCAGCAGTACACCTGAGTTCGACGGCTGGCGCTGGGTGAGTTACTGGTATCCGGTTCGACAGGTGGTGTCATTTAAACGCGATGTCTATCGCAGGGTGATGAAAGAATTCGCAAGTGTTGTCATGGCGCTTCAGGAGAGCACTCCTAAACCGCAAAGCGCACCTGCGTACAGACGTAAAAGAGGTTAAGCTACGCAAATTATGCTCACCCGCCTGCGCGAAATAGTCGAAAAGGTGGCCAGTGCTCCGCGTCTGAACGAAGCGCTGAATATACTGGTTACCGACATCTGTCTTGCGATGGATACAGAGGTCTGTTCGGTTTATCTGGCCGATCACGATCGACGTTGTTATTACCTCATGGCGACCCGGGGACTAAAAAAACCACGTGGTCGCACTGTCGCACTCGCGTTTGATGAAGGTATCGTTGGCCTGGTTGGCAGGCTGGCGGAACCTATCAACCTCGCCGATGCGCAAAAACATCCCAGCTTTAAATACATTCCTTCGGTAAAAGAAGAGCGTTTTCGTGCATTCTTAGGCGTACCGATCATTCAGCGTCGCCAGCTTTTAGGTGTGCTGGTGGTGCAGCAGCGTGAACTGCGTCAGTACGATGAAAGTGAAGAGTCTTTCCTCGTCACGCTCGCCACGCAAATGGCGGCCATACTTTCGCAGTCGCAGCTAAACGCGCTGTTCGGCCAGTACCGTCAAACGCGCATCCGTGCGCTGCCTGCCGCTCCCGGTGTGGCAATAGCCGAAGGTTGGCAGGATGCGACGCTGCCGTTGATGGAACAGGTCTACCAGGCTTCAACGCTGGATCCTGTGCTTGAACGCGAGCGACTGACCGGTGCGCTGGAAGAGGCGGCGAACGAATTCCGCCGCTACAGCAAGCGTTTTACCGCTGGGGCGCAGAAAGAAACGGCGGCGATCTTTGATCTTTACTCGCACTTGCTTTCCGATACCCGTCTGCGCCGCGAGCTGTTTGCGGAAGTGGATAACGGTTCGGTGGCCGAGTGGGCGGTTAAAACGATCATTGAAAAGTTTGCCGAACAGTTCGCCGCGCTGAGCGATAACTACCTCAAAGAGCGGGCCGGAGATTTACGCGCGCTGGGCCAGCGTCTGCTGTTCCACCTTGATGACTCTATCCAGGGGCCGAATGCCTGGCCGGAACGCTTTGTGCTGGTGGCGGATGAACTTTCAGCAACCACGCTGGCGGAGCTTCCTCAGGACCGGTTAGTTGGCGTGGTTGTCCGGGACGGCGCAGCCAACTCTCATGCGGCAATTATGGTGCGTGCGCTGGGTATCCCTACCGTCATGGGGGCCGATATCCAGCCGTCGGTGCTGCATCGCCGTACGCTGGTGGTGGACGGTTATCGCGGTGAACTGCTGGTCGATCCGGAACCGGTATTGATCCAGGAATACCAGCGTCTTATCAGTGAAGAAATTGAGCTGAGCCGCCTGGCGGAAGACGACGTCAACCAGCCAGCACAGTTGAAAAGCGGCGAGCGCGTGAAGGTGATGCTCAATGCGGGCCTCAGCCCAGAACATGAAGAAAAGCTGGGTAGCCGAATCGACGGCATTGGCCTGTATCGCACCGAAATTCCGTTCATGCTGCAAAGCGGTTTTCCTTCGGAAGAAGAACAGGTTGCGCAGTACCAGGGTATGCTGCAAATGTTTAACGACAAGCCGGTGACCCTGCGTACGCTGGATGTCGGCGCCGATAAACAGCTGCCCTACATGCCGATCAGTGAAGAGAACCCGTGCCTTGGTTGGCGAGGGATCCGCATAACGCTCGATCAGCCGGAGATCTTTTTGATCCAGGTTCGCGCTATGCTGCGTGCGAATGCGGCAACCGGAAACTTGAGCATTTTGCTGCCGATGGTAACCAGCATCGATGAAGTGGACGAAGCGCGACGTTTGATTGAACGCGCCGGACGCGAAGTGGAGGAGATGATCGGTTACGAGATCCCGAAACCGCGCATTGGCATCATGCTGGAAGTTCCGTCGATGGTGTTCATGCTGCCGCATCTGACAAACCGGATAGACTTTATCTCGGTTGGAACCAACGACCTTACCCAGTACATACTGGCCGTCGATCGTAACAACACACGGGTAGCCAGCATTTATGACAGCCTGCATCCGGGGATGTTGCGTGCGCTGGCGATGATTGCGCAGGAAGCCGAAAGAAGCGGTATCGATTTGCGCCTGTGTGGTGAAATGGCGGGCGACCCGATGTGTGTGGCTATTCTGATCGGTCTCGGTTTCCGTCATTTGTCGATGAACGGTCGTTCTGTCGCTCGCGTAAAATATCTGCTGCGCCATATCGATTTTGATGAGGCGCAAACGCTGGCGCAGCGCAGCCTGGAGGCACAGATGGCAACAGAAGTACGCCATCAGGTAGCGGCCTTCATGGAGCGTCGTGGCATGGGGGGCTTGATTCGCGGGGGATTGTAGGTCTGACAAGCGTAGCGCTATCAGGTATTACGGGGGATAGAGATTACCTATACAGATCTTTTACATCTTCCCGGCATCCGCTTCTAACCCCTTGTGCTATCATTCGCACCTTTGGAGCGCCTGCATTATGCAGGCGCGCTTATCAATTGCTGTCTGACTTCAGCGAAATAACAAGAACTTGTGGTGACAGATGACCAGTAGCTATCTGCATTTTCCGGATTTCGATCCGGTCATTTTCTCAATCGGACCCGTCGCGCTTCACTGGTACGGCTTAATGTATTTGGTGGGGTTTATTTTCGCGATGTGGCTGGCGACGCGCCGCGCGAATCGTCCGGGCAGTGGCTGGACCAAAAATGAAGTAGAAAACTTACTGTATGCGGGCTTCCTCGGGGTTTTCCTCGGTGGGCGTATTGGTTACGTACTGTTCTATAACTTCCCGTTATTCCTCGATAATCCCCTGTATCTGTTCCGCGTCTGGGACGGCGGTATGTCCTTCCACGGTGGACTTATCGGTGTGATCCTGGTGATGATTATCTTCGCCAAACGCACTAAGCGTTCGTTCTTCCAGGTTTCTGATTTCATTGCCCCGCTGATTCCGTTTGGCTTGGGTGCAGGGCGTCTGGGCAACTTTATCAACGGTGAGCTGTGGGGACGCGTTGACCCGAACTTCAAGTACGCCATGCTGTTCCCGGGCTCCCGTACCGAAGATATTTTACTGCTGCAAACTAACCCGCAATGGCAGTCTATTTTTGATACCTACGGCTCGCTGCCACGCCACGCCTCACAGCTTTATGAGATGGCGTTGGAAGGCGTTGTGCTGTTTATCATTCTGAACTTGTACATTCGCAAACCGCGCCCGATGGGTTCGGTGTCCGGTCTGTTCCTGATTGGTTATGGCGCGTTTCGTATTATTGTTGAATTCTTCCGCCAGCCGGATGCGCAGTTTACCGGCACCTGGGTACAGTACATCAGCATGGGGCAGATCCTCTCTATCCCGATGATTGTCGCAGGCATTATTATGATGGTTTGGGCGTACCGCCGCAGCCCACAGCAACACGTTTCCTGAGGAACCATGAAACAGTATTTAGAACTGATGCAAAAAGTGCTGGATGAAGGCACACAGAAAAACGACCGTACCGGAACCGGAACGCTTTCCATTTTTGGTCATCAGATGCGTTTTAATCTGCAGGAAGGGTTCCCGCTGGTTACGACTAAACGCTGCCATTTACGCTCGATCATTCATGAGCTGCTGTGGTTCTTGCAGGGCGATACTAACGTTGCCTACCTGCATGAAAACAACGTCTCAATCTGGGACGAATGGGCGGATGAAAACGGTAATTTAGGCCCGGTTTACGGCAAACAATGGCGCGCGTGGCCTACGCCAGATGGTCGCCATATCGACCAGATCACCACCGTGCTAAACCAGCTGAAAAATGATCCGGACTCTCGCCGCATTATCGTTTCCGCATGGAACGTCGGTGAGCTGGATAAAATGGCGCTGGCACCGTGCCATGCGTTCTTCCAGTTCTACGTGGCGGATGGCAAGCTCTCCTGCCAGCTGTATCAGCGTTCGTGCGATGTGTTCCTCGGCCTGCCGTTTAACATTGCCAGCTACGCTTTGCTGGTACACATGATGGCGCAGCAGTGCGATCTGGAAGTGGGTGATTTTGTCTGGACCGGCGGCGACACGCACCTGTACAGCAACCATATGGATCAAACGCATCTGCAGCTTAGCCGTGAACCTCGCGCGCTGCCGAAACTGGTTATCAAACGTAAGCCTGAATCAATCTTTGACTATCGCTTCGAAGACTTCGAAATTGAAGGCTACGATCCGCACCCGGGTATTAAAGCACCGGTAGCTATCTAACCTGTTTCATGCTGTCACAACCGACGCCCATGTGCGTCGGTTTTTTTTGTCTCAAATCGCGTTCTTCGGCGCGGATTCCTGAAATATTGCAACGGCCTGTAACGCGCTAAATATTCCCCATAGCTCGCCGTAGAAACCGAATTTCCCGCTCGTTATTCATTTTCCTCACGCCATACTGGCGACATGAAAAAACAACAAGGTTACACGCTTCTCGAAACCCTGATTGCGATGCTGATTGTCGCGGCGCTTGGTGCATCTGGGCTGTATGGTTGGCAGCGCTGGCAGCAGCAACAGCGGCTGTGGCAGACCGCCTGCCAGGTGCGGGACTACCTGCTGCAACTGCGTGAAGATGCTAACTGGCGTAACCGCGATCACGTGATAAGCGTGATTCGGGATGGCACATCATGGTGTTTTGTCAGCTCTGCGGCTTCGCAAACCACGTGTCGACCCGTTTCGTCTTTGGTTTTTACACCGCCCTGGGACGACGTCGAAATGGCGGAGATAACACCTTCACTGGCCTTTTTTGGACTGCGCAATACGGCATGGGCCGGACATATACGCCTGAAAAATGCGACTGGGGAATGGCGCGTGGTGGTGTCTGGCTGGGGGCGAGTTAGGCTTTGCGAGAGTGATGAGGCCAGACTATGTCAGTAAACGAACGGGGGTTTTCACTGCTGGAGACGCTCATTGCCATGGCGATTAGCAGTATTTTATTGCTTAGCTCAGCACGATTTTTACCGGCGCTACAGCGAGAGATTCTGCGTAACACGCGCCAGTTAGTACTGGAAGATGAAATATGGCAGCGGGTCTACACCGTGGCGAAGCATCTTCAGCGGGCGGGGTATTGCCGGGGAAACTGTGTCGGAGAGGGACTGGTGATATCGGCTAAGGGAGACTGTGTTATTGCCCGCTGGGATGCCAACAGCAATGGCGTTTGGGAAAGCGGTCCCGTGAAAGAGGCTGATTCTATTGGGTTTCGTTTACAGGACAAGGTGTTGGAAACCGTGCGTGGAGCCACCGGCTGCACTGGCAAAGGATGGGACAAAATGACCGATCCGGCCACGATACAGATTGAGGCATTTCAGGTTGAAAGGCTGAATTTCAGCGGATATTCCCCGCTTCTTACGCTGCGTTTGCGTGGAGTGAGCAATGACGAACCACAAAAAGTTGTTGAAGCGGTCTACAGCGTTACGGGATTCAACCTGTGAACCGTGAGCGAGGCGTATCTTCTCTGGCAATGGTCCTGTTGCTGCTGGTGCTCGGTAGTCTGCTGCTGCAAGGCGTTAGCAGACAGGAGGCCAGTTTTGCTGCGCGTGTGGTCACACAAAGTCAGGCGCTGCAGCGTCAGGCGGTAGTGCAATCCGCGATGGAATGGGGGCGTACGCAGCCCTGGCGCTTACAACCCGCCGTACAGTGTCGGCGAGATCCCACGCAGGATGCCGCGGTTTGCCTGCGCCGGCTTACCAATAATTATGTGCTGCTTATTGCCCACTATGAAGGGATATCGTTATGGCGTCAGGGGGGGGTTATTGATGGCAACATAGAATTCTCGGCGCGTGGCTGGAGCGATTTTTGTCCACTAAAGGAGCAGACGTTATGCCAGATCCCCTGAACAGACAGCGTGGCTTTAGTCTGCCGGAAGTGATGCTGGCAATGGTACTAATGATCATGATTGTGACCGCGTTGTCAGGATACCAGCGGGTGCTAATGAACAGCTTTATCATCAGAAACCAGTATCAGCAACTCTGGCGCCACGCCTGGCAGCAAACCCAGCTGTACCCGTTTTCATCGCCTGTGAACTGGCAGGCTAACCGAATGCAGACAACGAGAGCGGGATGTGTCAGCATCAACGTTATAATTTCTTCACCCCTCGGCAGGCAGGGTCAGATGACGCGTCTGCATTGCCCGAATCGTCAGTAGTCAGGAGTCGCTATGTTAAGGGTCTACCACTCCAACCGTCTGGATGTGCTGGAAGCGTTAATGGAATTTATCGTTGAGCGCGAGCGGCTGGACGACCCCTTTGAGCCTGAGATGATCCTGGTTCAAAGTACCGGTATGGCGCAGTGGCTACAAATGACTCTTGCACAGAAGTTTAGTATTGCCGCCAATATCGATTTTCCGCTGCCCGCGAGTTTTATCTGGGATATGTTTGTGCGGGTGCTGCCGGATATCCCGAAAGAGAGTGCGTTCAGCAAACAGAGCATGAGCTGGAAGTTGATGACGCTGTTGCCACAATTGCTGGATAGCGATGACTTCGCATTGCTACGCCACTATCTGACGGACGACACTGATAAACGTAAGCTTTTTCAGCTTTCCTCGCGCGCGGCTGACCTTTTCGATCAGTATTTAGTCTACCGCCCTGACTGGTTGACCCAGTGGGAAGCGGGGCGACAGGTTGAGGGACTTGGCGAGTCTCAGGCCTGGCAGGCACCGTTGTGGAAAGCGCTGGTGGAATACACCGCGGAATTGGGCCAACCGCGCTGGCATCGTGCCAATTTATACCAACGATTTATTCAGACGTTGGAAAACGCGTCCGAGTGCCCACAGGGACTGCCTTCTCGGGTCTTTATTTGCGGTATTTCGGCGCTGCCGCCGGTTTATTTGCAGGCATTGCAGGCGCTGGGTAAGCACATTGATATTCATCTGCTGTTTACCAACCCTTGTCGCTACTACTGGGGGGATATTAAAGATCCGGCCTGGCTGGCGAAGCTGATGGCACGTCAGCGTCGGCACAGCTTTGAAGAACGGCATCTGCCGCTGTTTCGTGATAATCAGAAAGCCGAAGGATTATTTAACAGCGATGGCGAACAGGATGTGGGCAACCCGATGCTGGCCTCGTGGGGCAAGCTGGGGCGTGATTACATTTATTTGCTTTCGGAGCTGGAAAACAGTCAGGAACTGGACGCGTTTGTCGACATTACGCCTGACAACCTTTTGCATAATATTCAATCGGATATTCTGGAACTTGAAAGTCATGCCGTGGCGGGCGTTACGCTGGAAGAATATTCCCGTAGCGACAATAAACGCCGGCTTGAGCTGAACGACACCAGCGTGACTTTCCATGTCTGCCATAGCCCACAGCGCGAGGTGGAAATTCTTCATGACCGGCTGTTGGCCATGCTGGAAGCGGACCCAACGCTGACACCGCGCGATATTATCGTGATGGTGGCGGACATCGACAGCTACAGCCCATTCATTCAGTCGGTCTTTGGTAGCGCGCCAGCCGAGCGTTACTTACCTTATGCGATATCTGACCGTCGGGCACGCCAGTCTCATCCCGTCTTACAGGCCTTTATCAGCCTGCTGTCGCTGCCGGATAGCCGTTTTGTCTCAGAGGATGTCCTGGCGTTACTGGATGTTCCCGTGCTGGCGGCGCGTTTCAACATTGATGAAGAAGGGTTGCGCTATCTTCGTTTATGGGTCAATGAATCCGGGATTCGTTGGGGAATTGACGACGATAACGTGCGTGAACTGGAACTTCCACCTACAGGTCAGCATACCTGGCAATTTGGTTTAACGCGTATGCTGCTCGGCTACGCGATGGAAAGCTCGCAGGGCGAGTGGCAATCGGTATTGCCTTACGATGAGTCCAGCGGCCTGATTGCCGAGCTGGTAGGGCATCTGGCCTCGTTGCTGATGCAGCTTAATCTCTGGCGTAGAGGGTTAGCGCAGGAACGACCGCTGGAAGAGTGGCTACCCGTTTGTCGGGAAATGCTTAATGATTTCTTCCTACCGGACGCGGACACCGAAGCGGCAATGACGCTGATTGAACAGCAGTGGCAGGCCATTATTACCGAAGGTTTAGGGGCCGAGTACGGCGATGCTATACCGCTCTCTCTGTTGCGTGATGAGCTAGCCCAGCGCCTTGACCAGGAACGCATCAGCCAGCGCTTCCTGGCGGGGCCCGTTAACATTTGTACGCTGATGCCGATGCGCTCCATTCCGTTCAAAGTGGTGTGCCTGCTGGGTATGAACGATGGGGTTTATCCGCGTCAACTTGCGCCGCTGGGCTTTGATTTAATGAGCCAAAAACCGATGCGGGGCGATCGCAGTCGTCGCGATGATGACCGCTATTTGTTCCTCGAAGCATTAATTTCGGCACAGCAGACGCTCTACATCAGCTACATTGGCCGCTCTATTCAGGATAACAGCGAGCGCTTCCCGTCGGTGCTGGTGCAAGAACTGATGGACTACATTGGACAAAGCCATTATCTGCCGGGCGATGAATCGTTGACCTGCGATCAAAGCGAGGCAAGGGTAAAAGCGCATATAACCCGTTTGCATACCCGTATGCCCTTTGATGCACAAAACTATTTGCCGGGCGAACAGCAAAGCTATGCCCGGGAATGGCTGCCTGCGGCGAGTCTGTCAGGAAAAGCGCACACGGATTTTGTGCAGCCTCTTCCCTTTGAAATGCCAGAAACGCTAACGCTGGAAACGCTGCAGCGATTTTGGGCACATCCGGTACGCGCCTTTTTCCAGATGCGTTTAAGGGTCAACTTCCGCTCTGAAGAGAGTGAGATCCCGGATACGGAACCTTTCACTCTTGAAGGGTTAACCCGCTACCAGCTTAATCAGCAATTGCTTAATACGCTGGTTGAAGAGAACGATGCTGAACGACTGTTCCGCCGTTTTCGTGCGGCGGGCGCGCTACCCTATGGGCCGTTTGGCGAAATTCTGTGGGATACGCAGCGTCAGGAAATGCAGTCGCTGGCTGAACGCATTATCGCCTGTCGTCAGCCCTGTCAGAGCATGGAAATCGATCTTAACTGTCACGGCGTGCAAATCACCGGTTGGCTGCCGCAGGTGCAAGAGGACGGTTTGTTGCGCTGGCGCCCATCTTTGATAAGCATTGCGCAGGGTGTGCAACTTTGGCTGGAACATCTTGTCTATTGTGCCAGTGGCGGTAGGGGAGAGAGCCGATTGTTCCTGCGTAAAGACGGAGAATGGCGTTTTCCGCCGCTGGATGCAGAACAGGCGTTGCTGTACCTGTCGCAACTCATTGAGGGGTATCGGGAAGGCATGTCGTCACCGTTGCTGGTATTACCCGAAAGCGGTGGTGCATGGATAAAAACCTGTTATGACGCCGCAAATGATGCCATGTTAGATGACGATGCAACGTTGCAAAAAGCGCGCAGTAAGTTTCTGCAAGCCTATGAAGGCAACATGATGGTACGTGGCGAAGGTGATGATATCTGGTATCAGCGTCTTTGGCGTCAACTGGATGCTGATACGCAGGAGGCTATTGTTTTACAGTCTCAGCGCTACCTGTTACCGATTTTTCGCTTTAATCAGTCATGATGATTGTATAAAAATTGCGCAATTCGATGGCTTCCACTATGATGCGCATTCTGTCACGGACTGATTCTTACAAAGAGAAGATGCTGGCTCGTTCAGCACATAGTCTTGCCCTGTTCAGATCATGTATTTATGCGTGGTTTGTAGTGAACAGGTGAATTCGTTAATGATGAGGTTTGTGAATGCCCCGCAGCACCTGGTTCAGCGCATTACTGTTGTTCGTCGCCCTTTGGGTTCCCGTAAGTCAGGCAGATACCGGTTGGCAGCCTTTAGCTGAAACCATCCGTAAAAGCGATAAAGACACCCGTCAGTATCAGGCCGTGCGCCTTGATAACGGCATGGTTGTGCTGCTGGTATCCGATCCTCAGGCCGTGAAATCCCTTTCTGCACTGGTAGTCCCCGTGGGCTCGCTGGAAGATCCGGACGATCATCAGGGGCTGGCGCACTATCTCGAACACATGTGTCTGATGGGCTCGAAAAAATACCCACAGCCGGACAGCCTGGCTGAATTCCTGAAAATGCACGGCGGTAGCCACAATGCCAGCACAGCGCCTTATCGTACGGCCTTCTATCTTGAAGTCGAAAACGACGCACTGGTGGGGGCGGTGGATCGCCTGGCGGATGCTATTGCCGATCCATTGCTGGATAAAAAATATGCCGACCGCGAGCGTAACGCGGTTAACTCCGAGCTGACGCTGGCGCGTACCCGAGACGGGATGCGTATGGCGCAGGTGAGCGCTGAGACGATCAACCCGGCGCACCCAGGTTCGCGTTTCTCTGGCGGGAATCTTGAGACATTAAGCGATAAACCGGGCAACCCGGTGCTGCAAGCATTACAAAAATTTCATGAAAAGTACTACTCTGCGAACCTGATGAAGGCGGTGATTTATAGCAATAAACCGCTGCCAGAGCTGGCGCGGATAGCGGCTGACACCTTTGGGCGCGTACCGAACAGGAATATCGCAAAGCCTGAGATTACCGTCCCGGTCGTCACTGATGCGCAAAAGGGCATCATCATCCACTATGTTCCGGCAATGCCGCGTAAAGTATTGCGCGTCGAGTTTCGTATCGATAACAACAGCGCGCAGTTCCGCAGTAAAACCGATGAACTGGTGACCTACCTGATTGGCAATCGTAGCCCGGGCACTTTGTCTGACTGGCTGCAAAAGCAGGGCCTGGTTGAAGGTATTCGCGCAGACTCCGATCCGGTGGTCAACGGGAACAGCGGCGTATTAGCCATTTCCGCGACGTTAACCGACAAGGGGCTGGCGAACCGCGATGAAGTTGTCGCGGCAATCTTTAGCTACCTCAATTTGTTACGCGAGAAAGGTGTCGATAAACGCTATTTTGACGAGCTGGCGCACGTGCTGGATCTCGATTTCCGTTATCCCTCCATCACCCGTGATATGGACTATGTGGAATGGCTGGCTGATACCATGATCCGCGTTCCTGTCGAGCATACGCTGGATGCGGTGAATATTGCTGATCAGTACGATGCGAAAGCCGTTGAGCAACGTCTGGCAATGATGACGCAGCAGAATGCGCGTATCTGGTATATCAGCGCGAAAGAGCCGCATAATAAAACCGCTTATTTTGTCGATGCGCCTTACCAGGTGGATAAAATCAGCGACAAAACCTTTGCCGACTGGAAGCAAAAAGCGCAGGGCATTGCGCTGTCGTTACCGGAGTTGAACCCCTACATTCCGGATGATTTCACGCTGATTAAGACGGATAAAAAATACGCTCACCCAGAGCTGATCGTTGATGAGCCGGATTTACGTGTGGTGTATGCCCCGAGCCAGTATTTTGCCAGCGAGCCGAAGGCTGACGTCAGCGTGATCCTGCGTAACCCGAAAGCCATGGACAGCGCCCGCAACCAGGTCTTATTCGCACTTAACGATTACCTGGCAGGGATTGCGCTCGATCAGTTAAGTAACCAGGCATCGGTAGGTGGAATTGGTTTCTCTACCAACGCTAACAATGGGTTGATGCTTAACGCCAACGGCTACACCCAACGTTTGCCGCAGCTTTTTCAGGCGCTGCTGAGCGGCTATTTCAGCTATACCTCAACGGACGAACAGCTGGAACAGGCGAAATCCTGGTATGCCCAGATGATGGATTCCGCAGAAAAGGGTAAAGCTTACGATCAGGCTATTATGCCGGTGCAGATGCTTTCTCAGGTGCCGTACTTCTCCCGCGACGAGCGACGTAAGCTGCTGCCTTCCATCACCCTGAAAGAGGTGATGACCTACCGCGACGCCTTAAAAACCGGTGCGCGACCTGAATTCCTGGTCATTGGCAATATGAGCGAAGCTCAGACGACGAGCATGGCGCGGGATATCCAAAAACAGCTTGGTGCGAACGGATCACAGTGGTGTCGCAACAAAGATGTGGTTGTGGACAAGAAGCAGTCCGTCATCTTTGAAAAAGCAGGCAGCAGCACGGATTCAGCGCTGGCCGCGGTATTTGTACCAACCGGATACGATGAATACGCCAGTTCAGCCTACAGCGCTATGTTAGGTCAGATTGTTCAGCCGTGGTTCTACAATCAGCTGCGTACTGAAGAACAGTTAGGCTACGCCGTATTTGCTTTCCCGATGAGCGTTGGCCGTCAGTGGGGAATGGGGTTCCTGCTGCAAAGCAGTGATAAGCAGCCGTCTTTCCTCTGGGAGCGTTATAAAGCGTTCTTCCCGACGGCGGAAGCGAAGCTGCGGGCGATGAAACCTGAAGAGTTCGCGCAAATTCAGCAGGCGATTATTGCGCAAATGCTGCAGGCGCCGCAAACGCTGGGGGCAGAAGCCTCACAGTTAAGCAAAGATTTTGATCGCGGCAATATGCGCTTCGATTCACGTGATAAAATAGTGGCTCAGATTAAACTGCTGACGCCGCAAAAACTTGCCGACTTCTTCCATCAGGCGGTGGTTGAGCCGCAAGGCATGGCGATATTGTCACAGGTTTCCGGCAGTCAGAATGGGAAAGCAGAATATGTGCACCCGGAAGGCTGGAAAGTGTGGCAGACCGTCAGCGCGTTGCAGCAAACCTTACCCCTGATGAGTGATAAGAATGAATGATGCCGCTGAGTCCCTTGATCCACTGCGCTTGCCCCTGACGGGCGAGCGCCTGATTGAAGCCTCTGCGGGCACCGGTAAAACCTTTACCATCGCCGCCCTGTATTTACGTTTACTGCTTGGACTGGGCGGCTCTGCCGCCTTTCCTCGTCCTCTGACCGTCGAAGAACTGCTGGTGGTTACCTTCACCGAGGCGGCTACCGAAGAGTTGCGTGGTCGAATTCGTAGCAATATTCATGAACTGCGAATTGCCTGCCTGCGTGAAACCACCGACAACCCGCTATATGCCCGTTTGTTAGATGAAATTGCCGATAAAAAACAGGCCGCGCAGTGGCTGCTATTGGCTGAAAGACAGATGGATGAAGCGGCGGTGTTTACCATCCACGGCTTTTGTCAGCGTATGCTCAGTCTCAATGCCTTTGAGTCAGGCATGCTGTTCGAACAGCAGCTGATAGAAGATGAATCGCTGCTGCGCTATCAGGCCTGCGCGGACTTCTGGCGTCGGCACTGCTACCCGCTGCCCCGCGACATTGCGCAGGTGGTTTTTGAAACGTGGAAAGGACCGCAAGCGCTGCTGAGAGATATCGATCGCTATCTGCAGGGGGAAGCGCCGGTTATCAAGGCGCCACCGTCTGATGACGAAACGCTGGCCTCCCGGCATGAACAAATTCTCGCGCGCATTAACCAGATCAAGCAGCAATGGCGTGATTCTGTTGATGAGCTGGATGGCCTGATGGAAGCCTCCGGAATTGACCGGCGTAAATTTAATCGCGGTAATCAGGGCAAGTGGATCGAAAAGATCAGCGCGTGGGCGCAGGAAGAAACACAAAGTTACCAGCTTCCTGATGCGCTGGAGAAATTCTCACAGCGTTTTCTGGAAGAGCGAACCAAAGCGGGCGGGATAACCCCTCAGCACCCGCTGTTTGTCGCTATTGATGAACTGCTTAGCGAACCGTTAACTCTCCGCGATCTGGTGATCACCCGGGCGCTGGCGGAGATCCGCTCGGCAGTTGCCGAGGAAAAACGTCGCCGCGGCGAGCTGGGTTTTGACGATATGCTCAGCCGTCTGGATGCGGCGTTGCGCAGTGAAAGCGGCGATGCGCTGGCGACGGCTATTCGTACTCGTTTCCCGGTCGCCATGATCGATGAATTCCAGGATACCGATCCGCAGCAGTACCGTATTTTTCGTCGGATCTGGCAGCATCAGCCGGATACCGCACTGCTGCTAATTGGTGATCCGAAACAGGCAATTTACGCGTTTCGCGGCGCGGATATCTTCACCTATATGAAGGCGCGCAGCGAAGTCAGCGCACACTATACGCTCGATACCAACTGGCGTTCGGCCCCCGGCATGGTCAATAGCGTGAATACGCTTTTCAGCCAGATGGACGACGCCTTTATGTTCCGCGAAATCCCTTTCAGCCCGGTAAAATCCGCAGAAAAAAACCAGGCGTTACGGTTTGTTTTGCACGGCGAAACGCAGCCAGCTATGAGTATGTGGCTGATGGAAGGAGAAAGTTGCGGCGTAGGCGATTATCAGAGCTACATGGCCCAGGTGTGCGCCACACAAATTCGCGACTGGCTTAAAGCCGGGCATTCTGGCGCAGCGCAACTGGTCAGTGGCAAAGCATCCAGCCCGGTACGCGCGTCAGATATCAGCGTACTGGTGCGTAGCCGCCAGGAAGCGGCGCTGGTCCGTGATGCGCTGACGCAACTGGCCATTCCCTCTGTCTACCTCTCCAACCGTGACAGCGTATTTGAAACACTGGAAGCGCAGGAGTTGCTATGGGTGCTGCAGGCGGTGATGACGCCGGAACGTGAGAACACGTTGCGTAGCGCGCTGGCGACCTCAATGATGGGGCTGAATGCGCAGGATATTGAAGCGTTAAATACCGACGAGAATGCCTGGGATGCGGTGGTCGAAGAATTCGACGGCTATCGTCAGATCTGGCATAAACGCGGCGTGATGCCGATGCTACGTGCGCTGATGACGGCTCGCCAGATTGCAGAGAACCTGCTGGCGACGGCGGGAGGCGAACGTCGACTGACCGACATTTTACATATCAGCGAACTGTTGCAGGAAGCGGGCTCGCAGCTGGAAAGCGAGCATGCGCTGGTGCGCTGGTTGTCCCAGCATATTCTTGAACCCGACAGCAACGCGTCCAGCCAGCAGCTCAGGCTGGAAAGCGACAAGCATCTGGTCAAAATCGTCACCATCCATAAATCGAAAGGGCTGGAGTATCCGCTGGTCTGGCTGCCGTTTATCACCAATTTCCGCGTTCAGGATCAGGCTTTCTACCACGATCGTAGCTCTTTTGAAGCCGTGCTGGATCTCAGCGATGCTGAGGAGAGCGTTGAGCTAGCCGAAGCAGAGCGTCTGGCGGAAGATCTGCGTTTGCTGTATGTCGCGCTAACCCGTTCGGTATGGCATTGCAGCCTTGGCGTTGCGCCGTTGGTACGACGTCGGGGCGATAAAAAAGGGGATACCGATGTGCATCAGAGCGCCCTTGGTCGCCTGTTGCAAAAAGGTGAGCCGATGGATGCCGTGGGTCTGCGTAGCGCGATTGAAGCGCTTTGTAGCAACGATATTGCTTGCCAGACTCCCGCGCAGCCTGACGGTGAACCCTGGCAGGTTGCGCAGGCCGTTAGCAGCGAACTGAGTGCTAAAATACTGCAGCGTAAGCCCGGCGATAGCTGGCGCGTGACCAGTTATTCCGGTCTGCAACAGCGTGGACAGGGTATCGCGCAGGATCTGATCCCACGACTGGATGTCGATGCCACAGGCGTCGGTGAGGTTATTGAAGAATCAGGACTTACACCGCATCAGTTCCCGCGCGGCGCTTCGCCGGGTACGTTCTTGCATAGCCTGTTTGAAAATCTCGATTTTACGCAACCGGTGGATCCGCATTGGGTCGAGGAGCAACTGGCGTTGGGCGGTTATGACGCGCACTGGACGCCGGTTTTGACCGAATGGCTGGACGCCATTTTGCAGGCGCCTCTCAACGAGACGGGCGTGAGTTTGAGCCAGCTATCCGCGCGTGAAAAACAGGTGGAGATGGAGTTTTATCTGCCGATTTCGCAGCCGTTGATGGCCAACCAGCTTGATGCGTTAATTCGCCAATACGATCCGCTATCGGCGGGGTGCCCTGCGTTGGACTTTATGCAGGTTCGCGGCATGCTGAAAGGCTTTATTGACCTGGTATTCCGCCACCAGGGGCGTTATTACCTGCTCGATTACAAATCGAACTGGCTGGGCGAAGACAGCTCCGCCTATACGCAGCAGGCAATGGCCTCTGCCATGCAGGCGCATCGCTACGACCTTCAATACCAACTTTATACCCTCGCGCTGCATCGCTACTTACGCCATCGCATTGCTGATTACGATTATGAACGCCATTTTGGCGGCGTTATCTATCTCTTCCTGCGCGGCGTTGACAGTGAAAATCCGCAGCAGGGAATTTACGCGACCCGACCTGACGGAGAGTTGATTGCGTTGATGGACGAGTTGTTTGCCGGTGCGGTGCAGGAGACGATGTTATGACAATCCAGAAACGATTTCTGGAGGCTGTTGAGCAAAAACAGCTCCGGCCTCTGGATGCTCAGTTCGCGCTGGCGGTTGCCGGAAGTGATAACCCAGCCGTTGCGCTGGCTGCGGCGTTGCTCAGCCGTGAAGCGGGAGAAGGGCACGTCTGCTTACCGCTTTCACGGTTATCTCTGAGCGAGGACGCGCATCCTCTGTTAAGCGCCTGGCTCGCTGAAACGGGCGAGCCAGAAGACTGGGCGGAATGTCTGCTGGCTTCCAGTGCGGTAAGCCGTGGCGAGCAACCCACGCCGCTGGTGCTGTACGGCGATCGCTTGTATCTGAACCGGATGTGGCATAACGAACGTACGGTAGCTCGCTTTTTCAGTGAAGTAAACCACGCCATTGAGGTGGACGAACAACGCCTGACCCATACGCTGGAGGCGCTGTTTCCGCCATCGGAGGGGGTTAACTGGCAAAAAGTTGCCGCTGCTGTTGCGCTCACCCGTCGGATATCGGTGATCTCCGGCGGACCGGGGACGGGAAAAACGACAACGGTCGCAAGGCTGCTGGCGGCGTTGATTCAAATGGCGGACGGTGAGCGCTGTCGTATTCGACTGGCGGCGCCAACGGGAAAAGCGGCTGCGCGCCTGACCGCCTCACTAGGCGCGGCGTTACGAGAACTACCGCTAACCGATGAGCAAAAGAAACGCATCCCCGATGACGCCAGTACGCTGCATCGATTATTAGGCGCTCAGCCTGGCAGTCAGCGACTGCGTCATCATGCGGGAAACCCGTTGCATTTGGATGTGCTGGTGGTGGATGAAGCCTCGATGATTGATTTGCCGATGATGTCGCGCCTTATCGATGCGCTGCCGCCGCACGGACGGGTGATTTTTCTGGGCGATCGCGACCAGCTCGCTTCCGTCGAAGCGGGGGCCGTGCTGGGGGATATCTGTGCTTTCGTCGGTGACGGGTTTACCCCGGAACGCGCCCGCCAGCTCAGTCGCCTGACCGGGAGCGCTATTCCTGCCGGGTCGGGAATTCAGGCAGCAGCGTTGCGCGACAGTCTGTGCCTGCTGCAAAAAAGCTACCGTTTCGGCAGCGATTCCGGAATCGGTCAGTTGGCTGCGGCGATTAATCGCGGCGACAAAACTGCGATAAAAACGGTGTTCCAGCAGGGATTTAGCGACATCGAAAAACGCACGCTACACAGCAGCGAGGATTATGCCGCGATGCTGGATGAGGCGCTGGCGGGATATGGGCACTACCTGGATTTGTTGCACGAGGGTGCCGAGCCGGGGGCTGTCATTCAGGCCTTCAATGAGTATCAGCTGCTATGCGCTCTGCGGGAAGGTCCGTTTGGCGTTAGTGGTTTGAATGAACGCATTGAGCAGGTGATGGCGCAAAAACGTAAAATTCATCGTTCGACGCATAGCCGCTGGTATGAGGGAAGGCCGGTGATGATCGCGCGCAATGACAGTTCGCTGGGATTATTTAACGGTGATATCGGCATTGCCCTTGACCGTGGACAGGGCCTGAGGGTGTGGTTTGCGTTGCCGGATGGTTCTATCAAATCGGTGCAGCCCAGCCGCTTGCCTGAACATGAAACCACCTGGGCGATGACGGTGCACAAATCGCAGGGATCTGAGTTTGACCACGCGGCGTTGATTTTACCCAGCCAGCATTCACCCGTGGTTACCCGCGAGCTGGTCTATACCGCCGTTACCCGCGCGCGCCGCCGCCTGTCGCTGTATGCCGATGAGCGGATACTGAGCCGCGCCATTGCCACCCGTACCGAACGTCGCAGCGGACTGTCAGCATTATTTAATGACGGCATGATGTAGATGTAGGCCGGATAAGCGTCAGCGACATCCGGCCTAAAAAAGATGTGCCAGCGATGTAGGCCGGATAAGGCAGTTATGCCGCATCCGGCAACCACTCCTATGCCAAATCTGCCATCAGCACTTTTGACCGCCGCTGATAGTTGTACATCTCTTTCTTGCTTTCCGGCAGCAGGTCGATATCCACCGGTGTGAAGCCGCGCTCCTGGAACCAGTGGATGCTGCGTGTGGTTAACACAAACAGCTTGCTCAACCCCATTTGCCGGGCCTGCGCGGCGATTCGTTCCAGCAACACTTCCCCGCGTGACGAGCTACGGTAGTCCGGATGCACTGCTACACACGCCATTTCGCCAATTCTCTCTTCCGGGAAAGGGTACAGAGCGGCACAGGCGATGGTCAGGTTATCACGCTGAATAATGGTGAATTTGTCGATCTCCATTTCCAACTGCTCGCGCGAGCGGCGCACCAGAATACCTTGCTGCTCCAGCGGGCGGATAAGCTCCAGAATCCCGCCGATATCGTTAATGGTAGCGCGACGGATCTGCTCGGCGCTTTCCATTACGATCTGCGTACCGATCCCGTCGCGGGAGAACAGTTCCTGCAGCAATGCACCATCTTCCTGATAGCTGATCAGATGGCAACGGCGTACGCCACTGCGACAGGCCTTCACTGCCCCACGCAGGAAGCGCACCGTGCCGGAGCTGTAATCGCCTTTCTCTTCCTGCAACTCAACGCGAGCCTGAGCTTCGTTAGGAAACAGCTCGGAAATAATATCGCCGTCATCGTTGGTGACACCCTGAGAGGAGCAAAAGCCGATCATTTTCTCGGCCTTCAGTTTGATAGCCAACTGCGTGGCGACCTCTTCTGACGTCAGGTTAAAGCTCTCACCGGTGACGGAAACGGCGACCGGGCCCATCAGCACAATTGCGCCGCTGTCTAACTGGCGGTGAATGGCATCTTCATCAATACGACGAATACGCCCGCTATGGCAGTAATCTACGCCGTCATCAACGCCCAGCGGCTGGGAGATAATAAAATTACCGCTGACCACATTGATGTGAGCACCCTGCAATGGCGTATTATTCAGGCTCATCGACAGGCGGGCGGTAATATCAAGCTGAAGTAATCCCGCAGCCTGCTTGACCAGCTCCAGCGTTTTAGCGTCGGTAACGCGCGTATTTTTGTGGTACACCGGCTCATGATGATGCGCCGCAAGATTGGCATCAATCTGCGGTCGTGCGCCATAGACCACGACCAGGCGGATGCCGAGGCTATGAAGAAGACCAATGTCATTGACGATACTGGAAAAGTTTTCATGCTCGATGGCTTCGCCGCCCAGCATAATGACAAACGTTTTTCCCCGATGGGTATTGATATAGGGAACAGAATGGCGGAATCCCTGTACCAGTTCGGTTCTACGCTCCTTCACCACGGCACACCCTCATTGCATGATTATTCGTAATTTGTGTATTTTTATTCTGTTTTTGCGCTGTGCGCAAGCGTAATTTTTACCCATGCCGAAGATTTTTCTCAGTAATGCCGTGAATATAAAAAGAATGTTTACCCTTTTATAGATGACAGATTATGCGTCATTCGCTAAAGTTTCCGGTCAATTCGGACGTTTTACGTATTACCTCTTAAAAAGATTTCTTTTGCTCGGGAGAAGCATGTCGGGATCCAATTCAGCAATCAGTCGCCGCCGTTTATTGAAAGGTGCGGGTGCTATGTGGCTTTTGAGCGTCAGCCAGGTGGGTCTGGCGGCCGTGAGTCAGGTCGTTGCCGTACGTATCTGGCCTGCGTCCAGCTACACTCGCGTCACGGTAGAATCTAACCGTCTGCTGAAATACAAACAGTTTGCCCTGAGTAATCCTGAGCGTGTGGTTGTGGATATTGAAGACGTTAATTTGAACTCGGTGCTCAAGGGCATTGGGACGCAGATTCGTCCTGACGATCCGTATATTAAGTCGGCGCGCGTTGGCCAGTTTGATCCAAAGACCGTGCGGATGGTGTTCGAGCTGAAACAGAATGTGAAGCCGCAACTTTTTGCTCTGGCTCCGGTGGCAGGCTTTAAAGAACGTCTGGTGATGGATCTCTATCCCGCGAATGCCCAGGACGTTCAGGATCCGCTGCTGGCATTGCTGGAAGATTACAACAAGGGCGATCTGGATAAACAGGTGCCACCTGCACAAAGTGGCCCGCAGCCGGGTAAAGCGGGGCGCGATCGTCCCATTGTCATTATGCTGGATCCAGGCCACGGCGGAGAAGACTCCGGTGCGGTGGGGAAATACAAGACGCGTGAAAAGGATGTGGTGCTGCAGATTGCCCGCCGCCTGCGAGCCCTCATAGAGAAAGAGGGCAACATGAAGGTCTTTATGACACGAAATGAAGATATCTTCATTCCGCTTAAAGTCCGCGTGGCGAAAGCGCAGAAACAGCGTGCTGACCTGTTTGTCTCTATTCACGCCGATGCCTTTACCAGTCGACAACCCAGCGGTTCGTCGGTGTTTGCGCTCTCGACCAAAGGCGCGACAAGTACCGCCGCGAAATATCTGGCGCAGACCCAGAACGCCTCGGATCTCATTGGTGGCGTCAGTAAGAGCGGTGACCGCTACGTCGACCACACCATGTTCGACATGGTGCAGTCGCTGACCATCGCCGACAGTCTGAAGTTTGGTAAAGCGGTATTGAGTAAGCTTGGCAAAATCAACAATCTGCACAAGAACCAGGTTGAACAGGCCGGGTTTGCGGTACTAAAAGCGCCGGATATCCCGTCTATTCTGGTCGAAACGGCATTTATCAGTAACGTTGAGGAAGAGCGCAAACTCAAAACGGCGACCTTCCAGCAGGAAGTTGCAGAGTCGATTCTGGCAGGGATTAAAGCCTACTTCGCCGATGGGGCGACGCTGGCGAGAAGGGGATAACAAAAAAGCGCTGAAAAGCGCTTTTTTTATGGGCGGCAGAAACAAAAAAACACCCGTTAAGGTGTTTAATGTGTTGGTTGCGGGGGCCGGATTTGAACCGACGACCTTCGGGTTATGAGCCCGACGAGCTACCAGGCTGCTCCACCCCGCGTCACCGTACTGCTTATATTTTATCAAATTTGATTGGTTGCGGGGGCCGGATTTGAACCGACGACCTTCGGGTTATGAGCCCGACGAGCTACCAGGCTGCTCCACCCCGCGTCCGTCTTTTTGCTTCGTATTTCAAACCACATCAGCGTTGGCTTTCCTCGTTCACCTCAGTCACTTACTGGAGTAAGCTCCTAAGGATTCACTGCGTCGCCGCCTTGCTGTGATTCGAACTACTTTGCAAAAATCTTACATCAAATTTTAATTGGTTGCGGGGGCCAGATTTGAACTGACGACCTTCGGGTTATGAGCCCGACGAGCTACCAGGCTGCTCCACCCCGCGTCCGTGGATGCGCACTATACTCTGCTCGCATTTTCATGCAACCCTTTTTTCACCTTGATCACGTTTTTAGGGTGAAAATGAACAAAAACAACGCATTCTGGATTATTTTTTGCTCAAAATTTGCGTTCGGGTATGTATACGCATTTCATTAGGTTCGGGGGTTTGTTATCTTCGTCTCGCATTCAGGCAACATAAGACGAGAACAATGAAAGGACGTTGGGCAAAATATCTTCTGGCGGGAGCTGTAGTCGCGATGCTCGCCGCGTGTTCCTCAAAACCGACCGATCGTGGGCAGCAGTATAAAGACGGGAAATTTACCCAGCCTTTCTCACTGGTGAACCAGCCTGATGCGGTTGGCGCGCCAATCAATGCCGGTGATTTCGCCGAGCAGGTTAATCAAATTCGCAGCGCTTCGCCACGTTTGTACGGCAACCAGAGCGACGTCTACAACGCTATCCAGCAATGGTTACGTGCGGGCGGTGATACGCGCAGTATGCGCCAGTTTGGTATTGATGCCTGGCAAATGGAAGGGGCGGACAACTACGGTAACGTCCAGTTTACCGGTTACTACACACCGGTTATCCAGGCGCGCCATACGCGCCAGGGCGAGTTTCAGTATCCTATCTATCGCATGCCGCCAAAACGTGGGCGCTTACCCTCTCGTGCCGAGATCTACGCGGGCGCGCTAAGCGACAATTATATTCTGGCATACAGCAACTCCCTGATGGATAACTTCATTATGGATGTTCAGGGCAGTGGTTACATCGATTTTGGCGATGGCAGCCCGCTCAACTTCTTTAGCTATGCCGGGAAAAACGGCCACGCCTATCGCAGTATTGGTAAAGTGCTTATCGACCGTGGCGAAGTGAAAAAAGAAGATATGTCGATGCAGGCTATTCGCCACTGGGGTGAAACGCACAGCGAAGCCGAAGTGCGTGAGCTGCTGGAGCAGAACCCATCGTTTGTCTTCTTTAAACCGCAATCTTTTGCTCCGGTGAAAGGGGCCAGCGCGGTGCCGCTGATTGGCCGCGCGTCCGTAGCTTCTGACCGTAGTATCATTCCTGCTGGCACAACGTTACTGGCGGAAGTCCCGTTACTGGACAATAACGGCAAGTTTACCGGCCAGTACGAACTGCGCCTGATGGTGGCGTTAGATGTGGGTGGGGCTATTAAAGGGCAACACTTCGACATCTATCAGGGTATTGGCGCTGACGCCGGACACCGTGCCGGGTGGTATAATCACTACGGTCGCGTATGGGTACTAAAAACAGCGCCGGGTGCGGGTAACGTGTTCAGCGGTTAATTGCCGGATGGCACTTCGCTTATCAAGCCTACATTATTGAGTAGGCCTGATAAGGCGTAGCCGACATCAGGCAGTCAGACTGCTCGGTATTAATGAATTTGAGGTTCTATGTCTGTGGTTATTAGCGATGCCTGGCGCCAACGTTTTGGTGGTACGGCACGTCTGTATGGCGAAAATGCGTTGCAGCTGTTTGCCCAATCGCACGTTTGCGTTGTTGGGATTGGTGGAGTAGGGTCATGGGCGGCGGAAGCGCTGGCGCGAACCGGTATTGGCGCTATCACACTCATCGATATGGACGATGTGTGCGTCACCAATACAAACCGCCAGATCCATGCGCTGCGTGATAACGTCGGTCTGGCAAAAGCTGAAGTGATGGCGGAGCGTATCCGACAGATTAACCCGGAGTGCCGGGTGAACGTGGTCGATGATTTTGTTACGCCAGATAACGTTGCTGAATATATGAATGCGGGATTTTCGTACGTTATCGATGCGATTGATAGCGTGCGCCCAAAAGCGGCACTGATTGCGTACTGTCGGCGTAACAAAATTCCGCTGGTGACCACCGGTGGTGCGGGCGGACAGATCGATCCTACGCAGATTCAGGTCGTTGATTTGGCAAAAACCATCCAGGATCCGCTGGCGGCCAAGCTACGTGAGCGGCTGAAAAGCGATTTTGGCGTGGTGAAAAACAGCAAAGGCAAGCTGGGCGTGGACTGCGTGTTCTCGACCGAAGCGCTGGTTTACCCGCAGGCGGATGGCTCGGTATGTGCGATGAAAGCGACGGCGGAAGGGCCGAAGCGTATGGATTGCGCGTCCGGGTTTGGCGCGGCCACCATGGTGACAGCCACCTTTGGCTTTGTTGCTGTCTCCCATGCGCTGAAGAAGATGATGGCGAAGGCCGCGCGTCAGGCCTGATTGTGTCGGATGTCGCTACGCTTATCCGACCTACGGTTCGTGCAGTGTTGTAGGCCGGATAAGACATATCAGCGTCGTCATCCAGCTTTCTGGGCCGCCTCGAGAATCGCCTCGTTCAGAGCATGTAGTCCCTGGCTACGCGAGGCGCTGAGCTGCGCGCGTAAACCCAGTTCGTCAAATAACGCCATCGGAGAACGCGCCAGTAACTCGGCTGCCGTTTTACCTTCGACCGCGGTGAGTAATACCGCCAACAGCCCACGTACTATTCGACCTTCGCTGTCGCCGAAGAAATGCAGAGTGCCATTCTCATGAAGAGTATGCCCCAGCCAGACGCGGTTTTCGCAGCCCGCAATTTCTTTGGCCTGTGCCTTTAGCGCATCCGGGAGCGCCGGCAACTGCTTACCCAGCAGAATCAGCTGGCGATATTTATCTTCCCACTGAGTAAGCGGGATAAAGGTATTGCGTAACGTCTCTTCGGTTACGGTTGTGCCAAACGGGTGTCCGGCGAACTGAGGGCTTGTCATTAATCCACCAATATTTCCAGCGCGCGGTCGACGGCTGCGACCAACGCATCCACATCGCTTTGGGTATTATAAGGGGCAAATGAGGCGCGTAGTGTTCCGGATACGCCAAGCTCCGCCAGCAGCGGTTGTGCGCAGTGTTGCCCCGCGCGCAGCGCAATGCCATATTCGGCCAATAGAGTGACCATATCGCTGTGATGAACACCCGCGAAATCAAAGGCTAACAGACTGGAGTCCTGGCAGCGGAAGGAACGAAAGCCAGGGCGTTTCGCGAGGGCATCTTCTGCCAGCGTCGCCAGACCCCGGCTCCAGTTTTCGGCCTGCGCAACGTCGACGTCCGCCAGCCATTCGAGCGCCGCGCTTAGCCCGATAACGCCTGCAACGTTAGGCGTACCGGCTTCCAGCTTCCATGGTGCGGGCTGAGTGGTGAAACCGTCAAAACTGACTTCGCTAATCATCTTACCGCCCCCAAGCCAGGGAGACATGGCTTCCAGCAGTTCCGGCTTACCGTACAGCACGCCAATACCGGTGGGGCCATATAGCTTGTGGCCTGAAAACGCATAGAAATCAATATCCAACTGCTGTACATCGGCAGGGTAATGCACAATCCCCTGGGCACCATCAACCATCACCACCATGCCAGCCGCATGGGCGAGCGTAATGGCGCGGACCAGATCCGGGCAGCCACCGGTGACGTTCGACATTTGCCCGAGCGCCAGAATGCGGCTGCGCGGGGTGATGAGCTGCGTGAGGCGCTCAACGTCTGGCAATAAATGGGGGGTGAGTGGGAGTTTGACAACCTTAGCCCCCGTTTGCTCCGCGACCATCAGCCAGGGAACGAGGTTGGCGTGATGTTCCGCTGCGCTAACGATAATCTCATCACCCGGTTGAAGGCGTGGACGCGCATAGCTTTGGGCAACCATGTTGATCGCTTCCGTTGTGCCGCGGGTCCAGACGATGGTTTTGTCATCCGACGCATTAATCAGGTGTGCGACTTTTTCCCGCGCGGCTTCATAGCGTGCGGTCAGGCGCTGGGCTTCAGCAAACTGGCTGCGATGGACGTTCCCGGCACTCAGGCTATAAAACTGATGGGTAGCTTCAATGACCGCCTGTGGCTTCAGCGCCGTAGCAGCACTGTCGAGATAGACGCCAGCATCGTTGAGTGCGGGAAATTGTGCGCGAAACTGCGCGGGGTTAAAAGCGTTCATGGTATTCCTCAGTTCAGTAAACCGATCGTGGCGCAAAAAGGGCATTGATACAAGGGTTGTGCTAACCATCGGAATACTCTGGATATCCTGGCAAAGCCCGTTCAGTGTCTTATGCTAAATAGCGTTAGGCGAACAATTTTGCCTGTTACGGAGTATGTTTTTAATAGCATAAATCGCTTTAAGGAGAAGTAGATGAAAAAGACTGCCGCCATTATTTCTGCCTGTATGCTGACTTTTGCCCTGAGCGCCTGTTCTGGTTCGAATTACGTGATGCACACCAATGATGGCCGATCAATCGTAGCTGATGGTAAACCACAGACCGATAATGAGACGGGGATGATTTCGTATAAAGACGCTAACGGCAACAAACAGCAGATTAACCGCACTGACGTGAAAGAGATGGTAGAACTGGAGCAATAATAGCCGGTCGGCCATCGACGAAACGTGGACAAAAAAAAGCACCGCAATTTGGCGGTGCTACATTAATCACTATGGACAGACAGGGTAAATGTACAGGAAGTGAAAAAGGGTAGCTTTGCTACCATGGTCTGAATCGCAGACCAATTGCAAACACAACAACACAACATCACAACCGTAAGCCAAAAGCCCACCAGAACACGCATTCCGATAAAACTTTTCGTTCCGGCTTCAGGAAGTGCCGCCACTATAGGTATTTGCTGGTAGAACCTCAACGGACAATTTATAATGGCTCAGATAAAAAAAACTAATAGGTTACAGCCTGTTAGCTAATTGTTAAATTCATTTAACATCAAAGCCTAAAAGTCATGTCAAAACGATTACCACCCTTAAATGCGTTACGTGTTTTTGATGCTGCAGCGCGTCATTTAAGCTTTACTCGCGCAGCAGAAGAGCTTTTTGTGACGCAGGCCGCAGTAAGTCACCAAATCAAGTCACTTGAGGATTTTTTGGGGCTAAAACTGTTTCGTCGACGCAATCGATCTTTGCTGTTAACGGAAGAAGGTCAAAGCTACTTTCTCGACATTAAAGAGATTTTTTCGCAATTAACCGACGCGACGCGTAAACTTCAGGCACGCAGTGCAAAAGGTGCGCTTACCGTTAGTTTATTGCCCAGTTTTGCGATCCAATGGCTGGTGCCCAGACTCTCTAGCTTTAACTCAGCTTATCCGGGAATTGATGTCAGGATCCAGGCGGTGGACCGTCAGGAAGACAAACTGGCTGATGATGTTGATGTGGCGATTTTCTACGGACGCGGCAACTGGCCGGGTCTGCGCGTTGAAAAATTGTACGCAGAATATTTATTGCCGGTCTGCTCTCCGCTGTTGCTTACCGGTGATAAACCGCTAAAGACACCGGACGACCTGGCAAAACACACTTTATTGCATGATGCGTCGCGACGAGACTGGCAAGCCTATACGCGCCAGCTTGGCCTGAATCATATCAACGTGCAGCAGGGACCTATCTTCAGCCATAGCGCCATGGTGCTACAGGCTGCAATCCATGGACAGGGGATCGCGCTGGCTAACAACGTCATGGCGCAGTCCGAAATTGAAGCCGGACGTCTGGTCTGTCCGTTTAACGATGTTCTGGTCAGCAAAAACGCATTTTATCTGGTTTGTCATGACAGTCAGGCAGAACTGGGTAAAATAGCCGCCTTCCGTCAGTGGATTCTGGCGAAAGCGGCCACGGAACAAGAAAAATTCCGCTTTCGTTATGAACAATAATTTACGTAGGGTATTCAAATGACCAGCCGTTTTATGCTGATTTTTGCCGCCGTAAGTGGCTTTATCTTTGTGGCGTTGGGCGCCTTTGGGGCACATGTTCTGAGCAAAACCCTCGGTGTTGTTGAAATGGGGTGGATTCAGACCGGCCTTGAGTATCAGGCGTTTCATACGCTGGCTATTTTTGGCCTGGCCGTCGCCATGCAACGGCGCATTAGTATTTGGTTTTACTGGAGTAGCGTGTTTCTGGCATTAGGTACAGTGCTGTTTAGCGGCAGCCTGTATTGTCTCGCGCTCTCTCATTTACGCCTGTGGGCGTTTGTTACCCCTGTCGGCGGCTTCAGCTTCCTCGTAGGCTGGGCGCTGATGTTAGTGGGCGCTATTCGATTGAAACGTAAGGGCGTTAGCCATGAATAAGGTTGTATTGTTGTGTCGCCCAGGTTTTGAAAAAGAGTGCGCCGCAGAAATTACGGATAAAGCAGGACGCCGGGAAATCTTCGGTTTTGCCCGCGTGAAAGACAATGCGGGTTACGTCATCTTCGAATGCTATCAGCAGGACGATGCTGAAAAGTTAGTGAAAGAGCTACCGTTTAGTTCGCTGATTTTTGCTCGTCAAATGTTTGTGGTGGGCGAGCTGCTGCAATACTTACCGCCGGAAGATCGTATTACACCGATCGTTGGCATGTTGCAGGGCGTGGTGGAAAAGGGTGGCGATCTGCGAGTAGAAGTTGCCGACACCAATGAAAGCAAAGAGCTGGTTAAATTTTGCCGTAAATTTACCGTACCGTTGCGTGCAGCGCTGCGCGAAGCGGGCGTACTGGCAAAGTATGAAACGCCAAAGCGTCCGGTGGTTCACGTCTTCTTTATCGCCCCTGGCTGTTGTTATACCGGCTATTCCTGGCCTGACAATAACTCACCGTTTTACATGGGGATTCCGCGTCTGAAGTTTCCAGCCGATGCGCCGAGCCGTTCAACGCTCAAGCTGGAAGAAGCGCTGCACGTGTTTATCCCTGCCGATGAATGGGATGAGCGTCTGGCGAACGGAATGTATGCGGTGGATTTAGGCGCCTGCCCTGGCGGATGGACCTATCAACTGGTTAAACGCAATATGTGGGTTTACTCCGTGGATAACGGTCCGATGGCGCAAAGCCTGATGGATACCGGACAGGTCACCTGGCTACGTGAAGACGGATTTAAGTACCGTCCGAATCGCAATAACATTTCGTGGATGGTCTGTGACATGGTGGAGAAGCCGGCGAAGGTTGCCGCGCTGATGGCACAATGGCTGGTCAACGGCTGGTGTCGTGAGACGATCTTTAACCTCAAGCTGCCGATGAAAAAACGCTACGAAGAGGTATCACAGAACCTGGCTTACATTCAGGCCCAGCTTGATGAACATGGTGTAAATGCCCAGATTCAGGCGCGTCAGCTGTATCATGACCGTGAAGAAGTAACCGTTCACGTACGTCGTCTGTGGGCTGCCGTTGGCGGTCGTCGCGACGAGCGATAAGGCTACAATCCTGGCCGGATGGCGGCGTAATCGCCCTATTCGGCCTGGATTGCTTCAATCAGCTGTGTATCTGAAACAATATGCGTCACATCATCCAGATGCCCAATTCTGGCCTCTCCCGAACGATTAAATTTACTTTTATCGATCAGTAATAAAGACTGCGAGGCACGCTTAAGCAGAATGGATTTGAAGTCTGCGTTGGTTGCATTTGAGTCCCAGAGCGCACCGTCGCTGTCGATCCCTTCGCAGGAAAAAATAAACAGGTCAATCTCGAGTGGTTTTAGCTGCGAGATAAGCGAGGGATTAACGTAGCAACCGTATTTGCGCTCAAGGCGACCGCCGGAGCTGATAAGCTGAATATGTTCACGTTTAGCCAATTCCTGGCAGATGGGCTGGCTGTTGGTAAAAACGTGAATGTTGATGTCCGGTAACTGTCGCGCCAGATACCAGCAGGTAGAGCTGGCGTCTAAGGCAATCACCATACCTTCTTCGATCCATGCCAACGCTTCACGGGCAATATCCGCTTTGTGTGCATAGTGGCTTTTGAGTCGAATATGAAATGGGTCACCGCTGTCCTGATTTTCCCGGTGAATAACTTTGGCCCGACCGTGGTTGCGTAACACTTTTCCCTGGGTCTGTAACTCGCTGAGATCGCGGCGGATGGTCTCTTTGCTGACGTTAAGCTGCAAAGCCAGGGCTTCGGTTGTCAGGCTTTTGTGGTTAGTAAGCAGATCTACGATTGCCTGCTGGCGCGCCGCTTTCATGTTCTGATCCTCATCTAATGATGAATGCCCGTACCTGACGGGCATTCTGACCAGAGATTACGGCGTTACCCCTTTTTTTAAAAGAATATTCCCGTACTTTGCCCGCTCTCCTGTGATAACGATCGCAAACGCCTTTTGTGCTCGTTCGTAAAAGGCATAGCGGTCAATACGCGTGATGTCCGGGCAGGGGGTCTGTAATGAAAGCGCCTGACGATAGCGAGTCTCAACGTCAGGATCGAGAGTGTCGCCTTCAACCGCAGCCATCATCACCAGCGGTGGGGCGTAGCTGTCCAGTTCAAATAGCGGAATAAGCGCCCGCAGTAGATCGCTGACCAGCAGACCGTCAGCGCGGATGACCTGCGGCCCCATGCTGTTGGCCGGGAAGTGGGCATCGGAAAAGATAATCTCATCGCCGTGTCCCATTTCGGCCAGCACTTTCAGTAAGTCGGGGGAAATTAAGGGAGATATCGTTTTAAGCATGTTACTCGACTCCTGTGAGTTCGGATTCGGTTTGCGGATAGAAGTAACGGTACTGATAGCGCACCTGTTCGCGCGCCTGCTCCGGGGAGGTAAATTCCCCGATGCCTGACCAGGCAAACATTGCGGCGCCTGCCACGGTGGTTTCGGCATCATCCAGCACTTTGACAGGGATCCCGAGAACGTTCGCTTTGATTTGGTTCCACAAGATGTTGCGGCTGCCCCCGCCAACTAATAGCAGTTCAGTGGCCTGGAAATGGCCGATTTTTTCCAGCGTTTGCAGATTCCGCTGCAGCTGTTCTGTCAGTCCTTCCAGCGCGGCGCGATAAAAGTGCCCACGGGTAGTATTGAGCGTAACCCCTTGCCAGCCCGCATTCTGACAGGCCAGCAGGTCGCATTGCATCTTCACCCCTTCGGCACCAGCGGGAATATCCCGAGCTTCATCAATCAACGTTTGCCAGGGCGTGTCCGCGGTCCATAACAGCTTTCGAACCCATTCAAGCACGCCGGAGGCCAGCCACTGCATACCGGGATTGTTAAGCCCAGCCTGACTATCCAGCTCACAGGTGGAGCCCGCATAATGACTGAGCAGGGAGGTGTTTACCTGCGCACTGCGTACCATCAGAATTTCCCATGTGCCGGAAGAGAGCACCGGTTCATCCTGTTGGGCTCCTGCGCCAAATAGCGCAAACTGTGTGTCGTGTCCGGCAGAGATGACTGGAATACCCTCTGGAAGTCCGAGCTGGCTGGCGGCCTCGCGTTGCAGTACCCCAATTTGTTCGCCTGCTTCAACCAGGCGCGGAAACAGGCGACGCGGTATGCCTGTTGCCTGCAAAATGTCCTGGCTGAAATCACGTTGCTGGATATCCAGCATCTGGCTGGTTCCCGCCATGGTGATGTCAGTTGTGAACTCGCCGGTTAAACGTTGGTTGATAAGCGACGAGATAAACAGCCAGGCGTGCGCCTGTTCCAGTAATTGCGGGTGGTTCTCTTTCAGCCACACCAGTTTGTACAGCGTATTGAAGCTAAACGCCCCAACGCCGGAGATTTCCTGCAGTTGCTGCGGTGACATGTAGCGATGGATATTCTCCATTACCGCTGCGGTACGTGGGCATTTCCAGCTGATCACCGGGTACAGTTGTTTGCCGTTCTTATCCACCAGCGCGCCGTCCACGCCGAAGGTGGTGACGGCGATCCCGCGAATTTGGCAGGCGGCCAATTGTGAGGAAAGCCGCTGACAGCAGTCGGCAAAGCGTTGCAGAATGGCCTCCAGCGACCATTGGTGCCAGGCACTGTTTTCTGCGGCGATGTCACTGGCGTTCGGGGTCGCTGCGCGGGCGACAATCTTCCCCTGTCGGTCAACGGCAATGGCCCGTACGTTGGTCGCGCCACAGTCGAGAACCAGAATAACCTCTTGTTTCATAATTGCTCCTGGGAGATTACCTATTACCTGATGGCGGCTTCGCCTTATCCGGCCTACAAAACCGTGTGCTTCGTAGGCCGCGCCGCCATCAGGCAATCGCTCGATGTTTAACGCTTATACAGCGGACCGTAGTTCTGACAAGCGCGGTAATCCTGACCTTCCGTATCCATACCGTGGGCGGCCCAGGAGGAAGGACGATAAATTTTCTCGTCTTCCACGTTGTGCATGCACACCGGGATACGCAGCATGGCAGCCAGAGTGATAAAGTCCGCACCTACGTGACCAATCGTCAGCACCCCGTGGTTAGCGCCCCAGTTAGCCATGACGGAATAGACGTCGCTGAACGGGCCCTTGCCGGTTAAGCGCGGAGCAAACCAGGTGGTTGGCCATGTGGAGTTGGTACGCGCATCAAGCTGGTCGTGCATATCTTTCGGCAACTCCACGCTCCAGCCTTCCGCGATTTGCAGCACCGGTCCCAACCCTTTGATGATGTTGATACGGCTCATGGTGAACGGCACACCGCCTTCAGTCAGGAAGCGAGATGAGTAACCGCCCCCTCGGAAGTATTCGTGAATAGCCGGGCACCATTCGGTTGCCGCCAGGCATTCATCCGCCTCTTTCTGCGAGATTTCCCAGTGTGGTTTCATGGTCGGTTTACCTTCGCTGTCGCGCTGTTTGCAGGAACCGTCCAGTGCCGCAGAACCGGAGTTAATCAAGTGAATGATGCCGTGCTCAGCAAGGCCGGTCAGCGGTTTACCCGTCACGCGTTCAACCGCCTCTGGCGACCAGTAGGTGCGCACATCGGCAAAGACCTGGGCCGTGCCGGTGAGTTGATGGCCGAACAGCATCGCCACGCCGTTCAGGCTGTCGTTTTCGGTTGCGACAACGAACGGTTCACGAACGCCATTCCAGTCAAAGGAGCTGTTGAGCAACGCTTCGGCGGTATCGCCATTTGGGTATTGATCGGTCCAGTGACGCTGGCCCTGGAAGCCTGCGGCGATCGCGTTATAGCCCAGGGATTCTTCGACCAGACCTTTGTCTGCCAGCTTTTTGTTACCCTGCATCATGTCGCGAATGCACATAGCCATCAGCAGGCTTTCTTTCAGCACTGCGCGGCTTTGTTCTGCGTTACGCTTATATTGCTGCGCGTTCTGATCTTCGCCGTAGCGGAAGTTTTTGTCCGCCCACGCCAGCGCCATTTCCAGCTCGGTTTCATCATAGATTTTCTGGTCAATGCGACGACGCAGCTCGGTCATATCAACCGCCTGCACCTTCATCCCCAGCCAGGATTCAAAGAAGTTATGGTCGACGATAGAACCGGCGATGCCCATTGATACACCACCGACAGACAGGTAGCTTTTCCCTTTCATACTGGCGACCGCTAAGCCGGCACGGGCAAAGCGCAGCAGTTTTTCTTCAACATCGGCAGGGATAGATGTGTCGTCTGCATCCTGTACGTCATGACCATAGATGGAGAAGGCAGGAAGGCCTTTTTGGCTGTGAGCTGCCAGTGCGGCGGCCAGGTAAACCGCCCCCGGACGTTCCGTGCCGTTGAAGCCCCAGATCGCTTTCGGGCGCATCGGATCCATGTCAATGGTTTCACTGCCGTAGCACCAACATGGGGTAACGGTAATCGTCACGCCAACATTCTGGCTGCTGAATTTTTCTTCACAGGCCGCGGATTCCGCCATGCCGGCGATACAGGTATCGGCAATCACACATTCAATTTGTGCGCCGCAGGCATGACGAAGTTTTTCAGTGATAAGCGCCGCGGTAGCTTTAGCCATATTCATGGTTTGCTCTTCGAGCGACTCACGTACACCCATACGACGTCCGTCAATAACCGGGCGAATACCAATTTTTGGTAAGCTGATTTTTTTCATCACAGATTCCTCACGTTATTCGGATAAATATTCAGTTGGCTGCCGTTTGTGAACGGAAGCGGGCAAAAATAAAGATGATGGCGAAGCAAAGCGCCGGGACCAGTTCAGCGGTCGGGATATTGCCAGCGGCATCGCTGACAAAGCCCATCACCGGGGTCACAATGCCGCCGCCAATGATGGTCATGACGATAAAAGACGAGCCGTATTTGGTGTCTTGTCCCAGATTTTTGATCCCCAGAGAAAAAATGGTTGGGTACTGAATCGACATAAATGCGCTGCACAACGTCAGGGCCAGCAGGCCGATCTGGCCACCGGTGAAGGCGGAAATCAGGCACAGAATCATGGCAAGCAGGGCATATGCGGCCAGCACTTTATGCGGCGCAAAGCGACTGATAAGCCAGGTGCCGGAGAAACGACCGATAAAGAAGCACACCATGGTGCCGGTCAGGTAGTTGGCGGCGAAACCTGGCGTCATGCCTGGGATCTCTTCGATTGCGTAGCGAATCAGGTAGCTCCAGCAGGCAGTTTGAGCACCGACGTAGCAGAACTGCGCCAGTACCGCCCAACGCCAGTGACGAATGCGCACCAGGCGGGAAAGAGACGCGGAGAATGAACTCTGAGCGTTGTCACTGTGATCGTCACTTTGCAGGGTCGGAAACTTGGTAAACATGATCAGCAGGGCGACCAGCAAAACGACCGCGACGATGATCATATAAGGGGTTTGAACCGATAACACCAGGCTGTGCTTGTAGGCGCTTAGCTGTTCTGGCGCCATCTTATCGAGTACGTCTTGAGATTGATGTGGCACATTAGACAAAATAAGACTTTGCCCAAAAACAACCGCAATAATGGCACCAAATGAGTTAAAAGTTTGCGCGAGATTTAATCGGAAGTGACCGCCGCTTTCCGGGCCCAGTACGGTTACAAAGGGGTTGGCAGCCGTTTCCAGACAACCTAAGCCCGCCGCAATAATAAATAGGCCAATCAGGAATAAGGTGTAATTCATTACCTCAGCCGCTGGCCAGAATAATGCTGCACCGATGGCATATAAGAATAATCCGGTAATAATGCCTGCTTTATAACTTAGTTTTTTCATCAGGATCCCGGCTGGGATTGGAATGACGAAATAACCAAAATAAAAAGCAGATTGAATCAGACCAGCCTGAAAGTTTGTTAATGTAAAAGCTTGCTGAAATTGTGGTAATAAAATGTCATTAAGATTATTGGCAACCGCCCAAAGAAAAAAAAGTGAACAGAGTAACGCGAAGGGAATGACATAATTTTTTGTCTGCCCCCGCTCTACCGCATGAAAACTTTGTGTTTGTATTGATGTGTTTCCCATAGCATCCTCATCAGTTCATAAGCATGTTCAACAGCTTAAGAGTACGATTGGTGATTTTTACCAATCTGCTAATCCAGGTGAGTTCCGGTAACCTGCCAGATAAAATTGGCCTTCATGAATGAACTCATGAATTCATTTTCAAATAAAAACCGGCCATTAATATGATGGTGGTCACATTTATGCTCAGGGTGTGGGTTTATGTGATTATCATCACTTTAATTTCTTTAAAACAATGACCGTTTGAGAAAAATAAATTAAAAAGCCACAGGAATAATGCCCGAATTAATTAGTTAAGTGGAAAACGGGCAATGGTAACAATTTATTCGCAAATGACCGTTTTACAATGGTTTTATTAAGAACGGACATTTTGTAATTGTAATATTATGCCTGCATGTTTTTATTCAGCGTTATTAGTTGATGAACATCACAAAATCCAGTGCTAAAAATTCCCTTCTCTTTATTCAGCATGATGATAGTTAGCAAATACCCGCTTAAATCAACAGAGCGTCGAGGTATTAGCAATGTTCTGTTGTCGCATTTTGACTCACTGAGAGAGGTAAGTAATGGAACGAAATACGCTGGCACGGCAGATTATCAATACCTGCCTGGAAATGACCCGTCTGGGGTTGAATCAGGGGACTGCGGGTAATGTAAGTGTGCGTTACCAGGACGGGATGTTAATTACCCCGACGGGTATTCCGTATGACAAACTCACCGAATCCCACATTGTGTACATCAACGCTGAGGGGCAGCACGAAGAAGGGAAATTACCTTCCAGCGAGTGGCGGTTCCATATGGCCGCTTATCAGACGCGTCCGGATGCTCAGGCGGTGGTCCATAATCATGCCGTGCATTGTACTGCTGTTTCTATTCTCAATCGGCCAATCCCGGCAATCCATTACATGATTGCGGCGGCTGGCGGTAACTCAATTCCCTGTGCGCCATATGCGACGTTTGGTACGCGTGAGCTTTCCGAGCACGTTGCGGTAGCGCTGAAAAACCGAAAAGCAACGCTGTTGCAGCATCATGGGCTGATCGCCTGCGAGGAAAATCTGGAAAAAGCCCTGTGGTTAGCGCATGAAGTGGAAGTGCTGGCGCAGCTTTATCTCAGCACGCTGGCGATTACCGATCCGGTTCCGGTACTGGACGATGAGGCTATCGCTATTGTGCTGGAAAAATTCAAAACATATGGATTGCGTATTGAGGAATAGGAGATAAAACGATGGCGAACAGAATGATTCTGAACGAAACGGCATGGTTTGGCCGGGGAGCTGTTGGCGCATTAACCGATGAAGTTATTCGTCGTGGTTATCGCAAAGCGTTGATTGTGACTGATAAAAATCTGGTGCAGTGCGGCGTTGTTGAGAAGGTGACTTCCCGAATGGATGCTGCAGGTCTGGCATGGGAAATCTATTCAGGCGTTATTCCTAATCCAACCATTGCGGTAGTGCAGGAAGGATTGAGTGTCTTTCAGCAAAGCGGCGCAGACTATCTGGTCGCCATTGGCGGTGGCTCCCCGCAGGATACCTGTAAAGCGATTGGCATTATTAACAATAACCCGGAGTTTGCGGATGTACGCAGCCTTGAAGGGTTATCGCCGACACGCTTCCCGAGCGTGCCAGTTATGGCTATCCCAACCACTGCGGGAACGGCGGCGGAAGTGACCATTAACTACGTGATCACTGACGAAGAGAATCGGCGTAAGTTTGTTTGTGTCGATCCACATGACATCCCGCAGGTGGCGTTCATTGATGCTGACATGATGGACGGCATGCCTGCTGCATTAAAAGCGGCTACTGGCGTAGATGCTCTGACTCATGCCATTGAAGGCTACATCACGCGGGCTGCGTGGGCGCTTACCGATGCGCTGCACATTAAAGCCATCGAAATTATTGCCGGGTCATTACGCGGTTCCGTTGCGGGCGACAGCCAGGCGGGGGAAGCGATGGCTCTGGGTCAGTACGTTGCCGGGATGGGTTTCTCCAACGTAGGTCTGGGATTAGTGCATGGCATGGCACACCCGTTAGGCGCTTTCTACAACACGCCGCACGGCGTCGCGAATGCCATTTTGCTGCCGCACGTGATGCACTATAACGCCGAATTCACCGGGGAAAAATTCCGCGATATCGCCCGGGTAATGGGGGTTAAGGTTGAAGGACTGACGCTGGCAGAGGCACGCAAAGCGGCGGTGGATGCCGTCTTCGCCCTTAATCGCGATGTAGGTATCCCACTGCATCTACGCGATGTTGGCGTCCGTAAAGAGGATATTCCTGCGCTGGCGCAAGCCGCATTTGACGATGTTTGTACCGGGGGAAATCCGCGTGAAGCGAGCCTTGGGGATATCGTTGAGCTGTACCATACCGCCTGGTAATCACCTGGCGCTTATCCGGCCTACAGGGTTGTACAATAAGTAGGCCGGATAAGCGCAGCGCCATCCGGAAATAAGGCTACCGCGCCAGCCGTAGCTGCTGTAGGTTTCCGTCGATATGTAAGTCTGTTTGCAGCCGCGCGATATCGCGACACAAAAACGCCATCTCCCGATGTTCTTCGAGTTTCTTGCGCCATTTCTCCGGTACATCATCCAGGTGTTCATACAGCGCTTCCAGCGTTGGAAACTGTGCCAGCAGTTGTGTGGCACTTTTAGGACCAATACCGGCAACCCCCGGTATTTTAGAACTGCTGATCCCGGCCAGTCCCCAGTAATCTGGCAGCTGTTGCGGTAGTACGCCAAACTCTTTCTCGATAAACGGCGCATCCAGCCAGCGTTTCTGGAAATAATCGCGAATCCGCAGCGTTGGGGAGAGTAGCTGACAGTAGCCTTTATCGGTTGAGACGATAGTCGCCTGGTGTCCCGCCTGGCTAACTTTCACCGCCAGAGTGGCGGCTAAATCATCGGCTTCATTCCCGCTGGATACCCAGCAGCAGACGCCGCGCTGTTCAAAAGCGGCGCGTAAGGCGGGCATTTCCTGGTGTAAATCGTCAGGCATCGGCGGGCGACCGGCTTTGTAGTCAGGTAACCGTTGGTGACGCCAGCCGCTGTTACGCGCTTCGTCATCAAATACCGCCACGGCGTGCGTGGGCTGACTGTGCACAATCAGCTGATCGAGCGCGTGCTGACATGCCTCCACGCAGGGGGAGCCCTGTACGGCGTGAATACGGCGGATGAGATTCAGTGCATCAACAATGAGCAGGTGGACGGCCACGGTGTTCTCCCTAACAAATTAGTCTGTAGGGTAACATTCACGACGAGTGGAGACGAGCATTGCGAAAGAGCGCTATCCGTAAGCCTGATAAGCGAAGCGCCATCAGGCAATAAAAGCCGGATGCGGCGAGCGCCTTATCCGGCCTACAGATACGAAAATGTGCTGAGAATTAATCGCAGGTGACAATCTTCATCGCCAGACCACCACGAGAGGTTTCGCGGTATTTGGCGTTCATGTCTTTACCGGTTTCGTACATGGTCTCGATAACTTTATCGAGGCACACGCGTGGTTCACTGGTACGGCGCAGCGCCATACGTGCAGCGTTCACCGCTTTAACCGAAGCAATGGCATTACGCTCAATGCACGGTACCTGAACCTGGCCGGCAACCGGGTCGCAGGTCAGACCCAGGTTGTGTTCCATACCGATTTCTGCCGCGATGCACACCTGCATTGGGCTACCACCCAGCAGTTCAGCCAGACCAGCCGCTGCCATGGAGCAGGCGACGCCAACTTCACCCTGACAGCCGACTTCGGCACCAGAGATAGAGGCGTTCATCTTGTACAGTGAACCAATGGCGCTCGCGACCAGCATGTAGCGTGCCAGCGAGTTAGCGTTCACTTCACGGATAAACTTGTCGTAATAAGCCAGTACGGCAGGAACAATCCCGCATGCACCGTTGGTTGGTGCAGTCACCACGCGTCCACCGGCTGCGTTTTCTTCGTTCACGGCCAGCGCGAACATGTTGATCCAGTCAACAACCGCCATCGGGTCGGTGGTGGTTTTGTCGCTGCTGACCAGCATGCGACGCAGCGCAGCAGCACGACGCGGAACGCGCAGTTTGCCCGGCAATACACCTTCGGTGGTGATGCCGCGTTCAATCCCGCTACGCATCACTTCCCAGACGTTAGCAAAGTGCTGTTCCAGCTCTTCTTTGCTGTGCAGCGCCAGTTCGTTTTGCATCATCAGACCGGAAAGTGACAGGCCGGTTTCCTGGCAATGACGTTGCAAATCAGCTGCGGATTTATACGGATATGGCACGTTTACCGGAGAGTTGTTCGGTAAACCAAAATGTTCTTCATCAACGATGAACCCACCGCCAATGGAATAGTAAGTCTGGCTGTAAATGGCCTTTTCGCCCGCCAGTGCGGTAATGCGCATCCCGTTTTCGTGCAGGGACAGATTGTCCGCATGGAAATTCATGCACTTGTCGACCGGGAACTCGACCTCATGTTGACCGTCTGCCAGCAGCAAACGCCCATGAGTATTCACATCCTGGATAAAGGACGGAATGGCATCAATGTCTACGGTATCCGGCAGATTACCCGCCAGGCCCATAATTATCGCGATGTCGGTATGGTGACCTTTCCCCGTCAAAGATAAAGAGCCATAGACATCAACCACTACGCGGGTTACGTCAGTGAGAATTCCGCGTGCAATCAGGTCATCCGTGAATTGTTTGCCTGCTTTCATCGGGCCAACAGTGTGGGAGCTGGAAGGGCCAATGCCGATTTTGAAAATATCGAATACGCTAATCATGAGGCGTCCATTGTGTATCGAGGTGCGCCGCCCCGAGGAGCGGCGCAGGGGAATTAACTGAACAGAGAGTAGAAAATAGCGGAGATAGCGATCAGGCCCATAATCACAACGAAGACGTTGCTGATATGGCCGCTGTACTTACGCATTGCCGGTACTTTCTGAATGGCATACATCGGCATCAGGAACAGAATCATCGCGATGATTGGGCCACCCAGGGTCTCAATCATGCCGAGGATGCTTGGGTTCAGCGTCGCCACAATCCAGGTGGTTACCAGCATGAACAGCGCAGTGATTTTGTTCAGTTTGTTGATTTCGATGGATTTGCCTTTGCCACGCAGAGACTTAATCACCATACCATTGAAGCCTTCACGTGCACCCAGGTAGTGGCCCAGGAAGGATTTGGTGATAGCGATAATCGCGATGATCGGTGCCATCCAGGCAATAATCGGCGCGTTAAAGTGGTTCGCCAGGTAAGACAGAATCGAGATGTTCTGCTCTTTCGCTGCTGCCAGGTCTGCCGGAGTCAGGCTGAACACGCAGCTGAAGACGAAGAACATAACGGTCAGTACCATCATGATGTGAGCGAATGCCAGAATCTTGGAGCATTTTTTCTCTGCTTCATCACCGTACTCTTCACGCTTCGCCACGGCGAAGGAGGAGATGATCGGGGAGTGGTTGAAGGAGAAAACCATTACCGGAATTGCCAGCCACAGGGTCAACAGCAGGCCGTTGCCGGTGGTTGCCGCAGAGTCAAATGACATGGTTTCCAGAATCGCACCGCTCCACTGAGGGATCAGGTACAGCGCCAGCAGCATCAGAGCCGCAACGAACGGGAATACCAGGATGCTCATCGCCTTAACGATCATCTGCTCACCGAAGCGCACGATGGTCATCATGCCGACAATCAGGATCAGTGACAGGATTGCGCGCGGCGGCGGCGTAATCGCCAGCTGGTGGGTCAGGAAGCTTTCAACCGTGTTGGTGATTGCTACGCTGTAAACCAACAGAATCGGGTAGATAGCGAAGAAGTAGAGCAGGGTAATCAGTTTACCTGCACCAACACCAAAGTGTTCTTCTACTACTTCGGTGATGTCTTCACCCGGATTTTTACCGGACAGCACAAAGCGAGTCAGACCGCGGTGTGCAAAGAAGGTCATTGGGAAGGCAAGGATCGCCATGATGATCAGCGGGATCATACCGCCTACGCCTGCGTTAATCGGCAGGAACAATACACCCGCCCCAATCGCCGTGCCGTAAAGGCCCAGCATCCACATGGTGTCTGTTTTGCGCCATGCGCTGCGGGTCTGGCCCGTAACGATAGTGCTGGTTTGAGTGTTTTCCATCTATTTCTCCTGGAGGAAGCTTAAAAAGTCGGGTTTGGGGTCAATCCAATGAGAAAGTACCCGACTGTAAATCGAAATTCGTTGAGCGATTTTTATATAATTTTTCGCCGTAATAATTTTCGGGCGGAAAGATACATTTTAGTAATGAATGTATCAGTGATCGGGATCCCAAATGCAATAATCCACCTTTTATGTGGATAAATTTGGGCCATTAATCTGTTAAAAAATAGTCAAAGCGAATTTACGGGCGCGAAGGCTAACATTAACGACATATCTCATGAAAGCGAAGGCGCGAAGATAGGCGTGTTCAGCTGTAAAAACTGTTGTTTTTAGATGATTTCGGCGACTAATAATAATTTTCTAAGATAAATCACGGTTGGTTTTTCAAGGTAATCGTTTGCGTAGCGCGCTGTTTTTTATGAATCATCACTGGTATTTATATGATTGTCGGAGCTATGTGACTGGTATCACTAAAAAAAGCCGGGAGGCAAGTGCGCCAAACCCGGCTTTGATATGGACAAAACTGTCACCGCTATAGCGCTGCTAGCGGGTGTTGAAGGTTAGGCGCAGATCTCGTAACAAGGGATATACGCAGTGCCCGGTAACTTCATACGATGTTGTGCAACAAAGCCCTGCAGGAGATCGTCCATACGGCGCATCATTTCGCGGTCACCGTGGATTTTGTACGGGCCAAACTCTTCAATAGCGCGGATCCCGACTTCCTTCACGTTACCTGCCACAATACCGGAGAATGCACGCCGTAAATCGGCGGCCAATACTTCAACGGGTTGATCCGGGTACAGCTTCAGGTTGGCCATGTTTTCATGGGACGGCTCGAACGGCATCTGCAGATCGGGCGCGATACGAATCGACCAGTTAAAGCTGTAAGCATCTCCTGTGTCGCGACGGTTTTCTTTCACCAGCGGCATCGCTTTTTTCATCAGACGCGCCACTTCGGCCGCATCGTCAATGATAATGCGATAGTGGCGACGCGCATCTTCCCCTAGCGTGTGCACGATAAATTCGTCCAGCACGCGGAAGTAATCCGCACTCTCTTTTGGTCCGGTCAGGATCAGCGGTAGAACCTGATCTTTGTTGGCCGGATTCATCAGGATCCCCAGCAGATACAGCAGCTCTTCTGCTGTCCCTACGCCACCCGGGAAGATGATAATACCGTGGGCGATACGCACGAACGCTTCCAGACGTTTTTCAATGTCCGGCATGATGATCAGTTCGTTTACCAGCGGGTTAGGCGGTTCAGCGGCGATGATTGACGGTTCGGTCATGCCAATAAAGCGGCTGTCTTTGTATCGCTGCTGGGCGTGACCGACCGCAGCGCCTTTCATTGGCGCTTCCATCGCCCCCGGACCGCAGCCGGTACAGATGTTCAGTTCGCGCAGACCCAGTTGGGTGCCGACGCGACGGGCATACAGGTACTCATTTTCGTTGATTGAGTGACCGCCCCAGCAGACGACCATGTTCGGCGCTTCACCAACGTGTAGCGCCCGCGCATTACGCAGGATCGAGAATACGAGGTTGGTAATATGTACCGAGCTTTCGAGATCCAGATGCTGAAAACGACCGGCGTTATGGATCTGTCCATTGACGAACAGAATGTCGCGCAGTACGGCAAACAGGTTAGCCTGTAGCGCACGAATAATGCGTCCATCAACAAACGCATCTTCAGGTGGGTTGATCAGTTCCAGCTTCACGCCCCGTTCGCGGCGCAGTACGTTAATATCGAAACTTTCAAAGCGGGACAGCAGTTCTTTACTGTTGTCGGTCAAACTGCCGGAGTTCAGAACGGCAAGCGAACAGTTACGAAACAGTTGATACAGGTCGCTGCTGGCCGTGCGTTTAAGCATATCGACTTCCAGCTGCGACAACATGTCCATTGAGCCAAGCGGGCTAATATGTGTAATCAAGTAAACTCCTTATGGGACGCAACACGTCATTCCCTATTGATTACAATAGCCCTGGCTTATGACCTTTCACAACCTTGCGCGCGGAATCCGGCACGCAAAATTGAGAAAAAAGATTACTGACGTACCAGACGACCGGTTGCCGGAGTGAAATCGGTGTTGGTGCGCCATGGGTTAATGTCCAGGCCGCCACGTCGCGTGTAGCGTGCATAGACGCTCAGTTTCTCTGGCTGGCAGAAGCGCAGAATGTCATTGAAAATACGTTCCACGCACTGCTCATGAAATTCATTATGGTGGCGGAAGGAGACCAGATAACGCAGCAGCTTCTCTCTGTCGATTTTCCGTCCACGATACTGAATTTGTATGGAGCCCCAGTCGGGCTGGTGGGTGATCAGACAGTTGGATTTCAGCAGGTGGCTGACCAGCGTCTCTTCGACTGCCTTTTCACCGCTCACGGCATTTTCCAGATACGCAGTGCTGAACTGATAGTTGTCGATGACGATATCCTGATTGTCGATACAGGTCCCATTAAAGTGGGCTATCGGCTGCCCTTCCAGTTCGTCAAGGCGGTACAGCGCCACGCTGACATCGCCCTGAGCGCAGGCGCGCAGATCGTTTTCCAGCGTCTGGCGTACCGCGTCCCAGGAATCAAAACGCGTCTGGTTAAAACTGTTCAGGTACAGCTTAAAGCTTTTCGACTCAATCAGATTTACGCTGGTGTAATCCAGTTCCACGTGACCGACCGCAACCTGCGGTAAGCCGTTGGCATTCAGCCACGACAGTTCATATAGCGTCCAGATATCCGCACCGTGAAAAGGCAAGTTATCGGCCTTTAAATCCAGCGGGTCGCGATTCAGGCTGCGCGGAACGCCTTGCAACAGACTTGCATCGTAATTGTCTCGGTAATCCGTTGATTTACCGAGAGTCAGGCCGTTAAGCGCCTGATGATTTTCATAAGAGGACATGTTTCACCGTCATAAACCAGATACACTATGCGACAAGTGTATCCTGGCTTTTGTGAAGAGAGAAATCAGTGGACGAATTGACAGCGCAGGCGTTGATAGCCTTTACGACGCGTTATTGCGACGCATGGCATGAAAAAAACAACAGTTGGCCGCTCAGCGAAGAGCTGTATGGCGTACCTTCTCCGTGCATCATTTCTTCCACAGACGATGCCGTATTTTGGCAGCCTCAACCTTTTGTCGGCGAAAATAACCTCAATGCGGTTGAACGGGCCTTTGATATTGTGGTACAACCTGCCGTTCACGCTTTTTACACCACCCAGTTTGCTGGTGATATGCACGCGCAGTTTGCGGATGAAAAGCTCACGCTGCTGCAAACCTGGAGTGAAGATGACTTCAGGCGCGTTCAGGAAAACCTGATTGGTCATCTGGTTACGCAAAAGCGCCTCAAGCTATCACCTACGCTTTTTATTGCCACACAAGATAATGAGCTTGACGTTATTTCGGTGTGCAATCTGTCCGGTGAAGTGTGCAAAGAAACGCTGGGAACCCGTAAACGAACGGTGCTGGCGGCCTCACTTGCGGAATTCCTCACTCAACTTAAGCCAGTTCTGTAATCCAGTTTGCCCTGAACCTTGTGAGAGATCTCTTACAAACCCTGTAGGACATTGCCAGGTGATAAGTAAAGACTTAATGAATTGATAAAATAATAATTTATTATTATTCAATTGGTTAGTGTTTTGTTGTCAACTTTCATACGAAAATAATCGTAAGGGTAAGCCTGTAAGCATCTTGTAAGACAAAGCGAAACAGGCGATTCTATATCTGTCGACAAGGAGTCGCACAACGAAGAGAACATCAGGATGATGGCTCTTCGCCAGGACACACCAGGACGGTGTTGCAAGGACAGGCTTCAGGACGAAGCAAAGAGGAAGACGCTGGATGCGTTAAAGGACACCTCCAGGATGGAGAATGAGAGCCGGTCAGGATGTTCGGCGGGTCTGGATGGCCAGGATACTTCAGGATGAAGTTTTCACATCGGGGTGATGTGAGCAGGATGCAAAAGTTCAGGATGAACACGGTCGCAAGACCACAGGAAAAGTTGTCAAGGATGAGCAGGGAGCACTAAAAGTAGCTGGAATGCTGCGAAACGAACCGGGAGCACTGTTTTTACAGTGCTCCCTTTTTTTATTTCCCTCCACTAGTGCTATTCTTCGCGCCAGATTTTTCATCATTGAGGTTAATTTCATGACGACTCATGACCGTGTGCGCCAGCAGTTACACGCACTTGAAGCGCTACTGCGTGAACATCATCACTGGCGGATGGATGAGCCAGCAGAGCATCTGTTTACCAGTACGCAGCCTTTTTGCATGGATACCATGGAACCGGTCGAGTGGCTGCAGTGGGTGTTGATTCCCCGCATGCATACGTTGATTGATAACGCGCAGCCGCTTCCGCAGGCTTTTGCCGTCGCACCGTATTACGAAATGGCGCTGGCAGCCGATCACCCGCAACGCGACATTCTTCTGGCGGCATTGCAGGAGCTGGATGCGCTGTTTACAAGTGATAACGCCTGATGCTGGAAATTCTTTATCAGGACGAATGGCTGGTCGCCGTCAATAAACCTTCGGGCTGGTTGGTTCACCGCAGTTGGCTCGACCGGGATGAGAAAGTGGTGGTGATGCAAACGGTGCGCGACCAAATTGGTCAGCACGTATTTACCGCCCATCGACTCGACAGACCAACCTCCGGCGTGCTGCTGATGGGACTGTCCAGCGAAGCCGGGCGTTTGCTGTCCCAGCAGTTTGAACATCATCAAATTCAGAAACGCTATCATGCGATTGTGCGTGGCTGGCTGATGGATGATGCCGTGCTGGATTACCCGCTGGTCGAAGAGCTGGATAAGATTGCCGATAAGTTTGCCCGCGATGATAAAGGCCCGCAGCCTGCTGTCACCCATTATCGTGGCCTGGCAACGGTAGAAATGCCGGTAGCGACCGGGCGTTATCCGACTACCCGTTACGGGCTGGTGGAGCTGGACCCTAAAACCGGTCGCAAGCACCAGCTCAGACGCCATCTGGCGCACTTGCGCCATCCGATTATCGGCGACAGCAAGCACGGTGATTTGCGGCAAAACCGCAGCGCCGCAGAGCATTTCGGTTGCCAGCGATTGATGCTGCATGCCAGCCAGCTTGCGCTGACCCATCCTTTCACCGGCGAACCGCTGGTTATTCGCGCCGGACTGGATGACGTCTGGATGCAGGCGTTATCACAGTTTGGCTGGCGTGGACTTCTCCCTGAGAATGAAAGGGTTGAGTTCAGCGGGCTGTCAGGTCAGGATGAGCAGATAGATTCTTAAGTCCCTGGAGATTACGGTTATGGCGGAAATTGGAATTTTTGTCGGCACGATGTACGGAAACGCGCTGCTGGTTGCCGAAGAGGCCGAAGCTATTTTGACGGCGCAGGGTCATAAAGCTACGGTGTTCGAAGATCCGGAGCTTAGCGACTGGCAGGCATATCAGGATAAATATGTACTGGTGGTGACTTCCACGACCGGGCAGGGCGATCTGCCGGATAGCATCGTGCCGCTGTTTCAGGGGATCAAAGATAATCTCGGTTTCCAGCCAAATCTGCATTACGGGGTAATTGGGCTGGGCGACAGTAGCTACGTTAATTTCTGCAATGGCGGCAAGCAGTTCGATGCGCTGTTGCAGGAACAAAGCGCCCATCGTGTAGGAGAAATGCTGCTGATTGATGCCAGCGAGCATCCTGAACCGGAAAGCGAATCCAATCCCTGGGTAGAAAACTGGGGAACCTTGCTTAAATAACTCCCTCGCTCGTACGGGCATGCAACCCTCCTTTGAACCGCAAGCCGGGCCAGGCGAAGCCGCCACCCGGCAATAAAACCCCAATTACGTGAACTAACTTCCACTACTTTGGGCTTATGCCCCAAACAACTTCTCACTGTCTCCCTAATGTTGTGTTCATGCACGGTGAGGGCAAGTGGCACTCCTTCATATACTTTTCCCGTCAGTTCCCGGAATGGCAGCGAGTCAGAATAAAACGGCCCTGAGCTGTACCAACACTGCCACACACTAACCTCTCATTCTGATCACCCTACAGGTGCTGTACAGAATGAACTGGCGAAAGCCAGGATTCAGGAGTGCAACAATGAGTTCATTAAGTCAGGCGGCGAGCAGCGCGGAAAAACGCACTAACGCTCGCTACTGGATAGTGGTGATGCTGTTTATCGTCACATCCTTCAACTACGGCGATCGCGCCACCTTATCCATTGCCGGTTCGGAGATGGCCAAAGACATTGGTCTGGATGCGGTAGGGATGGGGTATGTATTCTCCGCTTTCTCATGGGCCTATGTTATCGGCCAGATCCCCGGCGGCTGGTTGCTCGACCGCTTTGGTTCAAAACGCGTTTATTTCTGGTCCATCTTTATTTGGTCCATGTTTACCCTGTTGCAGGGTTTTGTCGATATCTTCAGTGGCTTCGGCATTATCGTTGCGCTGTTTACTTTGCGCTTCCTCGTTGGTTTAGCTGAAGCGCCCTCTTTCCCCGGCAACAGTCGTATTGTGGCGGCGTGGTTCCCGGCACAGGAAAGGGGCACAGCGGTCGCTATCTTTAACTCTGCGCAATACTTTGCCACCGTTATCTTCGCGCCAATCATGGGTTGGCTGACCCACGAAGTGGGCTGGTCGCATGTGTTCTTTTTTATGGGCGGTCTTGGGATTGTTATCAGCTTCGTCTGGCTGAAGGTGATTCATGAACCGAACCAGCACCCGGGCGTAAACCAAAAAGAGCTGGAGTACATTGCCGAAGGTGGGGCGCTGATCAACATGGATCAGGCGGCAGCCAAAACCAAAGTGCCGTTTAGCGTGAAGTGGGGGCAAATCAAACAGCTGCTGGGTTCACGGATGATGATCGGGATTTACATCGGCCAGTACTGCATTAACGCGCTGACCTACTTCTTTATCACCTGGTTCCCGGTTTATCTGGTGCAGGCTCGCGGTATGTCGATTTTGAAAGCTGGCTTTGTTGCTTCGGTTCCGGCCATTTGCGGATTCGCCGGCGGCGTGCTCGGCGGCATTATTTCCGACTGGCTGATGCGCCGTACCGGTTCGCTGAATATCGCCCGTAAAACGCCAATCGTACTCGGTATGCTGCTGTCGATGGTGATGGTGTTCTGTAACTACGTCAATGTGGAGTGGATGATCATCGGCTTTATGGCGCTGGCCTTCTTCGGCAAAGGTATCGGTGCGCTGGGATGGGCAGTGATGGCTGATACCGCACCTAAAGAGATCAGCGGTCTGAGCGGCGGTTTGTTCAACATGTTTGGCAACATCTCCGGCATCGTCACGCCAATTGCTATCGGCTACATCGTCGGGACTACCGGCTCGTTTAACGGCGCGTTGATTTACGTCGGGGTACATGCGCTGATTGCGGTGGTGAGCTATCTGGTGCTGGTGGGCGATATTAAACGTATCGAACTGAAACCTGTCGCAGGACAATGATGATGACAACACAATCGAGTCCCGTTATTACCGATATGAAGGTCATCCCGGTGGCCGGTCATGACAGCATGCTGCTCAATATTGGCGGCGCGCATAACGCATACTTTACTCGTAATATCGTGGTGCTCACCGATAATGCCGGAAACACCGGTGTCGGTGAAGCGCCTGGTGGTGAAGTGATTTATCAGACGCTGGTGGATGCGATTCCGCAGGTGCTGGGCCAGGAAGTGGCGCGCCTGAATAAGGTGGTGCAGCAGGTGCATAAAGGCAACCAGGCCGCTGATTTTGACACCTTTGGCAAAGGCGCCTGGACCTTTGAACTGCGGGTTAATGCGGTGGCAGCGCTGGAGGCCGCATTGCTCGACCTGCTGGGCAAGGCGCTCAACGTGCCGGTTTGTGAACTGTTAGGGCCGGGCAAGCAGCGCGATGCGGTCACCGTACTCGGTTATCTGTTCTACGTGGGCGATCGCACAAAGACCGATTTACCGTATCTGGAAAGTACGCCGGGAAACCATGAGTGGTATCACCTGCGTCATCAGCAAGCGATGAACAGTGAGGCAGTGGTACGTTTGGCTCAGGCTTCGCAGGATCGCTACGGCTTTAAAGATTTCAAACTCAAAGGTGGTGTACTGCCTGGTGAGCAGGAAATCGACACGGCTCGTGCGCTGAAAAAATGCTTCCCGGATGCGCGTATTACGGTTGATCCCAACGGTGCCTGGCTGCTGGATGAAGCCATCTCCCTGTGTAAAGGGCTGAACGATGTTCTGACCTACGCCGAAGATCCATGCGGCGCTGAACAGGGTTTTTCTGGCCGTGAAGTGATGGCCGAGTTCCGCCGTGCAACCGGTCTGCCGGTAGCAACGAACATGATAGCTACCAACTGGCGTGAAATGGGCCATGCGGTGATGCTGAATTCAGTAGATATTCCGCTGGCCGATCCGCACTTCTGGACCCTTTCTGGCGCGGTACGCGTGGCACAGTTATGCGATGACTGGGGCCTGACCTGGGGCTGCCATTCTAACAATCATTTTGATATTTCGCTGGCGATGTTTACCCACGTCGGTGCGGCTGCACCGGGTAATCCAACGGCTATTGATACCCACTGGATCTGGCAGGAGGGCGATTGCCGCCTGACCAAAAATCCGCTGGAGATTAAAAACGGAAAAATTGCGGTACCCGATGCGCCCGGTCTGGGCGTGGAACTGGACTGGGATCAGGTACAGAAAGCGCATGAAGCCTATAAGGCGCTGCCCGGCGGCGCGCGTAATGACGCAGGCCCAATGCAGTATCTGATCCCCGGATGGACTTTTGACCGTAAACGTCCCGTTTTCGGCCGCCACTAATTTTGAATAAGGACTTAATTATGAGCGCACAATTTTCTACCCCATTGGTTACCTCTATGCAGGTTATTCCGGTTGCGGGTCATGACAGCATGCTGATGAACCTGAGCGGCGCACATGCTCCGTTCTTCACGCGCAATATTGTGATTATTAAAGATAACTCCGGTCATACCGGCGTGGGTGAAATTCCCGGCGGCGAAAAAATCCGCAAAACTCTGGAAGATGCGATCCCGTTGGTGGTAGGTAAAACGTTAGGTGAATACAAAAACGTGCTGAATGCAGTACGCAATACTTTTGCCGATCGTGATGCGGGCGGTCGCGGTTTGCAGACCTTCGATTTACGTACCACTATTCATGTGGTTACTGGGATCGAAGCGGCCATGTTGGATCTGTTAGGTCAGCATTTGGGCGTAAACGTCGCCTCTTTGCTGGGGGATGGCCAGCAGCGTAGCGAAGTTGAAATGTTGGGTTACCTGTTCTTCGTGGGTAACCGTAAGGCAACGCCGCTGCCGTACCAGAGTCAGCAGGATGATAAATGCGACTGGTATCGTCTGCGTCATGAAGAAGCGATGACCCCGGATGCGGTAGTGCGCCTGGCGGAAGCCGCGTATGAGAAGTATGGTTTCAACGACTTTAAACTGAAAGGCGGTGTGCTGGCCGGGGAAGAGGAAGCGGAATCTATTGTCGCGCTAGCGAAACGCTTTCCGCAGGCCCGCGTCACGCTGGATCCGAACGGCGCGTGGTCGCTAAATGAAGCGATTAAGATCGGCAAATATCTGAAGGGTTCTCTGGCCTATGCGGAAGATCCGTGCGGTGCCGAGCAGGGCTTCTCTGGTCGTGAAGTGATGGCGGAGTTCCGCCGCGCCACCGGTCTGCCGACCGCCACCAACATGATCGCCACCGACTGGCGTCAGATGGGGCATACACTGTCGTTGCAGTCTGTGGATATCCCACTGGCGGACCCGCACTTCTGGACCATGCAGGGTTCTGTCCGTGTGGCGCAGATGTGCCATGAGTTCGGGCTGACCTGGGGATCGCACTCTAACAATCACTTTGATATTTCGCTGGCGATGTTTACGCATGTTGCGGCGGCTGCTCCGGGTAAAATAACCGCTATCGACACCCACTGGATCTGGCAGGAAGGCAACCAGCGTTTGACCAAAGAGCCGTTTGAAATCAAAGGCGGCATGGTGCAGGTTCCGGCAAAACCGGGTCTGGGCGTGGAGCTGGATATGGATCAGGTCATGAAAGCGCATGAGCTGTACCAGCAACATGGACTGGGTGCGCGTGATGATGCGATGGGTATGCAGTATCTTATCCCGAACTGGACGTTTGATAATAAGCGTCCGTGCATGGTTCGCTAAGTGATCCAGGACCGCTCCTATAGAGTGAGCGGTTTTGCTCCTGGTGTATGCTTAACATAATCAACATGCGTAAGGATGCTTTATGAAAATAGTAATCGCACCCGATTCCTATAAGGAAAGTTTGAGTGCGCTTGAGGTGGCAACGGCTATAGAGCTGGGGTTTCGTGAGATCTGGCCCGATGCGGATTACGTGAAGATTCCGGTTGCAGATGGCGGTGAAGGAACGGTCGAAGCGATGGTTGCCGCAACGCAAGGTCACCTTGTGCATGTTGATGTTACCGGCCCTTTGGGCAACACAATTCAGGCATTTTATGGTTTATCTGGTGATGAGCGCTCGGCGTTTATCGAAATGGCGGCCGCCAGCGGGCTGGAACAGGTTCCTGTGGGGTTACGCGATCCGCTGAAAACGACATCCTGGGGAACCGGGGAGTTAATCCGTCATGCGCTGGACGCTGGCGTTGAGCATATCATCATTGGGATTGGCGGTAGCGCCACCAATGATGGCGGTGCCGGGATGGTGCAAGCGCTGGGAGCAAAACTGCTGGATGCGCAAAATAACGAAATTGCGCAAGGCGGAATCGGTCTGGAATCTCTGTCCCGGATTGATATTTCTCAGTTAGACAGCCGTCTTGCCGGGTGCCTTATAGAAGTGGCTTGCGATGTGACCAACCCGTTGACTGGAAAAGAGGGCGCATCTGCGGTTTTTGGTCCGCAAAAAGGGGCGACGCCGGAGATGATTACCCGCCTGGATCGGGCGCTCACGCACTATGCGCAACTCATTGCCCGCGATCTGGACGTCAACGTGCTGAATCTGGCCGGTGGTGGTGCGGCGGGTGGTATGGGGGCGGCGCTGTATGCGTTTTGCGGCGCACAGTTACGCTGCGGTATTGAGATAGTGACCGATGCGTTACACCTTGATGCCTGCGTTGCGGATGCGGATTTAGTGGTCACAGGTGAAGGACGCATTGATAGTCAGACCATTCACGGTAAGGTTCCGGTTGGCGTGGCGAAGGTCGCAAAGCGTTACAACAAGCCGGTTATCGGTATCGCAGGTAGCCTGACGGCCGATGTCGGTGTGGTCCATGAGCATGGGCTGGATGCGGTTTTCAGCGTCATCTACTCCATTTGTACCCTGGATGAGGCGCTGAAGAACGCGAGCGACAACGTACGAATGACGGCGCGAAACGTAGCCGCAACGCTTAAAGCAGGGCAGCAATTACGCTGAGTTGTAGGTCGTATAAGGCGTTTACGCCGCATTCGGCGATGTGCCCGATGCGCGACGCTTATCGGGCCTACGGTAAACAGCGAAACCTGTAGACCGGATAAGGCGTTTACTGCCCGATGCGCGACGCTTATCGGGCCTACGGTAAACAGCGAAACCTGTAGACCGGATAAGGCGTTTACTGCCCGATGCGCGACGCTTATCGGGCCTACGGTAAACAGCGAAACCTGTAGACCGGATAAGGCGTTTACTGCCCGATGCGCGACGCTTATCGGGCCTACGGTAAACAGCGAAACCTGTAGGCCGGATAAGGCGTTTACGCCGCATTCGGCGATGTGCCCGATGCGCGACGCTTATCGGGCCTACGGTAAACAGTGAAACCTGTAGGCCGGATAAGGCGTTTACGCCGCATCCGGCGAATATCACCCCAATATCCGTTTCGCTTCGCGCGCAACGTTGTCCATTTCATCCAGAAGCTCTAAAAACTCAGGTTCCAGCTCTTCTTCTTTGGTTCCACTGCGTAGCTGTTGTTCAATGAGCTGACACAGGTTTTTCATGCGGGGGACACCACTATAGCCGCAACTGCCGTGCAGCTTGTGAATCATATCCACCAGCCCTTCGGGGTTCTCTCCGACCAGTTGCTCTTCGATTTTGTTACGCACCTCAGGCAGAAAATCGATCAGCATTTGCAGCATATCCCGCGCCAAATCGTTCTTACCCGCGGCTTGCCTTAATGCCAGTTGCCAGTCGAGCGTCGTGTTCGGATTGACGACCGGCTCAAGAGGTTCTGCGGTGAGTGCCCGCAGCGATGTGCTTGCGCCCGGTTTGTAACGTAACAGCAGATTATGCAGCTTATCTTCCTCGATAGGCTTCGCCAGGTAATCGTTCATCCCGGCGCTGAGCAGCTTCTCTTTCTGCCCGGCCATGGCGTGTGCGGTGACCGCAATGACCGGTGTCTGCTGTTGATGAGGAAGCTGGTGGATCAGTTCGCAGGCACGAATACCGTCCATGTCTGGCATCTGAATATCCATCAGGATCAGGTCAAACGGCATTTGTCTGGCGCGATCCACCGCCTGATGCCCGCTGTCACACAGCACGACGTGCTGTACCTTATCTTCCAGCAATGCGCCAATCAGCTTGAGGTTCGCCGGGTTGTCGTCTACCGCCATGACGGTCATCGCAATTTTGCTTTCATCTAACAGCAGCGGATCCGCGCTGTGGTTTAGCTGACAATACTCTGTCAGCGCAGGCAGTAAGCGGGTTGAGGTGAGAGGTTTCAACAGACACGCCGCCGCGCCGCCCTGTTTCAATTTCTCAGCGTTAATTTGTGCATGACAAGGCAAGGCTAGCAACAGGAAGTCGGTCATCGCTGCTGCGCTTGCCAGCCGCTCATGCTGCATGGTGAGTGGTTCGCGCAAAGTGACCGGAATGCCGAGCAGCAGAATGTCGTAGTGCTCCGCTGGCAACCCGGAGAACGAAGGGCTGTAAATCACCTCCAGCGGTGTTTCACTCAAGATATCTAACGTGCATTGTGCGGCGGTGGCGTTAGGTTCGACGTAGGCCAGTCGTTTACCGGCAAGGCATCGGGTTGTCGAACGATCAATAAGCACGTTAGGGTTGAGATCGAGGCTGATATGGAACCAGAACGTGGAACCCCGATTAGGTTGGCTGTGGAAGGAGATATCTCCACCCATTTCGTTGACCAGTTTTTGCGTAATGACCAGACCTAGCCCGGTTCCGCCATGACGCCGGGAAATACTGGCATCCGCCTGACGGAAAGCCTGGAACAGACGGGATTGATCGCGCTCAGGAATACCGATCCCGGTATCGCGGATTTGTACTTCAATTTGCACTTTCGTGTTACTAAGGGCTCGCTTCTCGACCAGAATGTCGATGTTGCCGCCTTCGGTAAATTTGATGGCGTTGCCGACCAGATTGGTGATCACCTGCTGTAAACGCAGCGGGTCACCGATGACGTTGTCCGGTACGTCATTCTTAATATTCAGCGTCAGCTCAAGCCCTTTATCATGGGATGAATGCGCTAACAGCGTAACGACGTCATCCAGCGTGCTGCGCAGCGGGAACGGAATGCTTTCCAGAATCAGCTTGCCCGCCTCAAGTTTGGAGAAGTCGAGTACATCATTGATGATGGCCAGCAGATTGTTAGCCGAGCGTTCAATGGTATTCAGGTGATCGCGCTGTGTGGTGTTGAGCTCGGTTTTTAGCGTCAGACGGGTGAAGCCAATCACGCCATTCAGCGGTGTTCGCAGCTCGTGGGACATGTTTGCCAGAAACTCAGACTTAATACGTGCCGCTTCCTGGGCGCGTTTCTTCGCCAGATCCAGCTCGACGTTCTGGATTTCCATCTGCTCCAGCGTTTCGCGCAGGTCAGAGGTGGCCTGATCGATGTTGTGCTGCATCTCTTCATGGTAGGCCGCGAGAGACATCGCCATCGAGTTGATACCATTTTTGAGCATATCCAGCTCGCCCAGCATGAAACCTTCCACGCGGCTGTCGAGCTGTCCTCTACGTATTCGGTCAACGGTATTCACCATATTGCGAATCGGGCCGGTCACGTCGCGCATTAGACGCCAGCCGAAAATTAACGCAATACCAATACAAAACAGCATCATTACGCTGGAGATAAAGATCTCTTTGTACTGCTGCAATCGTACGGACTTAAGGTCCAGCTCAAGCGCCACATACCCCAGCATATTTTTGGTGTTTTTGGCGTCGCTTACGGCGGATTCATCCGGTGAATAGCTTTCCGATATAATAGGGGTTCGCAGGATCATGATATCCCCGTGCCGGGTGACGCTCAGCTTCCGGGGAAACGGTGAACCTGTCGCCAACTGCATTTCAGACGGATCGAGATGAAAATTAGAGGTGACGAAAAGTCGGTTATTTTCGTCATAAACAGAAATAGCCCGCACGATATCGGAATGGCGACGATGCAGCACGCTGATAAGCTGGCCGATGGATTCCCTGTTTTGCAGGTTCATGCCATATTCGCTGGAGACCGCGAGTGGTTCAATGATGCTGGCACCAGCATCTTCCAGTTGACGCTGCAAGTCGTTATAGCGATGCACAACAAAAAAGATACTGAGCAACAAACCTATCAGGACGGTCGGGGCCAGGATCAGAATCATCATGCGTGCGCGCAGGCTGTAGTTGGTCATGGAGTTCCGTTATGGGACAATTAGGGTCACACTGTTAAATAGAGAAATATCTCGTCGATGGCGCAATTCTACTCTGCAAAACGACGCGTGACGACGCGTCAGATCATAACCGTTACCGTCAATGACCTTGATCCTTTCGGTCAGGGCGTCGCTCGCCATAACGGAAAGGCGTTGTTTATACCGGAATTGCTACCCCAGGAAAGCGCCGAGGTGGTGATTACCGAAGATAAAAAACAGTTTGCCCGCGCGCAAGTAAAACGACGTTTAAACGACAGCCCACAGCGTGAAGTGCCACGTTGCCCGCATTTTGGCGTGTGCGGCGGTTGCCAGCAGCAGCATGCCAGCGTCTCATTGCAGCAGCGTAGCAAAAGCGCGGCGTTGTCGCGTTTAATGAAATGTGAGGTGTCGGATGTTATAGCAGATGCCCCGTGGGGCTATCGTCGTCGCGCGCGTTTGAGTCTGAACTATCGGCCAAAAGAACAAAAATTGCAGATGGGGTTTCGCAAATCCGGTTCCAGCGACATTATCGATGTCAAACAATGCCCTATTTTGGTGCCCCAGCTTGAGGCGTTATTGCCCCATCTCAGAGCGTGTCTGGAAAGTCTGCAAGGGTTACGCCATCTAGGCCATGTTGAGCTGGTACAGGCGGGAAGCGGAACCCTGATGATTTTGCGCCACACGGCGCCATTGAGTGCTGTGGATAAAGAAAAACTGGAATGCTATTCGCATTCTCAGGGGCTGTCTTTGTTTCTGGCCCCGCAAAGCGAGATACTGGAATCAATATCAGAAGAATCGCCCTGGTATGATTCAAATGGACTACGGTTAACCTTCAGCCCGCGCGATTTTATTCAGGTCAATGAAGGGGTAAACCAACAAATGGTCGCCCGTGCGCTGGAATGGCTCGATGTGCAACCTGAAGATCGTGTACTCGATCTGTTCTGTGGCATGGGAAATTTTACCCTACCGCTGGCAACTCGGGCAGCAAGCGTGGTTGGCGTAGAAGGTGTTCCTGCGTTGGTGGAAAAAGGCCGAGAAAACGCGCTGAATAACGGATTACACAATGTGACATTCTTTCATGAAAACCTTGAGGAAGATGTTACCCGACAGCCGTGGGCGAAAAACGGATTCGACAAAGTATTGCTTGATCCTGCGCGTGCGGGGGCTGCAGGTGTGATGCAACATATTATAAAATTAGAACCTATACGCGTTGTTTATGTATCCTGTAACCCAGCAACGCTGGCTCGTGACAGCGATGCTTTGCTCAACGCTGGATACGCCATACGGCGACTGGCGATGCTCGATATGTTTCCGCACACTGGACACCTGGAATCAATGGTCCTGTTTGAGCGTTTGTAATGAATTTTGTACCCATTGGATTTCGGGTTGTAATGCAGCATGAAAGACAATGGGTAGGGCTTGTCGACTTCGACAGGCCTGGCCCCTTAAGGAGAGGACAATGGTTGCGGTAAGAAGTGCACATATAAATAAAGCTGGTGAGTTTGATCCAAAGAAATGGATCGCGAGTCTGGGGATCTCCAGCCAGCAGTCGTGTGAACGCTTAGCCGAAACCTGGGCGTACTGCCTCCAGCAGACACAGGGGCATCCGGATGCGGATCTGCTGCTGTGGCGTGGCGTGGAGATGGTAGAAATTCTCTCCATGTTGAGCATGGATATCGACACGCTGCGTGCAGCAATGCTGTTCCCTCTGGCTGATGCCAACGTGGTCAGTGAAGACATCCTGCGCGAGAGCGTGGGCAAATCCATTGTTCATCTTATCCACGGTGTGCGTGATATGGCGGCGATACGCCAGCTTAAAGCCACGCATACCGATTCAGTTTCTTCCGAGCAGGTGGATAACGTCCGTCGCATGCTGCTGGCAATGGTGGATGACTTCCGCTGTGTGGTCATCAAGCTGGCAGAGCGGATTGCACATCTGCGTGAAGTGAAAGATGCGCCGGAAGATGAACGCGTTCTGGCGGCAAAAGAGTGCACCAATATCTATGCACCGCTGGCCAACCGTTTGGGAATCGGGCAATTAAAATGGGAGCTGGAAGATTATTGCTTCCGTTATCTGCACCCGGCTGAATACAAACGCATAGCCAAGCTGCTGCATGAACGTCGTATCGACAGGGAACATTACATTGATGAGTTCGTCGGTCATTTGCGCTCAGAGATGAAAACGGAAGGCGTCAAAGCCGAAGTGTATGGACGTCCGAAGCATATCTACAGCATCTGGCGCAAAATGCAGAAAAAGCAGTTGGCCTTCGATGAACTGTTCGATGTACGCGCAGTCCGTATCGTGGCAGAGCGTTTACAGGACTGCTATGCCGCACTCGGGATAGTACATACTCACTATCGCCATCTGCCGGATGAGTTCGATGATTACGTTGCTAATCCGAAACCCAATGGCTACCAGTCAATCCATACGGTTGTACTGGGGCCGGGCGGGAAAACCATCGAAATTCAGATCCGTACCAAACAGATGCACGAAGATGCCGAACTGGGCGTCGCGGCGCACTGGAAGTACAAAGAGGGCACCGCTTCAGGCGCGGCGCGTTCTGGTCATGAAGATCGCATTGCGTGGCTGCGTAAGCTGATTGCCTGGCAGGAAGAGATGGCGGATTCCGGTGAAATGCTGGATGAAGTCCGTAGCCAGGTCTTTGATGACCGCGTGTACGTCTTTACGCCAAAAGGCGACGTTGTAGACTTACCTGCGGGCTCCACGCCGCTCGATTTTGCTTACCACATTCATAGCGATGTGGGGCATCGATGCATTGGCGCAAAAATTGGTGGGCGCATCGTACCGTTTACCTACCAGCTGCAGATGGGCGATCAAATTGAAATTATCACCCAGAAACAGCCAAACCCAAGCCGCGACTGGCTGAATCCTAACCTTGGCTACGTAACCACCAGTCGTGGGCGTTCGAAGATCCACGCCTGGTTCCGTAAACAGGACCGCGACAAAAACATCCTTGCTGGTCGCCAGATCCTCGACGATGAGCTGGCGCATTTAGGTATCAGCCTGAAAGAGGCGGAAAAACACCTGCTGCCGCGCTACAGCTTCAATGAGCTGGACGAGTTGCTGGCGGCGATTGGTGGGGGAGACATCCGCCTCAACCAAATGGTGAACTTCCTGCAGGCACAGTTTAATAAGCCCAGTGCTGCCGAACAGGATGCCGCCGCGCTGAAACAACTTCAGCAGAAAACGCAGGCACCGCAGAGCCGTCGTAAAGACGACGGTCGTGTGGTGGTGGAAGGGGTAGGTAACCTGATGCACCACATCGCCCGCTGCTGCCAGCCGATTCCAGGCGATGAGATTGTCGGGTTTATTACCCAGGGACGCGGTATTTCCGTGCACCGGGCGGATTGTGAACAGCTGGCTGAGCTGCGCTCCCATGCGCCGGAACGTATTGTTGATGCGGTCTGGGGCGAAAGCTACTCGGCAGGATATTCGCTAGTGGTTCGCGTCCAGGCCAACGATCGCAGCGGCTTGTTACGTGATATCACCACGATTCTCGCCAACGAGAAGGTGAACGTGCTGGGAGTTGCCAGCCGAAGTGATACCAAACAACAGCTGGCCACCATCGATATGACCATCGAAATTTATAACCTGCAGGTGCTCGGGCGCGTGCTCGGCAAGCTGAACCAGGTACCGGATGTGATCGACGCACGTCGCTTGCACGGTAATTAATGATTTTGTAGGCCGGATAACCTTGTAGGCCTGATAAGACGCGTTAGCGTTGCCATCAGGCATTGCTATGTTGCCGGATGTCGGCTATCGCCTTATCCGGTCTACTGTATTGAAATTTCAGGATATCCCAATGAATCAAATCGACCGACTGCTCGGTATTATGCAGCGCCTGCGCGACCCGGAAAACGGCTGTCCGTGGGACAAAGAGCAGACATTCTCCACTATTGCCCCTTACACCCTCGAAGAAACCTATGAAGTGCTGGACGCGATTGCGCGTGAAGACTTTGACGATCTGCGCGGAGAGCTGGGCGACCTGCTGTTCCAGGTGGTGTTTTACGCCCAGATGGCGCAGGAAGAAGGACGCTTCAACTTTGATGATATTTGTGCTGCGATTAGCGATAAGCTTGAACGCCGTCATCCACATGTTTTTGCTGATGTTTCTGCCAGTAACAGTACTGAGGTTTTGACCCGTTGGGAAAAAATCAAAAGTGAAGAACGCGCCCAGAAGGCACAGCATTCCGCACTCGACGATATTCCCCGCAGTTTACCGGCATTAATGCGCGCCCAAAAAATCCAGAAACGCTGCTCAAATGTTGGCTTCGACTGGAAAACGTTAGGACCGGTTGTCGACAAGGTTTACGAAGAGATCGACGAAGTCATGTTTGAGGCTAAGCAGGCTGTTGTCGACCAGGCTAAACTGGAGGAGGAAATGGGCGATCTGCTGTTTGCTACGGTTAATATGGCCCGGCATTTAGGCACTAAAGCAGAGACCGCATTGCAGAAAGCGAACGAGAAGTTTGAGCGGCGTTTTCGTGAAGTTGAGCGAATTGTGGCTTCGCGCGGTCTGGAAATGACTGGTGTTGATCTGGAAACTATGGAAGAAGTCTGGCAACAGGTAAAACGGCAGGAAATTGATCTCTAAGGGATTTCGTCGGTCAAGGGCGATTTGTGTGATTTTTTAAATAACAAGCGCTTGATTTACGTCAAAAACATTTACCCAAAAGGGGCTATTTTCTCTTCCCGTTATGTTGATGAAACACCTTGTATACTGCCTCTTCGAGTTATTCGAGTCGCAACAAGGCGGCGACTGAAAGAATCCCAGGAACATAGAAATGCTATGTGACTGGGGGGAGTGAAGGAAGCCAACACCGGTGCGGCTTGAAGAACGAAGGAGAGGGGATAATGAAAGTTTGTGGCGCTCGTCATGTTCGGGTATACTACTTTCCCGTCTTGGTAATTCCATCGTTTCACCCTAACTTCTCAGGTCCAGCATGACAACGAACTATATTTTTGTGACCGGCGGGGTCGTATCCTCTCTGGGAAAAGGCATTGCCGCAGCCTCCCTGGCAGCCATTCTTGAAGCCCGTGGCCTCAATGTAACCATGATGAAACTGGATCCGTACATCAACGTCGATCCAGGTACTATGAGCCCAATCCAACACGGGGAAGTGTTCGTTACCGAAGACGGCGCTGAAACCGACCTGGACCTGGGTCACTATGAGCGTTTCATTCGTACCAAAATGAGTCGCCGTAACAACTTCACTACGGGTCGTATCTACTCCGACGTTCTGCGTAAAGAGCGCCGTGGCGACTACCTGGGCGCAACAGTTCAGGTTATCCCGCACATCACGAATGCCATTAAAGAGCGCGTTCTGGAAGGCGGTGAAGGTCATGATGTTGTTCTGGTCGAAATCGGCGGAACCGTTGGGGATATCGAATCTCTGCCGTTCCTTGAAGCGATTCGCCAGATGGCCGTAGAAATTGGCCGTGAGCACACGCTGTTTATGCATCTGACGCTGGTTCCGTACATGGCGGCGGCTGGTGAAGTCAAAACTAAACCGACTCAGCACTCTGTAAAAGAGCTGCTTTCTATCGGTATTCAGCCAGATATCCTGATTTGCCGCTCCGATCGCGCAGTTCCGGCTAATGAACGTGCAAAAATTGCATTGTTCTGTAACGTTCCGGAAAAAGCGGTGATTTCTCTGAAAGATGTCGATTCCATCTATAAAATCCCGGGCCTGTTGAAATCTCAGGGCCTTGACGATTATATTTGTAAACGATTCAGCTTGAACTGTCCGGAAGCTAATCTGTCAGAATGGGAACAGGTTATCTACGAAGAAGCGAATCCGGCAGGCGAAGTGACTATCGGTATGGTCGGCAAGTACATTGAACTGCCGGATGCCTATAAGTCAGTTATCGAAGCGCTGAAGCACGGTGGTCTGAAGAATCGTGTCACCGTCAACATCAAGCTGATCGATTCGCAAGATGTCGAAACGCGTGGCGTTGAGATCCTGAAAGGTCTTGATGCAATCCTGATCCCAGGCGGCTTCGGCTACCGTGGTGTTGAAGGTAAAATCGCGACGGCGCGCTTTGCGCGTGAGAACAATATTCCTTATCTGGGCATTTGCCTGGGTATGCAGGTTGCGTTGATTGAGTTTGCACGTAACGTAGTGGGTATGGATAACGCCAACTCCACGGAATTTGTGCCAGACTGTAAGTACCCGGTGGTGGCCCTGATTACCGAATGGCGCGATGAAGACGGCAACGTCGAAATCCGTACCGAGAAGAGCGATCTGGGCGGCACAATGCGCCTTGGCGCGCAGCAGTGTCAGTTGAGCGACGATAGCCTGGTTCGTCAACTGTACGGCGCGCCGACAATTGTTGAACGCCATCGCCACCGTTACGAAGTCAACAATATGCTGTTGAAACAGATTGAAGCTGCGGGTCTGCGTATTGCAGGCCGTTCCGGTGATGATCAGTTGGTCGAGATCATTGAGGTACCGAATCATCCGTGGTTCGTGGCCTGTCAGTTCCACCCGGAATTTACTTCCACGCCACGTGATGGGCACCCGCTGTTTGCCGGCTTTGTGAAAGCCGCCAGTGAACATCAGAAGCGTCAGGCGAAGTAAGAAGTAAATAAGTTAGAACGGCAATGCACCCATTAGGGTGCATTGTTTGTCTGGAGTTTTAGTTTAACTTGTACTGAGGAAAATCTAATGTCCAAAATCGTTAAAATCATCGGTCGTGAAATCATCGACTCCCGTGGTAACCCGACTGTTGAAGCCGAAGTACACCTGGAAGGTGGTTTCGTTGGTATGGCAGCAGCTCCGTCAGGTGCTTCTACTGGTTCCCGCGAAGCACTGGAACTGCGCGATGGCGACAAATCCCGTTTCATGGGTAAAGGCGTACTGAAAGCTGTTGCAGCTGTTAACGGCCCAATTGCTCAGGCTCTGCTGGGTAAAGATGCTAAAGATCAGGCTGGCATCGACAAGATCATGATCGATCTGGACGGTACTGAAAACAAATCCAACTTCGGTGCAAACGCCATCCTGGCTGTGTCCCTGGCGAACGCCAAAGCAGCAGCAGCTGCAAAAGGCCTGCCGCTGTATGCACACATCGCTGAACTGAACGGTACTCCGGGTAAATACTCCATGCCGGTTCCGATGATGAACATCATCAACGGTGGTGAGCACGCTGACAACAACGTCGACATCCAGGAATTCATGATTCAGCCGGTTGGCGCTAAGACTCTGAAAGAAGCTGTTCGTATGGGTTCTGAAGTGTTCCACAACCTGGCTAAAGTTCTGAAAGCTAAAGGTATGAACACTGCAGTTGGTGACGAAGGTGGCTACGCGCCGAACCTGGGTTCCAACGCTGAAGCTCTGGCTGTAATCGCTGAAGCGGTTAAAGCAGCTGGCTACGAGCTGGGCAAAGACATCACCCTGGCGATGGACTGTGCAGCTTCTGAATTCTACAAAGACGGTAAATACGTTCTGGCTGGCGAAGGCAACAAAGCATTCACCTCCGAAGAATTCACTCACTTCCTGGAAGAACTGACCAAACAGTACCCGATCGTGTCCATCGAAGATGGTCTGGACGAGTCTGACTGGGACGGTTTCGCATACCAGACTAAAGTACTGGGCGACAAAATCCAGCTGGTTGGTGACGATCTGTTCGTAACTAACACCAAGATCCTGAAAGAAGGCATCGAAAAAGGCATCGTTAACTCCATCCTGATCAAATTCAACCAGATCGGTTCTCTGACCGAAACTCTGGCTGCGATCAAAATGGCGAAAGACGCTGGCTACACCGCTGTCATCTCTCACCGCTCTGGCGAAACTGAAGACGCTACCATCGCTGACCTGGCTGTTGGTACCGCTGCAGGCCAGATCAAAACTGGTTCTATGAGCCGTTCTGACCGCGTTGCTAAGTACAACCAGCTGATTCGTATCGAAGAAGCTCTGGGTGAACAAGCACCGTACAACGGTCGTAAAGAGATCAAAGGTCAGGCGTAATCCTGTTCTTTAACTCTTAACGTAAAAACCCGCTGCGGCGGGTTTTTTTATGCTCTTAAAGCAGTAGAGGAAGGGTCGCGCTGGCGGTTTGCTGGCTCACATTACTGTACTTTTCATCCAGAGCAATCAGCGACGTAGTCAGTAGTTCTACCAACAGCATCACTCCCACCTTGGCGTTTAGCGCGCCAGCACTCAACGGACCTTCTGGTTTGGCTGCGACCAGTTGAATATCACTCAGCGAAGCCAACGGGCTGCGCGGCGTATTACTTAACGCCAGTACGCGCACACCTTGCTTACGCGCCAGTTTAACGACATGCAGTAGATCGCGCGTCGAACCTGAACTGGAAATCGCTACCACCAGCGTGTCTTTGTTAAGCGTTGCGGCGTTCATGGCTGCACGATGCATGTCACTGAACAATTGTGCAGGTTTGCCGAGGCGCAGGAGTTTGTAATGTAAATACTCACCCAGAATAGCGCTGGCCGCTACGCCATAAATCTGTACCGACTGGGCCTGATGCAGCGCCAAAGCGGCGGATTCCAGTAATGTCCTGTCGAGTAATTTTGCTGTGTCCTGCAGCGCTTGTACGGATTCATTGACCACATTGTCAATCTCATCTCCGCTGTGCTCTACCGGCTGTCCTTGCTGGAGATCGAGTGCCAGCGCCATTTTGAATTCGTTATAACCCTTACACCCTAGTGCGCGGCACAGACGTGTGACGCTCGCCTCGCTGGTGTCGCTTTCACGCGCCAGTTCGGTAATCGTCAGGTAGACAACTTTTGCCGGATTGCTGAGCACAAACTCTCCCAGCTTCTGCTGTGTTCGGCTATATCCGTCAACGCCCTGGCGCAATCTCAGCAGCAGGTTTTCATTTTCTGACATGCAAAATCCTTAATGCGTTTCTCTGTTGATAGTGTGGCGGAAAGCAGGGGAGAGATGCCAGTCATTTTAAAAAAGTATGATCGGCTTCCTGGATTTTGATGATAATTTTCATTTTACATATTAAATGTGGTAAAAATTTTCATCATTAATCGGGGAGATGAAAAAATGATGCAAATGTTTAGCGGCGCTTCATCGGGCGCATGGTTCGAAAAGGCACAGCGGTTCGGCAAATCGTTCATGCTGCCGATTGCGGTACTGCCCGCTGCGGGGCTGTTGTTAGGGATTGGCGGCGCGCTGTCGAATCCAAACACATTGACTGCTTATCCGTTTTTGGACGTTGACTGGTTACAGGCAATCTTCACGATCATGACCAGCGCAGGTTCTATTGTGTTTGCCAACCTGTCGGTGCTCTTTGCGGTGGGTGTTGCAGTAGGACTGGCTAAAACGGATAAAGGCACCGCTGGGCTTGCGGCATTGCTGGCATTTCTGGTGATGAATGCCACCATCAACGCTTTATTGACGCTCAACGGAACGCTGGCACACGAGAATCCCGGTGCCGTAGGCCAGGGGATGACGCTGGGTATTCAGACACTGGAAACGGGTGTGTTCGGTGGGGTGGTGATTGGGCTTGTCACCTGCGCGCTGCATAGCCGTTTCAATAAAGTCTCATTACCTCAGTTCCTTGGTTTCTTCAGCGGTTCGCGCTTTGTACCGATTATTAGCTCCCTTGCCGCGATTGTCGTGGGTGCGGTCATGACGGTGGTTTGGCCGCATTTCCAGAAACTCATTTTTGGACTGGGTGGTCTGGTGGATGCGACAGGCTATCTGGGGACGCTGTTGTACGGCTTCATCCTGCGTATGCTTGGCCCATTGGGTTTACACCATATCTTTTATTTGCCGTTCTGGACGACAGCGCTTGGCGGTAGTGAAATCGTCAACGGCCAGTTAGTTGAAGGTACGCAGCGTATTTTCTTCGCGCAACTTGCCGATCCGAATACGCAGCAGTTCTATGCGGGCACCTCGCGCTTTATGTCCGGGCGCTTCATCACCATGATGTTTGGCCTGCTTGGCGCATGTCTGGCGATGTACCACACCGCCAAGCCTGAGAACAGAAAACTTGTCGCTGGTCTGCTGTTATCAGCAGCCCTGACCTCTTTCCTGACAGGTATCACTGAGCCTATCGAGTTCTCCTTCCTGTTTGTCGCACCCGTGTTATACGTCATTCACGCCTTCTTCGATGGTCTGGCGTTTATGATGGCGCATATTTTACATATCACCATCGGGCAAACCTTTTCGGGTGGGCTTATCGATTTCCTCCTTTTCGGCGTGCTACAGGGAGAAGCTAAAACCAACTGGATGTACGTTCCCATGGTGGGGATCCCGTGGTTCTTCCTTTACTACTTCACCTTCCGCTATTTGATTAACCGCTTTAACTGGTTGACGCCTGGTCGTGAAAACGCAGCACCGACTGAATCCGACCTGCCGCAAAGTGAGCGTGCTGCGGCCGTAATTACTGGGCTGGGAGGCAAAGAGAATCTGGAAGAGGTGGACTGTTGCGCCACACGTCTACGCGTGACGGTGAAAGAGAGCAGCAAGGTTGATGAAGCGGCGCTGAAAGCGACCGGAGCGCGTGGCGTAATTATTCGCGGCAACGGGGTTCAGGTGATTTATGGCCCGCATGTCACCATCATTAAAAACGAAGTCGAAGAGATCTTATCGTAATGAAAACTGTACTGGATTCCCTGAAAGGTAAATTAATCGTCTCCTGCCAGGCGCTGGAAAATGAGCCCCTGCACAGCCCGTTTATTATGTCACGTATGGCGCTGGCGGCAGCGCAGGGCGGTGCGGTAGGTATTCGTGCAAACAGCGTGGTGGACATTCGCGCGATCAAAGAGAGCGTTTCCCTGCCGGTGATTGGGATTATCAAGCGTGATTATCCGGATAGCGATGTCTTTATCACGGCCACTTTACAGGAAGTCGATGAACTGATGACCGTTGAGCCGGAAATTATTGCTCTGGATGCGACAGCGCGCCCGCGCCCCGGTGGGCAAACGCTGGAAGAACTGGTTACGCAGATCCGCGCTCGCTATCCGTCCGTACTGCTGATGGCGGATATTGCCACCGTAGACGAAGCGGTGACCGCCGAGCGCCTGGGCTTTGACTGTGTGGGCACTACGCTCTACGGCTATACCGCTGATACTGCCGGGCATGTGCTGGCGGAAAACGACTGCGGTTTTTTACGTGATGTGTTGGCTGCGGTTAGCGTACCGGTTGTGGCGGAAGGGAACGTTGATACTCCTGAACGTGCTGCACGATGCCTGGCATTAGGTGCCCATACCGTGGTGGTTGGTGGGGCTATCACGCGTCCGCAGCAGATAACGGCACGCTTTGTCGCAGCGATCGCCTCGTAAAGCATCGATGGGGCATGATACTTTGGCGGGGATCTGCGATAATTATCGTTTATCCCCATATTGAGAGCGCTATGCAGTACCCGATTAACGAGATGTTCCAGACCCTGCAAGGTGAGGGTTACTTTACCGGCGTCCCCGCCATTTTTATTCGTTTACAGGGATGCCCGGTTGGCTGTGCCTGGTGCGATACCAAACACACCTGGGATAAGCTTGAGGATCGGGAAGTCTCCCTGTACAGCATCCTGGCCAAGACCAAAGAAAGCGATAAATGGGGTGCTGCGAGCAGCGAAGATCTGCTGGCGGTCATTTCGCGTCAGGGCTATACCGCCCGTCACGTGGTGATCACCGGTGGCGAGCCCTGCATTCATGACCTGATGCCGCTGACTGACCTGCTGGAAAAGAACGGCTTTAGCTGCCAGATTGAGACCAGCGGCACGCACGAAGTACGCTGTACGCCGAATACCTGGGTGACCGTATCGCCGAAGGTGAATATGCGCGGTGGCTATGATGTGCTGTCACAGGCGCTGGAGCGCGCGAATGAAATCAAGCATCCGGTTGGCCGTGTCCGCGATATTGAAGCGCTGGATGAACTGCTGGCGACGTTGAGTGACGACAAACCGCGAATCATCGCCTTACAGCCAATCAGCCAGAAAGAAGATGCGACGCGTTTGTGCATTGATACCTGTATTGCGCGTAACTGGCGTCTGTCGATGCAGACCCATAAGTATCTGAATATTGCCTGATAACTGTGCCGGGGGCGTTTCGCTTACCCGGCCATAGTTTATTGCTCAATGCAGGCCGGAGAAGATGCGTTGCCATCCGGCAAGCCTACAATCACTCGCCGCGATAAACGCAGCCCGCTGTGCAGGTCTCTTTCACCATTACGGCACTCAGCAGAGGGACCACAGGTTTAACCTGATCCCAAATCCATTTGGCCAGCACTTCGCTGGTTGGATTTTCTAAGCCAGGAATATCGTTCAAATAGTAGTGATCGAGTCTGTCGTAAGTCGGCTTAAACGCGGCTTTTAACTCAGCAAAATCCATGATCCAACCGGTATGCGGATCGACTTCACCGGTAATTTCAAGACGCACCATAAATGAGTGACCATGCAGGCGGCCACACTTATGCCCTTCCGGTACATGCGGCAGGTGGTGAGCGGCTTCGAAGGTGAAATCTTTAAACAAGGTGGTGGACATTTTTTACTCTCAAGAATGCGAAAAACCGCGGTAGGGTACCGTAAAGAGCAAATTTTATCATTATTTATACACGTCATTCTTTAAGCTGCTTCTTTGTTGGCTGCCTTTGCTCGCCCCTGTCACTTACTCATGTAAGCTCCTGGGGACTTGCTCAGTTGCCGCCTCGATGCATCTTAAATTATTTAGTGTATAAAAGGGTGCTGAGTATCAGAACGATTTATTCATGACGTTAATATTTGGTAATTATTTATATATCAAATGCTTATATAATCTGTTTTGCAGTTAATAACTATAACTAAAACAGGTTAGTCCATTTGGTTATTTGTTATTTCCATCCCTTCTTTAATTGTTACTATCCCCGCCGTTAACCTTATCTTCAGTTTGGGTTTTATTGCTGAAATCCGCTTTGCTTACTGGAACATGACAACGCATGACGACACAGGCCCCACCTTCCGCTTTGCTACCGCTAAACCCGGAGCAACTGGCACGCCTTCAGGCGGCCACGACCGATTTCACACCCGCACAGCTTGCGTGGGTTTCTGGCTATTTTTGGGGCGTGCTGAATCAGCAGCCTGGCAGCAACGCGGTGGCGCCTGCGCCTGTCGCTGAAATGCCTGGCATTACGCTTATCTCCGCCTCGCAAACCGGTAATGCGCGCCGTGTGGCGGAAGCCCTGCGCGATGATCTGATCGCCGCGAAGCTCAACGTCACTCTCATCAACGCTGGCGACTATAAATTCAAACAAATCGCCAATGAAAAACTGCTGATCGTGGTGGCGTCGACGCAAGGGGAAGGTGAACCGGCGGAAGAAGCCGTGGCGTTGCATAAATTCCTGTTCTCGAAAAAAGCGCCGAAGCTTGATAACACCGCTTTTGCTGTGTTTGGTCTTGGCGATACCTCTTATGAGTTTTTCTGCCAGGCAGGAAAAGACTTCGATGCGAAACTGGCTGAGCTGGGTGGTGAACGTCTGCTCGATCGTGTAGATGCCGATGTCGAATACCAGGCCGCGGCTGCGCAGTGGCGTGCCCGTTTGGTTGATGTTCTGAAAGCGCGTGCGCCTGCGGCACCGTCTGTGCAAGTTGCCGCGAGCGGTGCAGTAAATGAAGTACACACCAGCCCATACACCAAAGAAGCGCCGCTGACGGCGTCGCTTGCGGTGAATCAAAAAATTACCGGCCGCGACTCTGAAAAAGACGTGCGCCATATTGAAATTGATTTAGGCGATTCCGGCCTGCGTTATCAGCCGGGCGATGCGCTGGGCGTCTGGTATCAGAATGACCCGGCTCTGGTTAAAGAACTGGTTGAACTGCTGTGGCTGAAAGGTGATGAGCCGGTCACGGTTGAAGGCAAAACCCTGTCGCTCGCTGAAGCGTTGCAGTGGCATTTCGAGCTGACGGTTAACACCGGCAATATCGTAGAGAACTATGCCACCTTAACCCGCAGCGAAACTTTGCTGCCGTTAGTGGGTGACAAAGCACAGTTGCAGCATTACGCCGCAACCACGCCCATTGTCGATATGGTGCGCTTCTCTCCGGCGCAACTGGATGCTCAGGCGTTAGTTGATCTTCTGCGTCCGCTGACGCCGCGTTTGTACTCCATTGCTTCTTCCCAGGCGGAAGTGGGAAGCGAAGTGCACGTCACCGTGGGCGTGGTGCGTTATGAGATAGAAGGTCGCGCCCGTGCTGGTGGTGCTTCCAGTTTCCTCGCCGACCGCGTGGAAGAAGAAGGTGAAGTTCGCGTGTTCATTGAACACAACGACAACTTCCGTCTGCCGGCGAACCCGCAGACGCCGGTAATTATGATTGGACCGGGTACGGGGATTGCGCCGTTCCGTGCATTCATGCAGCAACGTGCGGCTGACGGAGCCGAAGGCAAAAACTGGCTGTTTTTTGGTAACCCACACTTTACCGAAGATTTCCTGTATCAGGTGGAATGGCAGCGTTACGTCAAAGAGGGCGTACTGAGCCGTATCGATCTCGCCTGGTCCCGCGATCAAAAAGAAAAAGTCTACGTACAAGATAAACTGCGCCAACAGGGCGCGGAACTGTGGCGCTGGATTAACGACGGTGCCCACATTTATGTCTGCGGCGACGCCAATCGCATGGCGAAAGACGTTGAGCAGGCGTTGTTGGAAGTGATTGCCGAATTCGGTGGTATGGATATCGAAGCGGCGGATGAATTTTTAAGTGAGCTGCGCATTGAGCGCCGTTATCAGCGAGATGTCTACTAATGAGCGAAAAACATCCAGGACCATTGGTGGTCGAAGGCAAACTGTCCGACGCTGAGCGTATGAAGCTGGAAAGCAACTATCTGCGCGGTACCATTGCCGAAGATTTAAACGACGGCCTGACCGGCGGGTTTAAAGGCGACAACTTCCTGCTGATCCGTTTTCACGGTATGTACCAGCAGGACGACCGCGATATCCGCGCCGAACGTGCCGAGCAAAAGCTGGAGCCGCGTCACGCGATGCTGCTGCGCTGTCGTCTGCCTGGTGGGGTGATCACCACCAAACAGTGGCAGGCGATCGATAAGTTCGCCCATGACAACACCATTTACGGCAGCATTCGTCTGACCAACCGTCAGACCTTCCAGTTTCACGGCATTCTGAAGAAGAACGTTAAGCCGGTACACCAGATGCTGCACTCCGTCGGCCTGGACGCGCTGGCGACAGCCAACGACATGAACCGTAACGTGCTGTGCACCTCCAACCCGTATGAATCTGAGCTGCACGCGGAAGCCTACGAGTGGGCGAAAAAGATCTCCGAACATCTGCTGCCGCGCACCCGCGCCTATGCAGAGATCTGGCTGGATCAGGAAAAAGTCGCGACCACCGACGAAGAGCCGATCCTCGGTCAAACCTATCTGCCGCGTAAGTTTAAAACCACCGTGGTAATCCCGCCGCAGAACGACATCGATCTGCACGCCAACGACATGAACTTTGTGGCGATTGCGGAAAACGGCAAGCTGGTGGGTTTTAACCTGCTGGTGGGCGGTGGTTTGTCCATCGAGCATGGCAACAAGAAAACTTACGCCCGCACAGCAAGCGAGTTTGGTTATCTGCCGCTAGAGCATACGCTGGCGGTCGCGGAAGCGGTGGTGACCACGCAGCGCGACTGGGGTAACCGTACCGACCGTAAAAATGCCAAAACCAAATACACCCTTGAGCGCGTCGGCGTCGACACCTTCAAGGAAGAGGTTGAGCGCCGGGCGGGGATCAAGTTTGAGCCGATCCGTCCGTACGAGTTTACCGGTCGCGGCGATCGTATCGGCTGGGTGAAAGGGATCGACAATAAATGGCATCTGACGTTGTTTATTGAAAACGGCCGTATCCTCGATTATCCGGGCCGACCGCTGAAAACCGGTCTGCTTGAGATCGCGAAGATCCACAAAGGTGAGTTCCGCATTACCGCGAACCAGAACCTGATCATTGCCGGTGTTCCTGAGAGTGAAAAGGCGAAGATCGAGAAGATTGCGCAGAAGAGTGGCTTAATGAACGCGGTCACTCCGCAGCGTGAAAACTCGATGGCCTGCGTCTCGTTCCCGACCTGTCCGCTGGCGATGGCGGAAGCTGAGCGCTTCCTGCCAACGTTTATCGACAACATCGACACGCTGATGGCGAAGCACAGCCTGAGTGATGAAAACATTGTCATGCGTGTGACCGGCTGCCCTAACGGCTGCGGCCGCGCGATGCTGGCGGAAGTTGGTCTGGTGGGGAAAGCACCCGGACGTTACAACCTCCATTTAGGGGGCAACCGTATCGGAACTCGCATTCCCCGGATGTTTAAAGAGAACATCACCGAGCCGGAAATTCTGGCATCGCTGGATGAACTGATTGGGCGCTGGGCGAAAGAGCGCGAAGCGGGTGAAGGCTTCGGTGACTTTACGGTGCGTGCGGGCATTATTCGCCCGGTGCTCGATCCCGCCCGGGATTTCTGGGAATAATGTGAAATTGACTTATCGGGTCTGCTGAATCGGTAGGCCTGATAAGCGCAGCGCCATCAGGCAAGGCAAACAGTGAGGAACTTATGTCCAAACTCGATCTCAACGCGTTGAACGAACTGCCGAAAGTTGAACGCGTTATGGCGTTGGCACAAACCAACGACCAACTGGAAAAATTGAGCGCCGAGGATCGCGTAGCGTGGGCGCTGGAAAACCTGCCTGGTGAATATGTACTGTCATCAAGTTTTGGCATCCAGGCGGCAGTGAGCCTGCATCTGGTAAATCAGGTTCGCCCGGATATCCCGGTGATCCTCACCGATACTGGCTACCTGTTCCCGGAAACCTATCAGTTTATTGATGAGTTAACGGACAAGCTTAAGCTTAATCTGCAAGTCTACCGGGCAAAGGAAAGTGCGGCCTGGCAAGAAGCGCGCTACGGCAAACTGTGGGAGCAGGGCGTTGAAGGCATTGAAAAATACAATGACATCAACAAAGTCGAGCCGATGAACCGGGCGCTGCAGGAGCTGAACGCGCAAACCTGGTTTGCCGGTCTGCGTCGAGAGCAATCGGGCAGTCGTGCGCATTTGCCGGTGCTGGCTATCCAGCGCGGCGTGCTTAAAGTTCTGCCGATCATCGACTGGGATAACCGTACGGTTTACCAGTATCTGCAAAAATACGGTTTGAAATACCATCCGTTGTGGGATCAGGGCTATCTGTCGGTAGGCGATACCCACACCACCCGCAAATGGGAGCCTGGTATGGCGGAAGAAGAGACGCGTTTCTTCGGATTGAAGCGTGAGTGCGGACTGCACGAAGGGTAACAGGAAAGGGGGGCCGGTAAGATTTACATCCTACCGGACCACTTCTTCAGGATTTACCCGCTTTTGCCAGTTCTTTTACCAGTGGCAGCATAATGCGTACCACGTCGCGGCTACGGTGCTCTATCCGGCCCGGTAACTCTTTATCGATATGCTGTTGGTTATCCAGTCGTACGTCGTGCCAGCTGTGGCCTGCCGGGAAAGAGGCGCTTTTGGCGCGCTGCTGATAGCCATCTTTCTTGCCCAGGTTCCAGTTGGTCGCTTCAACTGAAAGAACGGCAATCCCCGCGTTGTCGAAGACCTCTGCATCGTTACAACATCCAGTGCCTTTCGGATAGTCTTTGTTCAGACCTGGATTGGTGCTGGCAACGATACCGCGGCTGTGCGCGATAGCCAGTGCCCGGTCGCGCGTCAGTTTTCGCACCGCTTCCGGGGTTTTCTTACCGCTATTGAAATAGAGCTTATCGCCGACGATCAGGTTATCGAGGTTGATAACCAGCAGCGTGTTTTTCTTCTCGGCGGCGCTCATTCGCTTCAGGATGTTCTCCGCGCCCAGTTTGCCCTCTTCCTCGCCGCTGGTGGCGATAAAGCGAATACCGTACTGCGTCGGCACGTTTTTGAGTTTTTCCGCCAGTTCCAGCATTACGCCAACACCTGCAGCGTTGTCATCGATACCTTGCAGGGTTAATCCACCCAGATTGGCATCGGAATCGGCGTCGCTTTGTGCGGCGTAGGTGTCGAGGTGCGCCATAATAATAATCTGCTGCGGCGCTTTGCCTTCATGTGCAGCAATAACGGTGCTTCCCGTTACGTTATGCCAGTTTTTACGGTTATCTTTGGCGGTATAAACATAACGGCTATTAAACGTCCGAATATCGCTGCTATAGCCCATCTGCTGAAATTGTTGACGTATATAATCAGCAGACAACATTTCTGCCGGAGATCCCGTCACACGGCCTGGGAAAAACGTTGCGATATATCGAGCCTGGGTATTTGCGATATCTCCGGGCTTCGAAGATGTTGCCTGTGCGGGAAGGATGAAGCACGCGCCGAGCGCCAGGGCGGTAGTCAGGTGGCGCAATGCGGAAAACATAGTGAGTCCTTAAATACCAAGCAGAAATTTTCAGCCGCTAGTATGAAACCGTGATCGAGGTAAAACAATTTCATTTGCTCCTAAATGCCCGAATTCCGGTAGCTTAAGCACTTTTTGATATTTGCTTTTCCGGATCGTTATTCCTTTGAGGAACTACTCATTCCAATTCGTAATTTCATTCGCCCCCTTGCCCTCCCTATAGTCAGGTTATCTGAGCATCGTTAGCAAAATAACGGCATTACATAGGAACGGTTATGGATCAAAAACGACTTACCCACCTGCGGCAACTGGAAGCGGAAAGCATCCATATCATTCGTGAGGTGGCCGCCGAGTTTTCTAATCCGGTGATGATGTATTCCATCGGCAAAGATTCCAGCGTAATGCTGCATCTGGCGCGTAAAGCGTTTTATCCTGGCACGCTGCCGTTCCCATTGCTGCACGTTGATACCGGCTGGAAATTCAGCGAAATGTACGAGTTTCGTGACCGCACGGCGAAAGCCTACGGCTGCGAACTGCTGGTGCATAAAAACCCGGAAGGGGTGGCGATGGGCATCAACCCGTTTGTCCACGGTAGCGCCAAGCATACCGACATTATGAAAACTGAAGGGCTGAAGCAGGCACTGAATAAATACGGTTTCGATGCCGCGTTTGGCGGTGCTCGTCGTGACGAAGAGAAATCGCGTGCCAAAGAGCGTATTTACTCTTTCCGCGATCGTTTTCATCGCTGGGATCCTAAAAATCAGCGCCCGGAGCTGTGGCACAACTACAACGGGCAGATTAACAAAGGCGAAAGTATTCGCGTCTTCCCGCTTTCTAACTGGACTGAACAGGATATCTGGCAGTACATCTGGCTGGAAAATATCGACATCGTGCCGCTGTATCTGGCGGCGGAGCGTCCGGTGCTGGAACGCGACGGCATGCTGATGATGATTGATGACGACAGAATCGATCTGCAACCTGGTGAAGTGATTAAAAAACGCATGGTGCGTTTCCGTACGCTCGGTTGCTGGCCGCTGACAGGCGCGGTGGAGTCGAATGCGCAGACGCTGCCGGAAATTATCGAAGAGATGCTGGTCTCAACCACCAGTGAACGTCAGGGCCGCGTGATTGACCGCGACCAGGCGGGCTCCATGGAGCTGAAGAAACGTCAGGGGTATTTCTAAGGAGCCGCCATGAATACGACACTTGCACAACAAATTGCTAATGAAGGCGGCGTTGAAGCCTGGATGGTTGCCCAGCAACACAAAAGTCTGCTGCGCTTTTTAACCTGCGGTAGCGTGGATGATGGGAAAAGTACCCTGATTGGCCGCCTGCTGCACGACACGCGTCAGATTTATGAAGACCAGCTTTCATCGCTGCACAATGACAGTAAACGTCACGGCACTCAGGGCGAAAAGCTTGATCTGGCGTTATTGGTTGACGGCTTGCAGGCCGAGCGTGAGCAGGGCATCACCATCGACGTGGCGTATCGTTATTTCTCTACCGAGAAGCGTAAATTTATTATTGCGGACACTCCCGGGCATGAGCAGTACACCCGTAACATGGCGACCGGTGCGTCGACCTGCGACCTGGCGATCCTATTGATCGATGCGCGTAAAGGCGTGCTGGATCAGACTCGTCGTCATAGCTTTATCTCCACGCTGCTTGGGATCAAACACCTGGTGGTGGCGATCAACAAAATGGATCTGGTGGACTTTAGCGAAGAGACATTTAACCGCATTCGCGAAGACTATCTTACTTTTGCTGAACAACTGCCGGGCAACCTGGATATCCGGTTTGTGCCGCTCTCTGCGCTGGAAGGCGATAACGTGGCTTCGCAAAGCGCCAGTATGCCGTGGTACAGCGGTCCGACGCTGCTGGAAGTGCTGGAAACCGTTGAGATCCAGCGCATTGTTGATACTCAGCCGATGCGCTTCCCGGTGCAGTATGTGAACCGACCGAATCTGGATTTCCGTGGTTATGCCGGAACGCTGGCCTCCGGTAGCGTGAAGGTCGGACTGCGCGTCAAAGTGCTGCCGTCCGGCGTTGAGTCAAGCGTGGCGCGGATCGTAACCTTTGATGGCGATTTACAGGAAGCGCATGCGGGTGAAGCGATCACCCTGGTGCTGAAAGATGAGATCGATATTAGCCGGGGTGACCTGTTACTTGATGCCGGTGAAACGCTGCCGACAGTACAAAGCGCAGCTGTTGATGTGGTGTGGATGGCGGAACAACCGTTGTCGCCAGGGCAGAGCTACGACATAAAAGTCGCGGGCAAGAAGACCCGCGCACGCGTAGATAGCGTGCAGTATCAGGTCGATATTAATAACCTGACCCAACGTGACGTTGAAGCGCTACCGCTGAACGGTATCGGTCTGGTTAATCTGACTTTTGATGAGCCGCTGGTGCTGGATACCTATCAGCAGAATCCGGTTACGGGCGGGCTGATTATCATTGACCGCCTGACCAACGTTACCGTTGGCGCGGGACTGGTGCGTGAGCCAATCGTCCAGGAGCTTGCCACAGCTTCTCAGTTCAGCGCGTTTGAGCTGGAGCTTAATGCACTGGTGCGTCGCCACTTCCCACACTGGGGTGCGCGCGATCTGCTGGGAGGAAAATAATGGCGCTGCATGACGAAAACGTCGTCTGGCATGCCCATCCTGTTACACCGCAACAGCGGGAACAACGCCACGGTCATCGTGGTGTTGTGCTGTGGTTTACCGGGCTGTCAGGTTCCGGTAAATCCACGGTAGCAGGGGCGCTGGAAGAAGCGCTGCATAAGCTAGGGGTGAGCACCTATCTGCTGGATGGCGATAACGTGCGTCACGGTCTGTGCAGCGATCTTGGGTTTAGCGATGCCGATCGCAAGGAGAATATTCGTCGGGTTGGTGAAGTGGCTAACCTGATGGTAGACGCCGGCCTGGTGGTGTTGACTGCGTTTATCTCTCCACATCGCGCCGAGCGAAAAATGGTTCGCGAGCGCGTGGGCCAAGGGCGTTTTATTGAGGTTTTTGTCGATACGCCATTAGCAACGTGCGAAGCTCGCGATCCAAAAGGGCTGTATAAAAAAGCGCGAGCGGGGGAGTTGCGCAATTTCACCGGAATTGACTCGGTTTACGAAGCGCCTGAATCGCCAGAGATTCATCTTGATGGTGAACAATTGGTAACAAATTTGGTTCCTCAATTATTAGACCTGCTGAGGCAGGAAGATATTATCAGATCCTGAGACACCCGAGCTTGCATGCCCGGTCAGTCACGGTCACAGGATTAGATATGCGTAACAGCCATAACATTACTATTACAGAGTCAGATACCTTCGCTGCCGACGACGAAACTACCTGGTCACTCCCAGGAGCCGTGGTCGGTTTTGTCGCGTGGTTGCTGGCGCTGGGATTCCCGTGTCTGATGTATGGCCCTAACACACTGTTTTTCTTCCTTTATACATGGCCCTTTTTCCTCGCATTGTTGCCCGTGGCGATTGTCGCGGGTATTGCCCTGCATTCACTATTGAAGGGGCGGTTGCTGCTGAGTATTACCTGTACCCTGCTGGTGGTTGGCGCAATGTTTGGCGCACTGTTCCTGTGGCTACTGGGTTAGGCATACGTCCTTTCACGCGATCGCCGCTGTTGTTCACTGTCTGGCCATAATTCAAACCGTAACCAACAATGAGATTATGTTCTCCTTACATGGGGTATACGTAACAACGGGCAAATGTGGTACATTTGCCCGCGTTGTCGCGGCATTCCCGTCCGTTGATGTAAAGTTGTCAGCGGAGTTTATGGGATGTTGATGCCGTTTTTCAGGGGGCAGGATGGGTAAACTTACGTTGCTGTTGCTGGCTTTATTAGTCTGGCTACAGTATTCGCTGTGGTTCGGTAAGAACGGCATACATGACTATAGTCGCGTCAACGATGATGTTGCGGCGCAGCAAGCTACAAACGCGAAACTGAAAGCGCGTAACGATCAGCTTTTTGCCGAAATTGACGATCTCAATGGCGGGCAAGAGGCTATCGAAGAGCGCGCGCGTAACGAACTCAGTATGACTAAGCCAGGCGAAACCTTTTATCGTCTGGTGCCTGACGCGTCTAAACGCGCTCAGACTGCAGGGCAAAACAATCGATAAACCGTCCAGGGATTTAACATGGCAGCCACTTTAATGGACGTTTGCGCCGTGGTGCCGGCTGCCGGGTTTGGCCGCC